>Ga0065714_10064877_pt1 | contig 16234 bp, 18 predicted proteins | sample MisRhiReplicate2_FD_59101 | JGI IMG/M metagenome (GOLD analysis project Ga0065714, IMG submission 59101) | Miscanthus rhizosphere microbial communities from Kellogg Biological Station, MSU, sample Rhizosphere Soil Replicate 2: eDNA_1 v2... | ecosystem: Host-associated > Plants > Roots >...
GCCGACAAATTCCTCTATCAAAAACAGCGAGTCGCCAACATCAAGCTCGAGCTCCTGCAGCGCCTCATCGGGAATTCGAATCGCACCGTCACCATCCCATTCTTCGATGATGATTTTCATAGGTGGCTTTATCACGTGGTCTCCATTGCGCCTGAGTCGGCACTCCGTTCAAAGCCCGTAGGTTCTCGACGACACTTTTTACAGATCCGGATAATCGTCAAGCTTAAGGCTAGGAGCGCCTCCGTCCTCCTGATCGCGCTTAGGGGTATGTATCACTCCAGCTTCGGCGTCTGCACGCATCTGCTCGAGCTCTTTGTGAAATGCCTTGTCCTGAACCGTGGGTTTGCTGGTATACGGTTTTCGCTCTGGTACAGGCTTGGCTGCATAAGTCGTTACAGCGTCTGGGTCGTGCTGTAGTTTTTGTTGGACTTGCGATTCCAGCATTGCACGTAGCGCGTCTTTGTCGGGACGGGTAAGCAATTTTTTACTCCTGGTTGCCAGTCATGGATTGGCTCGTTGGCTGAGTGGTGTGGGAGGGTGCGTCCAAGCCCTTGTACCAGCCGCCTGCGGTGAATGACGTTATGAAGTATGAAAATAGCAAATACCGGACGCATGTCTCAGCCAATGTTAGGCATCGGCCTCGGTTTCGCGAGACCGACCTTCAACAAGCAGCTAGTTGCAGTTACCTGCCTTTCGATATCCTGCCGCCTGGGCCTCAGATTCTGACGTGAAGGAGACCTGATTTTTTCAGACACCTGACCATAACCAGGACACCCCATCGAGAGGTGATACACCTGGCTTTTCCGATTGCCAATAATCACACCCGTCCGGGTCGCGCTCGCGAGGGTAGGCTGTGCTGCTACGAGCGGAGAATTAATAGGAATGGCGGTAAGGTCTGAATCAGTCGGGTACGGTTCTTGAATGGGATGCTGAGAAAGCAGGATACCTCGAATTTTCGAGCGGGCTACTTTTTGAAGTAGTACGGCCAATTCGCCTGGACTGCTCGAAGGATTCGCCGATCTAACGCCTTCCCTCTGATGTGAATGCTTCGCGTGAGTAGTTGACGTCCCGACCCCAACCAGCTGAATCTACCCACTCAAGAATGTATTGCACCATCGCCAGGGAAAGACGGATGCGCATTGCGAAATTGGTTGCATACAACTTCCGGGGTATCCGGTCATTGACTTGGGAGCCTGGCTCGCAAGCAATGAGCTGCATCATCGGGCCTGGGGACAGCGCAAAAACAACCGTGCTTGATGCAATCGAGGCCACGTTGTCGCCACGGTGGATCACCTTTAGTGAAGCTGATTTCCACCTGGGGAACAGCCTGAATGCCATTCAGATTGAGGTGACGATTGCCGAGCTGTCCAAGACATTGCTTTCCGATCAGCGCTTTGGTTTGTACATTCGCGGGTTGGCCGATGACGGCTCAGTGCACGACGAGCCAGAGGCCCACCATGACCCAGCTTTAACCATCCGGCTGACCGTCGATGCCACCATGGAGCCGGTATGGGAACTCATTTGTGACCGCTATCCCGCACCGCGCGTGCTTTCGAATCGAGATCGGTCGCTATTTGGTGTGGTGAGGTTGGCCGGAGAAGAAGCTCGGCACCTTACTTGGGGGCAGGGGTCTGTTCTTGCCAGGATGACAGGGGATACAGAAGGCGCAGCCAATCAGCTGGCCGATGCTTACCGTGTTGCGAAACAGACGGCCAACCTGTCTTCAATCCCGTCATTGGTAGATACGGCGGTACGTGCCGAAGAGCTCGCTAAGCAGCTAGGTGCCTATGTGAATCATGGGTTTGGGCCTGATCTGGAACTGGGGCGAGGGGGCTTCAGCTCGGGCTCGATCGCGCTGCATGACGGCTCTATACCCCTTAGGATGTCCGGGCTTGGTACCCGGCGTTTGACGACTCTGGCAATCCAACGCGCTTCCATCAAAGAAGGTGCGATCGTGTTGGTGGATGAGATTGAGCAAGGTCTAGAGCCGCACCGCATACTGGGGGCCGTTTCGGCACTACGCAGTGCCCAAGACCAGGCTAAGTCAAGCAGCGCCCCGACCGGGCAGCTTTTGATCACTACTCATTCTGAAATAGTGCTTTCAGAGCTGAAGAGTGATTCCCTGTTTATCATGCGTCGTAGTGTGGAGGGCGATGCGTCCATCAGCTCAGTACCTTACGATGCATTTTCGCGAATCCTGAAGCATGCTCCCCGGGCGTTGTTTGCTCGGCGGATTTTGGTCTGCGAGGGCGCGACAGAGCTTGGGCTTATGTTGGGGCTTCGTGAGTTATTTCGCACCCGGCATTTGGATGTGCCCGTCGAGCATCTTGGCGTTGCGATCGTAGATGGTAATGGCGCGGCTGCGCCAGCGCTGGCCACGGCACTCGCTAGTTTGGGCTATGCGATCGCACTGTTCAGAGACTCGGATCAGCCGCTTAAGACCAGTACGTCGAACCTCCTTCAGACTCATGATGTTCAGGTGTTTGAGTACGGCTCATTGCTGTGTACCGAGCTTGCGTTGTTCGGTGCGTGCTGGCCCGATATGGAGGACAAGCTGATCAGTGCGGCGATTGCCTCCCTAGGCGAGGCTACTATCTATGCGCAGTTACGCCCTGCGTTCCCAGGCAGCGATGTAACCGCACCTACCGCGTGCTGGGTGCCAGCAGCTCCAGGAGCCGATGCCAATTGGGTGCGCCTGGCGAACCTTGCCATTCAGTTCAAATGGTTCAAGTCCGAAGAGCGTGGGCGCGCTATATCTGCGGTTGTTGATCAAATTGTCCAACTAGGTCAGCCCACCCCACTATCGTTGTGTATCAGGGGGTTGGAGAAGTGGGCTTATGGCCAATAATTTTGATTGGCTGATGGGGCTGAGCGCTCAGTCGGTGGTAGCTCCAGCTGGGCATGGCAAAACCGAAATGCTTGCCAGGGCAGCGGCCCAGGGCAAACAAACCTTGATCCTTACCCATACCCATGCTGGTGTGCATGCCATATCGGCAAGGGCCAGGCGATTGGGTGTTGCCAAAGACTCCGTCACGATTGACACCATCGCAAGCTGGGCAAGTCGGTATGCCTATGCCTTCCCCAAATTAGCGGGGAATCCTCCTCGCAATCCCAAGGGGGCAGAATGGAATCAAGTGTATCAGGGGGCCCTGAATGTATTATCGAGTCCGACGACTCATCGGATCGTTCAAGCCTCCTATGAGCGGATATTCATCGACGAGTATCAGGATTGTGAAGGCCACCAACACGCGATTGCTGTTGCTTTGGCTCGAATCTTACCAACGGTGATCTTTGGCGATCCCATGCAGGGGATCTTTGAATTTGTAGACACCAAAATCGGCTGGGGCGAGCGAGTCATCCCGGATTTTCCCGTCGCGGCCGAGTTGACCGAGCCGCACAGGTGGAGCGGTTCCAACCCTACGCTGGGACAATGGATCGCCGATACTCGTACCCGGCTTCTTTCGGGCCATCCCATCGATTTGAGAGAGGCACCCATCACCTACCTACCGGTGGAAAATGCTTTCGATATGGGGCTTTTCTTCGACGGCTTCGACGATCGGGAAGGCCCAACGGCCGCTATTCATTGCCGTCGGAAAATATGTGACGGCCTGGCTCGTGCAAGCCGTGGTGCGTTTCAAGCGATTGAGGAAATTGCCGCCGCACGTTTGATCGACTTCGCCATGCAGTGGGACGCCGCGCAGTTTGGTCGGCAAAAAGCCGAAGCACTGTGGTCACTACTGGGCGATACCATGGCCAGAAACCTAGCTCAGGCAATACCGCCGGATAATCTTTATGAGTTTGATGCACGTCGTCAGGCGGCATGGGATGTGCTGGTCGCAACTGGGAGTGCTCAGAGCGGGGGCGATGTGATTGCCCACGAACGAGGTCATCCTCTGGCACGCACCTTCAGGGGCGAGCTGCTCAATGATGCCAAGCGCGCACTTATCGAGCTTTCGTACGGGCGAAATGAGTCTCTGGTTCAGGCATGCCAGCATGCGAGGCAACGCCTCAGCCATACTGGTCGGTCGCCCTCCAAGCGCGTGGTATCAACCCCGCTGCTGCTGAAAGGCCTTGAGTTCGACCATGTGCTTATACCAGATGCAGCGCATTTTCTAACTGAGCGCTTCGCGTGCGCCAAGCTCTTTTACGTTGCTATTTCACGGGCCAGGCACTCACTGACGATTGCCTCATCCAATCCTGTCCTGCATTTTCCGAAGCCGATGCTCTAATCAAAAAACCTCGACGTAAGCGTCTGGCGATCACACCGTTAGAATTCCGAGATAAGGTGAAGGTGTCCACCAAATAAGTTGGTACCATCGCCCTTAAAATAAGGTGCACCAATCGTCCAAGCTAAAAGGCTTCGAGATTATCCGGTACTCGTGCTTTGCGAGCCTGACCTTGTAGACCGGAATGTAAATTTCACTATGTGACTGAATTTCAGATCCATTTGCAGTCCTCCTGTTGAAATGGCGTCCATGGTAAACACGACATAATGTTTTCCTCGATGCTTCGCTGATCGAACACGTTTATCCAAAGTCGTAGTGAAATACCAAAGCGACGCTGGTAATGTCTTGCCTACGTTCGTCAAACCATTAAGGGATGGAGGCGAAAATAGAAGCCCTGGAGCCGCGAACCTCCGGGGCTTCGTTTTTTCTGCCCGGCAACCACGTAGGTAACCAGCATATAGCTGCACAGCGGGCTGTTTTAGAGACTGATAGCGATGAGTCAGGACGAAGAGTTCCGACATCGAGAGTTATCCAGGCGAAAGGCGTTCTGGGCGATTGCGTCCATCTCGCCTGGAGATCCCACGACACTCGACGTCTTAGCTGTTTCGACGATATCGAGTTACGTGAGCGCCACGCCACGTCGATGCGGGCACAGATACTCAGTGTCCAACAATTTCGTGATTCGATACCCGCAGAGTCCACCCGATAGGGTGCCGAATAGTCTGTGAGGAAAACATCCCGCAGCCGTGGCGTGGGGTGCTGCCGAGTCAGGAGCTGGAAGAGGTGTGGCTCGCAGGGAAGTGCTCCATCTCCACAAGCCACGAACACATCAACCATTACGCTGATTGATGGCGGATTCAATCCACTCCGCCAGGTTTGCATCAATGTCGTTGTAGGCATCACTGGATTTAGGATTGAAAACCAGTGGCTTCACGACCTTTTCGCCTGTTTTGAAAGTGTACAGATCGAAGGGATTGGCACCTTGGACAGATGTCCCTTTGTTAGGGCACGAGAGGTTATGAATGTAGACACCAAGCAGAGCCTTGCCGTCCTGCCAGGCTTTCTTGATCTCGTACTGAACCCAAGGGCGTTTGGAGGTTTCGGCACCTATGAGCACCACGACGCAGGACTTCCCACTCATGTTGTCCTCGATCCAAGTCTTGATCGCCGCGTCGCCTTTTTTCTTAACCTCTTCCCACGTGTTAGCAGTGACAGCTACGTTGCCTTCGATCACCCCCATGTTGCGGATTTGCTGTACCCGCATGACATCGTTATCAAAGTGGAAGCTGTAAAACACTTTACGTTTAGCCATGCTTATCTCCCTAAGCGGTTAAGAATTGCGATGATTTTGTCCACGATCTCTTTATGTTTTATCTGCGGATCACAAATCTCTTCGATCAGAGGCTGAATCCACTCGATGCCGTCGAAATAGCCATGCCTTTCGGAAATCATTTTCCAGACAGATTGAGCAGCGAAGCCGGTCGCACCCACGGGAATAAGAATGCAACCGTGCTCGATCGCGATTTCTGCCTCACGAATCACTCCGCCGGCTTCGATGATCTTGCCTTCCGCGTCCCGCTTGTTGCCAAACACAAAGATGGCAATGCCCGTAAGACCAATCATGCGCTGACGGTACTGCTCCCATAGTTGTTTCAGGTCGGCAGTCTTTGTGGCCACCTGTGGAAATGGCCTCATGATCAATTGGTCTTCAGAGAATTTTTCAGGATTGGCGTAGATCGCTTCCAGCGCTCCATTGATCACGGCACTACCAACGCCCCAGCCAAAGCCATTCACGACACGTAGATTGTTTTTGACCAGGGAGGCAGAGAGGGTATGTATAAACTCCTGAGCCTCCGGCTGACCCCAGTCACCGAAGTCTTCGGCGCTGCCAGAAATGAACACTGTTTTTTTCAGAAAGCGGCGTTCGATTTCCTGCAGGATTGCAGGGACGTCCTCATAGTTTTCAATGAGCAGCGACTGGATGCCGTAACGCTTCAGGTCGTCAATGCGCAGCTCTTGCTTCCGACGCTTATAGGCCTTTACCTCGTCGTCATCCTTGGGATCGATGGGCTCGCGACGAACAAAGCAGTAGTGATTACGTTTGGTGGTGGTGTGGAGCCGACTGAGGACGTAGTCCAGATTCGGATCGGTGAAGCTAAACCCAATGAACAGAAACGTCTTGGAGACAAGATCACCGCTCAAGGCCGTAACGAAGGCCTCGTGCGAGCGGTAGTAACGCTCATACTGTTCTTTGTAGAGAACGGCGTCGTTCGGGTGATGGGCATCACCGTGCATCTTGTATACCACCGCATCACGCTTGGGGCGGGTGGTGTTGAGTTGCGCAACGCTGTGCTTGACGTCAGGAACCTTGTAGGCGCGTTTTAGCGCATCCTCTACGAGAGTGTCGTAGTTGGTCGTCCAGTATGTACGAATCGGCAAGCGAGCCAGAATTTCGTGGGTCAACGATGGCTCAGCTTGTTCGGAAAATTCCTCGAGAATTTTTCGTGAGAGCTTCGCCGGCCCCTTGAGCTTGTTCACGTGAAATTGAGCAAGGGAGATCAAGTCGTCCTCTTGTTCAATCTTCAGATCAAGCTCGTCGGCGATGTCTCGCAGTAGCTCTTTCCAGTCTACGAAACCGGCGCTCTTGGACATACCTGCACCGGCGAATATTGCCGCGTTGTCCTCACTCAGATCTTTAACAAATTCTTTGATAAACGAATTGATTTCACCTGAAAACGCCATCTCTACATCCTTGTGAGGATTACTCTTATAAAAATAGGGGACAACCAATCACGCAGGACAAAAAATCGATATGAGATTTTTCGTTGCGGCTATGCCGCTGAAGGCCTTTGTGTATAGGCGTGAGGCAGAAAACCTATAGCGGCCTTTTGGCATCATGCAGACTATCCCCACTGTCAACAGAGAGCAACTGGTGATTAGGCGCAAACATGAGACTTTAGTCGCGTGCGAATTTCATAAATATTCCTTCGGGTCAACTTAGTAACACTGACGGTGGATCATATGAAAAGCGATCAAGCAATCATCGGTTGGTCTGCGACCGTCGGCCTTCTCGATCAGACGCTATCTTGGAAAGCGTTCGGAAAGAAACTCCAAGACACCCATAACGGGAAAGGAAAAAATCTCCGCCGTGCTGGTGATGCCGCCGGGTATTTGTGGCCGTTTGTTCGGTCACGAAGATGGGCGATATAGTGGTCGTTCCAAACGGCCCAAAATTTACCTAGCTGGCAAGCGACGGTTGTATCTCCCGGAACACATGGGTGAGGATACGAGCTATCTGCGGTACGTCCGGTAGCGAAATTGCGTGCTTGGAGCTTTACCGTTTTGGAGGCGGCGGTGGAGGAGGAGCTGCAGGCCGCTGGCTAGTTGTCTGCTTGCTAACGCCGTCATTCACATGAACTTTGCTGCCAGATTGGTTCGTCATTGAAATCACCGGTTGCTTGGTGGTGGAGGAGCTTTCGGGGGAGTAGCTGGTCGTTGGGCAAAAGGTTTCGGTGTGTTTGCCTGTCCACTGCTTGGTTTGCGTGGCTGAGGCGATATCCCTCTTTCTTCGTACATGTTGACCTCTATTTACTCGGGGCTTTGGGGGGCGCAGGTGGCGGTGCTTTCGGACGGATGTTTGCCGGTGCCGGCGGGTTAACATTCATCCCCTCATTTCCAGTTCGTGGATCAAGCACGTGTTGCTTAGGGCTATTCTCGCTCTTCACTTCCCGTCTCCTGCTCCAAAAATTCGACTAGATAAACGTCACAGTTGGCTATCAAATAGCTCTCGATTCCAGGTGTGTCGACCCACTCGTTGTTTTCGTTCATCCAGCTCGGCTGAGTAATGAGGAAATGGCCGTCTTTGGGGTCAGTCGGCCAAACGGCGGGGTACCCGAATAACCGACGCCCGTCGAGCAAGGTGAGCGCTACGCTCATGCCCTCACGTTTGCGAAATGCATAAATCCACTCGGGGTATGACGAGCGAGACGTCAAGGTCAGCCACCTGGCGAATCTATACAGGTAATCATGGTTGGATGCGAAGGCCAGCAACAAGCCTAGAGATGCTGCCAAGCCTACTCCCCACACGCCCTCTACTTGAGCCGACCACTGTCCCAACTGAAAATAACTTGCACCAATGTAAATCAAGAATGCCTTGATGCCTGACACCAACATCGTTATGAGGCCTGTACTGATCAGCGCCTGAACCGTGCGCTCAAACTGTCCAGGCTTTTTAACATCTGCCAGCCAATAGAAAATCATGGTGGTGAGAAAGCCAGGGATAAGAGTCTGTACGAGCGGGATGATTTTTGTAGCGAGGTCTTCCATTGCAAGCCTCTAATGCCAAAAAAGGGGGCATCTCAAATCTTCTTGGGATTTACCAAACGGTAGCTGCACTGCCACCTCTCTTTATGAGATTCAAGTGGGGGGAGGAGACAGCCTGTTCAAGAGAAAAACTGCTGACTTGGGATTTGCGACCAAAAAGAGTTCCGCAATAACCTCTCAGGCTTAGGACGCCTTCGACATTTGAGGTATCGCATCTGCTTGAGGCCCTTAGGTGGCACTGGTAGAAGCATTCCCTTCATCGCGCCGCCCCTAGACTCTGCTGTGTAGAGCACGATGTGGCCATGGTTGTCGCGGATCACACCTTCAGAGATGCTTCCGAGATGGCGGCCTGGATAGGAATAGATGGAGCCTTCGTGGATGTAGGCTACTGGACGACCGCAGTAAGCATACAAATGCTCATTGTCATCCGTATACGCTATCGGCGTACGTTCGCGATCGTAGAAATCTAAGCTCATCAAAATCCTTCTTTTGGGAGCGAGGGAGTGCAGGGCACGGCTGTGCCCTGAGCTCTGTTTTAAGCGGTCAAATTATTTGGCCGCTTTGGGGCGAATGACGATACGGAACGGCTGACCGTTCGCACGTCGAATCACCTTCCCCGATTTGGTGGTGATGGTCATGCGGTAGATGACCTCGCCTTCCTCGTCGGGTTTTTCGAACATCTCAAGCTGGGACATAAAATGTCTCCTACTGAGGTGGCTCGAACACAAAACTCGCTCCCTTGCGAAAGGAGCCCACAGGGGCTACCATCGCAAAGCTTCTCAACAAAGCGCGAGAGACATCTGGAGCATGTTCAGATGTCTTTTCCCTAAGGCCGGTCAAGTTCGTACCTTGACCGGCCTTTTTGTTTCTGGCGTTCCGTCATTGCATCCTAACTACCCTTTTGATATCGCTTCAGGTGATAGAAATACTGATCAGTCACAACCATATACGAATCCTATCATCATCATTTTGATTACGTCAAATCCTCATGTGCTATGATGGGCGATAGGCCGATCACGCGCTGGCATGATCAGCAAATCGGCAAGACGGCAAGACGGCAAGACGGCAAGACAGCAAGACAGCAAGACAGCAAGACAGCAAGACAGCAAGACGGTAAGACATTGGATGGTTAGACGGAGAGCATATGATTGATTTAAGCGAGTACAGCCAGGCGCAACGGGAACGTCTGGTGTACATAGACTTCCGCCTGTATTTCACAGGCTCCGTCTCGCGGATGGATCTCATGGATAGGTTTGGGGTAGGTGGGGCAGCTGCAACTCGGGATTTCGGCCAGTATCGGGAGGTTGCACCTGAGAATACCGAGCTTGACTCAGTGACCAAGCACTATGTGATTCGAGATACCTTTTCGCCTCTGATCGCCCACTCACCAGAGCGAGTTCTCAATGCCCTTTCGCAGGGATTCGGGTATGGCCTCGACTCAGATGAGAAGCCGCTGATCGCGCACGAATCTGTATCGCTTCTTAGTAAGCCGAAGGTGGAAGTTTTAGCACCGATCACGAGGGCGATTCACCTCAAACGGGTTGTTAAGATCAGCTACACCTCTAGCTCAGGCCAGTCTGAGCGGGAAATCGTACCATTCGCTATCGGTTGTGACGGTCTGCGCTGGCACGTCCGGGCGTTTGATCGGAAACGTGAAAAATTCGCGGACTTCGTTCTAACGAGAGTCGGGCACGCCGAGATTCAAATGAGGGAAAGAGCTAGAGACGAAGAAATGCCGAGGCATGATGATCAGTGGAATCGAATGCTCGAGCTTCCTCTTGTCCCTCATCCCGATAAAGACTCAACAGAGATCGTAAAGCGTGACTACGATATGCAGGATGGGGTGCTTAAGTTGCGTGTACGAGCTGCTATGGCAGGGTACGTTTTGCAGCAGTATCACGTGGACTGTTCGGCAGACCACAGCATTGCAGATAAGGCCTACCGTCTATGGCTAAAAGATCCATTGGCTCTTTATGGCGTAGAGAGTTCCATGTTCGCGCCTGGCTATCAAAGTCCTAATTGATCGCTAAGCTGAGACAATTTATGACGAAGCATCATGCTTCTCATCGCATGAAGCTGGTAAGTGCCGTGTTGAACCAATTCCCTAAGTCGAGGCTTCGGGCCAACAGGCCCGGCTAAGCTTCTGTCTGTGAGGGCGCCCACTCTATGTTCGACGATAATGTTGCGGCAGCAACGGAATGGATGCGCTCGCCGGTATGAGAGTTTGGTTCAAAGCGCTTACTAGACCTGTGGAGGACGAAGGCGGAAACGAAAGCTGTCTTCCTCTTGATTGGCGGACTGGAGAGAGGAGCACCTGTAATAGGTTTATCAAACAGTTGTTTGGTTCCTGGAGCTCAAGCTACATTGGCTATCGCTCGTTCGCGCTTGAGCGCGGTTATCTTCCTCTTTCACCAAATTCGACTCAGATTAAGTAGAAATAGAATATCTAGGACTAAATGCACTACCCGATCTAGTAACCTTCGCCGCTTCTGCTAAACCTAACGATAATGACCGTCTCATTACCTAAGCTATCGGTCACGGACAGAGGCGGGTTTGACCCGATTTCCATGGAATCACGATTGATTACGGGAATATTGGTGATTGGGTTGTTAAGTGGGTGTGTCAGTTATCGACTCGCTCCGGGAACGCGCGGAGTTTCCTTCCCTTTACAGTCTTGTAACGATGAAGTGTTGGCTCAGGCGAGAGCCAATGCAAGCGCTGATCCCGACAGCCAACCTCCTGAGTTTAGCTCCAGTTGGGTGTGCGTAACAAAGCCAGAACCAAATAAAACACCTCACACTGAAGTGATGAGCCGACCTGAAAAAATGACCATCTTGAGGCTAGAAGCACAGGCATTTTCGGGACAGGAGAAAATTCTCAGGAATACATTGGAAAGCCCCTTTACCTATAATGCTGGCAATAGACCTGCATTAGGTATCGCGCTTTCAGGGGGTGGTAGTAAAGCTTCATCGTTCGCTATTGGCGTTTTAGCCGGTCTTGCAGATCAAGGCTTACTGGACTCTGCTGACTTCATCAGTAGCGTTTCAGGAGGCAGCTACGCTGCGTACTTTTACTATGCTCACCGAATTTTTCCAGTCACTCGCGAAAAAGACCAAATTGGGCCAGTACCGTCCACGGAGGATCTATTTCGCGATTGCATAATGTTAATTGATTCAAGCGCGCTTGAAGGTGGCGTTCGCGAAGCAGCTAAGAGGCACGGTATATGTTTGCCTAATGCGTTGCGTTACTCAGTTGCCCCTCGGGGTGATGGAAATAATAAATATCAAGCTTTTTTGAGGTGTGAGCAAGATTTATTTAGTCCCGGTGTTTGTTCAACGAAAAGAACATCGGAGGATTTTGGGATTGCACCGTTTGCGTTGCTGGGCACTGTGCCTGCAGTTCCTCTTAGCTTCGTGACCAATACACTGTTTGATACCGGTGTGAACAACTCCCCGTCCGCGCGTGCTTATCGCAATGGCATTGGGGTTGCCTATGGAGCAACCATAAGTGACGTTAACGCATTAGAATACGCCGAAGGTGAAAAGTCCTTCAAGATTTCCTGCGATGCTAATAAAAATGGGTATGCGACTGATTGCAGCAACAATCGATTTGACGTCGCCCCGAAGGACATGACTTTCTCAGAGCTTAGAAGCGGCCTGCTTAAACTTAAGAAGCAATCCGAAGTGCCGTTTTGGGTTATTAACGCAGCGGCTCCAAAATCAAGAAGTGGACTGGGGTGGTGGGCATTCGGCGAAGAGGATACAACAAACAGCGATATGTTCGAAATGACGGCGGTCAGCCACGGTTCGGGTCGATATGGCTATGTGTCAGCACCTGTCTCATTGCATGATATGACAGTGGTGGACGCCGTTGCTTCGTCGGCGGCATTCATGGATGCAAACCAGCTGGTTTACAAGTCTCCTATTAAACGGGGCTTCATAGGTGCAGGCCTCCACCTTGCAGCGATGGACTGGGGAATCGACATTCAAAATTATAACGTTTCAGACTCACGTTTTGCTTTACACAGATGGCTTCCGATTCCTTTTTATTGGACTGATGGAGCCTACGCTCGTTATATGACGGACGCATCCAACAGTGAGGAAACGCAGGATAGGGTTCGATCCTCATTCATTCGTCTAATCGATGGTGGTAACGGTGAGAATCTAGGTGTCTATTCATTATTTAAAAGAGACGTTCGTAATATTATTCTCGCAGATGCCGCCTCTGATCCGGATGGGAATTTCGCAGATCTTTGCGCCCTTGATACTCGGTTGCGAAATGGTAGGATTGGACATGTGGCCATTCCAGGACTGAAGGATTTCAAAACACATTGTGGAGTGGTAGAGAAAAATAAAGGCTACGATATTCATAGATGGCCTTTTTACTTCCCTGTTCTAGTTGGATGCATACGAAGTTACGGCCAAATCAATGATGACAACTCCTGTGAAAATCTTTCAGACTTGGAAACACGGCTGCTGGTGGTTAAACCGGCAATCAATCTCCCAGCTTATCGGGCACGGCAAGTTGAAGGTGTGCATTTGAAAAGCTGCGGCGTTTCTCAGGCCGAAACAAATGAAGCAGGATCAAGAATTCCCCTGCTTAACTGCGACGCTGCCGCGTTGTTGTTAAATAGCTGGAACCCCAAAAAGTCGGGGTGCCAAGTATTTCCCCAAAACTCTACAGTGTGGATGACTGCTAACTCATCGCTCACTCTTTTTTCTGCATACAGAGAGCTTGCTCGGCAATACACAAGCCAAGCGGGGGAACTCATCAAAAATCTAAAAAATGAAAACGCGGAAGGTATAAAACAATTCTATGCGTTGGCAAGGCAACAGGCCTCTGTCCAATTTAAATCAATTTCAACGGTTTGCGAGCTATAGATCCAACATAAAATGTTGAGTGCGTTGGTATTGGCGACCAATACTTTACCTTCCTCCGGGCTATTGGCCCGGCTTAACGTAAAGCTCATGCTAAATGAAAGCCGGGAAGGAGATCCTGGGCAAACCAGGCTGGTAAGCCTACCTCCAGCCTTTGGAGGTTAGATGGCGGGCTCACAACGATGCCGAGGTTGAGCAGCCGGTTGAGCTGGTCGCTCGCTGACTCACGTGGAAGACCGGTAAAGGTTACGAATTCGGTGCGGGGTAGTGAGCCTTGAATTAAGAGCGCTAGGAGCGCCGACATCGTTTCTGGGCTGACGCCTGCTTCCGTCAATCGCAAGTTTGTTCTGTACGCATGGGCAACGGAATCACGAAGCTGGTGACGACTCAGAGCGGTAGTTATGTAGTCCACTTCTTCATGGCAGACATCAAGCATGAAGTCGATGAAGCCGAGAAGGGCTTTGTCAGATCGCTGGGCACCACCAGCAAGCTGAACATCTTGAGTGCTATCAGTAGTGTTCAGGGCAGCGTGATACTCCTCTTGCCTACGGGCCAAGCCGCGAGAAAGTGACCAGAGTTGCGGATGTAACCGGAGCTGAGCCAAATGCTGGTGAGCGATCATTCTCGCCACAACCCCATTCCCAGCTGGAGTTTGTAGAAGGCGATAGTGGTGGGCTAGCGCCGCTACGATACGTCGACGAAGCTCTGGTACCGTCTCCAGCATGGACTGCGGGTTCGCTGAGTTCAGTGCATTCTTCAGAGCTTCAGGCTCTGTGTGGTAGCCGTCGATGATCCTTGAAAAACGGGCGTCAGTGTCCATCAACAGTCTGCTCAAGCACGCTGCGGTTTCAGGCGCGACCATGCCGGCCAGGTAAGCTGTCTTCGTTACAAGCAAGTCTGCGCTCGCCAGTATTGACGGAGGAATCGAGTCGGGGAGGGCCGGGTTTGAGACATTCATGGCGCTGACACTATCCGTGCTTAAAGCGCTTGTCATGCAACAAGTGTAGATTTCGAAACGAGCGAAGCGGTGCGTACCATTTCGTGGAAGTCACGAAAGCTCACAGGCTAGGATGAACTAACAACCTCTCAATATCATGTCTTCCAGGTTCTGACAGATCCTACGTAGCGGGCGATGGGGATATCGCTGGTTCGGGGCACCTGGCCCGGCTTGGTGGTCGTTTTTCAGATGGAGGTGAAAGTGTTGTCATCGATCAAGGAATACCAACCAGAGCCCCAGATCCCACAGAGCATTTGGATGACTGTCGGGCTGCCGTCGCGCGGTAGCAGGCTTCATGACCTAGTTCGCGAAGGACTGCCTTTCGAATTCATCGACCGGATATCGAGCCTTCTGCAGGTGCAGCGAGGGGTTATCGCGAAGGCTATTTGCGTGTCGCCCACAACGATGGCGCGAAGGGTTAAAGCAGGACGATTCAGCTCCTTAGAAAGCGACCGCCTCGTCGCATTGGTAGCTGTCGTTGAGGTAGCCCTTTCCCTGTTCGAAAACGATGTCGCCGCTGCAACGGAATGGATGAGTTCGCCAGTTCGGGGACTTGGTTCGAGACGTCCAATAGACATGCTGGGCACGTGAGTGGAAACGAACGCTGTCCTCGATCTTATCGGTCAGCTGGAGAGGGGAGTGCTCGCATAAGATTCGTCATGAGCGCCATTAGCAGTAGCCCCTGACGTTACTGGGCTAATCGCCCATTCGGGCAGGGCCCGGCTTGGCTTAGATTTTCCGGGGAGGAGAGCGCAATATTGAGGTACCAGTGAGCCAGTTATGCAGTCGGATTTGAATGACAGCTTTGAGCTCTTGGCGCTGAGTTTATTGGCTCGTAACGCACTTTTCTTATGCGTAACGTTGCGATTGTTACGATGCACAAAATTACGTTACACCGAAGCTTACGGGCTTGGTGGCGAGACAGCGAGGCTTGACTGAAACCGTGTCACCGCGAACGCTAGCTTGTGCAGAAATCGTCGATAAATCTCTCTTGTCCAGATGAGTCGACTTGGCATTCGACTGTCCATCTGCCGTCACCGAGCACCAGTTGGTAACTCCAGCAATTTCTAAACGGCTCCCTCACATCGAGAGCTCGGAATTCACGCGTGAGTTCGTATGAACGAGCGTAGCTTCCGTGCTTGATCAGCCAAGCAGCGGATCGGATGAATTGGCCATGGCTGTAAACCAAGATGTTCTGAGCATTGCTATCCGCCAGCTTGCTCAGCATGGCACCTGCGCGCGCGAGCAGATGGTCGAACGACTCGGCAACAGACCCATCAGTAAATTCCGCGTCACCCTTCGCCCAATAATTTTCTGCATGTGGCTTACGGTCAGCTTGAGTACTGCCGACGAAACGGTTTGGGTTTAGGTAAGTAAATTCTTCAACGGGCCAGATTTCGAATGGAACCTGAGGGAAGCGCTCTGTGGTTGGTAGTGCGGTTGCGATGGCGCGATCAAAGGGGGATGAGATGATCAGGTCGGGCGCGAACATGATGGAATCAGCGGATGCTTGAGCTTGAAGATGGCCATTTTCCGTCAGCGGTATTGAGTCTGGTGCGGTAGTGGCGAGGCCCGCGTTCGCGGCGCTTTCAGCATGACGGATCAACCTTACGCGTTTCATTGAGGCCTCGGTTTTGATTTGCACGAGAATCTCTGGAAGCGGAACTATCCCCCAGAGCGCGATCTGTGGCATATAGCCGCTATGAGAAATGTGCCGGTTAATTCGGTCTTTGAATGCTCTTAGCGTATTCCTATGCCAAACGATGGCATGGATGTCTAGTCGACAGGATTATCGATGCCTAACGGATTCG
>Ga0065714_10002483_pt1 | contig 16218 bp, 19 predicted proteins | sample MisRhiReplicate2_FD_59101 | JGI IMG/M metagenome (GOLD analysis project Ga0065714, IMG submission 59101) | Miscanthus rhizosphere microbial communities from Kellogg Biological Station, MSU, sample Rhizosphere Soil Replicate 2: eDNA_1 v2... | ecosystem: Host-associated > Plants > Roots >...
CTGCCGGCGGCGGCGACGATCACGGCGTCATCGGCGAGGGTTTCGTTGAGCACGCCGAGCACGCGGCTCTGGGTCAGGCAGGAACCGGTCAGCTCGATGAATTCGCGCAGTACGGCCGGGTCTCGACGAGCCGACCCGCGGTATCGATGTCGGCGCCAAGGCCGAGATTTACCGCCTTATTTCCTACCTCGCCAGCGAAGGCATGGCCGTCATCATGATTTCCTCGGAACTGCCGGAAGTGCTCGGCATGAGCGACCGGGTAATGGTCATGCACGAGGGCGACCTGATGGGCACCCTCGACCGCAGCGAAGCGACTCAGGAACGAGTGCTGCAACTGGCCTCGGGAATGTCCTCATGTCATTAAATCAAGGGTGAGCACGGTTTCTGTGGCGAGGGAGCTTGCTCCCGTCGGGGTGCCAAGCGGCCCCAATGTCTCGGGTTTACCGTAGAACTGGCGAGCGCTGCGCACTCGAACGGGAGCGCGCTCCCTCGCCACACTGATTTCATTTGAAGGGTGAGTGGTTATGAACGCGATACTGGAAAACAAACCGGCAACCGCACAGGTCAAGAGTCGCCGGCGCTTTCCGACCGAGCTGAGCATCTTCCTGGTGCTGATTGGCATCGGCCTGGTGTTCGAGATTTTCGGCTGGATCGTGCGCGACCAGAGCTTCCTGATGAACTCCCAGCGGCTGGTATTGATGATTCTGCAAGTGTCGATCATCGGTCTGCTGGCGATTGGCGTGACCCAGGTCATCATCACCACCGGCATCGACCTGTCGTCCGGTTCGGTGCTGGCCTTGTCGGCGATGATCGCGGCCAGCCTGGCGCAGACCTCTGATTTTACTCGGGCGGTATTCCCGTCGCTGACTGACTTGCCGGTGTGGATCCCCGTGATTGTCGGGCTCGGTGTTGGACTGCTGGCGGGGGCAATCAACGGCAGCATCATTGCCATCACCGGGATTCCACCGTTCATTGCCACCTTGGGCATGATGGTCTCGGCCCGTGGCCTGGCGCGGTACTACACCGAAGGCCAGCCGGTGAGCATGCTATCGGATTCCTACACGGCCATTGGTCATGGCGCGATGCCGGTGATCATTTTTCTGGTAGTGGCGGTGATCTTCCACATCGCACTGCGCTACACCAAGTACGGTAAATACACTTATGCCATCGGCGGCAACATGCAGGCGGCGCGGACGTCCGGTATTAACGTCAAACGCCATCTGGTCATCGTCTATAGCATCGCCGGGTTGCTGGCAGGACTGGCGGGTGTGGTGGCGTCGGCTCGTGCAGCTACCGGGCAGGCCGGAATGGGCATGTCTTATGAGCTGGACGCGATTGCCGCAGCGGTCATCGGCGGGACCAGCCTGGCGGGCGGGGTTGGGCGTATCACCGGCACGGTCATCGGCGCACTGATTCTTGGCGTGATGGCCAGCGGGTTCACGTTCGTCGGCGTCGATGCCTACATCCAGGACATCATCAAGGGCTTGATCATCGTGGTCGCAGTGGTCATTGACCAATACCGCAACAAGCGCAAACTCAAGCGCTAAATGGACTGCGAACAGCGGGAGCCTGTTCTGGCTTTCGCTTCCCAATACCCCGATCATTGATCGATAGGGGGGAGTTATTGGCGCTCTGAGCGAATCGGTATCGCTCCTTGCTCTTCCGTCACCCCCTCAGGCATCGCCACTGCCGTAGCGAAATTCAGCGCCGACATGTACATCAACCCTCTGCCAGGCTCGGTCAGCCTGGCGTTTACACAAATAAAGTCGAACACCTCTTCTGCCTGAGCTACATCCACCACCACATTGACCACCCGGGTGAGCACCGCCTCTGGCACTTCATCGCGGGGAGCTTTGGCGGCCTGCAGGATGGCCACGCCACGGCAATTCACGCTGTCCGCGCGGGTAATGCCATGTGTCTCTCGTAATAGCTGCAGCAGCGTGCGCTCGGTGCCATCGTCGGGCAACACGCAGGTAATGAGTTTTGCAGCCCCACCGGGTACTCCCGCGACCGCCAGACTCACGAGGCAGTCTCCTGTTTCAGCATCTCGCGGGGGATGTAGGTCGCGACTTTTTCCACGGGGGTCGCGTAGATCATTCCGGCGCCGGGAACATTCAAATTGGCCGCGTGATAGATCGCCTCGAGGACCGCGTCCTGATAGTCGGCAGCGACCAGCAGGCTCACCACTTCCTTCTCCGCATCGATGGCGATGCTGAGCAGGCCGAGCCGCTCACGGGGGCCAAGCCCGCTGGCGTGGTAGACAATGGCGCCTGGCGCGCCCATGCCCTGGGCCGCACGGATCACCAAGTCTGCGCGCCCGACGGGGACAATGCAGGTGATCAGTGCGACGTCAGTCAGGTAGGTAATTCCTTCAGCTTTCATCCCGCTTCTCCCGTGCCCAATAATTGATTCGCAGGCTGTTCCGTGGCGGCCTTTGTCTGTCTCCACAACTGGAAACGCGCCCACTGTCCGAGCAGCATGACGCTGATGACCGGGCCGACGGAGGCCATACAAAGAATTCCGAAACCCTCGACTGCGTTGGTGGCATTGCCCAGTCCCAGCCCCATGGCCAGAACGAGCGGAACGGTTATTGGCCCCGTGGTGACACCCGCGCTATCCCAGGCCACATTGACAAACTCTTCGGTCGAAAAAATCGTGAGTAGCACCGCGAACAGGTAGGGCGGCACCACCAGCCAGACCAGTGGCAGGCCGAACACCAACTTGGCCACACCCACGGCAATACCGCAGGCGACACCTATCGATACTGCACGGATAAGGCTGCGCTTGCGGATGAAACCGTTGGTAAGCGTCTCCGCGGTTACACCGAGCGCATTCAGTGCGGGTTCGGCGACGGTTGCCCCGTACCCGAGCACCCAGGCAAAAGCCAAGGCCAGTACCAACCCCACCTCATACATATAAAGTGGGGAGTCGTCCGAGCCGGGAGTCTGCATGAAGGCCGCCGGAATCAGCGAGCCGGCACTCCCTCCCAACTTCGACAGACCGTAGGTCAGACCGAGATTGAAAACGCACATGCCCACCACGGTCAGGGCGATACCGAGGAAGATCTCGCCGCGCCGCGGCAGGCTCTGGCGCAGCAGCAGTCTCAGCACGATCAGGAGGAAGATCACCAAAGGCACGATGGCCCGTATTCCTGAAACAATCTCCAGTCCGGGGCTGACTGTGTGCCAGTCTGCAGCCAGTTGTCCGGCGCTGGTAGCGGCCTGCGCCGCGGCGATGATTTCCGCCGGGGAGGAGATAGCCGCCACGTACAGGCCCAGCAGCATTACCCCGATGACGGGAAACAGCGAGGCCAGGGTGACAATACCGAAACCGGACAGCCCGGAACCGCCCTTGCCAGCGGCAGCGGCGATACCGATGCCCAACGCCAGCACCAGCGGTACAGTGACCGGCCCAGTGGTAACCGCGCCAGCATCCCAGGCCAGACCAATAATCTTTGCAAGCTCAGGATCGCTGCTCATATACACCGTCAGCAGCAGAACAGGCGCCAGCGATAAATAGATCAACGGCTTCAGGCTCCATCCGTAGAGGAAGCGGAGCGTGCCGGTTACAGCGGCCAGACCGACGCTGGCCCCCACAACCAGGACCAGTTCACTGGTCCACTGATTGAGTATTGCCCAGAGGTAGGGCGCGTGCTGCGCAGAAACATTCTGTCCGGCTGCACGTAGCGCGCCGATAGCGGGTTCTGCAAATGTCACCCCGATGCCCAGCAGCAGGGTAACCAGCAACACCACAGGCAGGGATAACTTGCGCGGAAGGTTGCTGCCGATTATTTCGCCGAATGGCATTAGGCCGAGTTTCAGCCCTTCCATGAACAGCATCAGCCCGACGATCACGGCGAACAGGCCTCCCGTGACAAGCAGGGAGTCCTCAACCAACTGGCGCAGGATGATGATCTGAAACAGCACCAAGTACAGGGCCAGCGGCACCACGGCGCGAAGTTGCTCCATCAGCCGGACATTGAGATAGGGTTTGAGGATGGCGGCAATCTCGCCTCCACGCAATTTCGCAGCTTTGTAAGGGGCGGCCTGCCACCGGCCATCGGCATCGCGCACTGGTGCGGATACTAGTTGGCGCATGGGTATTTCGCGGCGACCGGCCCCGATCTTATGCAAGTAGTCGGCGTAGCGAATGGAGTCTTTCATAGGGTCATCTGTTGAGGTTGATCTACGGGTTTACGACCAACAGGCGGTCTCGTATTGTCACGAGTCTGGCTAAAGTTCTGTTTTCTTTTCCTGCCACGTAGAATTTTGCCTGACTTCGGCAAGTAAGATGATGACTTAAGTCATGTTGCCGGTTCTTACCTTTCCAGTTGTCGACCCTGTACATTTCAAACCAGTCAGAATTTTCCCTTTGCTCGTGCTATCGATCCTGCAAGTCGCGTTGTCAGCTAACCGGATGGGTGCACTTTCAGGCATCACTTCTGGCCGTCATTCAGCCATAGCCATTCTAAGCCCTACCGCCGCTTCAATAAGTTTTTGCGCCTGCAGTGAGACTGCCCCAGCCAACTCATCATCCCCTGCATTTTTGAGCGTTGCAGCCAAATCGAGCAGCTTCCCCACCTCGGCTTCGATCGCGCGGATGGATTCACCTATCTGATAGTGAAGCGAGTGCGCCATACCGTTAACCCTCAATCCCGATCTACTACAATTCACCGCTGCACCAAGATTACTTCATCTTTGCGCACGGCATGCCGCTCATGATTTGCTGCGCTATAGCCTCTAACCGCTCTTGAGTCATAGCTGAAAATATGAAAGGAAGATAAAAAACTCAGTGTTTTTCTTTGAATGTCGATGCGCGCGAATAGGCTGACATAAGTCAAAGCTTCCGAGCACTCCGAAACTTCCCATCCCCGTTCCGCTCATAGCCGACCTACACGCTTGCCTCAAACATCTTGCCAGTCATTCAACGCGTCGAAACCGCCTGATTGAGTATCAATAACGTCGGTGAATCTGAATGCGTTTTGGTCGCAGCTAACTGCTCATCGGAAATTCAAGATGCTCACTTGATCTAGTGGCTAGTAGCCGCTATTCCTTAAGCACACTGACATGTGTCACTACAGGGAAAGACCAAATGGCGAGATTCGTTGTTGTCCCCTCGATTCCAAAGGAAACCGGATCAACCCGCAGTGGGGCACGTTTCTACTGCACGACGGCCCCGATAGATTTCGATATCTACGACAATGACGGCAAGTGCAGGCTGAAAATTTGCTATGCGACACGAATTGAGGCGAATGCAGAATGCGAGCGGCTGAATTCTGAAATTTTCGAAAGCGCACTGGTTTCCAGTCGCGGATCAGTGCTGTGCTAGAGCATCCATTTCATCAGGATATGAGAGGCGATCCAGGGTGACGCCTCGGCTACACCCCACGCAATCGCTAGAGTGACCGACAAGTAACCTGCAAAAAACCTGACCACTGCACGCGTTTCCATCGCCGTCATCCCCTGATACGTTTCATCAGTTGGACGCGATTCAACGCTCACGGTTCAATACCGGTCATCGCAGAAATTCGGGCGTGCCTGATACGAAACTCATCCGGTAAATGGCATGTGCTCAGGTATCGTGATTTCGGAGGGGCATCTGTGCGACAAGCGGGCAGGGGAGTGCGAGCCTGAAAACAAAAAACCCGCACTTAGCGGGCTTTCTGTATGGGGTCACATCCTTTTGTTCGATCAATCTGCGCTCCATTGTGTGAGCGTTTCGTGAAAAGTATGCCGCAAGAACGAAAAAACCCGGCGCAGTGGCCGGGTTCTTTTATACACGTAGCCAAATCCGTTTGGCTGATCGCATTGTGCCGGGTGGATGTGACGAAGGTGTGACAGCCGGTAAAGGCTGAACAGTCCAGAATCAAGCGTTTGAGCTGTGTCAAAACCAGCTGCGATCATCCTCCAGCTCGTCGCGGCACTGCATGAGCTGTGAATGGTAATTCCTGGACTGTTGCTCTACCTTGCGTGCCACCTGCATCAACCATGGTTTGCTGCGATAGGTACCTCGACGAAAGCCACCTCGCCCTTCATGGTAGGCCAGGTACTGGTTGTAGGCGTCCCCTTTGGATATTCCAAGCTGGCTGTGGGTGCCAGTTGTGTACCAGCCTATAAACATGATCGCGTCATCATAGTTGTCGCGCGAGCCGCCATTGCCGGTCATATCCTCGTACTCACCCCAGACAGGGTCAAGAGCTTGCGCATAACCATAGGCGGAACTGACCCGCCCCCAGGGAATCACTCCAAGCATGTAGTCACGGGGAGGCAATGCATCGGAGACGAAACTGCTCTCTTGCTTCATGATTGCCATCGCAACGTGTTGAGGTGTGCCCCATTCTTTTTGCATCTCTAGCGAGTCTTCGTACCAGTCAGGGTACTCACGATAGATATTGCATAGATTATTCTGATCCCTTGGCGGCGCCGTCGTGCAGCCCGTCAAAATGGCGAACACCAGTAGCAGTGCCCGAACTCTTCCTTGTTTCATCCATAGCCCTCAGAAAAATAAGGGCGGTAGTAGCCCCCGCTTGCAGGACAGAACTTGTGTAAAGCCGATCATTCGACGTCACTGCGCGATTGTCAGGGGGAGGTGTTGAGCGACCAGCATGGCCGCTCAAATTCAAGTGGGCGTTAAAAGAGAATAAATGCAGAGGCCGTTGTTTGATTCAGGTTGATGTCGCCGACTTCCAGTACTTCGTATTCAGCGCGGATACCGATATTGCGAAACACATCAAATTCAACGCCGGCACCGTAGGTCAGATCCACTCCAGTGTCATCGTCGCTGGCATTGCCGTCAGCATCCCAGGCATGGGCACCGACACTGCCGTAAAGACGTACCCGGTCTCCCAGTGGAAAGCCGAGATGGGCGCTGGCCTGGACAGATTTGCCATCGAAATCAAGATTTTTGTCCTCGAACTGGCCCAGATCAACAAAGGCACCCTCGAAAGCCAGATAACCGTTTAGACGATAGCCGGCAAAAACCTTATAGCCGTTGTCTTCATCGCTCAGCTGGGATTTGTCAGTTTCAATGTTGCTTACGCCAGCTCCAAGATACAAACCTCTGTCATCCGCGAGTGCCTGAAAAGACAGCAACGAAAGCAGTGAAACGAAGCCAAGGTTTCGGAATAGCATGTGAGGTGGAGTCCTTCTACAGGTTGTCGATTGTGAGGTGTTCGCCGAGAATCTGAGTGATAGCGAAGACTGATAGAAGTCATTGATTTATATTTTTGAGTCGCTCAATCAATGTAAGGACGGTTGCTTGCCGGGCATTGAAAATACCGTCTAGCCAATGCACGAACAGGGAGTTCTTTGGCAAAGAACCGGCCTTGAGCCAACAACACACCTTCTGAAGTCAAATGCAGTAGCTGCTGTTGAGTGTCGACACCCTCGGCGATGACGTTGAGCTTTAGCGACCTGGCGATGTTGGCAATCTGTCGCCACTGGGCATCCTTGGTGGCGATGGTGTCGTGTGTGATGAATGTAAGATCCATTTTCAGTATGTCGACGGGCACAGATTCGATGAGCGAAAGTCGGAAGCCATCGACCCCGACGTCAGCAATAGCAATGCGATGCCCGCAGGCTCGAAGCCTGTGCAACTGAGTCGCTGCACTTTTAGGGTCTGACAAGGCTTTGTCGCTGACTTCAAAGATGATGGCGGTGGCTGGCAAGTTGTACGTTGCCATGATGTTGGCCACAAAGTCTGGAAAGGTGGGGTCGAGAATGTCTTGAACGGAGAGATTGATTGTGATGTAGAAATCCTTGCACGCCCAAAGATAGGTGCAGTAATCCTCTGCAACCCGGCGTATGACCGAGCGCGTAAGTTCGCAGATCAAGTCGGATTTCTCTGCCGCAGCGATCAATGCGTCCGACGGAGTAGCGGTTCCTTTTGAGCTCCATCGAGAAAGCGCTTCGGCACCGACCACGTTACCCGTCAGTAAATTAACAATAGGTTGGTAGTGAACATCCAGCACGTTCGCCCTTATGGCCTTGCGAAGCTGAACGGCGGTCGAGGTGTAATGCCTTTGAATCCTCTGTGCGCTGTAAAGAAGCGCACCCAGCATAAACGCCAGGGTAATGAATAACTTCCATCCAGGACCCTGGTACTCAGCAAGACTCCCGGCACAAAACCATGCGGCCAAACCCGCCGCTGTTGCGCATAAAGCTAACGGGGGCCTTTTCAGCAACGCTTTATACGCCGCATTCATAAAAAACTCCGAAACACATTACTTTAATTGGGTGGGGGAGAGGAATTAAAGGTGCGCGGTTTTAGTAGTCAATCAACCAGGCCAATGCCACACCCAATAAATAGGCGGCAAGACAAAAGATAATTTTTTGCTTCAATGGTTGTGAGTTTAATTGATAGCGCATGCTTACCCCCTTGAGTTAGAAGTACGCAATGTTGGTGGTGCAGATGGATGGATGAAAATTATTGATTGTTATTTTTCAGCGTCACGTCGCCTGGACGCACGTTAAAAAAGATATCTCGGCCCCCCACCCGAGTGTTTCGCCCTGTGTCCTGAGTCGCGATGCCTTACCATTTAAAATGTCAGCAGTTGGATGCGCTCAGTTTTGCAGTATTGCGCCGGGTGGTTTCGGAGGGTGTCACTCCATAAGCGTCCTGATAGGCCTTGGAAAATCGACTTAGATGCTGGAAGTTCCAGTACATTGCGGTTTCGGTAACCGTTGGCCACGTGTTACGGATCAAGTCTCGGCGGACATTGGCGAGTCTTAAGTTTCGAACGTAGGCGATAGGTGAAATCCCGAATGTTTCGACAAAACCATGGTGCAAAGTTCGAGTTGTGGTTTCAAGCTGTTTGACCAGCGCCTTCATGCTGAGCGCTTTTTTCAGATTGTTATGAATGTATTCTATCGCTGCTATCGCTACCTTTCTTCTCGTCGGGATTTTAAGCGAAGAGCGATCAGCAGGCGTCAGGACCTTGAGTAAAGAAATCAGCAGCGCATTTTCAATGGCTGAAGTATCTGAGCGGTCGCGCTGTTCTAAAGGTGTGTTGTTGACGTCGTTAAAGTATGTACTGATGGCAAGCGTGGCAGATTGCATTGATTTGAAATTGGCAACCTGAAAGCGGAATCCCTTCCGCTTTGCAAGCACATCGACAGTCGAGTTGCTTTCCAGGCACTGTTGATAGTGTTCTAAAGTCGTGGTGAGTGTGAAAAGAGTTTCGTTCGGCTCGCAAGTGTAATGCGCGGGCTCGTCGCTAGTCAGTACGATGATTTCATTAGGTCGTAATTCATGATTGTTTATAGTGGGGCGACCGACGCAAGCCTGTGAAATGGCAAAAGTGACATAGCCATGAGGAACAGAACTGATAAGAGTGACCGCTGAATCGAACTCCAGTCGACTGCATTGGAGTGTGGGGGTATGAATGAGCTTATGTTGTCGAATGTTTGCTTCACGCTCTAATGGGATGAGGCTCATCTCCCATCGACCAATTGTTCTATTGGATGTGTCCGCAGGCGTAGAGGTTACACGAAAGACTTCATCGGGGGAATTCATGGAGTTGAACGCTCTTCAGCTAGATGGATAGTGCTAAGCAATGTGTGTTAAAGGCTGTGGTACAGGTCGTTAATGAACGTCAGCCGCAGTTTGATGAGCGATCCATTTGACCGCTCCTTGTCAGTGACGTCTATAAAAAATAAGCGTTGAGTGTAACAATTCTTATACTTCTGAATTTTCACATTCAGCGTATTCACTATGACGCAAAGGTGCCTGACTCGATTTCAGCGCTGTTGTCATTGTTTTCAGATTGAGACGTCAATGACTCCGGCGCCACCTCCAACGTTGCTGAAAAAACGTACGCATCGTTCAAGGGTATATCTAATAGGCTTTGAAGTTTGCATGGCGCTATTTTCGAACCAAAGATGGCCGTTTTTTGACTCGATGGCCCGATGGCCGAAGCATCAAAGGCAAATAAGTCATTGACACGATAGTTGGTGCAAATCTTATATCTGGTTTTTTCATCGCTCAGCGTTTTTTTGTTGCTTTCCATCTGTGTCAGGTCGGCAGTATGAAGTTCATCCTCATAGGCCATGGCCTTGACAGATAGCAAGACACCAAAAGAGACGGTTGCGAGGTTTTTTAGCTGCATTGACGTGCTTTCCTTATGAATGGCTTTTCAGGCAGAGCATAGTGTCAGCCGCATCACTGCCACGGCTTGGCCTGTGGATAGTCACGCTCCCACGGGGCTTATTGAAGTCAAAAACTCATATTTTTGGAGTGATCGGTCTATGCGCAGATGTCGTAAGGAGCAGCGTTTGCTCGAGCCCAGGCTGCCAGGACAAATGACTATCAAAGTGCAATGAGTGAGAAACTCTGACTCTCATTAGTCGTGTTTTGTGGGGGGGAGGGGCTTTGGTCGTTCGCCTCTTCCTCGTCATGGGTCTCATTTTCAGAGTAGATTTTCAGATGTGACAATTTCAGTTTCTCATTCGGGCTCAACTCTATTTCGTAAACCTCGATTTCTGCGCTGTCGATAGAGTATTCACTGTGAGCCATCGAATGAAAGGATATCGCGGCCAGAGACAGAGCTACCAGGATCCTGGTGATCATCGCTTTAACGGCTCGCAAAAATAGATGGGTTTTCACCTGGCACCCCATTTAAAATTTTCTGGAAAGAGTAGGAAGCTGAAACATACCTACAGGCTGTCCTGTAAGTTGTTTGGAGAAGCAGGGAGCCGGTTGTTGTGCTGACAGATAGCAGGCACGGCTCCGGAACTATAGATGAGAGATTTTGAAGGGGAGGGGCGTCTGACTCAAATTAGTAATTCTTATTTTTTGTTTGAGTCCGATTTAGCGACGCTAGGCGCATCAAGCTTTGATGCTTGATCGAATGCGCGTGAGGTGATTGGGAACAGAGGCTTAGTGATTCATACAGCGCAAGCGGCCAAGGTCATGCACATAAAAGCACACGGATTTTTTATCGCCGGTAGGGATTAATTCGTAATTCAGAACAGCGCCTTCTTGCAGAACGAACTGGCGTCTGAAAAAAAGATCGGGTGTCTTTTCAATGGCGAATAGTTCGTCGTCCTGGCTAAGTTTGACGTTGTTTATTTTTATCTGAACGTGATGATTGCTTTCCCGGGTAATATCCGCTGTGATCGTAGCATTGCGGATTTTTCCATTGAGGCTTTCCAGAGTGGTTTGCGTAAGGCGACCGTGCCCGATGGTCAGATACTCTTCAGTATTGAGTTGGTTTAGATCTTCGAGCCACTGTCGAGTGACTGTCTGATAACTGGTATTTTCCATGTAATAAGATGGCGAATACATCAAGGAGAAAATACACGCGGCGTTGATAATGCCCAGCACTGTCCAGTGAGCAATTGAAGGTATTACAGGCTTCATGGCGTTGCTTCCAAACATTGCTGGATCATCAAGGCGAGGTCTTTTTGGTCGCTGTTTAATTGTAGATTTGCCGTGCTTTGGTCCGGTCGAACGCATGAAACAGAATAATTTGATTTAAAGAGGTTCAACCAAACCTGACCCTTTAAATTCGGCGAAAGCTGTTGAACCTGTTTAGCTGAAAGGTCTCGCAATGATTCAGCCTCTGCGACGCTGTTGCCTACGGCATGGATGACTAATTCGTTCACATTCACACTGGAAATTTCTATTTTCGGAGTGTCGAACCCAGAGTGAAAACCAGTGTAGGCACATACTCCCAAGGTCAAGACATAAGCGACTGACAGGGCTTTTTTAACGCGAGTTGATGTTTCAGTACCTGAGTGCAGCAGTACCTCATCACCTTTGCTCGATGCAAACACCTCAATGGGCGCAGAAGGTTGCGCACCTTCATCGGCAGGTGTCGATAAGTCTGTTTGTGCATCGACGACATAGTGACGGTTGAAGCAATAGCCTCGTCGAGGGACCGTCATCAATATCTCGTGATCGCGACTGTCATTCAAAATGTTTCTAAGTGAGAAAACGGCCTGATTCAAACTGCCTGAGGCAACGACGCGGTCGTTCCAGGTGTAGTCGATAATCTCCTCACGGCTTTTAGTCTGGCCGGGATCGGTAAGTAGCAGGTCCAGCAGGCGCGATTCAGCTCTACCAATTGTGGTGCTTTGAATATCTCCATGGGGTGTCGTGATGGAAAGCAAGGCGGTGTCTGGGTCGAAAAGGGTCAAGGCACCGTTTTTCAACTTGAAGGCGTAACGCATGGGAATCCTTCGTTCAGGTGGATCTGGCTGGGTATAAAGATGGTTTTTATAGGCTGGATTTGACGTAATACATTCTTGTCGGGGGATGAACGGCTACGAGCGGGCATGAGCGGAAGATGCAGAGAGAGCCACTAGAAAAAGCTGGAATAGCCTATCAAAAATCTCACTGGAATCAAGCAAAGGTAATCCACGGCGGTTCAATCGTGGGAAATGATGATGCTCGGTACGATTAATGTGCGCTATCCGAAAACTGCGAGGCAGGGTTTGAAGCGGCCTCCTATTTGACGCACAAGCCTGCGGCTCAGCTGAACTGATTCCCATTTGCTGATGGGGTGTTATTTGCGACCCACAAGCAGATAGACGCCAGACAATTTGAGTGAGATGCAGGCAAGAGCGGAGATAAGAGAAGTGAGGTTACTTCAGAGGCAGGGCGAACTTAAGTGTTGATGCATAACGGGGTAATTACACCGGCACATTAATTAATGTTATCCGGGAGAGTTGTCAGTTCGCAATATTAATATTGGGACATTCGAAGAAGAATAACCGTTGGGATTCAAGGCAAAACGTTGTAGCCACGCTGTTGCAGACAGCTGCTGTACACAGAATTGTTGGCGGTGATGTTTTGCTCGGTGGTTCCTGCGTTCTGTCTGCGTTCCTGGCGTTGTCTGGATCCCCCGATCACCACGCCGGCAGCCGCGGCGCTGCGTGCATTGTTCTGGCGATAGTCTTGCTTGATATCGTCATCGATCTGGTCATAGACGTTGTCGTGTTGGTTACCCCGAACCTGCGCTGCGGTGGCTCCGGCAACGGCAGCGGTAGCAGCGCCTTTTGCCCGGCCACCGGATGGCACTGTGTTTTGTATCGGGAACTGAGCATTGGCCTGTGATTGGCAGACACTGGTGTCCTGCTGGATCCTCTGGGAAGTTTGGCCATTCAGTGGAACCAGTGTCACCGCCAATGCGCCAGAACTGGCGAGCGATACAAAGGCCGATAAGGTAAAGGTCAGCAGTTTCATCAAGTCGGACTCTCGTTAGACATCGTTACATGGTCTAGCGGTTTTAGGAAAAGACGCAGCTAAAACCCCATGCTCGTCTGCTCGCGACGCAATCCCATGACAATGAGTGGCAGGCAATTCAACGTTTGCAATGGGGTCTTGCGTGGTTGTTACTTCTTGGAAAGCAGTGCCTGCATGTCGTTCGTCATGTCTTTGAGAGCGGCTTTGAAGTCGTTGGCAGCGATTGGTTGGCTTTCATTATCCAATGTCTCGCCGAACACCTTGCGTACCACCTTGGCTACGGGCAATCCGGTTTTTGCATCGATCAGGTCGGCTTCGATATACATTTCGGCTGTCTGATCGCGATGCCCGGTGGCTGCTTGTGTTGCGCCAACAATTGCGGAGATCGGCACGGCCTCATACCAATGCATGCCCTCGTTTTTGGCGCCAACCTCGGTGATCGCTGCATGCAAGATCAATGTCCGCGAATCGGCCGGTGCTTGCTCTTCATTCGAGACGATAGTGTAGGTGGGAGCAAAGGCGTTCTTGACGCTGTTGCTGGCCATGGTCTGTACGTCTTGCAGGGTTTTCAGGTTGGCGCGATCGCTCGGCTTCGGCGCTGGGTACAGCTCTACCTGCTTGAACACGACAGTGGAATAGGCGGCAGGATCAAACCCTGGCTTTACCCAGCGCAGCACCTTTTTTTCGCTCGGCGTAGTTTGCTCTTCCAGACCCTGATAATTGGCCAGGAAGCCCGAATATTGCTCCTGCTGCGTGACCTTCGAGACACAACCGACCTGAAACACGCTACTCAATGCAATACCCACAATCCATTTATTCGACATGCCCATGTGTTCTGTTCTCAAGTGATGAAAGTTGTTATTCAGGTGCTGACCTGACCTGACCTGAGCTACGCAAAGCGGGTGCTTGCACGTCGGTCTAAGCGGGGCGAATGCTGCCCGCAGTGGCGGGATAATCCGAATCAATAACCCTCAAAAACTATTAAACCCCATCGCCAGTGCGTGTCCGTCCCGCAGCCCCCCTATGGAAGGCGGCTCTTCGCGCAGAACGTATCGGTCTGTGAGCAAGCCCTGATCGCAATGGCGCAAGGTCAGCGTTGCCGCATGATGTCCATTGATACCTGTTGATCAGCAATTCTCCCTGTCGAGCGATGCCGTGCATCCGCCACAGGCATTGAAAACTCGGAACGCCGGGCCTCTGTCACGAAATGAAAAGCCATTGTCGTCTGATGAGAAGCGGCTACAGGGGCGGCATCCTACAGTCCAATCAGCGCAATTCGACGCACCCAACATTGCAGATTGGAGAATAAGAAATCATGGCCAAAGCCATTCGCTTTTACGAAACCGGTGGTCCCGAAGTCCTTCGTTATGAAGACGTCGAAGTCGGCGATCCTGGTCCAGGCCAGGTTCGTCTCCGTCATGTAGCGGTCGGCCTGAACTATGCCGACACCTACTTCCGCAATGGCACCTACCCGATCCCTATGCCAAANGGCATGGGCGTTGAGGCTTCTGGCGTAGTCCAGGCCATCGGCGAAGGTGTGACCAACGTTCAAGTGGGTGATCGCGTCACNTACACCGGNTTTCTCAACACCCTGGGTGCCTACAGCACCGAGCGTCTGATCTCGGCTGCGCCNTTGATCAAGTTGCCAGAAACCATCAGCTTCGAAACGGCCGCGGCCATGACCATGCGTGGTCTGACCTCGTCGTACCTGATGCGCCGCATCTACGACTTCAAGGCGGGCGACACTATTTTGCTGCACGCCGCCGCTGGTGGTGTGGGCCTGATCGTTTCGCAGTGGGCCAAGCTGCTCGGCGTGAATGTGATCGGCACCGTGTCCACCGAGGCCAAGGGTGAAATCGCCCTGGCCCATGGTTGCAGCCATGTCATCAATTACAGCCACGAAGACGTTGCCCAGCGCGTTCGCGAGATGACGGACGGTGTGGGTGTCAACGTTGTGTTCGACAGCGTTGGCAAGAACACCTTCATGGGTTCCCTGGATTCGCTCAAGCGTCGCGGCTTGATGGTCTGCGTCGGCACCGCTTCCGGCCCGATCCCGGCCTTCGACCCGGTCCTGCTGGCAATGAAAGGTTCGTTGTTCCTGACCCGTCCGGCCCTGGCTGACTACATCGCAGACCCGGCAGAAAAAGCCGACCTGGCCGGTGAGTTGTTCGACCACGTCGGCAGCGGTCGCATCAAGATCGAAATCAACCAGCACTATGCCTTGCAAGACGCTGTCCAGGCCCATCGCGACCTGGAGTCACGCAAGACTACCGGCTCTTCGATTTTCATCGTTTAAGGAGCGGCCAGTCATGAAAGTCGAACAATTGACCTACAACATCGGCGCCGAACTGATCGGCGTCAACCTCGCCGATGCGGTGCATGACGACGGTCTGTTTGCCGAGATTCGTGCCCAGTTGCTCAAGCACCGAGTGGTGTTCCTGCGTGATCAGGACATCACTCGCGCCGAACACGTGGCCTTCGCCCGTCGTTTCGGCGAGCTGGAGGATCACCCGGTGGCCGGCAGCGACCCGGATCATCCAGGACTGGTGCGCATCTACAAGAATCCGGACCAGCCGATGGACCGCTACGAGAACGCCTGGCACACCGACGCCACTTGGCGCGAAGCCCCGCCGATGGGTTGTGTACTGCGTTGCGTGGAGTGCCCGCCCGTGGGCGGCGACACCATGTGGACCAACATGGTAGAGGCGTATGCGCGCCTGCCGGAAGACATAAAGGTGAAGATCGCCGACCTGCGTGCCCGTCACAGTATCGAAGCGAGCTTTGGCGCGGCCATGCCGATCGAGAAACGTCTGGGGCTCAAGGCGATGTACCCGGATGCCGAGCACCCGGTCGTGCGTACTCACCCGGAGACCGGTGAAAAGGTGCTGTTCGTCAACGCCTTCACCACCCACATGAGCAACTATCACACCCCTGACCGGGTGCGTTTCGGCCAGGACGCAAACCCTGGTGCGGGCGAGTTGCTGCGCTACCTGATCAGCCAGGCGTACATCCCTGAGTATCAAGTGCGCTGGC
>Ga0065714_10004427_pt1 | contig 16208 bp, 12 predicted proteins | sample MisRhiReplicate2_FD_59101 | JGI IMG/M metagenome (GOLD analysis project Ga0065714, IMG submission 59101) | Miscanthus rhizosphere microbial communities from Kellogg Biological Station, MSU, sample Rhizosphere Soil Replicate 2: eDNA_1 v2... | ecosystem: Host-associated > Plants > Roots >...
AAGAAAGAATCCAGTTTGGGAAACCAATTGGAGGAACCCAATTACAACAGAAAAAACTAGCCGAAATGATTACCGAAATCACCAAAGCACAATTATTAACCTGGCGTTTAGGTGTTTTGAGAAACGAAGGAAAAGCTACTACAGCCCAAATTTCGATGGCAAAACGTAATAACGTTGATATGGCGATTCATATTGCACGTGAAGCCAGACAAATGTTAGGCGGAATGGGAATTACCGGCGAATATTCGATTATGCGCCACATGATGAATCTTGAAAGTGTAATTACTTATGAAGGTACCCATGATATTCATTTATTGATTACCGGAATGGATGTGACTGGAATTCCAGCCTTTAAATAGTAGACAACTATTAAATTATATACAAAAACAATACTAAAAGCTTCTTCTTATCGGGAAGCTTTTTATCTTTGCAAAAAATACCGCAAATGAATATTGAAACTATAAACAATAGCATTCAACCACAAAAAGAACAACTTTTACAACATTCTTTATACAATAAAATCCAAAGCATTGACGATTTGCATATTTTCTTAGAAAATCACGTATTTGCAGTTTGGGATTTTATGTCATTATTAAAAGCTTTACAAGCTAAACTTACCTGCACAACGACACCCTGGTTTGCTACAAAAAATCCGGAAACAAGATATTTGATCAACGAAATTGTTCTTGCCGAAGAAACCGACTTAACAATTGACGGAAGAAGACAAAGTCACTATGAAATGTATCTTGAAGCCATGGAAGATTGTGGTGCTGACATTAACGGAATCAATAAGTTTTTATCAGAAGTACATTCGCTGCATAATATTTTTGTGGCCATCAAACAAAGTTCTTTACATCCTGATGTAAAAGCTTTTTTAGATTTTACTTTTAGAGTTATCGAACAAGGAAAACCACATGAAATTGCAGCTGCTTTTACTTTTGGAAGAGAAGATTTAATTCCGAGTATGTTTACTGCAATCTTAAAAAACTTTCAAAAAAACCTTCCGGAAACTGATCTAAGTAAATTACTTTATTACTTTGAAAGACATATTGAACTGGATGCTGATGAGCACGGACCAATGGCCATGCAGATGATCACCGACTTATGTGATGATGATGCTCAAAAATGGACAGAAGTGGAAGAAATCTCTGTTCTTGCCCTGGAAAAACGAATCGGACTTTGGAATGCCATTGAAGAAGAAATTGTGATGAAAGCTGAAATGGTATAAACAATAGTAGCGACTTAACACATAATTAAAATAATCCCAAAACTAAATTGAACATTGCTTCACTTTAAGTTTTGGGATTTTATTATTTAAAAAATACCATTTTATACTCAAAATTGTTTTCCATATCTTTGATATTCCTGATTGTAAACTACATACAAATGAATATTGTAGATTTCATCCCGACAGCACAATTAAGACCTTTCGTAAAGACTTACAGAATTATAGAAAGTCAGGATGAATTGGTAAATCGTGTTTTGCCTAACACTTCTCTTGCTATAGCTTTTCGCTGCAAAGGAAATGTAAATTATATTAGAGAAAATCATCACGACCATTTACCAGTTTCTACCATTTCCGGAATTCGCAAATCTGTGCGTTTAATCCATTATTCAACAAATACTGCAACCCTGGTTATTCTATTTAAAGAAGCTGGAGCCAAAGCCTTTTTTAAAGAACCGCTTCATGAATTATTTGAAGAAAGTGTTTCACTGGATAATTTTATTCCGCAGGAAAAAACAGCAATCATGGAAGAACTTTTGGCCGAAGCAAAAACCAACAGCCAAAAAATTGCTATTGCAGAACAATTCCTTTTATCCAGATTATACGATTACAAACCCGATAAATTAATCACGGCCGCAATTGCCATAATTCAATCTAAAAAAGGCATTATCAAGATAAAAGAACTCGCCGACACACTTTATATCAGCCAGGATGCTTTTGAAAAAAGATTTAGAAAAATAATTGGATCATCTCCAAAACAGTTTTGTTATGTCGTTCGTATAAAATCAATTATAGACCAAAAGCAACACAATCAAAACCTAATCGATCTTGCCTTTGATGCAGGATATTTTGACCAGCCCCATTTTAATAAAGACTTCAAATTATTTACCGGCCAAACTCCGTCTGAATTTTTTAAATCTCCTTCCTTTTGGTAAATCACTGATTTTTTACAATGATTTTGCGTTCGCAATTCTGAATTTTACATCAACAAAAATTAAGAATTATGAAAACAAATCTTTTAATCGGCATCATCTGTTTGACATTATTTACCATTAAAACAGATGCACAGACAGCAATTGTAAATTCAGAAAGAGAATCAAAAAAATCAGCAACCATGAAACAAATTTTTATCGATAAATTTACTGTTCCCGAAAAATCAAAACAAGAATTCTTAGAAAGAGTACGCATCAACAGAAACTTTATTAAACACTTAAACGGATTTATAAAAGATGATGCTTATGAACGCACCGACGACAACGGAAATTTAATTTATATGACAGTTGCTGTTTGGGAAAACGAAACCGTTTTGAAAAAAGCAAAGGAAATCGTTCAGGCTGAATATAAAAAAGAAGGTTTTAATATTTCCGAAATGTTTGAAAGGTTACATATCGTTATGGAGAGAAACATTTATAAAGAAGCAGAAAAACCATAATGCGAAATTGGTTTCAATTTTATCTCAAAAAAACCAAAACAATAGATTTAACGTAACTATTTTTTTAGAATAATCCATGATCTAATTGATTCAAATTATGAAACCACAGTTCAAAGAAATAGTTATTGTTTTTCTCTCCCTGTTTTTATTAAGTTGCACTAGTGAAGAAATAAATTCGGAAACGCCGGNTAANCCTCCTTTTGTCGCTCCTCCGGCCACTTCAGTTCCGACAACACCTGTTTCATCATCTATAAATTATTTGGCCTTAGGCGACAGCTATACTATTGGTCAAAGTGTTTGCGAAACCTGCCGATTTCCCGAACAACTCAAAACAAGTTTAAAATCAATTTATCCGGAAACCAGTTTTTCCTTAAAAGTAATTGCGACTACAGGCTGGACCACAAGCAATTTAATCTCAGCTATAAACACTCAAAATCCAGGTTCTAATTATGATCTTGTTACCCTTTTAATTGGTGTAAACAATCAATATCAAGGCAGAGATTTCTCCATCTATGAAAAGGAATTTCCACAATTAATAACCAAATCCATTGCTTTAGCAAAAGGTGACAAAAAAAATGTCATTGTTCTTTCTATTCCTGATTATGCCTATACCCCTTTTGGAAAAATGTCAATGAACCCGGAAAAAATCAGCTCCGAAATAAACCAATACAACACTTTTGCGGAGAAGTACTGTATCATGAATGGAATTACTTTTGTTTCTATTACAGACATTACCCGACAAGGACTAAATAATCCGGCTTTAGTTGCATCTGATGGACTACATCCTTCAGAAAGTGCTTATAAGATGTTTGTAGCTCGTATGCTGCCTCAGGTAAAAATGGCTTTGCAGGATTAAATTTTTATAATTTTAAGATAAATTATCCTGTTTTTTATCGTTTTAAAACCGAATTCAGAATTTCTTTTTAAATTTGATTAAATTACAGTCATGCAGGTTTTACCATCAAAAGAATTATCCCCCTATATCAAACATTATCTTTTTCTGGATAATAAGGAAACGACGATTCAAAAGCTTCGTTTGTTTTCTGATGGCAATATGGGTGTTGTATTTTCTTTAAAAAACAAACTCATTTCTGATATTAATAATTATCAAATAAAAAACTATTTGCCAGACTCTTTTTTGTACGGACAACTCAATAGTTTTAAAGATATTTACTCTGATAATGAAATTTCTTTGGTAATTGTCGTTTTTCAGCCTAACGGAATAAATCAGTTGTTACAAATTCCTGCTAATGAATTTCAGGATTCTATTACTAGTACAGATGCTGTTTTTGGCAAAAAAGGAGCTTCTCTTGAGGAAAGATTATCTGAACAAAATGATAATGAAGAGAAAGTTAAACTTCTAAACCAGTTTTTTAAAACCCTTATCTCTAAAAAATCAGAATCAAACCAATTATTAATAAATAGTTCGTTAGATTTTATTCTTGCCCATAAAGGATATTTTTCTGTAAAACAATTGGTAAATCATACCGGCTATACCGAAAGGCATCTGGAAAGAAAATTTAAGGAATGCATAGGATTAAATCCGAAGAGATTTGGGAACGTTATTAGGCTGCATCATTTTCTAAAATTATTAAAACACAAAACTGAAGATCTTAATCTGACAGCAATTTGTTACGATGCAGGATTTTCAGATCAATCGCATCTGATAAAAGAATTTAAAAAACAAACCGGAATTACTCCAACAGAATATTTACATACTACCGGAAAATTGGCTAATAACCTCCTGAAAACCTTTCCTTCCATTACAATATAAAATGTCGGTTTTATACAATTTACAGCTTTTTACTATTGCTATTTTTGACTCCAATTAATAGCTTTAAAATGAAAAACTTAAAAATAGCTACTGCACAGTTTGAAAACAAAAGTGGTGATAAAAAATACAATTTATCTGTAATCGAAAAGCTTTCGCAAAAAGCTTCCAGCAAAGGCTGCAATGTTATTTCGTTTCATGAATGTTCNATTACAGGATACACGTTTGCAAGACATTTATCGAAAGAACAAATGCTGAACCTNGCAGAAAATATTCCAGNTGGAGAAAGTATTTTAAAACTTATTGAAATTGCGAAAAAGAATGATATCATAATTCTGGCCGGACTTTTTGAAAAGGATGAAAACAACAATCTTTTCAAAGCTTATGTTTGTGTAGATAAAAATGGTTTAGTTGCGAAATACAGGAAACTTCATCCTTTTATAAATCCATATCTTATAGCAGGCGATCAATATTGTGTTTTTGAAATTGAGGGCTGGAAATGCGGGATTTTAATATGCTATGACAACAACATTATCGAAAATGTGCGTGCGACAAAACTTTTAGGCGCCGATATTATTTTCATGCCTCACGTAACCATGTGTACGCCTTCGACCCGACCGGGNGCTGGTTTTGTTGCGCCCCAACTCTGGGAAAACCGCGCAGCCGATCCTACTTCTTTACGATTAGAATTCGACGGNATGAAAGGTCGCGACTGGTTAATGAAATGGTTACCTGCGAGGGCATACGACAATGCTGTTTATGCCATATTTTCTAACCCGATTGGCATGGATGATGATCAGCTAAAAAATGGCTGTTCTATGATTATTGACCCTTTCGGAGATGTTTTAGCAGAATGCAGAACTTTTGAAGACTCTTTCGCGACCGCCACAATTANTCCTGAAAAATGTTTTCAGGCGGGCGGAAATCGTTATTTANAAGCCAGAAGACCAGAATTATACCGGGATATTATTGGTCAGAATCACATATCAGAGCAAAATGTAGTTTGGTTAAATTCTAATGAAAAAAGTTAAAACTAATACAATTTACCAAACTTTAAACAGCTGAAAATTTACCTTTGAAGTATTTATTAATCTACAGAATACCCTTTAAAAATGGAATTTTTCAAAACTACAAATGAAGATATTGATGCTGTTTTCGATATTTATAATGAAGCTACATCTTATCAAAAAACGGTCAATAATAAAAGTTGGAGGGGTTTTGAAAGAACTCTAATCGAAAAAGAAATNNCNGAAAACCGTCATTTTATCATCAAAGAAGGAAATGAAGTTGCCTGCACNTTTGTACTTACTTTTAATGATTTGATTATATGGAAAGAAGCTGCTCAAGATCCTGCAATATACCTACATCGTATTGCGACAAATCCAAAATTCAGAGGCCAGTCTTATGTAAAAAAAATAATTGAATGGGCTAAAATTTATGCCAAAGAAAATGGTAAACAATACATCAGACTGGACACGCATAGCGGAAACGAAAGAATAAACAAATACTATACAAGTTGTGGTTTTGATTATAAGGGAATCAGCACTATCGAATGGACAAACGAATTACCGGAACATTACAAAGAAGGTTCTTTTAGTTTGTTTGAGATTAAGCTTTAAGAATTATAATTTCTTTCATTAAAAACATCTCTCCACAAGGAGCCTAAGAGAAATAGCACATAACTTCATTAAAAATTTATCGAAATTATACTATTTTTTGACAAAATCCTGATTCCTCTGCTTTTGCAAAATTAATGTTTGCACAACAATCAGGATATCGGCGTTGTTTATGGAATGCTTAAGAACTGTGGCTCCAATTGATTTTCCTGCAGCTCTTCAAATTTTTTTTTCAATGTTTTTTTTTCAAAAAAGAAAAAAAACCCTGTAAGTTAAGGTATTTAAGACCATTTGGATATTTAGTAAATGTAATTACATTTGAAATAAAACCTTACTTACTTGAAAGCTAAAATCCTAATTATAATACTTTTTAGTATTATTTCATCACAACTTTTTTCTCAGGAATTGCTTCCTTTTGTAGAAAACTTTGGAAAATCAAATTATCAGGGTGATAACCATATTTGGAGTTTGACCCAAGGTAATGACGATGCGATGTATTTTGCGAATCATCATTATTTATTGCGCTACGATGGGGTGAAATGGGAGAAAAACATGTTGCCTCATAAAACGGTTATTCGATCTATAATGGCCGATGGAAATAAAATTTACTCAGGGTCTTATAAAGAATTTGGATATTGGTTTCGAAAAGATGGAAAGATGCATTATGTTTCCATTTCTGATGGAAAAAAAGTTTTTGATGAAAAGGAGAATGAAGAAATTTGGAAGATTTTCAAGTTTAATAACAAAATTTACTTTCAATCGTTTGCTGGGATTTTCTGGTATGATGGCAAACACATTAAGAAAGTTAAACTGCCATTTCTTATATCCTATTGTTATACGATAAACAATCAGTTACTAATTGCCGCAGTAGATAAAGGTGTTTATAAAATGAATAATAATCATATTCAAAAAGTCAAAGGCTGGTCGGCTCTGGAAAACAATGTTATTCATGGCATTGAAAAACACCATAATAAAACATATATTTTTACTCGAAAAAATGGTATTTATGTTGAGGAAAAAGGTGTTTTGAATTCTTGGAAAAGCCCTTTAAACTCCATTTTAAAATCTGAAAATATAAATGCTGCAAGATTTATAAAAAACAACAAATTAGCAATAGGAACAGCGCGTAAAGGTCTCTATATTTATAATTTAAGCGACGGCTCCTATGAAAATATCAACCGAAATAATGTATTGATAAACAATACGATTTTGAATTTGTGCCTGGATAATGAAAATGACTTGTGGCTGGGATTAGACAATGGAATTTCACACATAGAAATTGACTCCCCAATCTCAATTTTTTATGATAATTCAGGAACTTTAGGCTCGGTATATTCTGTTGCAAGAACTCCAAAAGGATATTTAATGGCTTCCAATCATGGTGTTTTTAAATATGAAGACAAGCAACTTTCAATGATTCCTAACTCAGAAGGGCAGGCATGGTCTATAAGCAGAATAAATGATAAATGTATTATTGGCCATAATGAAGGAAACTTTATTTATGAAAACAATCAGCTTTTGAAGTTAAATAATGTGCATGGAGGCGAGAATTTAACAAAAAGCAGTATCAACGATATTTATTTGCAAGGGACTTACAGTGGGATAATGATTTATAATAAGATCAGCGATCTTTCTAGCAGAATTGAGGTAAAAAATCTTTTAAACCCAATTAAACATGTTGCTCAAAATAGCAAAAATGAGATATGGGCTGCAGATAAATATAAAGGTTTGTATCGAATTCTATACAATGATTCGTACCAAACCATAAAGGTTGAAAATGTTAGTCAGCGGAATAAAATTACAAATGATTTTAGGATAAAAATATTTGAGTTCCGAAACGAAATGCTTTTTTTAATTAATAATTTCTGGTATACTTTTAATTCACTTTCAAATAAATTAGAAAAAAACAAATTGTTTAACTCTAATTTTAAAAACATTTCAGACATTGTTGCTATTGATGACAGTCATTTTATAGTCTTAAAAGAGGGGCTATTATATCAAATTTATGTAAACGGAAATAAGTTTGTATGGAACAGTATTCAAGAGAAATATTACAAAGGGAAAATTATTAATGATGACTTGAATGTTTTCAAAAATAACGGGAATTATATTGTAAATCTTGATGACGGATTTATTGCACTCAACTTAAAAGATGGCAATAAACAAAATACAAATGTAAAAATTGAAGCCTTCAATAATGATAATTTACTAAAGAACAATTCCAGGGTAGAATATAATTCTGAATTAAAAATAAATATAATTTCAGGAAAGTATGGAGCGACAAAACAGAATTTATCCTACAAAATGCATAATACAAATTCTTTTATCCCCGTAAAAGAAGGATTAATTGTTTTAAATAACCTCAGCAGCGGGTCCCATACTATTACTGTCTATGGATATGATGGAATTAATTATAATAAGATTTGTGATTTTAGTTTCATAGTTGCAAACCCATGGTATTTTTCTTTCTGGATGATTTTATTATATCTGTTTGTAATTGGCATAATATTATTTGTTTATTATAGATGGAACAAGATGAAATACATTCAAAAACTGGAATTGAAAGAAGAAGAATTGAAGTATCAAAGGAAAATTCTGGAAATAGAATTAAAAGCCGAGAGAGAATTAAACTTTCAGGAGTATGAAAAACATATTCTTGAACTGGAATTGCAATCAAAATCATCCGAAGTTGCTGTTAAATCTCTTTCGATTGCAAAACAAATTGAAATGATCGAGAATATCCAGCAAATTTTGGATACTGATACAGATCTCAATAAAATTAAAAGCGAAATTAAAAAAGCCATAAAAATCAATTCCATTAACAAGAATGAATGGGAAGCATTTGAAACAAACCTGAATCAAATTCACAATGAATTCATAATAAATCTTTCTAAAAAATATCCCAGCCTTACTCATAGGGACATTAAACTTTGCATCTACCTGCTAATGAATCTTTCCTCAAAAGAAATTGCACCCCTGATGAATATTTCAATTAGAGGAGTTGAACTACATCGCTATCGTATACGAAAGAAATTAAATCTTGTTCAGGATGAAAATCTTTCTAAATTTTTATTAACCATATAAAAAGATTGTTTTTTTTACACATCCTTTATTTTTTTTACTAATTATTTAAATAATTACAACACATCATTACTACATCACATAGATGTAGCGCGTCTGTAATGGTCCTCGTCAACCCCTTTAAAAGCTGATTTTTTATGATATCCATAATAATTTGATGTATTAGTGTAGTAGTGCTATTTTGATTACTGTAACATGGTAATGTATTTACTTTGGCTCAACTAACTTTTAACAAATAATTAATATATGAGAAATTTTATTCTTAGTTTTTTAACACTTATTCTGCTTCCGGCGTATATGTCTGGTCAGGTAATTAAAGGCAAAATTTTAGACACAAAAGGACTAGCAATTCCAGGAGTACTTATTGTCGCTGCCAATTCTAATACTAATACTGATAGTGATTTTGATGGGAATTTTAAAATAAACGCCAAAGAAGGTGAAATATTGAAAATTAGCATGATAGGATTTGAAACTGTTTCAATAAATGCAACATCAAATCCTATGACAATTATACTAAATGCCAAAGACTCTGAACTTAAAGAGGTTATTATTATTGGGTACGGGACAGCAAAAAAAAGAGATTTAACAGGATCTATTGTAAAAGTAGAAGGAAAAATTGTTGCCGACAAACCAAATTCTAACCCTATTGCTTCTATTCAAGGTAGAGTGGCAGGTCTCTCAGTCGTGAATTCCGGACAACCCGGAGCAGAGCCGGATGTCAGGATTAGAGGTACCGTAAGCAGATACAATACAAAACCTTTGTATGTTGTTGATGGTATATTTACTGATAATATAAACTTTATCAATCCTAATGATATTGAGTCAATAGAAGTACTAAAAGATCCATCATCATTAGCTATTTTTGGTGTTCGTGGTGCAAATGGTGTTATTATTATTACATCAAAAAGAGCAAAAGAAGGAAAGATAACCATCAATTATAATACGACATTAGGTGTTAAAACAATTGTTGGAAAACCATCACTTACAAATGCTACGCAATTTAAAACTTTATACAATGAGCAGCGACTAAATGAAGGAGCAGGGCCGTATGCATATTATGACAAATTTACGGGAGATACTGACTGGATTGATACAATTTCAAATGATAATGCAAATGTAATTACCCACAACATTAGTATTTCAAGTGGAACAGATAAAAATAAATTTTATTTAGGAGCNGGATATTTAGAAGATGAAGGTCTGATTGATTATGAAAAATATAAGAAATTCACCTTCAACTTAAACAACGAATTACAATTATCAGATGCNATAAAAATCGGTGTTGGNTTTAGTGGTGTCGATGCCAGGCCAGCTCAATTGCATTCTTTTGGATCAGCAATAAACGCAACCCCTATTGTTGAAGCATTCAACTCTGAATTAGCCATTTATAATCAACTACCAATTGAAATTGGAGGGGCACAAATTGGCAACCCGCTATTAAATGTCAAAGGCACAAAAGGAACTCAATTAAATCGTGAAACCAGATTTGTTGCTAATGTGTTTGCTGAATTAAAATTGTTTAAGGGCTTAAAATTCAGAGCTGCTTATTATGCAGATTTAGGTTATAATAAAGGCAGAGCATATAGTCCTGTGTTTAATATTTATGCTGCAGAAACTGATCAAATCACTATTGCCGGGGGAAGTTCTCAGACTTCTATAAATCAATACAGCAATAATTATCAAAAGACACAACAAGATTATTTATTTACATATGACAAATCAATTGGAGATCACAGTTTGTCAGTAATAGCAGGCTATACAAGATATTACTTTGGATATGATTCTGTAAATGGTTCTGTTTCACAGTATGTAAATGGAGATCAAATCCCGAATGACAAAAGATGGTGGTATCTAAATGTATATCCATATGGTGACCCTTCAACAAGTACATCTAGTTCTGATCAATATGAAGATGGGACCGTTTCTTATCTAGCCAGAGCCTTGTATAATTATGCTGGAAAATATATCCTAAATGCTTCTTTTCGTAGAGATGGTTCATCTGCTTTTACTGGAGATAACAGATTTGAGAATTTCTGGTCTGTAGGTGGAGCCTGGGAAATTTCTAAAGAAAATTTTATGCAAAAACAAGGTTTTTTTGATTCATTAAAACTAAAAGGCTCTTATGGGAAATTAGGAAATCAATATACATCAATTCATTATCCTTCTTACCCAAAATATACAACCGGTTCTTCTGCAGTATTTGGCGAATCATTAGTTCCTGCTTACATATTATCCTACAGAAGTAATCCAGATCTAAAGTGGGAAACAATTACATCTTATGAAGGCGGAATTGAAATGAGCACCTTAAAAAACAGATTGAGAATTGAAGCAAATTATTTTAATAAAACTACTGATAATTTATTGACTTTTGTTGATTTGGGTAGCGAAAGATTTTATACAAATGCCGGACAAATAGAAAATAAAGGATTTGAATTTTCTGCTTCCTGGAATGACAAAGTAAATAAAGACTTTGAATATAGTATAAGTGGAAATCTTACAACTTTAAATAATAAGGTGATATCTGTATATCAGGAAGGTTTTCAGGTTTCAGACGGCCCTTCTATCTTAACCGCCGGCGCACCAATAGGCTCTTTCTATGGATACATTGCCGAGGGAGTTTATCAATCCTATGCTGATATTTTGGCCTCACCGGCAAGCACTATAGGTAATTATGCTCCTGGTGATTTGAAGTATAAAGATGTAAACGGGGACGGAAAAATCACTACAGACGACAGAACAATTATAGGAAACCCTACTCCTGATTTTATGTACGGTTTTTCTGGAAGTGTCACCTATAAGAACTTTTCTTTATCAGCAGATTTTCAAGGTGTTTATGGTAATGAAGTCTGGAGAGATTGGGGTAATGGCTCTACTTATTCCCAATTTAATTATAGAACTGATAGATTAGAAAGGTGGACTGCTGCCGGTACCTCAAACTGGGAGCCAAGATTAAATGACGGATCAGGATATAATAAGCAAAATTCAACTTATATGATTGAAGATGGCAGTTACATCAGATTGAGAAACGTTCAATTGGCCTACAATTTTGATTCTAAATTATTGAATAAAATTAATATTCAGGGATTAAAACTATTTATAAACTCTCAAAATCCTGTAACATGGAAACATAATTCCGGATTTACACCAGAAGCCGGTGGTTCCCCTATTGCATTTGGCAGAGATTCGGGAGGATACCCACTTCCCATCATTACCACAATAGGTTTAAATGTTACTTTTTAATAAAAAAATGAAAAAAAATGAAAAAAAATAAATTTATTATAAAATTATTACTTGTAGCTACTATTGCTTTACCTACATTAAATTCTTGCGATGATAATGAATTTCTTGATATGAAACCTTTAGGAATAGCAGTAGAAGGAGATTTGGCTGCTGGTGGATTTGAAGAAAAAGCTTTCGGATTGTACGGAAAAATACGTACAGAAGGTGGTGTTACAGACTGGAACCGATATTGGTTTCAGAGTATTAGATCTGATGATGCAGCGAAAGGAAGNACCCCTACTGACGCCTCAACATTAGGAAATGTTATGGATAGTTTTCAATATTCAGCAACAGAGTTTTCCACTAACTGGAATGGGCATTTTAGTCTAATTTATGCCTGTAACGATTTAATTGTTGACATTGAAAACTCAAATTTAACAGATGAAGGAACTATTATAAACAGTGCAGAAGCAAAAGCCATCAGAGCATTTGCTTATTTTGATTTGCGTAGAGATTATGGCTCTGTGCCTATAGTTTTGAACAAGATTATAAAACCAAGTGATGGTATTAAACCCAAAAATACGATCGCCGAATTAGATGCCCAAATTATTCTTGATTTAGAATTTGCAGCGTCAAAATTACCATTGAATTGGCCGGCCTACCCAGGCAGAGCAACAAAAGGGTTTGCAAATAGCCTTTTAGCAAAATTGTATCTGTATCAGGGTAATTATGCAAAAGCATTGGCCGTAAGCGAAGAAGTTATCAATTCTGGACAATATTCTCTATCACCTAGTTATGAAACTTTGTTTTCAGAAGCTGGTGATAATTCTAAAGAAGCGGTTTTCGAAATACAGTTCTTAAGATTAGAAACTACTGATTATGCCAATAATTATTGGGAATCACAAGGAGTTCGAGGAACAGGTGAATGGGATTTAGGCTGGGGGTTTAATGTCCCAACAATCAACTTAATAAATGCATATGAAACTGGAGATCCACGTAGAAACGCAACTATTCTATATTCTGGACAAGGCGATGGCTTTGGAAACACCCTTCCATCCAGTCCACCATTGGCTCAAAACTACTGGAACAAAAAAGCATACACAACACCTTCTTTAAGAGCCAGTTATGGAGTGAACAAGAATTTTTGGAAAAACATCAAAATAATCCGATATGCTGATGTATTGTTAATAGCTGCAGAAGCAGCAAACGAGCTCGGAAATCCTAAAGCTGCTTCTTATTTAGAAGAAGTTCGCGCCAGGGCAAGAGGAGGAAACAGTGCAATTTTGCCCCAAATTACAGGTAACCAATCTACATTAAGAACTGCTATCAAACAAGAACGAAGAGTTGAATTTGCAATGGAAGGCGAAAGATTTTATGATTTAGTAAGATGGGGCGATGCTTCATCTGTATTAGGTAGCTTAGGATATCAGGATAAAAACAAATATTATCCAATTCCTCAAACAGCTATTGATCAATCAGGTGGTGTATTAATTCAAAATCCTAATTATTAATTACTATTCAAACTACTAAAATATATACAATGAAAATTAAAAAATTAATATTAAAAAAAGCTTTTGGAATAGCCCTTATTTCATTATCATTTATTGGATGTCAAAACATGGATAGTCCTGAATTGACAGATTACCCAAAAGATGTCAATGTTGTTGGCGGACCATTAAAGTTCTACGTGGCTTTTGATGGTAATACCACTAATCCTTTGATGAATGCCGTGGATAGTATTCGTGCACAATTCCCTACGGATAATCCATTAGCAACGATTGAAGGGCCTTCAGGTAAGGCTGCTCAAGGTACAGCCGGCAAATTTGTTTCTTTTGCAAAACCTAATGACTTTGCCTCTACTGCTCGTAGTTTTACGATTGCATTTTGGGAAAAACATGATGGTCCTTCAAGTGGTGCCGAATTTGTATTTAGTTTAAAATCTTCAAACGGACATTGGTCCGGGGGCAACATGTTTTTGTTAATGGAAGGCTCTGCTAGTGCTACTGCTGTAAAATTTGTAATTGTAGATAAATATATGGCAGATACCTGGCTTACCTGGGAAGGCGATTCTACCGTCTCCGGACTTTTTGATAATGCCTGGCATCATTGTGCTTTTGTTTATGACGCGAGTACTTCTGGTCTTACGTTTTATAAAGATGGTATTGTGGTAGGAACAAGAACCTGGGGTGCTCATGGCGATGTAAATTTAGACAATTCAAAAATAACATCTTTGAGCATCGGTGGCCCATGTGGTTCAGATAGTTGGATGTCTTCATGGCTTGGTGGATTAGACCAATTCAGAATGTATTCAACTGCTTTAACGGCTAATGAAGTAACAACTTTATATAGTAAAAAGAAGTAATAAATATAAGCTTGTCATCGAAACTTTTTTCTATGGCAAGCTTAAATCTGTTATCATTATTATCACAAACAACATTGCTATTAATTTAAATAAAAGTCTAAAATGATTAAACTATCAGCTTTCTTACTGCTTCTTACCTTTTTAGGATGTAGTTCAGATCCGAAAACAGAAACTGCTCCTCCCCCTCCAGTTGTAACTCCACCAGTTGTAACTCCCCCAGTTGTAAAATTATCTGATGAGGAACTTATGGATCTGGTGCAAAAACAAACCTTTGCTTATTTCTGGGATTATGCGCAAACCAATTCCGGAATGGCAAGAGAGCGATACCATCCTCAGGACCCTGCTTTTGATCAAAACATTGTTACTACAGGCGGTTCAGGTTTTGGGTTAATGGCTATAGTGTCAGCCATGTCCCGAGGATATATCACCAGAGATCAGGGTGTAGAACGATTAAATAAAATTGCAAATTTCCTTTCTACGGCTGACCGCTTTCATGGAGCATGGTCGCATTGGATCGATGGAAATACAGGGCATGTTATTCCTTTTGGAACTATGGATAATGGAGGTGATTTAGTAGAAACTTCTTTTTTGACTGCTGGAATGATAACCGTTCGCGAATACCTTAAAAACGGAACAACGACCGAAAAAGTCCTGGCACAAAAATACGATGATTTATGGAAAGGAGTTGATTGGCAATGGTACACAAACAATCAGAATATATTATTTTGGCACTGGTCCCCCAACTATGAATGGCAAATGAATTTTCCTCTCGAAGGGTATAACGAATGTTTGATTACCTATGTCATGGCAGCTGCTTCACCTTCACACCCAATTTCTCCTGCAGCATATCATCAAGGTTGGGCCAGAAGTGGCGGTATTGTTTCGCCTAATGTAAAATACAACCTGCCTTTAATTCTAAAACACAATGGGGCTGAAGAATATGGTGGCCCTTTGTTTTGGGCGCATTACTCCTATTTGGGTTTAGATCCTACTCAGCTATCAGATATATATGCTAATTATTGGGATTTGAATGTAAACCATGCCAAAATCGATTATTTATATTGTGTTAGCAATCCAAAAAACTATAAAGGTTATGGGGCTAATTATTGGGGGCTAACTGCCTCTTACGCACGAAATACAGATGGTTCAATAGGTTATGATGCCCACATGCCAAGCAATGACAAAGGAGTAATTTCGCCAACTGCAGCAATAAGTTCTATTGTTTATACCCCGGCAGAATCTAAAGCGCTTATGCATAATTTATATGAGAATTATAAAACCGACACTTGGGGTGTGGCAGGATTTTATGATGCACACAGTCAACATTTTCAATGGGTAGCCCAACGCTATTTAGCCATTGATCAGGGACCGGAATTAATCATGTTAGAAAATTACCGTACCGGTCTATTATGGAATTTGTTCATGAATGCTCCCGAGGTAAAACAAGGTTTAATTACTCTTGGTTTTCATTCCGGCAAACACGGTTTTTAAAATTAATTTGA
>Ga0065714_10002978_pt1 | contig 16166 bp, 13 predicted proteins | sample MisRhiReplicate2_FD_59101 | JGI IMG/M metagenome (GOLD analysis project Ga0065714, IMG submission 59101) | Miscanthus rhizosphere microbial communities from Kellogg Biological Station, MSU, sample Rhizosphere Soil Replicate 2: eDNA_1 v2... | ecosystem: Host-associated > Plants > Roots >...
AGCTATGCCTCCATTAAAGAAAACGGCTTTCAAAATCCCTATAAAAACCCACTATCTACCTTCTCTATTGATGTAGATGCCGCCTCGTACAGTAATGTCCGCAGATTTATCAACAATGGAGGGATACCTCCCAAGGATGCCGTCAGAGTTGAAGAGATGATCAATTACTTTGATTATGAATATCCGCAGCCAAAGGGCAAAGACCCAGTAAACATAGTTACAGAAATTGCTACCGCGCCATGGAATAACAAGCACAAACTGGTCCAAATTGGATTGCAGGGGCGAAAGATAGCCACAGACAACCTTCCGGCATCTAACATGGTGTTTCTAATCGACGTATCAGGCTCAATGAACCAGCCCAATAAACTCCCTTTGCTGGTTTCCTCATTCAAATTGTTAACCGATCAGTTGCGCGCCAAAGACAAAGTAGCTATTGTAGTATATGCTGGAAACGCTGGGCTTGTACTCCCTTCTACTGCGGGAAATGATCAAGCTAAAATCAAAGATGCGTTAAATGCGTTAAGCGCAGGAGGATCAACAGCAGGTGGCGCGGGAATTGATTTAGCCTACAAAATAGCAACAAAAAACTACATTAAAGGAGGCAATAATAGAGTGATCCTGGCCACAGACGGGGATTTCAACGTAGGCGCCTCTAGTGACAAAGACATGGAAAGTCTGATTGAAGAGAAGCGTAAAACCGGTATCTTTTTAACGGTTCTGGGCTATGGCATGGGCAATACAAAAGATAGTAAAATGGAAACGCTGGCAGATAAGGGAAATGGGAATTATGCTTATATCGACAACATCAGCGAAGCACGAAAAGTACTCATCAACGAATTTGGTGGCACGCTGTTTACCATTGCCAAAGATGTAAAGCTACAAGTTGAATTTAATCCCGACAAAGTACAGGCCTACCGATTAATTGGTTACGAAAACAGACTATTGGAAGACAGAGATTTTAACGACGATAAAAAAGATGCAGGTGAAATGGGATCCGGACATACTGTAACAGCCCTATATGAGGTAATCCCTACCGGCGTAAAGAGTAGCTTCTCAGGTTCTGTAGATGATTTAAAATATCAGGAGAACAAAAAACCACGCAACGGAAATAGCAAAGAGATGCTTACCGTGAAACTACGTTACAAAGACCCCGATGGGAATTCGAGTAAACTTTTACAGGAGNCNGTTNTAGATCAATCGGCACCNTTTGAAAGGGCAAGTAACAACTTNATGTTTGCAGCAAGTGTGGCTGAATTTGGNATGCTGTTAAGACAATCCGACTTTATACAGGACGCTTCATTTGACCATGTAATCCATACCGCCACTAAAGCAATGGGAACAGACAAAGAGGGTTATCGTTCTGAATTTATTAAACTGGCCAAGTCGGCAAAGTTAATGGCCGAAGATTTGCTATCTTCGATCAAAAAATAACCAATCAACGATAATGAAACGCACAAAACTTGTTTACCTGGCTTTATTCGCCTGTTTTTTAATGAATGCGGCTACCGCTCAAGCCCAATTTAAAATTGGAGATGTCTTGAAAAAAGTAATCGGAAGCAACTCAACGACTGGAACCGGAACAACCACAGGAAATCCAAGCACATTAGAGATCGCATCGGGGATAAAACAAGCTTTAGAAATAGGGACGTCGCGCGGTGCAGACTTACTTTCTGCAAAAGATGGTTTTATGGGCAATATGGCTGTAAAAATTCTTTTCCCTCCTGAAGCACAAAAGGTAGAGAAAACCTTGCGTACACTAGGCATGGGGAAACTGGCAGACAATGTAATTTTAAGTCTGAACCGCGCTGCAGAAGACGCAGCAAAGGAGGCAAAGCCGATCTTCGTTTCTGCAATTAAACAAATGACAATTACAGATGCGACCAATATATTGCTNGGCAACAAAGATGCNGCAACCAACTATTTTAAAAGAGTTACTACAGCCCAGCTGATGGAAAAATTTAAACCAGTAATCAATANCAGCCTGGCNAAAGTCGGCGCAACCAAATATTGGGGAGATGCTGCNAATCAATATAACAGACTTCCAATGGTNAAGCCTGTTAGTACCAACCTTTCTGATTACGTTGCTCAAAAAGCGATTGATGGGATGTTTATACAGGTAGCGCAGGAAGAACTTAAGATCAGAGACAGCCTGGGNTCAAGGTCTACTCCGCTCTTACAAAAGGTGTTTGGCTACGCAGATAAGAATAAGTAAAATAAAAAGGTTACTTTTATACGGTAAATACTAACAACATAAAAGTATATTGGATTTTAAAGATTTTAATTTTAACCCTGAACTACTAGAAGGGTTATTAGCAATGGGGTTCCGTAATGCAACTCCAATCCAGCAGCAGGCAATTCCACTCATTTCAGCTAAGAAAGATTTAATTGCCTGCGCACAAACAGGAACAGGAAAAACTGGCGCCTATCTCTTACCCATCATGAATATGATTGCCGGGACCGAGGTACGTCACAATAATACATTGATACTGGCACCAACAAGAGAGCTCGCCCAGCAAATAGATTTGCAGGTAGAGGCCCTCTCTTATTTTACCAATATCAGCTCGCTAACCGTTTATGGTGGCGGTGATGGTATTGCTTATGAGCAGCAAAAAAGATCTATGCGCGAAGGCGTAGATATTATTATTGCCACTCCGGGCCGGTTAATTTCACATCTTTCTTCAGGAGTACTAAAGCTTGATCAATTACAGCACCTGGTGCTGGATGAGGCCGATAGAATGCTGGATATGGGCTTTTACGACGATATCGTAAAGATTGTGAGCTACCTGCCAAAGGTCAGACAAACAGTTATGTTTTCGGCTACCATGCCTCCAAAAATCAGGAAGCTTGCCGCAACACTACTCAATCATCCTGAACAAATCAGTCTTGCCATTTCTAAACCTGCAGAAGGAATTTCTCAGCAGGTATATATGATTCATGATGAACAAAAAGTGCCTTTGTTAAGTTCTATCCTAAAAACGAATGACTACAAAAGCATTATTGTTTTTGCATCAACAAAGGAAAAGGTAAAAAACCTTGGTAAAGTATTCAGAACACTGGGCCTTAAAGCCGAAGCCTTTCATTCTGACCTTGGACAAAAGGAGAGAGAAGGGATCTTACTGAAATTTAAAAACAAGCAGTTGCCTATAATTATCGGAACTGATGTTTTAAGTCGGGGTATTGATGTTGAGGGCATAGACCTTGTGGTTAACTTTGATGTACCCCATGATGCAGAAGACTATGTGCATCGCATTGGCCGTACAGCCAGAGCCGCAACAAAAGGGACAGCCATTACGTTGGTAAACAATAGGGATAAACGCAAGCTGGCAAGCATTGAAAAACTAATTGAAAAAGAAGTGGAAAGAATGCCTTTGCCGGAACATATAGGCGCTGCACCAGTTGAAACAGCAACAGATCCATCAGCACCAAAACCTGCAAACAAAACAGGTACAGCCACAGGAAAGCCAAAGCGTAAATTCTGGAAAAAGAAACCAAAAACACCATAGTATACCAGTTTCTGCCTTAAAACTATGTAATTCAACGGAGGGATAACTCACATTTTTGTATCTTTACTTTTATGCAGAATCTCCCTCCTTTAGCCGAACGTATGCGCCCACAGAATCTGGACGAGTATGTTGGGCAACAACACCTGGTAGGGCCTGATGCAGTATTACGAAAGGCCATACAGAGCGGGCAACTACCCTCAATGATATTTTGGGGGCCACCAGGGGTGGGCAAAACAACACTTGCCTACATCATTTCACAAACACTGGACCGTCCTTTCTTTAATCTGAGCGCAATTAATTCAGGGGTTAAAGACATCAGAGATGTTATAGACCGCGCAGCCTTACTTAAAGATAGTTTCATGGGCCTGCCGATCCTGTTTATTGATGAGATCCACAGATTTAGTAAATCCCAACAAGACAGTCTGCTCGGTGCTGTAGAGCGAGGATTGGTTACTTTAATCGGTGCTACAACAGAAAACCCCTCTTTCGAAGTGATCTCAGCTTTATTGTCACGCTGCCAGGTATACATCCTGAAAGCACTGGACGAAGATGAACTTGCCGGCTTACTGCAAACCGCAATTAAGCAGGACGTCGTACTAAAAGAGAAAAAAATTACCATCAAGGAACATGAGGCTTTAATCCGCCTATCCGGAGGTGATGCCAGAAAACTACTCAATGTACTCGAAATTGCAATCAATGGTATTGGCGGCAATAAAATAGTACTCACCAACGAGAATGTTTTAGCACATGCCCAGCAAAACCTGGCTTTGTATGATAAAGCCGGAGAACAGCATTACGATATCATATCTGCATTTATAAAATCAATACGGGGTAGCGACCCCAACGGAGCGGTTTACTGGTTGGCAAGAATGATTGAAGGTGGTGAAGATCCCCTGTTCATTGCCCGGAGGTTGGTGATACTCGCCTCCGAGGATATTGGCAATGCCAATCCAAATGCCTTGTTAATGGCAAACAACTGTTTCCAGGCTGTAAATGTAATTGGTTATCCGGAAGCAAGGATTATCCTCTCACAGGCAGCCACCTACATGGCCGCTTCTGCGAAAAGTAATGCCGCTTACGAAGCGATAAACCAGGCGCAGGCATTGGTCAAACAAACAGGCAATTTACCTGTCCCCCTACACATTCGTAATGCCCCGACCAAATTGATGAAGAATATCGGCTATGGCAAAGACTACAAATATTCTCATGGATATGAAGGCAATTTTGCCCCGCAGGAATACTTACCTGAACCATTGAGCGGAACAAAACTATACGACCCGGGAAATAATCCTGCTGAAGACAAACTAAGAGAACAGCTAAGGAAAAACTGGAAAACCAAATACAACTATTAATATGATAGCGGTCTTTTTAAATCACCAATGGAAAGCGTTTTGGCGCTCAAGAAACAAGGGTGTTAGCATTGCCGCGCAAATTTTCCTGGGCTTAGCGATACTTTATGTGCTAGTCGTTGCCATTGCCGTAGGCTTTTGGATGGAAATCATTATCGAAAAACTATTACCCGGAAAAGATGTTTTCCATGTCTTTAATGGTTTTATCCTCTATTATTTTGCCTTCGACTTTTTAATGCGGCTTCAAATGCAGGAGTTGCCAACTTTGAGTATTGTCCCTTACCTGCATTTAAAAATCACCCGACAAAAAATAGTAAATTTCTTAAACCTAAGGTCATTATTTAGTGCCTTCAACATATTACCTCTATTTATTTTTATCCCCTTCTGCTGTACGGCCATTGCCGATGTATATGGCTCCCTTGTCGCNTCAATGTATGTTGTTTCTATTGTTTCNCTNTGCACCTTTAACAATTATGCAGCATTATTCATTAANCGACTTACTACGGTAAGTACTAAAGCCATTACCATAGCTGTTATTGTCATAGCCACATTCGCANCACTCCAGTATTTTAATCTCCTTTCCATAACCAGAATTTCAAATGGGGTATTTGGCTTTCTCACCTTACATCCCCTAAGCGGCTTTATTTTCACCTTAGCCGCCCTCATCATTTATATAGTAAACTCCAGGTATTTGCGCAACAACATGTATACTGAAGAGCTAACTACAGCGCAGGTAAAGAGGGTAAGCGTTGACTATCCCTTTCTGGATAGATTTGGAGCCGTTGGCGTTCTGACCGCATTGGAAATCAAACTGATACTCAGACATAAAAGAACCAGATCAGCCATAATCATGAGCCTCTTCTTTGTCCTTTATGGCTTCCTGTTTTATAAAAAACCATTAATAGAAAAGGATGAGCTCAATATGATGATTTTTGCGGCTGTATTTATGACAGGAAGCTGCATTAGTATCTACGGGCAGTTCATGTTTGGCTGGCAAGCTGCTCATTTTGATGGATTACTGGTTAACAAAACCAGCCTTAAAGACTTTATAAAAGCAAAATTCCTGCTTTTCACGATCATATCTACAGCAGTAACGATTCTAACCAGCTTTTATGGACTAATCAACTTAAAACTTTTATTCATACAGCTTGCAGCTTACTTTTATAATATTGGCATAGGCACCGTGGTTGTCCTCTATTTTGCTACCTGGAATTCAAAAGCTATCGACTTAAATAAGGGTGCGACATTTAATTATCAGGGCGTAAGTGCCACTCAGTTCATTTTAACGATTCCTTATTTCCTGATTCCCTACATTTTCTATTTACCGTTTTCAATAGCTGGCCATCCATACTGGGGAGTTGCCTGCCTTGGAATAGTGGGATTAGCAGGATTATTTACACGCTCCTATTGGACCAAACTCCTTTTAGAAGCATTGAAAGACAGAAGATATAAAATTGCAGAAGGCTTTAGGGCACCTTAAATAATTAAGCGCACTTCAGAACGTTTGAAAACGTGGGGGGAAAGTCCATGTGAAATATTTGAGCGTCCGGGGCATATATATACGAAAATACAAGAGAACCATTAGAGGGAAGTATGATTCTAGAAATTACAGACTTAAAGAAGGTTTACGGCGACAAAACGGTTGTAAATATTAGCACTTTAAAAATTAATACCGGAGAGACTATTGGTCTGGTTGGCAATAACGGAGCTGGAAAAACAACGTTGTTCAGAATGCTGCTTGATCTGATCCGCCCAGACCATGGACAAGTATTTTCGAAAGGTGTAGACGTAGCCAGTAGTGATAAATGGAAAGACTATACCGCTTCTTATCTTGATGAAGGCTTTTTAATTGATTACCTCACAGCTGAAGAGTATTTCATATTTATTGGAAGCCTGCATAACTTTACATCCGTACAGGTAGCAGATTACCTAAAACAATATGAAGAGTTCTTCAATGGGGAGATTCTAAATAAAGGAAAATATATCCGCGACTTCTCTAAAGGCAACCAGAACAAAATAGGCATTGCCGCCGCTTTAATGCAGAATCCAGAATTACTGGTATTGGATGAGCCCTTTGCCAANCTCGANCCTACTACGCAAATNAGACTTAAGACGCTCATAAAATCCCTTAAAAAGGAAGGCGCAATAACAACGCTAATCTCCAGTCATGATTTAAATCACATTACGGAAGTATGCGATAGAATCATTCTCCTGGAAAAAGGTCTTATCATTAAAGATTTCAATAAAGACGAGAACACTCTAAAAGAACTGGAAGAATACTTTTCTGAATAAAAGACATTGTCTAGAATTATAGTCACAGCATAGTTACACATCCTTAAATCCACCTACAATCATGCACATTTTGCTCTTTTTTTCATAATGTCAGCACCTATAAACCGGAAACAACAAAACTTGGCATTAGGTTTGTTTAACTTTCGTCAAAACAGACAATATTATGGTTACTTCAAAATTTAAAATAGCAACATTTAGTATAGCATTATCCCTTAGTGCCATGGCATTTCAGGGCTGCGACAGTTTAACGAAAACGCAAAAAGGGGCAGGTATTGGGGCTGCTGCTGGTGGTGTGCTTGGAGCCATCATTGGTAAAAAAGCCGGAAACACCGCTGTAGGTGCCATTATTGGCGCTGCTGTAGGTGGTACTGCAGGTGGTTTTATCGGAAAAAGAATGGATAAACAAGCTGCTGAAATACAAAACGCAATCCCTAACGCTGAAGTAATTCGTGAAGGCGAAGGTATTATCGTTAAATTCGACAGTGGTATCTTATTTGGTTTCGACAAATCTGATTTAACTGCACAGGCAAAAACAAACATCAAATCATTGGCTAATTCAATTAACCAATATCCTGGAACGGACATTAAAGTAATTGGCCATACTGATAATAAAGGTACCGAAGCTTACAACATGAGCTTATCTGAAAGAAGAGCAGCAGCTGTTAAAGCTTATGCAGTTTCTCAAGGTGTTCCGTCATCACGTTTAATCACCGTTGGAAAAGGTTTNTCTGAGCCAATTGAAGACAATGCTACTGAAGCAGGTAGAGCTGCAAACCGTAGAGTTGANGTGGTTATCGTTGCAAACGATCAATTGAAAAAAGAAGCTNANCAAAAAAGCAAATAGTTCAAGACATTTACATCCACCTATGAAAACGAAAACCCGTTGTACATTGTACTTCGGGTTTTCAATTTTTAAAGGGTTTTTATACTAAGCTGCTGGTGTTAAATCTCAGCGTCCTGATTCTCTCCGTAGATATCTTCAAAGTAATGTATTGCCAGTGATTTTAGTAGCAGCTCTTGCTCCATCATCGCAAAAGATGGAACCGGCTTAACTAACTTCCAGTGCGGCCAGCCATCCTGATCAAGACCTTCCAGCTCATAGAAACCCATTTCACTTAATAAACGACAGGTAGCAATATGCATCAACTCCTCTTTCTGGCGTTTACTGTATTTGCCAGGCCCTTTACCAAGTTCCTGTACTCCTATTAAAAACAGTACCACCTTCAAATCAGGGATATCAGATTCAAACTCCTGTGCGATCTTTTGTTGCAAAATTTTCCATTTTGCATGTGTTTCTGCAGGCTTCATGCAGCAAAGATACAATTAGCGATGCAGCTTTATGTCAATAAACCACAATGAGTTTGCACACTTCTAATTGATTTAAGTAAATTTAGCATTTGAATAAACAAGCGAAAGCAGAAAATAATCCCATTACACAAAAAATAAGAATGAGCTCAAAAATTGTAACAGGTATAATGGCATATGGCATGTCAGGCAAAGTCTTTCATGCACCTTTTGTCCACGCCCATCCGGAATTCGAATTACGCGCTGTAACAGAACGCAACCATAAAAATGCTGCAACCGATTATCCAGGCATCATTAGCTATAACACCATTGAAGAGTTACTTGCTGATGAAAAGATAGAGCTCATCGTCATCAATACTCCAAACCATACTCATTATGAGTATGCGTCAAGAGCCTTAAACGCGGGCAAGCATATTCTTGTTGAAAAACCTTTTACAGCAACTACAAACGAAGCTAAAGAGCTGTTTAACCTGGCTAAAAATCTGAATAAACAAATATTTGTTTACCAGAACAGAAGATGGGACAGCGACTTCACTTCAGTACGACAAATCATAGAGAGCGGACAGCTGGGAAAATTAAATGAAGTACACTTCAGGTTTGACCGTTACCGTGCTGCCATAGGCCCAAAAACCTTTAAAGAAGAACGACTGTCTGCAAGTGGTCTCCAATACGACCTTGGTCCGCATTTACTCGACCAAGCCATCAGTTTATTCGGCAAGCCTGATTGTTTTAATAAAATATTGGGTAAAAACAGAAAAGACACCAAAGTAGATGATTATTTCTCGATCCATTTAAGCTACCCAAACAGCGTGAATGTTTTTGTACACGCTAATCTGCTGGTTGCCGATCCGCTCCCTGCATTTGTATTACATGGCAGCAATGGTACATTTATAAAAGACAGAGTTGATGTACAGGAAGAGCAGTTATTGAAAGGCATAAAGCCTACAGATGCAAATTACGGAAAAGAACCTGCCGATAAAACCGGTAGGCTAACCCTTATTGATAACGCCGGGAATAAAACCCAACAAAACATTCCTACCTTAACGGGAAATTACCTGCCACTATTTGAAGCCGTATACCAAAGCATCAGAAATGGACAAAGCTACCCAATAACAGAGTCAGATGTTATTGCACAGCTTGAAATTCTGGAGGCTTAAATTATGGATACCATACTGTTTGTCCTTATTCCGATATTTATCATTGTTGTCTACTTTATACTCCGAGGTGATACCTCCAAATCGAAAAACATGGTAAAGCTTACGGAAGAAGAACGTGACTTACTCCTAAAGCATGTACATTTTTACCAACAGCTAAATGATGAGGATAAACTAAAGTTTGAAACTAAGATAGCGGCATTTTTAGGCTATGTCCGCATAGAAGGCGTCGGCATAACAATTGAGCCATTAGATCGCGTCTTAGTTGCTTCCAGCGCCATTATACCAGTGTTTGGCTTTGAGGATTGGAAATATAAAAATTTAACGAGTGTTCTTTTATACCCTGACACCTTTAACAAAGACTTCCAATTTGAAGGAGGAGAGAGAAGTATCCTCGGTATGGTAGGCGAAGGATATATGAACGGGCAAATGATTTTGTCCCGTTCGGCCCTGGTGATTGGCTTTTCCAACGCTGTAGATAAAGAAAATACTGCCATACATGAGTTTGTCCATTTGTTAGACAAATCTGATGGTGCGACAGATGGGATCCCCGACAACCTGATGAAACATGAATACACCCGTCCATGGGTAAAAATGATTCACCAGGAAATGCAGAACATAAAAAAAGGCAAATCGGATATTAATCCATACGCCATTACAAATGAAGCGGAGTTCTTTGCAGTTGTCTCAGAATACTTTTTTGAAAAGCCGACGCAATTGAAAGACAAGCATCCTGAGCTGTATCACATCTTATCAGAAACCTTTTTACAGGACCCGGCAAAGAAATAATTTACAGGCTACCTAATAGCGCTACCGTAAATTCTGTTGGGATCTCGATGTGAGGAATATGCCCGCAAGCATCAAATTCAATAATTTTAGCGCCCGGTATTTTAGCCGCGGTTTGTTTTCCCAAAAATCTGTACTGTCCGTATAAAACCTGCTGATCAGGGCTAAGTAATCCTTTACCTACAATGGTTTTATCTTCTTTACCAATGAACAGCACCGTTGGCACCTTTACATTGATAAATTCATACACCACAGGTTGCTCATAGATCATCGTGTAAGTCATGGCGGCAACTTTTGCCCAGCGCGGGAAATCAGCACTATTTGTAACTCCACCTGCAACATTTACCAATGCCTCATATTCTGGCTTCCAAACTGTGAAATAAGAGCCTTGATAGTATTTTCTAACGCTCTCCGCTGTCGACTTCAATTCTGTAGCATAAGCTTGCTCAGTAGAAATATAAGGTACGAAACGACGATAATCCTCCAGCCCTATCGGATTCTCAAGTAAAAGCTTTTCTGTTTGATCAGGATACATCAGCGCAAATCTCGTCGCCAGCATACCGCCCATTGAATGACCTAACACGCTTGCTTTTTGTATGCCCAGCGCATCAAGCAGAGCTTTGTTCCATGCCGCCATTTGATGGAAGCTATAATGTATAAATGGTTTTGATGATTTACCAAAGCCGATCTGATCAGGAACAATTACTCTAAATCCTCTGGCGGTTAAAGACTTTATCACGTCAGTCCAGTAATACCCGCCAAAGTTCTTACCATGAAAAAGCATTACGGTTCGCCCGTTTGCCATTTGTGTAGGTGCCACATCCATATAAGCCATGCGTACATCCTGGCCTTCTACCGAAATCGGAAAGTATTTTATAGGATATGCATATTTGACATTCTCTAAAGTAATGGATAAAGTATCGGACTTTTGCGCAAATACTGCTATAGCAGATGAGCAAAAAAGCATAAGCGATAATGATATTTTTTTTAACATAGGTCGTTTCTGAATCAACAATAAAAATCAGTGAAAGGCCTAAACTTACACATAATTTATTTTTTGAAACAAATTTAAACGTAACACCCTTAAGACAGTGTCAAACCAGGTATCGGGAAGCGTTCGGGTCACACTCATTTTTAGCGATATTTAAACAGGATACAATCAGGTTGATAACTATATCAACGACCCTGTTTGCACCCTGTTTGGACCCTGTTTACACCCTGTTCAGATATCGGTTGACTAAGAAACTGCCCGAGCGCTTTACGGTAGCAGCGCTTAGATTAACCCGGAAACAGAATCTCTTATAAAAATGGAACGGAAATACCGAACGTAACATTTCTTCCGGGATTATAAATACCCACAGGTTTGTATCTGCTCAAATGATTGTAATATTCTCTATTTAACAGATTCTGTCCCGTTACCCAAATATTAAGTTTGCCTTTACCCGTTGCGATAGTTGCACCAATACCGGCGTCCAGTAAAGTATAACCATTTGTCTGCGTTTCAAAACTATCAAAGCGACCCTGCTTAAGCACATTGGTTACACCAACCTTAATATAGCTATCTGAGAGCCCTTTAATATTCGGTTCAAACTTAATATCGTTATTGATACTTGCAGCCGGAATAAAAGGCAGAGGTTGATCCGTAGCACGGTTTACTCCCCTGGTATAAGAAAAAGAGTTTTCAAAATGCAGGGATTTCACGAAGTGAAAATCCACCGAGGCCTCAGCACCTATAAGGTCGGCATTTGTCTGAACATAACGATACACGGGCAGATCATGCGAATTTCCATCTTCGTCTTGAAACGGCATAGTCTCTTCATTAAAGTTGCCAGGATAAATGTAATTGAAAATCCTGTTGGCATAGCCATTCAAGCCAAAAGTTACACTTTCGGCAGTATATTCCAGCCCCAGATCAAACTGCAGACTGGTCTCCTGCTTAAGATCACTATTACCTATCTCATATCTAAAAGTACCTTCATGTCTTCCATTAGCTCCCAACTCAGCAATATTTGGCGCCCTGAAACCAGAACCAGCGTTGCCTTTCAGCACCATGTTTTTAGCAATCTCGAATGCAAAGCCCAATGAAGCTGAAACATTTGAGAATTCGTTACTAAATCTGTTAAAAACCTGCTCTCCATCAAAGTTTAGATCTTTACCATTTACCTTTTTATAGTCGTAACGAAGTCCTGCATTAATAGCTCCTTTAGTGAAATTGCGTTTTAGATATACGAATGCACCAATATTATTACTGTTGTAATCCGGAATCAAAAATTCGTCACCCTTGTTTACATTGTCTTGATACATCCCTTGTACACCAATAGCAGGTTGCCACTGACCCATAGCCGGGAAATTGTACTTCAGATCATAGGTGTATGACTTAAGATTTAAGTTTAATCCAGGCTCTTGTGCACTTTCCTCAAACTCTTTTCTGATGTTATTTTGGAATGCGAATACAGTTTTCAACTGGCCTTTTCCCAAAATGAAATTACTGTTTAAGGCCGTACGGTAATGCGTGATATTCTGGAATGGCAAATCCAATCGTCTTTCCTTGGCTTCAGACTGGCTCAGGATTTCGCCATCATGATTCATAAAACGTCCCTGCTCATCAGGCCCCTCCTCAACTAAACCAACATTGGTATGAAAACGGGAGAAAGTTAAATGTGAATAACCCCAGCTTTTATTTAAGCCCACCATTCCATTAAAATTCAGCTCATTAAAGCCCGAGTTTGGCACTGTAGTATCCTTATAACCAAAACCAAAGGCATTTTTGTAGGATGCCCGGCCACGATAAACAAAACCTTCTTCATTACCCTGCAACATTAAAGAAGAGGCCGTAAGACCATTATTAGTGCTATAGGTAGAAGTAAATATGCCATTGTGGACACCCGGAGCCGGAACAAGATCATCGATAACATTAATAACCCCACCAAGGGCATCAGAGCCGTATAACAAACTTGCCGGTCCTTTTAAAATCTCTATCCTTGCTGCCGAAAACTGATCAGCCACAACCCCATGTTCATCACCCCATTGCTGCGATTCTTCTCTTGCGCCATCAACCATCATTAACACCCTGTTGTAGCCCAGACCTCTAATGATGGGCTTGGAAATAGCACCACCAGTGCTCACTTGCGAAATTCCGGGGATCTTAGCAATCGCATCAATCAGGTTTGTTCCACCGGATTGTGCCAGCTTTGTTTTACCTACTGTTACTACCGACAAACTGTTGGTTTTATTGTTTGAACTAAAAGGTGAACCGGTTATCACTACTTCAGCACTTTCGATTATCGAAGGAGACAAAGCAACAGACAGGCTATTCTGAGTGGCCAGGTCGACCAACATTGCATAAGTTTTGTACCCCACAAAACGCACTTCAAGTAAAAACTTCCCTTTTGCAGGTACGTTTTTCAATATAAATTCGCCTTGATTGTTAGTGGTTGTAATAACTTTTAAATCTGTAATATAGATGGTAGCTCCCGGAAGTGGCGCCTGCGTGGATGCATCAACAACCTTCCCCCTAAACTGGGCCAGTTCGGTTGCAAAAGTCAAAGCAGGAAAAAATAGATATAGTGCTATAAATAGTAAAAGATGTAATCTTTTCATTTAGAAAAATTGTTAAAAAACGACATCCAAGTATACAGTAATACCGATGTGTCAAAATGGATAATTAAAAAATCAAACAGGCTATCTCGCCTGCATATAGAACTTATCAGGCAGTGGGAGGCCCTCTAAGTGCAAGATCAATTAATTTGATATAAGAACCACTTGTGATGTGATAAACCCGGGTTACAGGCTTACTAACAGTATAAACCTGAACATACTGCTTTGTTGTAATGTAGTTTTTTTCGAAATGAGCCTTACAGATTAAACAATGTTCAGTCTGACTGCTAACATGCAGTTTATGTGTACAAGTCTTTTCTTTAGTAACACATTTGGGTTCATGATCGTGGTCATGATCATGGTGATGAAGGGCACCAAAGGGCGTAAGTGCTATGGTAAATACCCATAACAGCAAAATCGACAATATCCGATGAATATATAAATGCCTTTCCCTCAATTCGCACCAAAATTAGTGAATTCAATATAAATCTACCCTATCGGATTGGAACATTGCCAAGAGATGACAGGGAGCCCGGAAAAGGGGTAAAAAAAGAAAGGGAACAACCGCCACAGTCACTCCCTTTCTTAACCTAAAACTAAAAACTACATATATGACAGTAATAATGGCAAAAGGTTTCATTCTATTCATTATTTTTTTATTTATTAAACTTGCTTAGGATACCAGAGCAGCCTGCTAAATCTCAGCCGTAATTTCGTAAATTAGACAAAAAACCTTCCTTATGAGCGCTAATGAAGACCTGATCCGCCATTTTTACACCAGCTTTCAAAACAAGAACGTACCAGCGATGCAAGACTGCTATGCTGGAAATGCCACATTTAATGACACTGTTTTTACCAATCTGAATGCTTCAGAGGTAAGGTCGATGTGGGCGATGCTAGTCAAAAACGGCAAAGACCTACGCGTAGAATTCAAAAATATCCGGGAAGATGAAACCGGCACTCATGCTGAATGGGATGCCTGGTATACTTTTTCAGCAACAGGCAACAAAGTTCATAACCAGATTAAGGCATCATTTGTTATTGAAAAAGGGAAAATTGTAAAACACACTGATGAATTCAGCTTTTACAAATGGGCCAGACAGGCCCTTGGATTTGCTGGTTTACTGTTGGGCTGGACTAATTTCCTAAAAAACAAGATCAGCACAACAGCAAAAAAGAATCTGAAAACTTTTATGTTGAAGAATGGTTGATTAACCTTTTAGCAATTCAACAACTGCCTCAATTGACAATTGCTTTTGCGATCCACTCTGCATATCTTTTATGGTTAAGAAGCCTGTCTGCATCTCATCACTTCCAATCAGAATCACATAAGGGATGCGTTTATCATCTGCATAGCTCATTTGCTTTTTAAGCTTCGCTGAGGAAGGATATAGTTCCGCGGCTATGTTTGCCCCACGTAAGCGCTGTAAGATCGGCAGCGCGTATCTTTCGGCTTCATTATCGAAATTACTGATCAACACTTTAGTGCCAGCTGCTGCAGATTCAGGGAAAAGATTAAGTTCCTGTAGTACATCATAAATTCTGTCGGCACCAAAAGAGACACCTACTCCGGTTAATCCCTTTAAACCGAACATACCGGTTAAGTCATCATACCTTCCGCCACCACCTATGCTACCCATAGCCACTTCGTTAGTTTTAACCTCAAAAATGCAACCGGTATAATAGTTTAGTCCACGTGCAAGCGTAACATCAAGTTCCACATCAGGATTTAATGATGAGTCTGTTTTAAGCATCTCCTGTACATAATCAAATACCCTTTCAATTTCGGCGATACCTGTTAATCCTACATCAGAAGTTTGAAGTACGGTTTTAAGACTATTCAGCTTTTGCTCATTGGTACCTTCCAATAAAATAACCGGTTTTAGCCTGTCAATATCAGCCTCAGTAAATCCACGTTCCATCAGCTCTTTAATCACACCATCCAGGCCAATTTTATCCAGTTTATCAATGGCCACTGTCATGTCGATAATCAGTTCAGGTTTACCCACCACTTCGGCAATACCAGATAATATTTTGCGGTTATTGATCTTTATGGTGAAGTCCTTCAAACCTAAGTTACTGAGCGCTTCCTGATAGATCAGGATAAACTCAGCTTCATTCAGCAAACTATCAGAACCAACCACATCCACATCACACTGATAAAACTCTCTGTAACGTCC
>Ga0065714_10064880_pt1 | contig 16161 bp, 14 predicted proteins | sample MisRhiReplicate2_FD_59101 | JGI IMG/M metagenome (GOLD analysis project Ga0065714, IMG submission 59101) | Miscanthus rhizosphere microbial communities from Kellogg Biological Station, MSU, sample Rhizosphere Soil Replicate 2: eDNA_1 v2... | ecosystem: Host-associated > Plants > Roots >...
TGTTAAGGATTTTCCTGTATTTCAGGATGCCGCAAATGCAATTGTTCCAGTTAATGAAATTGAAGCACCTTGTTTTGTTGCGCTCTTTGAGAAAATGATCAACGAATTAAATGGCGATTATACTTATAAGTACGATCTGCTCCGGAACCAGTTGATCGAACTCATCCACGGTGCGCAAAAGCTGAAACCAGCAGTTGGCGAACCACATGCAGGCAGTAACGCAGCAGATCGTATTGCGCATTTATTTAAAGAATTGCTTGAACGCCAGTTTCCCATCGATTTTAGCAGTCAGGTGCTGCAACTAAGATCGGCGACTGATTTTGCTGATCAGCTTAACGTGCATGTTAACCACCTTAATAAATGTGTGCGAGAGATTACCGGAAGGACCACTTCTCAATTAATTTCTGAGCGTATTTTGCAGGAAGCCAGGATTTTGTTAAAAAGTACAGACTGGAATATTGCTGAAATTGCCTGGAGTTTAGCTTTCAGGGAATCAAATCATTTCTCCGCTTTTTTTAAAACGCATACAGGTTTGAGTCCTGCAAAATTTCGGACTGCTCAAAATGATTGATTTTTGTATGTATTGATTTCTTTTTCGTATTTCTACAGCATCTTAATTGCAGAAATTTGTTCCATTAAATTTATAATACCATGTGGACAAATAAAAACATCAACAATCAAAGCGGTCGTAGCTTTCTGATTACAGGCGCTAATTCAGGCATAGGTTACGAAACCGCCAAAGCACTATATCTGGCAGGTGCCCATATCATTATGTCTTGCAGGGATCTTGACAAGGCAGAAGAGGCGGCGAGAAGCATAAGATCAGGAAATGGAACCGGCAGTTTAGAAATTGCACAACTTAATCTTTCTAACCTTGGCGACGTTAAAGATTTTGCGGATCAGATCATCAAAAAACATAATAAAATCGATGTGTTGATCAATAATGCCGGAGTAATGATTCCTCCGGCTTCTAAAACCGACGATGGTTTTGAACTTCAGTTCGGCGTTAACTTTATCGGTCATTATGCGCTTACCGGATATCTCTATCCACTTTTAAAACAAACGGCCAACTCGCGGATTGTTACCGTAAGTAGTATGGCTTATCTTCACGGAAAAATTGATTTTGATAATTTAAAATCGGAACGCGATTATGAACCAATGCGCGAATACGCTCAAAGTAAACTGGCAAACATCCTGTTTTCATTAGAGTTGCAACGTCGTATCGAAACTGCGGGTGATGCTGTGGTTTCGATTGCTGCGCAACCTGGTGCCAATAAAACGGAACTATCAAGGCATATGTCGGATGCAGATTATCAGGCAGCTGTTGATCGCATTGGTGAATTGATGGAGCCATGGCAGGGCGCTTTGCCTTCACTTTTTGCTGCGGTTTCTGCTGAGGCAATTCCCGGTAAGCTTTATGGGCCTGATCAGGATGGTGGTTACCGGGGGTATCCCGCCGAATCGCCCATTACACCTAACGGAACCGATGTGGCGATTGCAAAATGGTTATGGGATTATGCCGCGCAGGTAACGGGGGTGACTTTTCCTTAGAAATGATCATTATTTAAGGGTTATTCTTAACCATTTCGTCATTTCGAGTGGAGTGCAGCGGAGTCGGGAAATCTGTCTCGAGATAGGTCTCTCCATTTCACTGCGTTCCAGTCGAGATGAGGAAGCCCCACTCAAAATGGCAGTTGTAGCTAACTAATATTAAGTATTTTTCCTTTTTTTTATTAATATAGGAATATGGTTTGTAGTTTTTAACTTGATTTTTGTGTATATTTAATTGACTATTAAGTAGTTCTGAATAAATTATTATAAAACTTAATTAACAAACTCACCATGGACAAACCAAGCCAAACAAAAATTCAATTATTGCATCCCGATTTAAGGGAACTGGCAACAAGTACCTTTTCTCAGGCAGAAGCTAAATTAACGGGAAGAGCCAAACCGCGGATAACTGCAACCCTCAGAACATTTAAGGAGCAACAGGATTTATATAATCTTGGCCGAACGGTAGTAAATCCTGATGGTAGATCGGCCAGCAAGCCTATGGGTAATATTGTTACCAATGCAAAAGCTGGTCAATCGATACATAATTACGGTTTAGCACTTGATTTTGTGCTGATTATTGATGGAAAAGATACCTCGTGGAATATGGTTAAAGATTATGATCAGGATGGGCGTAGCGATTGGATGGAAGTGGTTAATGTTTTTAAGGCCAATGGCTGGGAATGGGGTGGCGATTGGGTAAGCTTTAAAGATGGTCCGCATTTACAGTACGATTATGGTTATACCTGGCAACAATTACAGGTTAAAATGATTGCTGGCGAACAAAAGAACGGTTATGTGATTTTAGACAGGTCGCCGGTAGTGGTTCCAAACCTTTATCGTACAACAACTGCTTTAAATTTTAGAACCGGGCCATCTGTTGATTCAAAAAAGATAGAAAAGATACCTGTGATATTAAAAGGCGAATATGTTGCTGAAATATCCCGTAATGGTGAATGCAGCCTGGTAAGCTACGAAGATATGCAGGGGTATGTTAACAATAAGTACCTTTCCAAGTAATTATTTATAAAATTTTAGTCAAACAAAAAAGAGGGTTTTAAATGGTTATCTACTAATTAAACATTATTTTCAATTCTTTATGATCGCTCAATCTTTACAACAAATTAAAACTGATAGTTTAACATCTAATTTAAAACTGCTTCAACATAAGGTTGATAGCCTAGAAAAAATAGTTCAAAAAAATGAAATTGGTAGATATTATTTTGATCAGATACTCACTGCACAATTAACTGTTTTTACTGCTATAATTGGACTCTCAGCATTGATTAGCTGGGGGCTGATTGCTTTAACTATGAGACGACATAAGATTCAAGTTGCGAAAAATACTCAAAAGGTGATACAAGAGGTTCAGGATAAATTTGAAGATTTGGAAAGAAAGCAAAAAGAGTCTACATTTCACATTTATCGTACAATGTATGTTAATAGTTTGCCAGATCCAGACTCTTCTTATGCATTTTTATGGGCAATGAAAACCATAGGTGCCATTTATGAGATTTCAAACGATAAACATGATGTAGTAAAAACATGGATTATGATGGCTGATAGTCATATCGAAAAAGCTCCGTTACATAGTCACCACATTAAAGAATCAATGGATGATTTAGAGCAAATATTCTCGAAAATAAAATCTTGCAATAACGAAGAATTATTAAGCCATTGTCATTTGCTCAAAACTAAGGTATACCATATCTGCTTTACCCCCGAATCACCTCCTGAAAACCTAATGGAAGATACAACAGCTCAAGTTTAGTTTTTTTTAATGGTCGGTGGCTCACTGACCATTACTAAACCGCAATATTATTCGATAATTTATATTCAGATGGGGTAATTCCCGTCTGTTTTTTAAAATATTTGCCAAAAAAAGAGGAGTTGCTAAAGCGCAATTCCATGGCTACTTCCGAAATATTCATCACATGGCTGGTTAACAATAACTTCGCTTCCCTAATGACCATTTGATCAATAATTTCTCCAGCTGTTCTCTCGGTTACCTGTTTCACCACCTGCGATAGATGCCTCGGCGTAATGCGCAAGCAGTTGGCATAATAAATTACACGCTTTTCCTTTTTGAAGTTTTCTGATACCAGCGATAAAAAGCGATTAGTGAGCTCTGTCTTGCTGTCGTGAATAAAAGGTAGCGAGTCTTTCCGTTTGTTTTTTAGCAAAAAGAGATCATACAGCAGCTCCAGGAAGCTATTGTGTACAATGTTTTTAATCTGCGGGGTATCTTTAGATACATTCAGTTTTTTGTGCAGGGCAAGCATATCATAGTAAATGAATGTATAATCCTCCTTTGATAACGAAAATTTATGTGTAGGATCGTTCTGGAACATTCGGTAAGCTTCTCCGCTATTAAAAAACACGCCTTTGGTTTTCAAATAACTTTTGTTAAAATGGATGCTGATAAAAGAAACATCACTGTTATCCTTAATCTCATAAATGGCATGCGGAAAAATAAGCAGAATATCTCTTTGGTTTAATACATGTTCTACAAAATTTATCTTCAGGTTCATTTTTCCTTTGGTGATCAGGATTAGCGCATAACTTGATACACGGAACGGTTCGGAACTACAATAATGCGGATCGCTACTATGGTGGATTTTTGCCATCAATCCATCGTTTAAAGAAAGTGCTTCCTCATGTTTTTTTTCTGAAAAAGTTTTACTGAGTAACTCTTGTTCCATAAAATCGGTCAGTGTTTTTTAATAATTTCTTAACAGATTCGATCATCTTTTACACCACAATTTCAGCCACCCTTTTTTGGATAGTTTTTGCCCTTTATCTGTCGGATTTTGTACTCGCAAATGTAATATTCAAGATCATTTTTGCAAGCATATTTTTTTAAAATGACTAATTTCTGATTGATTTTTATGTTTTTGATTAATAAATTATCAATTTGTATTTTACTAAAAAACAGATATTTATGTGATTTATAGTGTGTTTTAGGTAGTTTTTAATTTTTTTACTATTTTATAATAAAAGTCAGAATGTCAATTGGTCAATTCATCTGAATGTCACATTTTGCTGATCAGACTTTTTGACCAATATATCCCACATTTGAACCTTTTTTTGGCTTCAATTCCGCGTTAAAATTGTGTGATCAAATCGTTTGGTTAATGTGTCCTTAATCTACATCGTCGAATTTTAATTTATACGAGTAGCAATTAGGGATGCAGGCCGGGCTTTCAGAACAGGGTTTTAAAAACTGAAGAATAAGTGTTCAGCATGCGTAAAAAATTACAAGATAGAATTGCCTCTTTTAAGGATGCAGCTATGATAAAGGAAAAAGGATTGTATCCTTATTTCAGGTCGATAGAATCTGCCCAGGATACCGAGGTGGTGATTAATGGAAAAAAGGTATTGATGTTTGGTTCTAATTCCTATTTGGGTCTCACCAATCATCCCAAAATAAAAGAGGCTGCTAAAGCCGCCATCGAAAAATATGGTACAGGTTGTGCTGGTTCGAGGTTTTTAAATGGTTCGCTCGATATTCACCTCGAATTGGAAAACCGTTTGGCTGAGTATGTAGGCAAAGAAGCTGCAGTGCTTTTTAGTACTGGTTTTCAGGTTAATTTAGGGGTAATATCCTGTTTGTTAGATCGTAACGATTACCTCTTGCTTGATGAGTACGATCATGCTTCTATCATTGATGGTAGTCGCTTGGCTTTTGCCCGTACCATTAAGTATGGGCATAACGATATGCAGGATCTTCGGCGTAAATTAAGCCGACTACCTGAAGATGCCGCAAAACTAATTGTTTCTGATGGTATTTTTAGTATGGAAGGCGATTTAGTTAATCTTCCTGAAATGGTAGAGATTGCCAAGGAATTTGGAGCCAACATCATGATGGATGATGCACATAGCCTTGGGGTAATTGGCTTTAATGGATCGGGAACGGCATCACACTTCAATCTCACGGAGGATGTAGACCTGATTATGGGCACTTTTAGCAAATCGCTGGCCTCACTGGGTGGTTTTATTGCCGGTAGTACCGACACCATCGAGTATATCAAGCATCGAGCACGCTCGTTGATGTTCAGTGCCAGTATGCCGCCATCAGCCGTGGCCAGTGTGATTGCTGCTTTGGATATTATTGAATCAGAACCAGAGCGTATTGATAAACTTTGGGACAACACCAATTATGCTAAAAAACTCTTAATCGAGGCTGGTTTTGATATCGGGCACAGCAACAGTCCGATTATTCCGATTTACATCCGCGATAACACCAAAACTTTTATGATCACCAATATCCTTCAGCAGAATGGGGTATTTGTAAACCCGGTAGTTTCGCCAGCCGTGCCTTCCGATTCGTCTTTGATCAGGTTTTCTTTAATGGCCACGCATACTTTTGGTCAGATTGGATCAGCCATTGAACAACTAAGCGCAGCCTTTAAGGCCGTTAACGTAGAATTATTAGTAAGAAGCCAATCATGAGAGAAATTGTAAGGGTTTCTGGTAAAAAAGCATTGGCGGCATTTGTAGATTTCCCGCACGAACTGTATGCAGACGACGTAAATTACGTTCCAGAGCTTTTTATTGCGCAGCGCGATCTGCTTAGCCCTGGCAAACATCCTTTTTACGAACATTCTAAAATCCAGCTTTTTTTGCTTTATGATGGCGGCAAGGTAATTGGACGTATTGCAGCAATCAACAATACCAACCATAATAAAGTCTACGAATCGAAAGACGGTTTTTTTGGATTTTTTGATTGCATCAATGATGCATCAGCAGCTAAACAGCTTTTTGAAGCAGCACAGGAATGGTTAAAGGAAAATGGATTGACTAAAGTTTTGGGACCTGTTAATTTTTCTACCAACGAAGTTTGCGGCTTGCTGATCGAGGGTTTTGACGGTCCGCCCGTAGCCATGATGCCGTATAACGCCCAATATTACCTCCCGCTTTTGGAGCAAATGGGTTTTCAAAAAAACGTTGATTTAAGGGCTTATCGGTATACAGCTGGCAATTATAGCGACCGTTCGGTTAAACTACTGGATAGGATAGAGGAGCGTTTGAAACGGAACGATATCATTCTCCGTAAAATTAACATGAAGAAATTCAAGGAAGAATGTAATGCGGTAAGAGACGTATACAACAAAGCATGGGATAAAAACCTGGGTTTTGTACCGATGACAGATAAAGAATTCGATTATACAGCAAACGATTTAAAAATGATCCTTGATCCTGAATTTTGCATCCTTGCTGAGCAACATGGTAAAATTGTGGGGTTTGCACTGGCCATCCCAGATATCAACCAGATTTTGATCAAAATTAAACGTGGAAGGCTGTTTCCAACAGGGCTGATCAAGCTTTTAGCCAACAAAAAGAAAATCGATGGAATCCGCATTTTATTGCTGGGTGTGGTTGATGGTTACCGCAAAATGGGGATCGAAGCCTGCTTATATGGCAGGATCATCAAACATTTCGAAGCTAAAAAAATGAAATATGCAGAGGCGAGCTGGACTTTGGACCATAATGACCTGATCAATAAACCGATTGAAGATATTGGCGGAAAACTGTACCGCAAATACAGGATTTTAGAGAAAGCGATATGAAAAAGCGGGTGTTAATTACAGGGGCAACAGGATTTGTGGGGTATCACCTGATTCAGTCTGCGTTGGCCAATGGATTCGAAGTATATGCCAATGTACGTCAAGCAGCGAATGCAGATCACCTAAAAAAATTTGAGATCAATTATGTCGATCTTGATTTCGAATCGATTTACCTGTTAAAAGAAAATATCGAAGAAAAAAGATATAACTACATCGTGCATGCCGCTGCCGTAACCAAGGCAAGGAATTTAGGCGAATACAATAAGATCAACGCAACATATACCAGGAATTTAGCTGTGGCTGCTTCGAAATCAGTACACATAATAGAGAAATTTATATTTATCAGTAGTCTGGCGGCACTGGGCCCGTTAAAGCAGAGAAACGATAAACTGACTGAAAAAAGTGCATCCAATCCGGTAACCCAATATGGCATCAGTAAGGCGCTTGCTGAGACTTATCTGGCGCAGGTTTCCAATCTGCCCGTGATCATTTTCAGGCCAACAGCGGTATATGGCCCGAGGGAGAAAGATATTTTCATCCTGATCAAAACCATTAAGGCCGGGCTGGAGCTTTACATCGGCAAGCAGGAACAGGAACTCAGTTTTGTATATGCTACCGATCTGGCCGATATCATCACTAAAGCGCTTACCTCTGCTGTGGTGGGCAAAGCTTACAATATATCAGATGGGGTAGTGTACAACCGCTCATCGCTTGCTCATTATGTAAGTAAGACCTTAGGTAAAAAAACGATAAAGGTAAATGTACCTGTACTATTGATTAAAGGTTTAGCATGGTCGATGGAACAATTATATGGCATATTTAATAAAATACCTGCCTTAAATGTAGATAAGATAAAAGAACTCACGGCCCTTAACTGGGGCTGCGACATTAAAAATGTTCAGAACGATTTTGGTTTTGTTCCCCGGTTCGGATTGGAACAGGGACTAAACGAAACCATCAACTGGTACCGTAAAAACAATTGGTTATAAGATTTTAAATAAAAATAGAATGAAACAACAAGTAAAAGCAGCTGAAGGTAAGCTGGGAATATTAATGCCAGGACTTGGCGCTGTAGCTACAACGATGATTGCCGGAGTTGCTGCAATTAAAAAAGGCATCTCAAAACCGATCGGTTCGTTAACGCAGATGGGTACCATCCGTTTGGGTAAAAGAACGGAAAAAAAAGAGCCAAAAATTAAAGATTTTGTGCCTTTGGCCAAGCTGGAAGATTTAGTTTTCGGTGGCTGGGATGTGTACGAAGATAATGTTTATGAAGCTGCATTAAATGCCCGTGTATTGGATGCCAACCTTTTGCGCGATGTGCGTGAAGAATTACAGGCCATTAAACCAATGCGTGCTGCTTTCGACAGAAACTACGTAAAAAATCTGGATGGTAAATATGTAAAAGACATCGATAACCGTTACGAACTCGCTTTGGCTGTAATGGAAGATATTAAAAATTTCAAAGCAGAAAACAACTGCGACCGTATAGTGCTGGTTTGGTGTGGCTCTACCGAAATTTATTTCGAACCATCAGAAGTGCACGAATCATTAGCCGCCTTTGAGCAGGGTTTAAGAGATAACGACTCGCGCATTGCACCAAGTATGATTTATGCTTATGCGGCATTAAAATTAGGAATTCCTTTTGCTAATGGTGCACCAAACTTAACAGTAGATATTCCTGCATTAATCGAACTGGCTAAAGAAACCGATACCCCAATTGCTGGTAAAGATTTTAAAACAGGTCAAACCTTAATGAAAACCATTTTAGCACCTGGTTTGGCGGCACGTTCTTTAGGTGTAAATGGTTGGTTCTCTGATAATATTTTAGGCAACCGGGATGGTTTGGTGTTAGACGATCCGGATAACTTTAAAACCAAAGAAGTATCTAAACTGGGAGTATTGGAAGATATCTTTAAACCAGAGCTTAACCCTGATTTGTATGCCGATATGTACCACAAAATCAGAATCAACTATTATCCGCCTCACGGTGATAACAAAGAAAGCTGGGATAACATCGATATTTTCGGTTGGTTGGGTTATAAAATGCAGATCAAAATCAATTTCCTTTGCCGCGATTCGATTTTAGCGGCCCCCATTGTATTGGACCTTGCGTTGTTTATCGATCTGGCTAAACGTGCAAACCTATCGGGTATACAGGAATGGTTATCATTTTACCTGAAATCGCCACAAACAATACCCGGTGTACCTGCAGAAAACGACATTTTTAAACAGTTAATGAAACTTCAGAATACCTTACGTTATATCATGGGCGAAGAGTTGATCACCCATTTAGGTCAGGATTACGAAGAAGAACTGATAGAAACCCTATAGTGTTTATCCACAAATTTCTTTCAACGGCCCTGGGCATTGGCTACATCGGCAAAGGCGCCGGTACATACGCTGCTATAGCAACCTGTATCTGCTGGCACCTTTTCCAGAGCCCTTATACCAACCCGTATTTATGGCCAATACTTTCTACCATGTTCATCCTGATGATTGGGATAATGAGTGCCGACCGGGTAGAAGAGATTTGGGGAAAAGACCATAACAGGGTAGTGATTGATGAAGTGGCGGGAATGTGCATTACCCTGTTATTTGCGCCTTTAAAATGGCAATATACCCTTATTGGGCTTGTTCTTTTTAGGTTTTTTGATATTCTGAAACCCTTTTATATCCGTAAGCTCGAAGAGCTACCAGGCGGTTGGGGTGTAATGGCTGATGATGTGCTGGCTGGAATTTATGCAAATATAGTTCTCCAACTGGTAGTAATTTTCGAATTTTTTTAGACATGCTTACCTACCTTAAAGCACAGGCATCATCCTTAATGGCTTCTGCAACCGATTTTGGTATCACCATCATTGCAGTAAACCTTTTCGGATTTTGGTACCTGGCAGCAAGTATCATCGGCACCATTTCAGGCGGTGTGGTTAATTTTTACGTTAACCGCAAATGGGTTTTTCAAAGCAGGTTGAAGGATGTTAAGTGGCAAGTATTCAGGTATATTTTGGTATGGACAGGCAATCTGGCCATCGTTACTACCGGGGTGTTTATTTTTACCCATTTTTTTAATCTCAATTACGTACTCGCTAAAGTTTTGAGTTCTGTTTTAACGGGCATAAGCTACAATTATATCATGCAAAAGCAGTTTATTTTTACAATTTAAATGAAAGCGATTTATTCATTTTTTTTATTCCTGATACCAAGTTTTATTTTGCAGGTAAATGTTTTTGCCCAAAGAACCGTGGTGTCTGGAACTGTGCGCGATGCCGTAACCAAAGAAACGCTGCCCAATGTTTCCGTTTTCTTTAAAGATACTCAAATTGGTACACAGACCGATGTAAATGGAAAATATACACTTGGTTCGCCTAATCCACAAAGCGAAATAAGTTTCAACTACGTGGGCTACCGAACCGTTTTTAAAAATATTGTGCCCTCTGCTACGCAGGAATTTGACGTGGCACTGGTGCCCGATGCAAGGGCTTTGGATGACGTAATTATTGTAGGAGGCAAAAAAGTAAGGTACCGCAATAAAGATAACCCTGCTGTAGAACTCATCCGCCAGGTAATTGCGCACAAAGACGAAAACCGCATCAAAAGTTACAATACTGTATCGTTCAGGGAATATGAGAAGATGTTATTCAGTCTGAGTAACGTTTCGGAGAAGTTTAAGAACAAAAGAATGTTCAGAAATTACCAGTTTCTGTTCCAGGAACAGGATTCTACCTTAATTGGAGGAAAAAACCTCCTGCCCATATATATCGAAGAGAAACTAGCCGATAATTTCCTCAGTAAAAATCCTGAGAAAAATAAAACTATTGTTATTGGCGAAAAACAGGTTCAATTTGACAACCGTTATATCGATAATAAAGGCTTAAAAACCTATTTCGACAGAATGTATCAGGATATTGATATTTATAAAAACAATATCTCCGTAATCAGTAATGAGTTTTTGAGCCCGATTGCAGATGGTGCGCCTGCCTTTTATAAGTTTTTTATCACCGATACGCTAAAAAATCAAAAACCACAGGTTATTGAATTATCCTTTACACCCCGAAATACAAATGATATGTTGTTCGAGGGAAAAATTTATATAACCAACGATAGTCATTATGCTGTTACCGGTGCTTCATTCGGCGTAAACAAAAACATTAACCTCAACTTTGTCCGTGCATTAAAAATAGATCTTGATTTTGAAGCCAACGATAAAGGCAAATACAGTTTGAGCAAAAGTAATTTATTAGCCGATTTTGGTATCGGTAAAACCAAAGGAATTGGCTTTACCGGCGAACGTACGGTTACTTTTAAAAATTATCAGTTCGATACCGTATTACCTGATTCCATTTTTCAAGGGAAAAGTACTGTTGTGCTGGCCGATGCAGCCAAAAAAGACGATAAGTTTTGGGAGAAAAATAGACTGGATACCATTTCGAAGAATCAGTTGAAGATTTATGGCAATATTGATACCCTACAAAACCTGCCATCTTTTAAACGCACGATGAAAATCGTTACGCTTTTATTTGCAGGTTATCAGAATCTTGGTCCTTACGAAATTGGTCCGGTAAATACATTTTACAGCTTTAACAATGTAGAGGGGTTAAGACTGCGGATTGGAGGCCGAACAACACCGGAGCTTAGTAAACGTTACTATTTCGAAAATTATTTAGCCTACGGCATTAAAGATGAGACATGGAAGTTTTTCCTTTCCGGAACTTATTCCCTGAATAATAAATCGATCTATGAGTTCCCTCAAAACTACATTAGGGCCAGTTTTCAGCGGGATACCAAAATTCCCGGGCAAGAGCTACAGTTTGTACAGGAAGATAATTTCCTGCTCTCGTTTAAACGTGGGGTAAACGATATGCTGTTGTACAACGATTTTTACCGTTTAGATTATGTAAAGGAGTTCGAAAACCACTTTTCATATAACCTGGGTTTTAAAAAATGGAGCCAGACGCCCGCTGGTGGATTAAGTTACCTGAATGAAAACAACCAGCTGGTAAACCGCTTAACCACCAGTGAGGTTTCTGTACAGTTAAGGTACGCCCCTAATGAAAAGTTTTACCAGGGAAAAATATACCGTGTGCCCATTGCCGATCGTTATCCGGTATTTAATTTACGTTATACGGCTGGTTTAAAAGGCGTGTTGGGAGGCGAATATAATTACCACAACTTATTGGGCAGTATTGATAAACGCTTTTATTTATCACAGTTGGGTTATAGTGATGTAACGGTAGAGGGCAGTTATATTGCCGGAAAAGTGCCTTTTCCTTTATTGGATATACACCGTGCCAACCAGACTTATGCTTATCAGCTCAACTCTTACAATCTGATGAACTTTTTGGAGTTTGTGAGCGATCATTACGTAAGCATCAATATCGACCATAATTTTAACGGTTTCTTTTTTAACAAAGTGCCTTTGCTCAAACGCTTGAAATTAAGAGAAGTGATATCGTTTAAAGCTTTGTATGGTGGTTTGAGGAATGAGAACAATCCAAATTTTCAATCTGGTTTATATCAGCTTCCTGTTTACGAAAATGGTGCACAGCGGACTTATGCATTGGGCAACGACCCTTACATGGAAGGCAGTGTTGGGGTAGGTAATATCTTTAAACTGTTAAGGGTCGATCTGGTAAAACGATTCAATTACCTCAATCATCCGGAGGTTTCAGAATGGGGAATAAGGGCAAGGGTAAAATTTGATTTTTAAGAAAAAAGCTATGGAAAAGAAAATAAGGGACAGCCTGCAACTGGGCATTTATAAAGTGATCAATCCTTTTGTTCGGGGTTTGATTAAAATTGGTTTAACACCTAATGCTGTCACCACAATTGGTTTGATCCTGAATATCGGTGTGGCCGTCATTTTTGTACTCGGTGCCGAAAAATCAAACCGTGGCGACATGTCGTACATCGGTTGGGGAGGGGCTTTGGTGCTTTTTGCGGGTTTATTCGATATGCTCGATGGGCAGGTGGCACGTTTAGGGAACATGAGTTCAAAATTTGGGGCTTTGTACGATTCGGTACTCGACCGTTATAGTGAAATGATTATGTTTTTAGGCATCTGTTATTACCTGGTGGCACATCATTACTTTTTAAGTTCGTTGTTCGCGTTTATCGCATTAATCGGCTCGATGATGGTGAGTTATACCCGTGCAAGGGCAGAGGGATTAGGCGTGGAGTGTAAAGGTGGTTTAATGCAGCGGCCAGAACGGGTGGTAACGATCGGTGTTTTTGCCATTGCCTGCGGCATTGCCGGTCATTTTATTGGTGGCGATTACAAGTTATACTTGCCAGGAATTTCTTTTCATGTATTCGAAACCATGTCGATTTTTACCATGCCCATTACGATCATGGCTGTGTTGACCAATATTACAGCTGTTAAACGTTTACAGGAGGCAAAAAGAGGTTTGGAAGCACAAGAATTTAATGAAAGAAAAGGAAATAATAAAGCTGCATTGATTGCGGGTTTAGTATTGATCTCGAGTTTGAGTGGCATGCTTTCTTTTAATGCAAATGCACAGGGAAGCGATCCTTCGCCGATTACTTTTCCAACCCCAAAAGACATCAGCAACCAACTGTTTTATTTACAGCGCGATCCGAATACCAATACTATTATTTGCCAGTTAAATGTAGATAAACATGGTGTGGTGAATAAAGATCAACCTGTAAATGTGTTTTGGATACGTTATGGAGATAAGGGTGAAAAGAAAGAACTGAGTTATATCCAGCGGAAATTTGCTTATGGCATTATTAGTAAAAATCTGGGTAACGATCAGTTCGAACTTCGGTTTACTTCGCATAAAAAACTGCCGATGTACCTGAATAAATCTGCTGTAGATAAAAAATACCACGTTTTTGCCACCATCAATAATAAAAAAATGCAGTTGGAGCGAATATTCCTTCGGATTGAAGGTGGTACCTTTTGGTTTCCGAATGTGAAATATGTAGAGATAAAAGGTTTTGATGCTTCGGAACCTTCAAAGGTGTTAGTTGAAAGGATAAAGGTTTAGCGAAAAGCGTTTTGCGGCTGGCGTTTATTGTCATTCTGAGTGTAACGAAGAATCTTTAACGATAAGGTTCAGGTTCTGTGATTTATAGGTTAAAAGATCCTTCACTGCGTTCAGGATGACAGCAATTTGTCAGTCTGATCGGAGCCGAAGATCCTTCAACACAGTTTAAAGATCTCTCCATTGCGCTCCCGATGAAAAATCGGTGAGCTCCAGTCGAGATGATGTTGGGTGAATGTTGATTGTCATTCTGAGTGTAACGAAGAATCTTTAACGATAAGGTTCAGGTTCTGTGATTTATAGGTTAAAAGATCCTTCACTGCGTTCAGGATGACAGGAGAAAAAAGAGTGGAGCCAAATACCAGTTAAAAATAATTTTACCAATGAAAAAGAATTTTGTTTCGAATTCTACCGCATCCATCAGGATGTTCAAAAACGACTTTTTAGAAAGCCTCTCAAAAGTGAAATTTTACGTGCCTTTGGTCGTATATGTACCAGTTATTGGTTTTCTTTTTTGGAAAGCGCTTTGGGAAATCGAAATGCCTATTTTAAACTTTACAGGCTGGTTTTTACTCGGCCTTGGCATTTGGACCATCACTGAATACATCCTGCACCGCTATGTTTTTCATTTTGAACCAGATGTAGAATGGGGCAAAAAAATCCATTTTATTTTTCATGGAGTACATCACGATTACCCCAATGATGCCAAAAGATTGGTCATGCCGCCTTCAGCCAGTATCCCGATGGCATTGGGTTTTTACTTTCTTTTCGATTGGTTGTTGCCCGATACCATGGTTTATCCATTTTTCTCAGGTTTTATGATCGGTTATCTGTTTTATGATATGGTGCATTACGCACTTCACCATGCTAATTTTAAAAGCGGTTTCTGGAAAAAGCTAAAACAGCATCATATGCTTCACCACTATTCAGATTCGACCAAAGGTTATGGGGTAAGCTGGACTTTTTGGGACCATATTTTTAGGTCTAATTTTGATAAAAAATAACATGCAGCAAGAAGTATTGCTTAAAAACAGTTTTTATAATCTTCGGAATATTTATCTAACAGTTGCTATATCTGTTGGATATCTATTGTTATCAGTACTGCTGGTCGGCTTTAAAACCGATCAGCTGGTGCTGATTTTTATTTTTAATGCTTTGTTTTATATCTCTAAGGGAACCAGGCAGTTTATCCTCGGCTTTTCAATCTTTATTGTCTACTGGATACTGTTTGATTACATGAAAGCATTTCCGAACTACCTTTTTAATACGGTACATATTGAAGATTTATATGAACTCGAAAAAAATACTTTCGGCATTAATTATCATGGCTTAATACTTACACCTAACGAGTATTGGAAAATAAACAGTACTGCATTTCTAGATGTGTTGACTGGGTTTTTCTACCTGATGTGGGTGCCTGTTCCGCTGGCATTCGCCACTTATCTTTTCTTTAAGAATAAAGAACAGTTTGTCCGTTTCTCGCTCACCTTTGTCTGGGTAAATTTGTTAGGCTTTGTGTTGTACTATGCTTTCCCGGCTGCACCACCATGGTATGTGCAGGAACATGGCTTCGGGTTTATCGCGAAAACTGCTGGTAATACCGCTGGATTGGCCCGGTTTGACCATTATTTTAATATTACACTTTTTCATGGCATATACAGCAAAGGTTCTAATGTATTTGCGGCTATGCCATCTCTACATTCATCGTATCCTGTTATTGTAGTTTATTATGGGTTAAAAAACCGTTTAGGGAAAATTAATATTTTCTTTTTTACCGTAATGTTCGGCATCTGGTTTTCGGCTGTTTATACGAGTCATCATTACACACTTGATGTATTAGCCGGATTAAGCTGCGCCATACTAGGTATTATTTCTTTCAATTATTTAATGCGCAATACAGGTGTGAAGCATTTCGGAGAAAAACTGATCAACGCCATTAGTAATTAAACAACCCGCATTGATCAGGTACGATATTTCAGTATATGATGTTATGCCGAAAGGTTAAGTGGTGTTTGGCTGTTACGCATGGTTAAAGC
>Ga0065714_10003040_pt1 | contig 16155 bp, 11 predicted proteins | sample MisRhiReplicate2_FD_59101 | JGI IMG/M metagenome (GOLD analysis project Ga0065714, IMG submission 59101) | Miscanthus rhizosphere microbial communities from Kellogg Biological Station, MSU, sample Rhizosphere Soil Replicate 2: eDNA_1 v2... | ecosystem: Host-associated > Plants > Roots >...
TTTATTTTCAATACCAATTTCACAATACTAATGTACAGATTTAATTAAATATCTAAAAATAATAGCTAAATTAACTAAAAATAATAGTAATATTCTGATTTTAAAATTAGGGGGCTAGCTGCTTCCCCCCACCCACGCTTAGGCGATGAGTGGGTTTCCGTAGCTTTTTATGAATTAATTTACTTGCAATTATTTATTTTACAAACCTCAATTTCCAGTTTACTACCTGACTTTTGTTTGATTTTACAAGTACCCTTAACCAACCGTTTTCTTGCTGAGGTAATACCTTAATGGTAGCTCCATCTGCATTTCCAATTAGCGATACCTGATCGACCTTCCATTTTCCACCATCATTTATCCCTGCAATTCTAAGCTCATAATCATCCCCGGCTATCAATTTACTGGTTCCTGAAAGCGTTCCATCTTTCCAATTTTCTTTAAGCAAATCAATCATCCCCTGTGTTACATGCTGAGAAGTTGAAACCACTACCGGATGATTTGATTTGGCACGTACTGCTATTATCCGGCATGATTCAGCTGGAAGTTCCATTGCAAATGAACCGGAAATATCAGAAAGCGGTTTGTTCTCCCAAAAATCAAAAGCATAATAAACGGTTTTACCATCCAATCCTGTCCATTTTGCAGAACTGCTTATATTTTGAGCAGAGGTAGCCCAATTGAACAACCCAATTACATTTCGCTTAACACCAGTTTTCTGATCACTTGCAAGCCAAATTGAAGGGAGCGATTTATCAAAAGCATCGACTGGTCTGGCAATCCCATTGTGTGAAGCCATACATCGCTTCATGATTTCAATTCTGTCATTTGGCAGGTCCGGTATCCAGTCGCTACTTAGAAAAAACTGTTTCGAAACAGCCACATACGAAGGCAGTAACCTTGCTCTGGTTAAACTTCCAATACCATCAGCTGCAGGATCTGCGGTTGATTTACCTGCTTCTCTTAACATAGACGGATCCGGGTCATTCCACCAAACTCTCCCGTTTAAAAAATACAATCTGGATGCACGTATCACGCCAGTTCGGATACTCTCTCCATCGTGGTTAAAATCGGGACCAATGCGCATTGAATTTACTAAACCCATGGAAGCTCCGAACGATCTCATATTCTGACTAACGCAACATCCAGAAAGAAACACTTCATTTCCAACTGCGTGTCGCAATAATCTTAATCCGTCACGATATGCTTCAATCTGCGTTTTTAATGGGTTAAATAAGGGTTTATTATTCCCTATGCTGTCATTTTTATAGCCATCATTGATGTAGACCTGCTCAGTAACTGTGCCCGTCCAAAGACCATCCATTTTGAAATAATTATAGCCCCAGCCCTGCATTTTTTTTGCAACGTAAGAAATATGATTCTGAACCTCAGGATTCGTAAGATCAAGAGAAGTTCCACCCCAGGTTGTTTCATAAGGTTTCCCATTTTTCCGGTATGCAAACCAGTGTTGCTTGTCTTTATATTCAGGATCCTGATGATTTCGCGAAAAAGGCATCCACCAAATTCCAGCTAGAAGCCCCTCTTTTTTTAGTGCAGCAGCAGTGGTTGACATTCCGTTTGGATACCCCCCTTTTGGATCAACACGATCAAAGCCACGATGGGGGCCGTTGTATTGTCCGCCTGCCTGCCATTGATCATCAATTTGAATCGCGCCAAGTCCAAAAGGGCTTAACTTTTCCTTTATGAATTTCGCAAGTTCAATAGAAGATTGTTCTGTACCTGCTCCTCCATTTTTTTCAGAGTACCAGGTACAATAAACAGCAGTACGTGGCTTTAATTTAATGTTTTGTTGCTTTGCAATGGCGTCAGCGAAGCGTTCTTCCCCTAAACGTGCATCATCAAAATAACCNATAAGTAAAGTTTCTGTAGCTTCAGTTNCCCCAACAGGCAAAAGAAANCGCCCATAATCGATTTGNGCNTTTATTTCGATAAGATCGTTATTAATCCCGGAGAATAAGACCCCACTACCCTTTTCATTTGTCAACCAACCAGCTACAACTCCGTTACGTGTAGCGGGATCAACAGTAGTAAGAAATACATAACTACCTGGGTTTTTATCCGGAGCGAGCAATCCACCAGTTCCCAATGTTTTTAACGTTGATACCGGTTTATTAAGATCTACTGAAAAAGAAACAGGATTAAGCTTCTGAATATCTCGAATATCCTTTCCTGAATTTTTAACAGTCTGTTTCACAAATAAGAATGGTTGTGAAGGGTACAGAGTAAATGAGATAGAACTCCCATCTGAAGTGGTTAAAACTAATGCAGTCCCTTTGCCAAATGCAGGGCTAACCATCTCCTTCTTCACTACAGTTCCATTGCCCCCTTTTGGGATGACATTTTTCAAAAAAGTTTTATTGCCCGGCCTAAACAAAACCTCCAAATTCTTACTAGCAGCATTATAATTTACCGTAAGAAACTGATTAGTGATAACGGGTCTTTCTTTTATTTTTTGAAAAGCTGTATGGTTTATTCTTTCCTTCGCTGCAAATACTCCTGTTGTGCACACGAATGCAACCAAAAACACGAGGTGGATTTTTCTTATCATAAAAACTATTAAAACAATTAACTAAACTATTAATTAATAGCTCTAAATACAATAGAGTATTTTACAAATACAATGGACNATTTTACAGCTAGACAGACGCTGTAGATTCCATCAGATAATTTGTNAGTCTTTGTTTTATGTTCATCATATCATCCTNAGTNACTGAAAGACCAGTCTCTTTTCCTAAGTCNTCCCACAAACGAATCTTGATATAAAGGTCCTTCATGGGGTCTGCCTCAAAAGCGAGCGCCTCAACAGCGTTCATCGGNCCACCTTGAAATTTCANNGTAATCTGGCTGGCCTCTGAAAGTGCATTTAAATAATTTTGGTCTTTGAAAGTNAGGTATCTTTTTGTGCTCACGTGACTGCCTACCAATTTTGCCAGCCGCTCNGGGAAACCGGAATCTAGTAAATATTCTGCACCAAGTTGGTCATGATCTTGCCTGCCGTATCCTTTCATATCTTCTTTACCTTCTAAAAAATGACCTATGTCATGAAGAAAAGCCGCAACCACCATTTCATTGGGAGCCTCCTCTTTGATTGCACAATTTGCCGACTGTATCATGTGCATTAACTGGGTTACATTCTCACCGTATTCTTCATTTCCATATTTTTCATACAGACTGAAAATTTCATCGACTTTTGCTGCGATATCAGCGTTACTTAAGGACATATTTATAGGATTATCTATTATTACAAACATTTCAACTGCTGCTTCGATTTTCTATTGAAGCCCAACAGACAGATTCACTGGTTCATTAAAACCGCTGAAAGCGGCTTTAACTGGACGCGAGGTCCAGGAATACGGGATCTGCAGGTTCAATGCAAATGCAATAGTAGCCGCCACATCATACTGATATACCGGCTGCTGAATCTTGTATCCTTTTTTAACTCCCTGTCCGTAATAAATAACCGGTATAGTAATCTCTTCAGCTGATTCTCCACCATGCCCCTTATTAATTCCTCCATGATCAGAAACAATCATCACCAAGGTCTTGTTTTTCATTCCCGACTGTTCAATCGATTTTAAAACCGTTCCTATTAAGCTGTCTGCTCTGGCAATAGATTGTAAATAAGCCTGACTCATATGCCCGGTTTTATGTCCNGCACCGTCAACATGGTCTAAATGAAGTANTGCAAACACGGGTTTTTTAGCAGTAAGGTATTCAGCAAATTTAGTAGCCGCTTCTGCTTCTGTATTGNCATGCTCATAATGGTTAACCATTTCCTTCTGNAATAAACGACCGTAATCATCCCAGTGAAAAACAACTCCNTGTTCTGCCTGAGGGCGCTGTTGNCGTACAATATCGTAAATGCTCGGCGAACGCCCAGCTTTATTTACCGCTACAGGCTTCATTCCTTTTCCGTCCGGCTTCCAGTCGTTGGAAGTAATTCCGGTGATTTCAGGACCAGCACCGAGAATCATGGCCGACCAGTTTGATGAACTTGAAGATGGCAATACCGTTCTAGCATCATATTTGAAAGCTCCTTCAGCTATCATTTTGTGCATCACAGGGGCTTCGGCTTTCATTAATCCCTCGCTACTTAATCCGTCAATTCCGATTACCACTACATGCTCAAACAATGGTTTATCCTTTGTTGATTGCTGGGCCTGCAATTTCATGCAGCCCAGCAAAAAAATCCCACATATGCCTAAAATATGCTTCATATCTTTTTTACTTTTTATCAGTCAAGTGTTTCTAGTAAGCAACATAGAGCCCGGCCACTTCAGCAGCACTCAGTGCTTTATTATAGATTCTTACGTCATCTACTAACCCAGTCAGTGTTTTTCTGGTATCATCACCTGAATTATAAAGCCCTGTTCCATCTTCCCAGATTGTAAAAGGATAATCGTTCGTTTTATCCCAAACTGGCCCTAGTAAGGTGTTAAGGTCATAGCTGGCGGGCTTCGTAGCCTGTATATATTCATTTGCATCAATATATACATGCAATCGTTTAGCTGCCTGATCAAGTACCGCTGTTATCATATGCCATTTATCATCAGACAGTGCAGGGGCTTTTGGTGTAGTTTCACCTGCCCTCCAGTCCATGCGGTTACTTGCTCCAGCAGCATCACCAGTTATCTTAAGCAGCCAGCCTCTACCTGATGATCCTGGTCCTGTATAGGTGTCTCCTCCGTCAGTAGCCAACACAAAACCAGGGTTACCACCGCTATCCCAACTAGAGTTAGAAAATATTGCCGGGTCTGATCCTATCCCCTTTACTTTTACCCAAAAACTAAAACTGAAGCTCTGACTAAGCGCAGGTCTCAATAAATCGTGTCTAGGTAATACGGCATAAGAACCGGCAGCAAATGACGCAACTCTTCCCCTGACAGCGTCTGCAACAAAAGTAATTTTGGCACTAGCATTTTCTCCAAGCATAGCGTCTAGCTTGTTTCCACTAACATCCGACAGATCATAATCCATCGGCAAGTGTGCAATAAGCGTGTTTCCACTGCCACTTGTTGTTGTGAAACTCCAGGAAGTAGCTTCAGCAAATCCTTCGAATGCCTTCCCATTTGCATCAGTGATGGTTCCCGGATCAGCCAGTACGTAGTAGCTGGTAGAGAATTCCAAAGGTGTAGCCAGCTTAATAGTCACACGTTTTCCTTCAATCACAACTGCAGGACTAACAACAGAGAGTTCTGCTATCTTTTGGTTACCTGGCGACTGGAATACCGTTATATTTCCAGCTCCTTTTTTTACATCCGCAGCAAAAGTCATTTCCAGCTTGAGCAACGATCCATCGATACTGCCTGGTATAGGATTTAGAGAGGTAAGTGGAAGACCGCTACTGCCTACTGTTTTAAAGGCCCAGGAGAATCCGTCAGGAGTGCCCATATAGGTATTCCCCAGCAGGTCAGTTACGATTCCTTTTTCCAGGCTAACACTATAATCTTCATCTGCCTCAAAATCTTCCGGATTAACGATCAGCACGCGCTTATCTTCTCCTATGGTAACTGCATCAGAGGCAATATCTATACGCTGCACACCTGTCTTTCCTGTAATTACCACCGCGCCTGTTCCCTTTTTGATAATTTCATCAAATGTAATCACCAGATTGCTGGTGACGGCAACGGCCTCCACTCCAGAAGTCGGATTATAGCTGACCACAACCGGGTTGCCAGTATCGACTGTATGGTCAAATTTCTCTTTGCACGACGTAAAAAAGACAACGAAAAGCATGATTAATGCAGATGGTGCAACAAATTTCTTGATAGTATTATTTTTTTTCATATCCCTGTTTTCTATTGGAATTGGTTCAAAATATTTATTTCAGTATCAGTATTACTGACGGGTCAGCGTCACGCTAAAGTTTCCTTTTCCCGTTTCCTTGGTATCGGTATTTTCCCAGCCCATAAAAAATGAAAGCGTCAGGGAAGTCGATGATATTTTGACATCGAAATCATTAACGGGTTCAACACTGATAAGGGTTACTTTGGCTTTATTTTCGTCCCCTGATATTCCCCAGGTACCGGTAGTATTACCAAATACAACCGGACAGTCCTGTGCCATGAATTTGGAAGGATTACCGGCCTCATCTGTAGTAAATACCAAACGCATTGCTCCAAATACTTCAGCAGGCACATTTTTAGGAGTAACAATATCCCTTGGGTTTGCCCAGGTCCCATATATTCTGCCCGCAACAAGCTGACCCTGATTAAGTCCGCCTGGCTGCAAAAGATCCTTTTTGCAGGAACTCATTCCTAAGGTGCCAATCAATGCAACCAGCATAGTAAAGGCGAATTTCAAATTCAATTTCTTTGCCATATCATTTAATGTTAGTTGTTCACTTTAAAAAGACGGAATGGAACGTTTGATTTTAGGACACTTCCCTCAAGCCCCCAGCTACCATCTACGCGCATCCCCATGTGACCTAAAATATTTACAGATACATCCGTAAGGCCAATAGGATAATACGGGTGACGGTGACTGGCAATACCAATCAGTTCGCCATTATTTCCTTTACCGCTATAATCNCTCACCACAGTACCTCTTAAATCGTCCATTTTCAGATAAAGATTCAGNGCAGGTCGGTTGGGATGATTGNTGCTCTCAATGTTCCGCAGGTACATATATTTTCTGATTGTTTCGCCAGAAAGTACGTCGGTCCATATCCTTACCTCATTAAAAGAACCAGCCCAGTTTGGCGCTCCACCACTATATGTCTGCGTTCCCTCTTGCGCCAGGCAGAGATAATCGTATGGTGAGGCCATATTATCTCCATCCTTATAAGTCAGCGGAGCTTCAGCCACTTTTTCACCATCCTGGTAAATTGTAATTAGTTTAGTTTTATCAAAAGTAATCGCCAGGTGGTGCCAGTTGCCATCTTCAATGGACTTACCTGAACCAACATCATAACGTTCCGACTTAGTGTTGGCAATGTTGATCTTCCAGCTTGATCCACTTCTGCAAATGGTATAACCCGGCAGGCCACCTGAATCCCAGTTTTTATCGCCTATAATCGAAGGATCGCTTGAATTAACGCCGGCTTTTATCCAGGTCTCAATGGTAAATTTATTCATACCCTGTAGTGCTGTACCTTTAATTGGGACACGAACATAGGTCCTATCGCCTGAAGGTGCTTTATCAATAGTAAGGATGTTATCTGCGTTTTCACGGGGAGGTAATGATGCTCCAACCAATTCCTTGTTATCCAGCTCACTTCCCGAAAGGATAATAGGCACATTGACCTCTTCTGGGCTAGTGCTCTGAGGTACCCCGGACTCCGTTCCTCCGTGTGTAGAGACCAGAAAAATGTCCCAGTCTTCATTCGCATAACTACCGCGTGACTGGATGGCCGCTTGTAGTCCTGCCACATATTCGTCTATCTTTTGGATGGCCAATATATAACGGGCCTGACGAAGCTGGAATCCAACATCCTCTCCTACTTCCGACGGACTACTCAACTGCATGAATACCGCACCCATATCCGGGAGCTTCAACATCTCAACAGACTTTTTATAAACGTCCTCATCGGAACTAAACTGAAATTTATGATCTGCTGCTTGATTTAGCAACGTGTTGATTTCTGGGGTACGCACGACAGAAGCCATCACAATAGCCGGAGCGCCAGACTTAATTCTGCTGACAACTGAAGGATACTGGGCAAACTTGTTCCCTGAAAAAGATTTGTTTATTGTTACTCCATGTTTATCAGCAGAAACCCCGGTGAGCATCGTTGCCCAGCCCGAACTAGCATATGCAGGAATTCCCCCATAGCCGTTCATACTGTATGATGCATCTGCAGTAAGCTTATCGATACCCGGTGTTGATGCATAATCAATGGCGGTATTAATAATACCATCTACTCCGATCACAAGGATCTTCTTGCTTTTGCCCGTCTGTGCATAAGCAAACTGACCAGCCATCAGACAGACCGTCAGCATTAAGCGGGAATATTTAAAAAAGCTTTTCATTTTTCTCTATTTATATAATCGAATCACATAACTACCCGGAAGACCTATCACAAAATTGAAGTTGAATGCTTCATAACTTACTGTGTTGATTCCTCCATTAGAACTTACTATTTTCCAGGTACAGAAAGTATCAGACTCCTTTACCGGAAATTTCACGCTCCATATTTCTCCGTCATTTGCATCATTCACAAATGTTCCTTTAAACCCGGCTGCACGGTTTTTCGTAAAATCAATCTGATCACCAGCAAGCGGTGTATCATTTAAATATCCTACAAATCGAATTTGGTTAGGAGTATCTCCAACACGCTCTATCTCGGGCTGCTTAAGCATTCCGGAAGCCCATGTTTTCAACTCAAACTCCTTAAATTCTATCACAAGTGCATCTTGCAATATCTTACTCCCAGATTGGTTAGAGACTTTGATGTTAAAGTGGTATTCTCCCGCAGGAATCTTATTGCCTTCCAAAATTTCCACCTGACCAGTATGCTGGTTGATGCTCAATGCGGGAGTCATTACCGTATCTGTTTTCAGCAGTAATTCTGCGGGGGTCTCATTACCTATAATAGGTGCTTTATACTTAACTATTGGTATATTCTCCTTTAAAGCGCTTATATTTTTACCAGTAACCTCCTGAATATCTATAATTTCAAAATTTAGCGGCAGTGTCGAACTTGAGGCCTGAAAAACACCTATGTTCTGCTCTAAGCCGGAAATTGCGAATTGCTTCCTGTTTTTATAGGTGATATCCGGAGCTATACTTCCCTCCTGTGGAATTTTAGTACAAGAATCCATCAATAATGTTCCACATACCACGACGGTGACTGTTAAAATCCAAGCTATTTTTTTGTTGCGTTTCATCTCCTATGCTCTAATTAAATCCAAAAATATGTGTGTTAGAATTCAGTAAATGCAACACTCCGTTCGTAGAACGCAAGTCTGTTGTTGCAACCTGGACAGACTGATAACGTTCCTGCTGGCCTGCCGCACTGGTGTTCAAAGAAAAGATGATGGACTTTGCCCCCATATTTATATTACCCAGATAATCATCCTGCACAATGTTAAACCGTGCCTTTTCACCTCCATAGGTCGTTACATAACTATATGTTGTCGCTAATTTGCTGCGCACTATTTCCTCATTGGGAATGATGTAATCTTTTAGGATCTGTGTGATCTTATCCATCTCTTCCTTGGAAATAGCATCCAATGTTTCCGGTTGATTTTCGGGATCCGGGAATATCAATTTAAAATAGTTATGTATAGAATAATCCCTTGGTGCCAGAAATGTATTTCCTTTTGAGTTAACGGCTTCTTCCAGCCCAGAGAGGGTAATGAGCCTTGCCAATGTATCGTACTCGCTATGGCTTTTCAGGTAATCCATAGTGGATACTCCTAGAGCCCCAGAATGGTCGATGGGTTGATTACCCCCATCAGCAAAATACTTGTCACTGCATCCTACAATAAATAGAACTCCAATGAATGCGATTGCTTTAATTAATTTTATCATTTCAACTGCGTATTTTGAGGTTATTGATTAAACTGCCAGTAATAAGTCTGTTCCATTCTGGGATTATTTGTGAAAGCTTCGTCGCTGACCGGAAAAAATCCGGCTCCATCCTTTTCACCTTGCGCGGTGATAAATGGATTGAATTCGTGAAGACGGCCCACACGAACCAAATCATAAACGCGATGAAACTCGCCGATTAATTCTCTCCGTCTTTCTTCCAGAATCTCGTCGATCACGACCGGTTGATCATCTCTTGTAAAGAGCGGGATGCCAGCCCGAACACGAACCTTGTTAAGGTTCTCAAGTGCATCGGAGATACGATTAAGCCTGGCATCGGCTTCGGCCTTCAAAAGCAGTACGTCTGCATATCGGAAAATTGGAACCGGCGCATCCATTAAATTGTAGCTCCTGTCCTTTACCTTTCTAAATTTAGCAAACATGATTGCGCGCTCACCGTTTTGTAGTGGATCAGGAAATACAGGACGAAGCTCACTGTTGCTAACAGAAAAATCAATACTTTCAAAAAAAGCAGGAACTCGTTTATCGGATTTATCTTTGGCATAGTCTGGGTAAATTTCTAAAATCTTTGATTTAGGTACAGCCAGTGACAGTTCTCCTCTTGAAGTATAAGGGTTGGTTAGATAATAGGTCATGATGTGGCCATAGTAATCTGAATATTCGCCTTTTTTAGCATCATAGTACATCTCAAATATGACCTCTTCCGACTCACCTGTATTAAACAAAGTTCTCAATCCATCCATGGTTACCAGTTTAAAAATATTGGAATCCATAATTTCTTTAATGGCGTTTGAGGCACCCTGATAATCCTTAAGCCACATCAATGCATGGGCCTTTAAAGCTAAAGCCGCACCTTTAGTACCTCTGGACATGGATTCTTTCCTTAGCCCTTTATACTGCCATGGAAGGTTAGGAATAGCCAGATCAACCTCACTAACAACCATTTCCATTACGGCTTTAAGCGGCTCTCTGCCGATAGCTTCCACGTTGCGGGCTTTAAGGTTTATAGGTACATCGCCCCAAATTCTTGCTGCATAAAAATGTGCCATTGCTCTCAGAAAATGAGCTTCAGCTACTAATTGGGATTTTCTTTCCTGGGTAAGTCCATTATTAATCTCCGGAATTTTCTCCAGTATTAGATTGCATTGCTCAATGGCCCGGTAAAAGAGTCTCCAGTTTGTCATCGGCTCCAATTCGGTTCTCTGGATCAAATGGTTTTGGAAACCAGCTTGCCAATCCCCGTCGTTATTCGGAGTGATCCAATCACCCGAACGTGCATCCCCCCAGAAATAATAATCCCCCCAGGATCCATTACGTGTAGTTGAAGGTGTATCGTCTTTGGTAAGTCCAGACAATCCTCTGCGAAAAATAGCAAAGGCCGCCGCCACAGCACCCTCAGCATCACTTCCCGTCTGCCAAGCCTGATCTTCTGTCACTGTATTGATAGGGAGCTCATCCAGCCAACGCTTACAGCTTGCCCCTGTAAGGATCACAATGAGCAGGCACATGCTAATTATCTTCTTTTTCATCTTTTTATTTTTTATAAATTATAACCCTAAAGAAATCCCGAACAACATCATTCTTCTCATTGGATAACCACCAGAACTATCGAAACCACCCACCGTAACCAATTCTGCATCAGGACCACTGTATTTTTGAAAAGTAACCACATTGTCCATCGTGCAATACACCCTGGCCTTATCAAAAGGAAGATGCCTCCACAATTTCTTTGTAAAATTGTAAGACAAAGTCGCTGATTTGATTTTGAAGTAAGACCCGTCTTCGATGTATTGGGAATCGTAACTAACTATTTGAGAAGCATCGCCCCAGGGGTTCAAAGTAGGATACCTGGCGATATCGCCACTTTTCTCCCATATAGAATATTTATCTAAGTTTGGAAGCGAGGAGCTTCCGGCAAAATCTTTTCCAAATTTAAGCCTGTTAAGCAACTCGTCATTGACGATATCTCTCCCTATAACAAAAGTTGAAACCACGTTCAAGCTGAACCCTTTATAGCTAAAATCATTTGTCCATCCTCCTGTCCATTTCGGATTGGGATCTCCAGCATAAATACGATCGGAAACGTCTATCTTATAATCGCCATTCTGATCTTTGAAATTACGGTCCCCAACTTTCAACGCTTTATTTTGCAATCCAATCAACCTTTTACCTGTTTTAGGGTTTACCGGAATCTGACTTTCTGCCTGGTAAATCCCCTGCGACTCATAAAAAAAGAATCCATTTAAGGGGGCCCCTGTTCGAATGATAGATCCAAAGTCCTGTCCGGAAGTACTTGTTTTAATGATATCCGCATTTCCATCGGGAAGTGCTATAACACGGTTTTTGTTATAAGCAAAGTTCAAGCCGGTGCTCCATGTAACATTAGGGCCAAGTTCAGTATTGGTATTCAGCGTAAACTCCAATCCGCGGTTAAGCACGTTTGCTGCATTTCTGTAAACCTCGTTATATCCTGATGTGGTAGGTAGAGAGGTTGTCAATAGCAATCCTTTTGTCAGTTTTTCATAAGCGTCAAAAATGAATTCTATCCTGTTTTTGAATAAGGACAGATCTAAACCAATGTTACCCATTGTAGTTTTTACCCAGGTAAGGTTCTCATTTTTAAATCCATCAAACCAGGTAGGTGTAAAACCTCCTATTCCTCCATAAGCAATCTCAATCAGGGAATTGTATTGATCTAGTGAACCACCGTCCATGATTCCGAGCGCAAGATAATCATTGTCCCAGGTCGTTCCCGATAGCCCGTAACTTCCCCTTATTTTTCCACTTGTTAGCCAGCTCAAATCAGCCAGAGGCTTTTCTTTGCTGAAATTCCATCCTGCCGAAACGGATGGGAATACCCCCCACCGGTTTGCCTTACCGAATTTAGAAGACCCGTCTGTACGAATGGAAGCTCCAACCAAATACTTTTGCTTGTAAGAATAATCCATGCGACTGAAGTAAGACATCAACGTGTTGGCAGTATAGTTACTACTTCCAATGCTGTTTCCTTTTGGCCAGTTAACGGTTTGTGACAAGGTTGCAGCGGCGCTCACACTACTCACGTTGGTGATCTTAGACTCCAGTTTCTCTGCACTTTGACCTACCAGAATACTGACGCTGTGCCCATCTCCAAACTTTGGTGCATAAGTTAATGTATTTTGAAAAAGCATGTTTCGGTTTTCCCCGGTTCCGCTGCTGTTTGTTGCTTTCAATGTACGTCGCGACACTGAATAAGAATCCTTCATTGCCCGCAGATACTCCAGACTCAAACTGGCTTTATAGGTTAGGTCCTTCACTACGTTCAATGTAGCGTCTGAACTAAAACGTATGCGATCATTGAGATTAGAAATATTTCCTGGCTGATATACTTCTGCACCACTTACAGCCGGATCATTGGGAAGCGGAAGCAGGGATGAATAATTACTGGAAAGTGCATCCGGGCTTCTGCCTTGATCAGTGCGTGAAACAGCAAGTGTATTATTTATAATCAAAGCCTTATTAAATGCATTAAAAGTAGTACTGGCCATGGTACTGTAACGCTTGAAACCTGTGTTAAACAAGATCCCCACGTTATCCATATAGCCCAAACTGATGCTATACTGACCATAGTCACCGGCACCACGAATCGAACCATTGTAATCCTGGGTAACTGATGTGTTGTACAAATAACCCTGCCAATCTGATGAATTGCCATAGAATGGATTGGTTACATCAGTATACATGGCGGGCATGAATGTACCGTAGGGCGCATAAAGATCGTAAAGACGCTTTACCTGATCCCGCTCTTTATTACCACCTGCTACATCAAGCAATTGTGGGACAAAATTGATCCCTGTACGGATATTGAGATTAATTTGAGGCTTGCCCGTTTTTCCTTTTTTGGTAGTAATCAGAATTACCCCGTTGGCCGCCCTGGACCCATATATGGCTGCCGCCGAAGCATCCTTCAGCACCACTACATCCTCAATATCACTCGGGTTAAGATCAGCCAGTACATTGGTACTGGTAATTGCAAACTCACTGCTTGTTTTTGAGATGATTGGAATCCCATCCACTACATACAAGGGCTCAGACATTGAAGAAGCATCGTCACGGCTTACCGCNGCCAAACCNCTGATGATGATTGCAGGAGAAGCACCTGGTTCACCGGAATTTAANTGAATATTNACTCCGGCTACTCTTCCCTGNAATAAGGATTCGAAAGACTCTGCCGCCTGAGTTTCGGTTATTTTGTCCATCTTCACCGAAGATACTGAACCTGTGATCTCTGATTTGGCCTGACTTTTATAGCCTACAACCAGCACATCTCCCAGCGTTTTACTATCTTCGTTAAGACGGATGGTCAAATCCGATTCACGTCTAAAAATTACCTTGACGGGTTGATAGCCAATGTACGAACAGAGTAGTACATCACCAACACTCAGCTGCAAGCGAAAATTCCCTGAGGCATCAGTGACGGCTCCGATGTTCTTGCCTTGTACCTTAATTGTTGCCCCGACCACCGTTTCTCCGCGTTGATCGATTACCTTACCGGTCTTCATCGATTGAGCAATTACACTCACTGGAATCACCAATACGGCAAAAAGAAAACAAGCTCTTATTATTAATGTCTTCATTAGATTTAATTTTTCGATAACCAATAACTGTTTTGACTCCATGAATTATTCTTTAAGCTGTTCGCTGAAAGCGGCCAATAGGCTGCTCCCTTTTGCACATCGGCTTCGGTAAATACCGGGATATATGTGCTTACCTCTCCAAACCTGATCAGATCGAAAACGCGCTGTCCCCCACCTACCAGCACACGCCTGCGTTCCTGTAAAAGCGCCTCTGCAAATGTTTCTTCAGTTAAGGCTGTATAATCTTCCGTAGCTCCGGCCGATGCCTTTATCAGGTTTGTTTTCCCCTCGACAAGGTGCCCGCTTCGCCATGCGGCCTCTGCAAAAAGCAGGTTGATCTCACTTACCGGTAAGATTTCCAATACATCCGCATCTTTTAGGATCAAGGTAGCGAGCTTGTCGCTGGTGGAAATATTGAACATGCTTTCACGGCGTGCATCCCCTGCAGGATAAATCTCATTCAGCCTGTCCAGAGACATGCTTACAACTGATCCATCCAATGGTTTTTGAGTAATCTCGGTGCGCCTGTCTACCCCAACCGCTAATCCAAAACCAGATAGGCTGTCAATAGTGGCTTCTGTAAATGTACCACTCAATACGTCATACGCATTTTGCGATTTACCAAGCCACAATTCTTCCTGAGCCAAAAGCGATGTAACTGCTGTTTTATTGAACCTTACACCTGTTAAAGCGACACTTTCGATACCATCATCATTGATCAGCATCCAAGGTAAAAGCCCTTTAGCTTCTGAAGCCCAGACCGCTGCCTGAGTAACTGACTCCTGGATACTTAAACGTAACCCAAAATTATTCTTCTCAGCAGAGGGAACCTCTCCCCAGATTCGGGCGAGGTAGAAATAGGCCATTGATTTGAGCGCCAATGCTTCTCCTTTGAACAAATTGCGCTCATAAGTATTAAGCACACTGGCATCTGCCTGATTTACAATATCTAATACATCATTAGCATCCTTTATCACATCATAGAAATATCCCCAGTCGGTAAGTTGTTTCAGATTACGATGATCAGCAGTAAGCTGCTGATTTGCTACCACTTGCTGGTAGTTAACGGCAACACTCAGGTCTCCTGTTCGTGCCTCACCATACATCATCCAGGCATTATTAGCCAATAGTGCTCTTCTAAGATCAACATAACCCCCAACAACAGCTTGTTCTATCCGCTGCGACGAATTATAATAGCCGCTGGCAACAGTCCTGTTTTCTAAATCATCGATCGTCAGGGAATCCTTACAAGAAGAAAGGACGGTTAGCGCTACGATCGGGATGAACTTCCAAAATTTCATATAGTTCATTTTTTATATCATCAATGTTAAAAAACCAATTTCAAACCCAATACAACCGAAGACGGCAATGGGGTACCAGTATAACTCAGGTCACTTTTCCTAATTCCTGCTACGTTCTCCTCAGGATTAATTCCACTGTATTTTGACAGCGTGATCAAGTTATCTCCACGAACGAACACTTCTATATTACTCATCGATGCCATACGTTTAAACATGGAGCCGAAATTGTAGGAAACGGCCACCTTATTCAAGCGGATGAAACTTCCATCTTCAATCTGCCTGATCCCCTGATAAATGGTACGTCCGTTGACGTCGGTGCTGGAAGTGTAATAGGAGGTTTCTGCATTTTTAAGCGGAAAATCGTTCCCTACGTTGTCTGCGTAATATTTGCTGGTAAAAGATTCAGCTACCACATCTGCACCCCAGGCATAAGTTAATGTCATGCTGGCAGAAATATTTTTATACCTCAGGGTATTACTAATACCTCCGAAAGCCTTAGGTTCGCTATTACCAATTATTTTCTGCTGCTTACCTTGATAAGCAACAAGGGAAGTTAAGGCATCTCCTTTTGAAAGTGCATTAAGGTGAACCAGGCTGGTATTGTCCATATCAGCAGGCATCGTCCTTACTTTATTCTGATAGGTTGCGATGTTCAGGTTACTGAACCAGCTAAAATCGCGCTTACTTATCCATTTTCCATCAAGATTGAATTCAAGTCCTGATAAACC
>Ga0065714_10000107_pt1 | contig 16153 bp, 14 predicted proteins | sample MisRhiReplicate2_FD_59101 | JGI IMG/M metagenome (GOLD analysis project Ga0065714, IMG submission 59101) | Miscanthus rhizosphere microbial communities from Kellogg Biological Station, MSU, sample Rhizosphere Soil Replicate 2: eDNA_1 v2... | ecosystem: Host-associated > Plants > Roots >...
CGCATACGGTTTGACTTTGAAGTGCTGGGGCCGCTTCGCAGCCCAACGGGGATAAATCCCCTCGCCACAGAATCCCCACTCACCACAGAACCACTCCCACCCCCCAAAAATCCCTCATCACAAAAGCCCGCTCCCACATTTGGGGAGCGGTGCCTTTCTTAGTGCTGCAGAATCTTGGCGAGGAAGTGCTGCGTACGCTCGGCGCGGGCGTTGATGTCGCCGAAGAACTCCTCTTTCTTGCAGTCTTCGATGATCTTGCCCTGGTCCATGAAGATCACCCGGTCCGCCACTTTACGGGCGAAGCCCATTTCGTGGGTCACGCACATCATGGTCATGCCTTCGTGGGCCAGTTGCACCATCACGTCGAGTACTTCGTTGACCATTTCAGGGTCCAGCGCCGAAGTCGGTTCGTCGAACAACATGACGATCGGGTCCATCGCCAGCGCACGGGCAATCGCCACACGCTGTTGCTGACCACCGGAAAGCTGGCCCGGATGCTTGTGCGCATGGGCAGACAGCCCGACGCGCTCAAGCAGTTGCAGGCCTTTCTTGGTGGCTTCTTCCTTGCTGCGGCCCAACACCTTGATCTGCGCGATGGTCAGGTTTTCGGTGATGGTCAGGTGCGGAAACAGTTCGAAATGCTGGAACACCATGCCCACGCGCGAACGCAGTTTCGGCAGGTCGGTCTTCGGGTCGGCGATGGACGTGCCATCGACCACCACGTCGCCTTTCTGGAACGGTTCCAGGGCATTGACGCATTTGATCAGGGTGGATTTGCCGGAGCCGGACGGCCCGCACACCACAATCACTTCGCCTTTTTTGACCTCGGTGCTGCAGTCAGTCAGTACCTGGAAGTCGCCATACCACTTGTTGACATTCTTGATAGAGATCATACGGCAAACCTTTTTTGCAGACGCTTGACCAGCAGCGAGGCGGCAAAGCTGATTGTGAAGTACGTGAGACCTGCAAAGATCAGGAACTCGTTGGAGCGACCGATGATGTCGCCACTGGCACGGGAGGCGTTGAGGAAGTCCACCAGACCAACCGCGTAGACCAGCGAGGTGTCCTGAAACAGGATGATGCTCTGTTGCAGCAGCAGCGGGGTCATCTTGCGGAACGCTTGCGGCAGGATGATCAACCGCATCATCTGGCCATACGTCATGCCCAGGGCTTGGGCTGCACCCATCTGACCCTTGGAAATCGACTGGACGCCGGCCCGGACGATTTCGCAGAAGTACGCCGCTTCGAACATCATGAANGCCACGATGCACGAGGCNAACGCGCCGATCGGGGTGTCTTCGCCGGTGATCCAGCGCAGNACGAACGGCACCGCCAGGTAGAACCAGGTGATCACCAGCAGCAGTGGAATCGAGCGGAAGTAGTTAACGTAGGCGCCGGCAATGTTCGACAGCAGTTTGCTGTGGGACAGGCGCATCAGCGCCAGGATCGTGCCGAGGATGATCCCGCCGACGACGCCCAGCGCCATCAGTTGCAGGGTCATGACCATGCCGTTCCACAAGCCCGGCAGGGACGGGATGATGCCCGAGAAGTCGAATTCCATCATTTACCCCCTACGGAGATCAGGCCCGGTACGGCGACTTTCTTCTCGACCATGCGCATCAGCAGCATCAGGCCCATGTTCAGGGTGAAGTAGATCAGCGTTGCCAGGGTGAAGGCTTCGAACAGGTTGGCGGAGAACTCGGCGGTCTGTTTGGTCTGCGCGAGCAACTCCATCAGGCCGATCAGCGACGCCACGGAAGAGTTCTTGAACACGTTCAGGAATTCCGAGGTGAGCGGCGGAATGATGATCCGGTAAGCCTGGGGCAGCAGCACGTTCCAGTAGATTTGCGGCAGTTTGAAGCCCATGGCGCGAGCGGCGGATTCCTGGCCGCGNGGCAGCGCCTGGATACCGGTACGCACTTGTTCGCAAACACGAGCGGCGGTGAACAGGCCCAGGCAGACGACGACGCTGAGGTAAGCCGAGGTGGTCGGGTTCAGGTCCTGCTTGTACCAGTCTTGCAGGTTCTGAGGCAGCAGGTCGGGCACCAGGAAGTACCAGATGAACAGCTGAACCAGCAGTGGCACGTTACGGAAGAGTTCGACGTAACAGGTCGCAATGCCCGATACGATGCGGTTCGGCACGGTGCGCATGACGCCCAGCATCGAGCCCAGCAGCAGTGCAACGATCCAGGCCACGACGGCGATGGCGATGGTCCAGCCCAAACCGGAGGCGTACCAGTCGAGATACGTCTCGCTGCCCACTCCGGTGGACTTGAAGAACACGCCCCAGTCCCAGTTGTAATTCATTAGGGTCTCCCCTCAGATCGATCGATGTACAAGTGCCCGCCTGGGGAAGCTCCGTTCCCGCCCTGATCGTNAAGANCNGGCACACACGAGCGGCTCGACAGCCACCGGTTCGAGTGTTTCCAAAAATGCCAGCAGGGAGTGACTATCCCCCGAAAGGGCAGTGGCCCTTTCAGGAGATAAGGTTAGTCAGAAATCAGGATTTCTTTTCGTCAGCCGCTTTATCGGTCGGATTGGCGATCAGGGCCTTGAGCTCGTCGCTCATCGGGAACATGAGGTTCAGATTTTTTGGCGGGATTGGCTGCATGAACCATTTTTCGTAGATCTTGTTGATCTCGCCGGACTTGTAAGTCGCGATGATTGCGTCATCCACAGCTTTCTTGAATGGTGCGTCGCCCTTGCGGACCATGCAGCCGTAGATTTCGTAGGACTGTGCAGTACCGGTCACGGCCCAATCGGTTGGCTTCTTGGCCTTGGCCATTTCACCGGCCAGCAAGGCGTCGTCCATCATGAAAGCCACGGCGCGGCCGCTTTCCAGCATGTTGAACGACTCGCCGTGGTCTTTGGCGGAGATGACGTTCATGCCCATTTGCTTGTCGGCGTTCATCGACTTGAGGATGCGCTCGGACGTGGTGCCAGCGGTGGTCACGACGTTCTTGCCTTTCAGGTCCGGGAAGTCCTTNTAAGGCGAATCTTTCTTGGACAGCAGCTTGGTGCCGATTTCGAAGATGCCGACGGAGAAGTCAACTTGCTGCTGACGTTCGACGTTGTTGGTNGTGGAGCCGCACTCGACGTCCACGGTGCCGTTCTGCACCAGCGGGATACGNGTTTGCGAAGTCACGAGGTTGTATTTGACCTGGAGGTTCGGCATGTCCAGGTCTTTTTTGATGGCTTCAACGATTTTCAGCTGGATATCGTGGGAGTAGCCAACCGGTTTGCCGGAAGCGTCCGCGATGTAGGAAAACGGAATGGAAGCGTCACGATGCCCGAGGGTGATAACGCCGGACTCTTTGATCTTCTTCAGGGTGCCGGTGAGTTCGGCGGCGAAAACTGGAGTGCTGATCAGAGCGGCAGCAATGGCTGCGCCCAGGAGATGGGGAACGATGCGCATCAAATTTTCCTCGACATTGTTTTTATATGGAGCCAGTTCATCGGCTCTTTTTTGTGCTTCGAATGCTTGCCGGCTCCTGAAGGGTTGGCACAGCTGTCATTCGTCCAAGAGTGTAGAGCATGACTCGTGCCAGGCCAGGCTGAATAGATCAACCTATTGATTTATAAGGGGATTAAATATTTATGGCGAGATTTTTGATGGTGGGTAAATACGGTTATCCGAATCGACCGACTGGTCGCGTTCGGAAAACCGAATGGTGTTCAGGCCTGCTAACGCCACACCGGCAACCAACCCAGNGAAAACAGGACATGTGAAACCGCGCTGATCACGCCGAAAAACAGCACCAGGGCAATCATGGGCTGGCCTCCCCAGACGCGATACCGCGGGCTGCCAAAGCGTTTGCGTGAGGCGCTGGCCAGCAATGCCGGGGTGATGACGGCCCAGAGGGTCGCCGCCAGACCGGCGAAACCGATGGCATGGATAAATCCTTCGGGCCACAACAACCCGCAGAGCATGGGCGGTAGAAAGGTGGTGGCCGCAGTTTTCAAGCGACCTCGCGGGCTGTCATCAAAACCCAGCACATCGGCCAGATAATCGAAGAGCCCCAAGGTCACACCGAGAAAGGAGCAAGCAACGGCGAAGTTGGAAAAAAATGTGAGGAACACGTCGATTTTTGCGCTGTTGAGCATTGCTCCCAACGCGCTGATCAGTACGTCGATATTACCGCCACGCTGAGCGATATCCTTGAACCCGTCCCGGGGAATGTTGCCCATGCTGCAAACCATCCAGACGACGTAGAGCCCAAGCGCGATGAGGGTGCCGCTGACCAGGCAGGCACGGATACGCTGCGGGTCTTTGCCGAAGTGTTTCACCAGGCTTGGAACATTGCCGTGAAAACCGAAGGACGTCAGGCAGAAGGGCAGGGTCATCAGCAGGTAAGGGAGGTAGTGGTTATCCGTGGCGTTTCGATTGAGCAGCGTCGCCGGTTGCACATGACCGAGCAGCCCGCCGAAGGTCAGGAAAAACGCGATGATCTTTGCGCCAAAGATCAGCGTGGTCACCCGGCTCACCGCTGCCGTGCTCAGCCATACGATGAGCGCGACCGTCAGCGTGAAAAACCAGCCCCCGGTACGTGCCGACAGATTCCATTCCAATGATTGGGCGCTGTGATGAATCACCGAGCCGCTGGCCGAGATGTAAGCGTAAGTTAGCGTGTACAGGACAAACACGATGCTCAATCCGTTCAACACATTCCAGCGACGACCCAGCAAGTCTTTGGTGATCGTTGAAAAACTGGCGCCCGGACGATAGTTGAGGTTGGCCTCAAGAATCATCAACCCGGAATGCAAGGTGCAGAACCAGGCAAACAACAGGACCGCGACAGAGCCATAAAACCACAGGCCGGACATGACGACCGGCAGCGAAAACATGCCGGCGCCGACAATGGTGCCACCGATCATCATGGCGCCGCCGAGCACCGAAGGCGACCGTTCGAGTGCGACGGGGGTAGTGGATGAGGTGGAAGAGGACGTAGAAGTGCTGCGCATGGCAAGGCCTGCATTTGAATTATTAGAGGGCTGTTCTTTCGGCGGGCTGTGCTGCCGGCCGCGCGTGCGAAAGGATCAGCGCCATTCAGCGTTGCTGATGNATGGCGCCGACAGCGCGTTAGTGCATGGCCAGCAAGCGTGATAACTGACGGGCTCTCTCCAGNAGCAGGCTGTCCTGACCGGGCAATGCGTCGAACGAGAGTCCGACCGGCAGCGAGTGTTTTTCCGCTACGGGAACGGTGACACTGGGAGCTGCCAGATTGCTGGCCGGGTCGGTGTTGCGCACGAACGTTTCGAAGTTGCTTTCTGCCTCGCAATCGGTGAGCAACGGTGCCGTGCAGCTGACGGTGGGGTACGCAATCACATCCAGTTGATGGACATTGAACAGACGGCTGTATTCCCGACCCAGCTGCAGCTTGCTCATCAATGCCTGCACATAATCCTTGTAGGAAATCGCCGGGCTTTCGAGTTGTGCCGTCAGTATTTTCTTAATGCCCGGGTCCTGGATCTGCGCCAGGATGCTCAGGAAGTTGTCGCCCCAGCCTTCCTTCATCAAGAAACGCGGGAAGTCGATAAAGAACTCATAAATCGGCAACGGGAACTGAATGCTCTCGTTGATTTCCCCGATCAACAGGTCATCGACTGGAACCAATTCCACGCCCTGATCTGCCAGTACTTCGATCGCTGCGAAGCAGTCGCGTCGGACTTTCTCTTCGAGATCGGCCCAGAGGAATTTTTCCGGAATGCCCACCCGTAGCGGTCTGGTGTCGTCCGGGGCGGCGGGGGGGGACCCGATCAGTTGATGGTGGATGAACTGGCAGTCTTGCAGGGTGCGGGTCAGTAGCCCCGGCGTGTCCTTGGTCTGGGAAACGGGCACGATGCCATCGACCGGGTAGCAACCCGTGGTGGGACGGAATCCGACGATCCCGCAGAATGCTGCGGGGATGCGCACCGAACCGCCGGTGTCGGTGCCCACGGCGCAGGGCACCAGACCGGCGGCGACGGCTGCCGCACAACCGCCGCTGCTGCCGCCGGCGCTGTAGCGTTCGTCGACCGGGTTGACCACGGCGCCGTGGGTTCGGTTGGCCGACGTCACCCCGAACGAAAGTTCATGCATGTTGTTTTTACCCACGACTCTGGCGCCCAGCTGCTTGAAGCGCTGGACAATCCCGGCATCGGACGACGGGTAGTAGGCGGCCAGCCCCGGCGTGCCTGCGGTGGTCGGCATGCCGTTGACATTGATGTTGTCCTTGAAGGAAACGGGCATGCCATACAGGCCGGCCTCTCGGTCCGCGCCGGGGGTGCCCTCGAACGCTGTCGGATCGAATGTGATGAAGCTGTTCAGGTGTTGATGATCACGCTGTTTGTCGCGCTGGGATTGGTGCCAGGTGTCCAGGCAGTGACTGCCACTGCGAAATCCGCTGACGAGNTCTTCAATTGAATGTTGGCTGTACATAAAACGGGTCTCGGCTATGGGGATGGAGGCTTGCGATGAAGGCATCAGCAATAGCGGTATTGAGCGTGCAGCCCGTCCAGCGGATTGTCGGCAATCAAGTCGCCACCCAGACTGCTGATCACCGCACAGGCACCGTTGAGCGCTGTTTGAATGGCGCCTTCCGCCCAGCCTCCGGTGAAAGAGCAGCCGCACCCGGCGAGGTACAACCCCGTGTCCTGTTGTGAGTCGAGGGCTGTTTTGAATTGGTAGAACAAACGTTCCGAGTAAATATCGTCACCTGGAAAGTTGAGTTTGAAGGCCCCCAGTGAATGCTTGTCGGTCAGCCAGTCATACTCCAGGACGTATCGCTGGTAGTTACCATTGAGCGGTAAAAGGTGGCCGGCAAACTCAGGTGCACTCATGGCCAGTTCATCGACAAGACGCAAGCAGCGTTGAACTTTGTCGGTCATTGAAACCATCTTGTGGGAGTCGTCTTCCCAGGTGTAACTGATCAATACCACGCCCCAGGAATCAGGGTCTTGCGGCGCGTAATCCAGGCAATACACGCCCTTCACCAAGGTGTCCGTCTGGATGTTCTGTGGCAGACCGTGTTTCAACCAAAACTTGTCTTTGGTCAGGATGAACAGCTTGGACGAACCGACCATGTGGGTTTCGTTGATCGCCCGGGCGACATCTCGATTCACGAAGGCCTGGTTCTGTGTGAGCTTCATGTTCACTTGCAGCGCCCGGGTTGTAGTCGTGGTGATCACCCGGTCGCAGGCATAGGTCTCACCATTACTGCCGGCCAGCAGGATTTCACCGTTATCGCCCTTGTTGATGGACTCGATGCGGGTGCGGCAGATTCGGTCGCGCAATGGCATGCCGTTGAATGATGTATCGGCAATCAACTCCGACAGCGACGAGATGCCCATTGGCACCAGTCGTTGATTGACTTCGAGGCCATTGACCACCAGCCGCAGGATCTCGGTAAAGGAGGCGCGGTAAACCGATTGGAAACCGCCCGAGCCAATCCCCAGAGACCCGAATAGATGGAAGTCTTCGGGTTTGCGCCACTGTTGTCCGCCGGGCGGGTTGCTGCCGGTGAAAATCCGCACCATGGCCGAATAGAACGAGCTGTCGCCGAAACAATCCAGATAGCGCTGCCATTCCGGCTGCACTTCCGGGTAATTGTGTTGCTTCAGTAACTCGGTCAGTAATAACGGTGGCGCCAGGCAGGTGCCGTCATCGAAGGNCACGCCCTCTTTCAAAAAGGCATTCCAGCCCCGATGGACCGTGCTGAAGATGGCCGGTGGCGGCTGCATGGCGGCCCAGTGGTAAGTCTCCCCGCGGTAGTGAATTTCGGTATCCACCACACCGGGGTCAGGAAACGCTTCAGTGGTTTCGATGCCGAACCGGTTCAGGTAGTGAAACAAACCGACCTCGCTGGGAGGAAAACGCATCGCCCCCATTTCGGCGATGAATTGCGGGTGGTCATCGTCAAAGCGTTGGGTCAGCAACCGACCGCCCAAGTGTTCCTCGGCAGCCTCGAACAGTGTGACGCGGTGGGCGCCGGCACGGAGTAATTCATAGGCAGCGACCAGCCCGCTCAATCCGGCGCCGACAATGCCAATGTGTTTGTCGGCCGCTCCGGGTGGCAAGTAACCGATTGCATCAACGGCATTGCGCAAAAACTGGCCGTAGTCGTACAACAGATCGACATACGGAAAAGAACAGGGAAATGTGGCTTCGTCGAAGCCGGTACTCATAACGTTCACGTGTGATTCTCGATAAATCAGATGATTAACTGCAGGCTTTCAATCGCACGGNAGGGATTGAGCAGAAGTACTTTTTTGCCTTTGATTTTCCAGGTGCCTTCGACGTTAATCAGTTGATGCTCGACGGTGACCGGGTAATGCCATTCGCTGTCACCGCGGGCTTCGCAATAGAGCATGTTGGTGCTGCTCGATGCGCTCAGTTCGTCGTCTTCCATACGGATCAACGAACACTGGGCAATATGCAAGCTGCGGCTCTTGGGCTGTTGCGAGTAGTTGCGCGCATTGGCCAATCGGTTGATGCGCAACGTCGTCAGAAACCGGTCTTCATACAGCAGCGACGACTCATGAAGGGGGCTGGTCTGTTCTCGTCGCAACGGTATCCAGTAGGTGTACTCGGGGGTCAGCAGTTGTTGCCAGGCACCGAAATCTTGTTGGTCCAACAGCTGGATTTCGGTGGCGATCAACTGTTCGATGGCGTGTTTATTGTTCGGATCGAGTTGCATTGTTTCCCCGCATCAAGTGCTGCCAGCTGTTGTAAAAGTTGCGCATCGCCATTTCGCTGGTGCCCGAAACCACCTGCGTCCGCTCATAGGATTCGTTCGATTCAAAGAGTCGCGCCACGTTGACCCACTCGTTGGCGTCGCTGCGCAATCCCTCCGTCGCCCGCTCGTACATTTCCACATCGTCGTGGGCAACCATCGAGCAGGGGGAATTGATCAGGTTGTTGTACTGGACGGTTCTTTCCAGCAACTGGATGGGGGCACCCAACAACTCGAAGATCCACGACTCGACCACCGTCTCCTGGGCGCTGATCGGCTTGATCACCCGCAACGTCTGGATCGGTCCCTTGACCATCAGGTTCGGGAAATAGACGGTGTTGTGTCGGGTGTCTTCGAGAATCTCGGTGGCCTGGCGCTCGCCATAGCTCTGGACCATCAGGTCCCAATAACCCGGAATATCGGCATAGGCTTTATGGATTGAGTTGCTGACGCCGGTATGCCCATGGCCGTTGGGCCAGGTGCGAATGCCCATGTTGGCGAAAAACTCGTAGGACGCCATGAACGGTGCAAACAGTTCGACCGCCATGGGCGAAGGGCTGCTCTGGTCGCTGGTTTCCTTCCACAAGCGAATTGCCTCGCCCGCCGAGGACTCATGGGCAATCATCGGGTGACAGGTATCGGTCTGGTTATCGACGACCATTTTCCAGTTGCAGTGATGTCGGTGCAGGAGCGGCTGGCCAACGACGCGAAGCTGACCCAGGGGCGAGCGCAGCACCATGTTGTCCAGTGTCGATAATGACTCGCCGAAAAACGTGTTGAAGTCGATGCCTTCCACCTGGAGGCGGACAAACACAAAACCGCGATAATTCTCCACCGCTGCGACGGCTTGCATCCCCTTGTGGGCGGAGCAGGCGCTGAGGTCGCAATCGTCGTATTCCTTCTTCACCGGAATACTCAACAGTTCGCCATCGGTCTTGAATGTCCACGCATGGTAAGGGCAGCGGATGAACCGGCCGACGTTGCCGCGAGGCTCGGCCAATACTTTCACGCCTTTGTGCGGGCAGCGGTTATGCAGGACAACTATCTCGCCATTTTTTTGCCGGACCATTGCCAATGGTTGTTGGGCAATGTCGGTGGTGAAAAAGTCACCAGGCTGCGGGATCAGACTGTCGTGCCCCACGTAGCACCAACTGGCGGCGAAGACGCTGTGTTGTTCTTGTTCGAAGAGTTGCTGATCAAGGAAGAGCGATTTGTGCACTTCTCTGCCGTTGAAGTAATTGTCCAAACGGTTTACCTCGTTAGATAGCCAGCTTCAGGCGTTGGCTTTTGGCTCGCGAGACGCAGGGATAAATCCTTGCGCTACAGGCAGCTTCTTTTTCGCTCATGATGAAATCGCGATGGTCGACTTCGCCCTCAAGGACCTCTAGCGCGCAGACGCCGCACTCACCGCGTCGACAGTCGTAGAGCGGGTCTAGACCGGCAGCCTCCAGCGCCTCCAGCAAGGTTTGATCTTGATCGACGTTGACGCTGATACCCGACTCGACGGCGTCAATCACAAAGGCCGACTCATCGTCTTCCCGGACCACATTGAAGATTTCAAAATGGATGCGCTCGCGCGCCAGGCCATTGGCTTCGGCATGGCAAAACACGTCGTTGAGCATCGATTGCGGACCGCAGACGTAGAGCCGGTCGTGTGGCGAAAGGTCTGCCAGGACCTGGCTGACGGAGCGGCGGCCATCGGGTTGACTGGAGAAGTGGAAGTGCAGGCGCTCCTGCAACAGTGCCTTCATTGGCAAGGCATAGGCCGCGTCGTCGTCGCTCCTGGCGAAATAATGCAGATGTGCGCTTCGATTTAATGACGCCAGGTGATGAAGGATCCCGGTCAGTGGTGTAATGCCGATGCCTCCGGCAAGCGCAATGTCTCTGCCGACGCTTTCAACGAGCGGGTAGGTGAACGTATTGAACGGGCCATCGAGCTGCACCGTGTCGTTGACGGCCAGCGAACGAATGTAGCGACTGCTGACCGAGTCGGCAGTGAGCCGGATGGCAAAGATGACGCTGCCTTGCGGCGTAGTGCGGTCTGCCAGCTGTACCGCCGAGTAGTGCCGCCATTCATTCAGTTCGGGGATGAACCATTTGAAATGTGCGCCCGCTGCTGGCGACGCAGACCCCGCTGCTAGCGGGCTGACGGTGATTTCTTTGATAGACGCCGAGAGCATTCGGCAATCAGTGATGGTGTAGTTCATACGATAATCAGCTTCCCTGACTTAGCGGCGTTTCATGCAGGTAGATCCATTGGGCGTTGTGGTGATGCATGCCAATGATCGCCACCGAAACCCGTGAGCTTTCGCGCTGGGCGAGGTGATGGGTTTCCTTGTAGCGGATCGCCACGCTGTTGCCTTCCTGCCAGACCGTCTGCAGGTCGCTGATGACGATCTCCAGGCCTGGCTTGGCGCCGACTGCACCTTTGAACATCTGTTCGACCGTCGCCCGGCTGACAATGGCGGCCGAGGTGGTGACCAGGGTGAAGTGCTCGGCAAAGGCCGACATCAGCGGTTCAAGCACGGCCTGCCCCTTGCCGTTTGCGTCGGTGAACAGGGTGTGGATCAGCTCGTGCACGTGATGAATGCTGTGGTGCGCCTGTTCAACTATTTTGTTGTGCATGACAGTCCTTTTGAGTGTTCAACTGACTCAGTTGAAAGAGTGGGAACAGGCCCACCAGCGCGGCGATAGCAAAGGTCACGTGGTAGGCCTGGGTGGTATCGAAATGCTTCAAGAGCAGGTTGAAAACCATCAGGAAGAGGGCGGCGCCGATGCTGAATGACATCTGTCGGTTGATGTTCCAGATGACACTGGCCTTGTGGGTGTCATTGCCCTCGAAGTCCATCAGCGACGTGGTTTGTGCTGTGTTGGCGCCGATGCCGCCGCCGATTCCCATCAAGCTGTAGGCGATGACAATCACCATAAAATCTGAGGGATCGTTCACCAGTAACAGGGTGGCGATGCCGGCGCTGTGCAAGAGCATGCCGAGGGCAAACAGCCGCTTCGCGCCCATCCGGTTATAGACCCGGCCACAGATCAGCATCGCGATGAACGCGCCGATGGCGTACAGGATCATGAACATCCCTGTCAGTCGGGCACTGAAGTGCAGAGTGTTTTGCAGGAAAAAGATGCTCATCAAGTTGACCCCCGTGAACACACCGGGAATCGCGTAATAGATAAAGATGGAGGTGCTGAGTTTTTTGCTTTTGAGCAGGCTCAGTTCAATGATCGGGTTTTTGCAGGTGCGGTAGTGCAGCCCGTACAGCACGACGAAAGCAACGCCGGCCATGACGAAGAGGGCGGCCACCCATGCCGGAGCGTCGCCGCCATACAACGACATGCCCATCAGCAGGCTGCCGAGTGCCGCGCTGACCAGCAGCAAGCCCTTGATGTCGGGCCGGGGTAAACTCGTCGGCCGCGCTTCGTTGATCCAGAACCAGGACAGCAATGCCGCGATCAGCGAGAACGGGATGTTGCTGTAGAACACCCAGCGCCAGGAGCTGCTGTCGACGATGACACCGCCGATGGTCGGTGAAATGGCGGGCGCTATCAGGGCAACGGCCATGACCAATGTGGATATTTTCGCCCGCTGCTCGCCCTTGAACAGGTTGAACGTCAGCGCCTGGCCGACAGGAATCAAAAGGCCGCCACCAATCCCCTGGACGAAGCGCCAGATCACCAAATCGTTGAAGCTGTTGGCCAGTCCGCACATCCACACCGAGGCGGTGAACACGATCATCGAGGCGGTGAGGATTTCCCGGCTGCCAAGACGACCGGCCAGCCAGGNGCTGACCGGGATGATCAGAGTCAGCCCCAGAATATAAGCGTTAGCCACCCAGGCAACGTCTGAAGTACTAACGTGCAGCGCCGCCGAGATACTCGGTAATGCGACCGCCGACATAAAGATGTTAATGCAGTCTATAAAAAAGCCGATCAGAAATATCAGTGCAACTTTGTAGCGATAGGTCATGTTGTTTCCCCTTTGCCACAAAGCATAGGGGCGGTGGACTTGAACTGTCGATACGACTATCCTTGAAACAATGTTTGACGGGATTTAACAGTGAGCCTTATTGCTATGCACACTCATCTTAATCGGGTCCAGACATTCCTGGCCGTGGTCGATTTTGGTTCTTACACCAAGGCTGCCAATTACCTGAGCATCAGCAAAGCCATGGCCAGCCTGCATGTCAAGGCGCTGGAGGACGTGCTGTCAGCGACGTTGTTGATTCGAAATACCCGAAATATATCCCTCACCGAAATCGGTCAGGACTTTTATGAAGAGTTCAAAGGTATTGTCGCGGACATCGATAATGCCTTCGATAATGTATTAAAAGGGCATGATCGGGTGTCCGGCAAGTTGCGCTTCAGTTCCACCAGTGAATACGGCGAGGCCTATATTCTTCCGTTGATACCGCAATTTATAGAGCGTTATCCGGAAATAAAACTCTGTTATAACTTCAACTCGTCACTCAATGATCTGGTGGCGGAAAAGTTAGACCTGGTTATCCGTTTAGGTAACTTGGCGGACTCGGCTTTCAAGAGCCGTAAACTGGCGGATTATGAAATTGTCCTGGTGGCTACCGAGACGTTTCTTGCACGTCACCCGGTGCAGAATCCTCAGGACCTGAATTCGGTACCCTGGATCGCCAACAGCAACCTGCAGGCACCGACCCAGTGGTCGTTGCGCCATCCGCAATTGGGGGCTGTCGAGATCAACGGAATCAATCAATTTGAATCCAATTCTTCCACGGCCATCCGCTCCATGACGTTATCGTCGCTAGGCGTCTCGGTGCTGCCCGCTTGGATGGTCAAGGAAGACATTGCCAGCGAGCGGCTGATGCGGTTATTGCCCGACTATTCGCTGCCCTCTCAGTCAGTCAACGTGGTGTTCCCCAACAGCCCGCATTTGCCCCACAAATCGAGGGCGTTCATTGATTTCCTGTTGCTGCATCTAGCGCAGTAAGCACGTACAAAAAAAGCCCCTGAATCGTGAGATTCAGGGGCTTTCGTTTAAGCGGATCAGGGATCAGGCCGCTTCGATCTTGCTGCGGTTCTGCTCGACCTTGCTCAGGTAATCCTTGAGCTTTTCCTGTTCCGCCGGAGTAGTGAACAACCCCAGCTTGCTGCGGCGCCACAGAATGTCGTGCGCGGTGGTTGCCCATTCTTCGCTGCACAGGTAATCGACTTCACGGGTGTAGAGCCCGCCGCCGATGTGTTCGCCCATATCGCCGAGATTCTGCACGCCTTCGAGCATGCGCCAGGTGCGGCTGCCATAGGTGGTGGCCCAGCGGCGGGCGATTTCGGTCGGCACCCAGTCGAACTTGTCGCGGATCAAGGCGCACAAGGCTTGCGGGGTGGTCATGTCTTCGCCGCCCGGCAGGGGAGCGCTGGCGGTCCAGCTCGGCTTGATGTCTTTGAAGTACGGAGCCAGTTGCGCCAGCGCCGACTCGGCCAGTTTGCGGTAGGTGGTCAGCTTGCCGCCGAACACCGACAACAGCGGCGCTTCTTCGCCGGTGCCCGACANCGCCAGGGTGTAGTCGCGAGTGACAGCCGACGGGTTATCGGATTCGTCGTTGCACAGCGGGCGAACGCCGGAATAGCTGTGCAGGATGTCGTCGCGGCTGATGCGTTTCTTGAAATGGGAATTGACCACTTTCAACAGGTAATCGGTTTCGCTTTCAGTGATCGCCACTGCAGCCGGATCGCCGGTGTACTCGCGGTCGGTGGTGCCGATCAGGGTGAAGTGGTTCAGGTATGGAATGGTGAACACGATGCGCTGATCTTCGTTTTGCAGAATGTGCGCGTGTTCGCCTTCGTACAGTTTCGGCACGATCAGGTGGCTGCCCTGGATCAGGCGGATGCCGTACGGCGATTCCATCTTCAGGTCGTCACGAATGAACTTGGCGACCCANGGGCCGGCGGCGTTTACCAGTGCCTTGGCGCGGATCGANAACAGACTGCCATCGGCGCGTTCCAGATGCAGGTGCCACATNCCCTTGGTGCGACGGGCGCTGACGCAGCGAGTCTGGGTGTGAACGTGGGCGCCTTTTTCGCGGGCGGCCATGGCGTTCAGCACCACCAGTCGGGCATCGTCGACCCAGCAATCGGAGTATTCGAAGCCTTTGGTGATTTCGCTTTTCAGCGGGCTGTCCGGGCCGAACTTCACGCTTTTCGAGCCTTCGAGTTTTTCCCGCTTGCCAAGGTGGTCATAAAGGAACAGACCGGCGCGGATCATCCAGGCTGGACGCAGGTGTGGACGGTGCGGCAGCACGAAGCGCATCTGCTTGACGATGTGCGGGGCCTTGGCCAGCAGCACTTCGCGTTCGGCCAGGGCTTCGCGCACCAGGCGGAATTCGTAATGTTCAAGGTAGCGCAAGCCGCCGTGGATCAGCTTGCTGCTGGCTGACGAGGTGTGGCTGGCCAAGTCGTCTTTTTCGCATAGAAACACCGAAAGACCGCGACCGGCGGCATCCGCTGCGATCCCCACGCCATTGATCCCGCCACCGATGACGGCGATATCGTAGATCTCAGCGAGAGGGGGCGTAGGCAAGGTAGAAGTGGGCATCGGCTAGCCTCGGGCTTTTATGATTTTCTGTATTGGAATTCGAACATTAATGTTCATTTGCGAAAATGGTAGCCCATAAAGTCGCCCACAGCCAGTTAACTTCGATTGAAAATACTGATCGAAGGGCCGTGAAAGGAAAATTTTCGAACATTGAGAGAGTGAAGAGGGGAGATTTGCCGCGACTTCTGTAGGAGCATGGCTTGCCCGCGATGGCATACTCGAGGCCGCCATCGCCGGCAAGCCGTGCTCCTACAGGTTATTTAACCGCTTTCGCGGTTAAACGACTTCTAGCCGAATCTTGTGCTGACTCAACAACTGCGCCAGCGCCGGCACAGGTTGCTGATCGGTTACCAGGCAATCAATCAAACTGATCGGCCCCAGACGAATCATGGCGTTGCGCCCGAATTTGCTGGAGTCAGCCGCCAGTATCACCTTCCGGGCATTGGCGATGATCGCCTGGGACACCCGAACTTCCTGATAGTCGAAGTCCAGCAGACTGCCGTCTTCATCGATACCGCTGATGCCGACCAAGGCGAAATCAACCTTGAACTGGTTAATGAAGTCGACACTGGCCTGACCGACCACACCACCGTCGCGCCGCACGTTGCCACCGGTCAGCAGGACATCGAAGTCGTCCTTGGCGCTGAGCATCGAAGCCACATGCAGGTTGTTGGTGATGATCTTCAGGTGATTGTGATTGAGCANCGCCCGGGCGATGGATTCGGTGGTGGTGCCGATATTGATGAACAGCGAGGCGTGATCGGGGATTTGAGCCGCAATGGCTTCACCGATACGCTGCTTTTCATCGCGCATCTGATCGGCACGCATGGCGTAGGCGGTGTTTTCGACGCTGGAGTCGTAGGCTGCGCCGCCG
>Ga0065714_10002485_pt1 | contig 16151 bp, 15 predicted proteins | sample MisRhiReplicate2_FD_59101 | JGI IMG/M metagenome (GOLD analysis project Ga0065714, IMG submission 59101) | Miscanthus rhizosphere microbial communities from Kellogg Biological Station, MSU, sample Rhizosphere Soil Replicate 2: eDNA_1 v2... | ecosystem: Host-associated > Plants > Roots >...
GCATCGCTTTTTCGTTGATCAGTTCGCGGTATGCTTCGTTGTAGTGATGTAGCGCTTTGAAGAGCTGTTCGATCATTAAATTGGGACTCCCTCTGGACTGTTCAGACTACACCAGGGCATCGAGGACACCAATGTGGCTATCAGGTAGAGCATTATGATCTTCAACGACTGTGATTAGCGGACTACTGCTAAACGTGTGTGAGCCCGGATGCACGCCGCTGGTCATTCAACTCCGGAGATCGGTTTGGCACAAATCCCATTGCGCTGCTATCTGTATGGGAGCATCAGACGCTTGAGAACCTGCTGAATGCGCTCTGAAACCCATATCCAATGGTGAACGCCTTACTGGGTTGGCTGTAGTGAAGCAAGCCATGTCTTGACCCGAGAAGCTTCAACATTCACGCCTTCGGCTTCGCCGGCCTGGCTCACATAAATAGAGAGGGAACTCATGACCTGTATCTTGGTTGCCCATCTAGGCGATGAGGTCATCATCGCGGCTGACAAGCGTGTCACCCAAATCACCCAAGACGGCGTGAAGATCCCTCACGGTGACAACGAGGAAAAAATTGTGAGGACTAAAGTTGGCGTCATAACTGGCGCAGGCTCAGTGGCGATGCTAGATCCCGTCAAATCGTATGTCAGAGACCACGGTTTCAATAGCCCTGATGATGTCTTGGACTTGATCCTGCGTACCCGCGACTCGTTCTCAGAATTCCATGCCGGAAGCCCTCGCCTTCATGCAGACCTAGCCGAGACTTCATGGATGTTCACATATCCGACTGTGGTAAATGATCAAGCGATTACACGGTTCGTCTACTTTCACCAGCATCACAGCGCCGAATCCTTATGCGGGCTAACCGAGGGAAGAGTGATGTGCTTCCCTGGCGGTTTTTCCTTGGAGCAAGCGCAAGAGCTGCAGGCCAAGCTACAGGGCGTTGTGACTGCAGCACTCGATTCTTATCCTACTGATCAGGTGAGACAGCTGGTGGCCTCGTACATGCTTACGTTGATTAGTGAAGTTTCGGCCACCAGCGAAACAGTCTCCAACACGTGTGACATCGCTCTCGTAGAAGGTAACAAGGTGATGATTGCGATGTCCGTCAGGGCCGGCGATCAGGCGCTTACATTCGCTCCGATGGCCCACCCAGTGGCTGACTAAACTAAAACGTGGCGCTTCTTGCACGCCTGCGTCGTGTACCAAGCCACTCGCCGTCTGACGCGTTCCGCCCAAGGACTGCGTGCTCCGCTTGCCCCTGCGGATGGTTACTAAGCTCCACGCCAGCAACAATGTGACCTCCACCCTCAACAGCCTGACGTCGAGTCGGGAGCACAGGCGCACTTCAGCGGCATACCCACGACCCACTGCGAACGCCAGGAAGGCCTGCTCATGAAAATCCCTAACCGCCGATTGCGACTTATCCGCCTCATAGGTCGGAACATCCATCTTAGGCGTGAGCCACAGCGCTATAGGTGCCGGTATCCCATTGCTAAGGCATACGTTCAGAAGGGCAGTCATAGGTTGAAGACGCTGATCACCAATGCGAGCTACCTGATCGTCCATCGAGTACGCTGTGAACTAGGCTCTTGCAGCGTTAAAGTCGACCCATGAGGCCAGCTAATAAATAACACGATACGAGTTGCCTACCTTCATCTGGACATACCTAAAGGAGTAGCCATGCTTCAGGTCGCGACAGCTAAATTATTTACCCACCCTTCGCACACCAATCGCCTAAAAGGGGTGCTATACACCAATGTACATCTACCCAGTGACACAACTGTTGATACAGCAATAGGATCATTCACCCCCCTTGCGCACACCCAATACGGTAATGCACTTTGTTGGGATTTCACAGAGCATGTAGAGGGCACCGATTTTGGCCCTGGTGTTTTACATTCTAATGGTATTGACGCCTATATTGACGACTGTGCAAGCGTGTTGTCTTTCGCGCTAGAGTGTATTTGCACGCCAAGCTCGTCCGTAGCTGATCGACTTATCAGAGTCGGGGCAATTAATCGGCGCGATACACCCCAACAGCTAATACCCAAAATATTTGATAAAGATAGATATATTAAACCTGAGGATCTCCCTAACTTTCAGAGTTTACTGAAAAGCATAATTGGTCTACCTCGCGTTAAGTTTCTAGGCATTATGAAGGCAATCCGGACGTACGTTGCAGCACTTCACCGCCTTGAAGAGGATGTAAATCTCTCGTATACCCTCCTTGTCATGTCCATGGAGACTTTGGTTCAGGATTTCGACGGATATGAAAGCAGTTGGTCAGACATAGAGGATCGGAAGCGCCGACCGCTTGAAAAAGCTATGGAGGGCATTGAAAAAGCTCATGCAGATGCCATCAAGGATACCTTAATAAAAGTTGAGCACGTGGCCGCTAACAAGCGATTCAAGGCGTTCATCCGTAGCCACATCAGAGATGTCCACTTCTCTGTCGAGCTCTCTGGCGAGCCATCGCCAGTAGGTAAAAGGGATTTCGAGGAAGCTCTGAATAATGTCTACAATGTACGCTCTAAGTACGTGCATACTCTCAAGCCGCTTCCCAACGAGTTTTTAGCTTTTTCAGGCTCGAGTGAGACAGTCCATATAGGTGGCGAGCTAATCTTTACTCTTCGTGGTTTAAGAAGGGTAGCAAAGTCAGTAATTCAGTCCTTTATAGAAAATCAAGAACAGATTGATAAGGAACCTTACAATTACACTTGGGAAAGCCCCAATATAATTCAAGCAAAAATGTGTCCTAGCACGTGGATATCAAGAACGGATGGCCTTTCGAATGAGAGTTTTAGACTGTATTTTGAGGGATACATCTCACTTCTCGACCAGTTCTTCACCAACCATCCAGATGGACAATTGTATGACGTTCGAAGGGTTCTAGAAATAGGATTAGCCAAACGCAGCCAACTTAAATCTGAGCATCATCGGGCCCTTGTCGGCCTATATATTGCCTTTGCTTATTTTACCCATCCGACTCTTCACCCTGAAACCAAGCTTGAAAGCATTGATTACGAAGCTATAAACCTTCCTTCTATCGAGTCATTAATAATTCACACTGCGACCGGAGAAGTAACAGACTGGCCTATTGAAGAACATATAAAGCAGCATAATGCCTATTTCAAAAAACGATATAAGACGTCCGGAATCAAGGCACCTCCCAAATTAGAAGCATGTATGGATCTCGCGCTGGCTGAGCGATGGCGGGCATCAGGCGATCACGATAAGGCATTCGAGACGCTCAATTGCGCAAGACTTAATAGCCCTGGCCTAATTGAGATACACAGTTTTAGCGACTCCTTCCTTCCAGATTCAGCTATTAATTGGCTTAGAATCGTTTATCCATCGTTGAATAAACTACGTTCACAAAACACCTTGGACGACAGCGGGCTCTAGAAGATATGCACGCAATCAGGTCGCTCACATCGATAACCAATATAAACTGGGGCGATACAGCAGCGGCCAAACCTAAGGAGCTTCACGATGCTTGCAACCGATGATCCATTCGAACGCGCGGAGCAATATCAGGCCCACCGAGGCGAATGGGTGGTTGGCGGGCTGGAAACCCAGGTTTTCTGGCCAAATAGGGCTCAGCTGATAACCTTTGAGGGGATAGAGTTTTTGCTGCAACCAGCTATATCCGAAGGGCAGCATCGGAGCCTCCCTGCAATCGCGCTTCGAGTTAATGGTCAAGACATGACTGTCAATGAAGGGCGAGCGGCAGTGATGCGCTTGGCGACTGCAATTGCCTGGCGTGAGGGTGCGAAAGTAGAGATAGTCATGTGGGGTGGTGGTAGCCATCCACATCGAGTAGGTATGCTTCGCAACAACGCCTTTACCGAGTTTTTTTCTGACGAGAACCTCCACTCCCCTCAAAGCGATGAAGCCCGCAAAGCAATGGCCTACTATCGTGAAGGGCTGTCACTCGGCAATCCCTTCTACTCGTTTCTCGGATTCTACAAAGCGTTTGCCCGCTCTCTGCCTGCTGGCCGAGAACGAGGGCCGTGGATCCAGCAGGCCCTCCCGGTATTAACGGACAGAGACTCAATCGCACGTCGTGATGAGTTGCAGGCTCTTGGGACTGACATTTCCGACTACCTAGCAACACAAGGCCGCCATGCTATCGCACATGCCGAACGCGACGATATCGTAGATCCTGATGACCCGGATGATCACCAGCGGATTCACATGGACAAGCCACTGATGAGACATCTTGCTGAGCTCGCTATGGAGGAGCGTCTTGGGGTGCCAGCACGGTGGGCATATGAACGGGAGCACCTGTATGAGCTCGAAGGATTTCGTGCTCTGTTTGACCAGGAGCAGTTGGACAGCCTGAAGCGGGGTGAGCTCGCTCCGAACCGGCAATGCGAAATTCCTGATGAGTTTTACGTACTCGCACGCAAAGGAAAGTCATGCGCTCCCCTTGGAAATATGCGCCTTATATCCGCTGGCATGGATGACGGGAAGGTAGGTGTTCGTCTGGAGTCGGCCAACGGTCGAGTGGCGTTTATTTTTTGGATGGATTTCAGAAACGAGCGTTTACTAATTGATCCTCTAGCGGGTTGTGGCTTACTAAACGAACGGCGTGATAGCAGAAGTGACATCCAGTCGGAGCTGTCTTTACAGGAGTTTAAATTCGCCCTGTACTGCAATGCATCGGTGGAAATCTGGTCTTCAAACTTACAGCAGCGCTTAGGTAAATCAGAGCCATTCATACTAGAGAATGCCATGCCCGACTTGGCAGGCCACCGGCGGATCATCGACGAGCTGAAAGCCGATTTAGAGAGTGCCTCCTGAAGCGGGTTAACTGCTCTAGGGAGGCGGTGAAGTTATTCGACTCTCTCAATTGCAGCAGCTCCTTGCCCTGCGCCAAGGGCATTTAAGCGTCGCAATACTGTGTCGTCGTCTATCACATCCATTGATGTTGTGGTTGTTGCGTGCCGTTCGGGGCGGCTGTAGTGTACCGAGTCTACGTCTAGGCTCTGCGGCATTCCATCATCACGCCTAGTGCTCCGCTTGCTCGAGGTAACCATACTGAGCCAACCAGCTTTCGACTGTGTCGGAGCCGAATTCGGCTTTCCATTCCTTGTCCTACACACAGCCTTCGGCAAAGACCTCGGCTTTGTCTTGCCCTTCAAAAAGCTCACAGTAAGCTTGATCAATATCGTAGTCCTTAAGCAAATTAGCTTCAGAACCCTGGAAACTATAAGCACTGAGATCACCTAGGAGCGCTGCAGGTAAGGAGAGCAAGGCTAAAGGGTAGTTAAGATTACTTGGATAAATAATATTGAAATTCTTCAGAGATGCGTCCGCCATAGATCTTAGCGACGCAGACTTACTCTGCTTCAACAACCTCACCGCACCAGAAACCTCTTCAAGCGCAGCCCTTCGTAGCTTCTCCTTACTCAAGCCGATGGTTCGCAAAACGACGTCAAGCGCCAGCCAAAACTTTACTAAAGAACTTAAACCACCATGACCAAGCAGTACAACTAATAAAAAAACATTGCACCGTGATTTCGCTGCTCGAGACTTTTCTTCAGCCGCACAACTTCGAGACAATCATGCGGCATATTAATCTTGCCTGCATATGCCGATAAGTTCTTGCTGGCAGTTACAAAGGCGACATCAGGCATATTTAGAATCAGCCGCACCAGTAAACCAACCGCTCGAGACGTTATTCCCAAATCGGAGCTTCCCACCACGTTCGCTAACAAGTGGAAACAAACTGAATATTCAGTGATCTCCTTATTATAAATATAAGCCATTAACTCGTCATTAATAAGTCTCTCTTCGACCAACCGTTCTGCATCAGGCAATTTATGAAGTAATCCAATTCGAATCTCGATTTCTTTTGCCATTGCAGAAGCCTCAAGTAGGGACACCATCGATATTGGAGACCTAGCTAATGAAGCCCCGGCGGAATTCCAAAATCGCACAAATATAACTGGGCGATCACCGATACTTCCATCCTTATTAAAGAGTAAACCGTTGGTTACATTGCTTCGCCAGGGCTGTGTTGAAAGCGCTGTCTTATCCACTGTCGTATAATACTTAGGAAGCCGAATAAGTCGCATATGGTCAAACGTTCGCTTTAAGTTTACAAACTCGGCTTCGTCACTCAGCGATGCACAATAGGCTTCATTTAACTTCAGAAGATGATTTATGCCCCACACGGTAGCCGTAGCATCAATAAAATGGGTAAATTCGTGAGCAGCTAACGGTAACACTCTTTTCTTTCGTTCATAATCCGCCATCGTAAGCTCAATAATTTGTCTCTCGGGTAAGTCCTCAGCATCAATCCCCCGCACATGATGCGGCATTAAAGAGTCTAGACTTACTGTAAGCGTCCAAAAATCGAAAGCACCAAGAGTGTCTACTTTAGAAAAGCAATTCCACGGAGCACTTCTTTCTTTAAAATTCTCAAAAGACATTTAGACTCCTAATATTTATCCGCGATTGTGTTTACTATCAAGGCCATAAGGGAGACAGTCCGGAACAGGCAGTCCACTTGGATAAAGGCATGAATAGTTCTAACTCATATCTGAGCTCTGCTCACGCAATACCTTCTTCCGCCTGGAAGATCTCAATGAGTTTCTGGTTATAGTCATCAAGGTAGCTTTGAAGACCATCCCGGTCGATTAGCCGCACGCCCGCCGTACTGGCCAACTCTTTCGCTGATTTCGTGTAGTAGGAGTTCGTGACGACCATCGCCTCGTCGCACCCGTAGAACGCTTTAGCAGAGATGGCTTGCTGCACAGCAGCATTGCCCACAGAACCAGAGTAATTCTTCGCCTGGATGACCATGTTTTTACCGAACCGGGTAACGAAAAGGTCAGCGCCCTGATCAGCAGTCTTCTTGGTCTCTTGGACGTCGTAGCCAATGGTCTGGAAGATCTCAACCAGGAAAGCTTCAAATTGAAATCCGTCCATAGCATCCACCAGATACATGGTGATGAACTGATTCGGATTGAAATGCTCCAGCTGAGATCCAAGCCGCTCGACGAGAATATCGAAATAAATTTCCTCGCAGAGGCTCAGGCCATTCCGGAAAACCTGTATCGGGAGGAGTGGCACACCAGATGTCGACGCCGCCTGGGGATTGAATTGCACATTGGGGAAAGCAACGTCATTTTCCCACAGGTAGTAATAGAACAAGGCCAAGTCAGACCTGAAGGTCGTTCCTGCCTCTTCAATCCAAGAACGTAAGGTGTCGGTAAGATCAGTCCGAATGTGGCGGGTCAATTCTGTGGAGAAGCCCAGATAGGCAGAGTTGAAGGCGGTGGTCTGTAGCAGCTTGTCCAATAGGGATGGAAGACCTTCAAGTTCGTCAAAGCCTTTGCGAATCAAGACTTCCCTGAACAGCTCTCTCTCGCTGTACACACCATCCAACCGTGGGCCGGGTACCCCTGCGTCATCGTTGCTACCTGCGCGCTCCCGGGTGGTGTGAATGAAGTTCGTGAAGTACGGCTGCTTTAGCTCCGAGTATTTTCTCAATACGTTGTTCAGAAGATCGTTGAGCTGGGCTTGCTCCTTCTTCTTCCCGAAAAAGTCTTGAATCAAGCCTTTGGATCTGTATTGAAAGTCGGGATAAAACGAAGGATCCAGTGGCGTGAGGTGTCGCAACGTGAGCTCTGATGAAGGCGAAACCTGAGAGGCCATGCACCACGGGCATGCGATCTCGAAGGTAGTTCTGCTGCATCCATTGCATTGGTAAATCATCGCGTCGATTCCTTTCTTGAGTCATCGCGCGGTCTCGCGCTTATCTTGCAAGCGAACATAGCTCAGTGCCATCAGCTCGTCCATCGGGACTATCCAGAGTGACAGAACCGTGCTTGATCAAGTCCTGACGGTACTGATAAAAGCGCCCAATCACGGACAGAGTGATCACAATAACACCTGCATCTACCTGGTTGACAATCACTAGAAAATGCACAAAAATGCCAGTTGACACTACTTAGAATTTGCACGCTTTCCGGAGAGTCAAATGCCAGAATTCCAGCATCCAAGCGAGATTGAGCCGAAGCTCAGCCGAGCCCATCTCGATGTCGTTTTCAACAACCTCTTGGACGCTGCGTATAAGGCACTAGAGGCTACTTCGACAGACGATGACACCAATTGGACACGAGGCGTTTTTCCGTATGGGCGCATCCATGGTCGCTTCATACGTCTTCAACGTGAGGGTGACCTTCCTTGGTTCCGACTCGTCAACAAAACACTGGATTACACAGTCAGCGTCAACGGGGTTTTGATGCAGTTCGTAACTGATGACCCTGACCTACGCAAGAAAGGGCATCGTTTACAAAAAAACCAAGTCGAGCGATATCACCACAGCCTTCTCGGGCCAGCCAACGATGGCAACCTCACTTGGCGGGTATACGTAGATAGTGATCGTAACCCTGATGGGCCGACCCTGACGGTCTCGATCTTGGGTTTCGACACGAACCGGAACGTTATCTGCAAATGGGTTCACAACTATGAGCCTTTGGTCTCGGTTCGCACGACCGCGCTTTCGCCAGTCGTTGAGATTGTTGACTCGCTGCCGATCCGTCGCGAGAAAGACGCCGCACAGACAGAAATGAAAGATACCGACTCGAAAGATGAATAACACGACAGGCTTCCTGCCTTTGGGTGATGAGTTTTCGCCCGACAAGCTCCGCCTCGCTAGGTGCGCGGCGGGGCGATCCCTTGCTGAGATTGGTGAGCTACTTGGCGTTACCAGGCAGTACGCGCACAAGCTTGAGGTCAACGCGATACCCTCCCCTAATCAACTGGAGCGGCTTTGCGAAGTCCTGAAGGTTGGGGAAAGCTTTTTCTTTGCCCCCCGAAAAAGTGGCGTAGAGCTAGAGCAATGCCATTTCCGGAGCGTCCGAACTTCGACTCTTACTCTCAAAAAAACCATCGCCGCTCAAGTTGAGATGTTCGAGTTGCTGGTTGATGAGCTGGACAAGGAGGTCGCATTTCCTGTCGTGGACTTCGCTGCCCTTGATGAACCTGTCACCGGTGCTGGGAAGATTGAGTTGGTAGCGGAGCGATTTCGCAGGGAACAAGGATTAGGCTTAGGGCCGCTATCAAGTGTGACAAAGCTCGCAGAGAAGATTGGCGTTTTGGTGGTCAACCTTGCAGACGCTGATGACCGAATTGATGCTTTTTCTCTGTTTAACAAACGTCCTTTAATCGTTCGCAATACATCCAAGGCCAACCCTGGAAGGCAACGGTTTGACCTGGCCCATGAGCTCGGCCATCTAGTCATGCATCAAGGGATCGAGACAGGGTGCCGTGAGACTGAGGAACAAGCCAACCAGTTCGCCAGCGCACTCCTGATGCCACGAGCAAGCTTCGCTGCGGAGTTTCCGACCATGAGAGGGAAGTACCTGAACTGGCCAGCGCTCAAGGAGCTAAAGCTTCGCTGGAAGGTGAGCTTCAAGGCATTAATCTATCGGGCTCGTGCATTGGATCTGCTAACTGCCGATCAAGCGAAGAGTGGCTTTACCTACCTAGCGCGTAAAGGGTTTACTAAAAGCGAAGAGTTTGACGATTTGATTCCGATGGAGTTCCCCCTCCTCGTTCAGCGCGCAATCGACTTACTGGACTACGCGACGTGGAATCGCGTGCTCGCTGCTGCCGGCTTGAGCACGGAGATGGTGAAGAATCAGTTCATGTTGAAGGTACCTATCGCCCCTTTACGGTTAGTGAACAGCTGCCAACGCTAGGCTTAACAAAGCTAACCGTGGAGGCAAGCTTGCCATGAACAAGCCACTCTTCGACTTTGACCTCAAACGCGTCTCCCGAAAAAACTACATAACAGGGAAAGCCGCCATCAACTTCCCTCATCCTGGAAGCACCACGGGTGGATGGCATTTCCTTGCATATTTTGATCGGGAATCCGGCGTGGCTAAGGTGTCGTTAGCAGGCATTCATTACCCTGACACCACAGCCTACTTTGGCGATCTGGGCATCATCGACGTGACCGATGAGCTCGCAAAGCGTGGATGGTCTGTGGATGGCCATCGCCTGTTCATGGCAGATCACTACAGAGCCGCTGCGGACATGATCGTGAGATGGGCCCTGAGCGAGTCCAACCACTGCAGCGTCGAGATTGATGATTGGTTCCCCTCTCGTGCGGAGAGACAGCGACTGCTTGAGATTCTAGATACAGGAAGGTCAAAGCTTTCCACGGTTGGCCGCTGGCAAAAAGTGGAAGCGTGGCTGCGTACGCAAACCTTCAGCTAGGCGCTTGAACAATCCAATTGGCTCTCTCTGGCTCCATGCGTGGCAGCTGCCGGGCCGACCGTGATCATGCGTCTCATCCAATCGGCGCGCTTCGATGGGCTGAATCCGTGTAAATATCTCGGGGACGGTTGGCGAGCCTGCGAGCGCAGGTGGCGAGAAAGCTTGAACAGCAACGACTTTGCCAATGGTCACAGGCCCATACGGGCGGTGTGAGAAATGATTATCGAGGCGGTTCTCAATCTAATGGAATCGACGTGGGTATTTGCCATGCAGGTTTTTTATCAACCTGGCTGTCGAAAATCTGCCGGGCCTTGCGGAAATCCTCAGCGTTCTCGACTACCCAAGTCCAGATAGGGGACATACGAACCAACAGCCCCATTCCCAGTGGGGTCAGCTCATACTCGACACGTGGCGGAATCTCACCGAACTCCCGCCGAAGTACCAGGCCATCCCGCTCCATCGAGCGTAGCGTCTTGGTCAACATCCGCTGAGTTACCCCAGTCATCTGCCTTTTTATTTCCGCATGACGCATCGTGCCATACACCCCCAAGGCATGCAGGATGCCCAACGACCAGCGGCTGCCTGCGTGAGCAAGCACTTCCCGCCTGACACCATCATCGTCTTCTCTAAGCGTTCGGCAGATTGTCTCTGCCTGAATCAGAGCCTCCTGATCGGTCATTTCTTTATCTGGTATCACAGGTGTGCCTTCTTACGAGGGTTGCCTAATCGTGCAAGCATTGGTTCATCTTACAGGCAACAGATCTCAGGAGAACTCATGACCAACGCAACCCAGTTCCCCACCCAATCTATTCTCGTTCTAGGCGCCGGTGAACTTGGTCTACCGGTTTTACGCAATCTTGCGCGAGTGGCAAAGCGTTCGCCTGGCTCCAGCATCAGCGTCCTGCTCAGAAGTTCGACCATCGACACTCAGTTGCCCGAGAAAAAGGCCGAAATCGATGAGCTTCGGAGCCTCGGCATCCAGACGGTAGCCGCAGACCTTGTGAACGACTCAATCGAGCAACTGGCTGAGGTATTCGCACGCTTCGATACCGTAATAGGCTGTACAGGCATGGTTGCAGGCCGGGAAACACCAATGAAGCTGGCTACCGCTGCTCTGAAGTCCGGTGTGAAGCGCTACTTCCCGTGGCAGTTCGGTGTCGACTTCGAGGTAATCGGTCGGGGCAGTCCTCAGGATCTGTTCGATGCTCAGCTTGATGTACGCGAATTGCTTCGTGCCCAGGATAAAACTGAATGGGTAATCATCTCGACGGGTATGTTCACGAGCTTTCTGTTCGAGCCAGTATTCGAGGTGGTTGATTTCGAAAACGATACCGTAAACGCGCTTGGTAGCCTCGAGACCAGCGTGACACTCACGACTCCAGACGACATCGGTGCATTGACAGCGGAAATCGTTTTTTTCGAACCGCGCTTTAGCAATGAAATCGTTTATCTCTCAGGAGACACAGTGACGTATGGAGAGGTTGCGAGCCTTCTCGAACGCGTACTGGGCCGTCCATTCAAACGTAACGTGTGGACTGTTCCGTACTTGCTCCAAGAGTTGGAGAAAGACCCAACGCATCACATCAAGAAGTACCGCGCTGTATTCGCCCAGGGCAGCGGCGTGGCCTGGCCTAAAGCGGGTACCTTCAACGCGCAGCAGGCGATTCTAGTCACGACCGCTCAGGAGTGGGCGCAGGCAAATCTGGCATCAGGCTCACCAGCCGATTGATTAATGAGCTAAAGCCGTCCACGGGCGGGCAGGATGTCTCGCTCGAGAATATCGAGCACGTGTGTCACCTCTGGATCTACGAATAGATAACTTGGCCGAACGGTTTCAGATAACCGTCCCGCAAGGTAGTTCAAGCTTCGAAAAAAGCACGGCAGGCGTTCATCAGAGCAGTTGCGTCATTTAGAGCTCGGTGGTGCCTAATGCACCCGACAAGGGAACAGTCGTATCCTTGAAATCATTGGGTCGAATCGACTCTGCGATTAATCCCACATAATCATCGTGGCTTAAGTAACCTTCTTGACATGATTTGCCTGTATGCCGGCCTGATACGCTGTTGTTCCGTAAGTGTATGGCCAATACAGGTTGTGCGATCAACGGTCTGATCCGTAGATGTTAGAATCAGTGGCAAGTCTGACCTAACGCGGGCGCGCATTGGGCGTTTTGGGACGTCAACCTTGGATAACCAGACGGGCCGGAAGGTGCAGTAATGTTTCTTAGTCTTGAAGTTCGCAGCTATGAGAGGGAAGACCGTCACCACCACCACGAGCATGCTCAATTGGTACTGCCGATTCGTGGCGAAATGGAAATTGACGTAAACGGTCGCGGCGGCTGCATTGATCAGTCATTGGCAGCGCTTGTAACACCTGGCTCGATCCATTCGCAGCAAACTCACCTCGATAGCCGTTTTTTAGTTTTGGACTGTGCGCCGACGATTATGGAAACGCTCCAGATCGAGCGTCTTGCTCAGAAAATATATGTGCCCATTTCCCCCGCTACTCGTCGGCTTATAGAGTTCGCTGAGCTAATCGGCAATGCGCAATTGTCCATCGCGGCCTCCCAATTGGGGCCTCTGCTTTTGTCGTCTCTAAATCCGGATATCTCCCGCTTTCCAGACCCCATGAAGCAGTTGATCGCTCGTGTTCAGGCGGATCCTGGAGCGAACTGGAGCAATGAAAGCATGGCTCAAGTAGCAAAAATGAGCATGAGTCAGATGCACCAACGTTTCCGGCTAATGTTCGAGATGAGTCCGCAAGCTTGGTTGACTGATTTACGCCTGCAAGAAGCTCAACGATGGTTGCGTGGAACCTCATTGACCATATCCGAGATTGCCTTGCGTGCCGGCTTTTGCGACCAGGCATCGCTGACCCGTGCCATGCAGCGCGTGAGGGCCACGACCCCGGCGGTTTATCGTAAAACGCAAAAACAGTCTGGGTAAAAAATCCCGTAGTTACCGACAATACTCCCCGAATCAGTTGCTCCAGACTTTACCCAAAAGGCTTTGGAGCGCGGATGAAATGCTTGCTGATCGATTACTGCTAAAGGGCATTGTCTACGGAGTTTGCGCGGGCCTGTGTTGGGGAGTGATCTTCCTCGGCCCCCAGCTCACCCCGGGGCTGAGCGGCCTGCAATTCGCCGTTCTGAGATTTCTCTGCTACGGCGCGATTTCGGTGGCCTTGCTTACGCCCCGCTGGAGGCGCGCTTGCGCCAATCTCACTACCGCCGACTGGAAGTCACTCTTCTGGCTTAGCCTGATTGGGAACCTCATTTACTACACGCTAGTGGGCACCGGTGTGCAGTTGGTTGGCATTGCCACAACATCTCTGATCGTCGGACTCATTCCGGTCTTCGTCACGCTGGCAGGTCGTCATGACGTCAACGCAATTTCTTTGCGCAAGCTCACTCCCTCGCTGTTCTGCGCTGTGGGCGGGGTCGTACTCATCAGCTGGCACGCACTGATCAACGGCGACAAGCCAGACATACTGACAAACGTCGCCGGAATTCTATGCGCAGCGGGCGCGTTAGTGACATGGAGTTGGTTCGCAGTGAGCAACGCCCGGCGGCTGGCTCAAGTAGCAAGCGTTTCCGCTCATGACTGGGCACTGCTGACAGGGGTCATGACTGGCGCTCAGTCACTGCTTTTGGCGGTACCTGTCCTGGGCTGGCAGGTCGGAACGCATGGCAACTCCGAATGGCTACACTTTGTCATGGTAGCCGGTGGCGTAGCGTTTTTATCTTCGGTTGTGGGTAATGCGTGCTGGAATCAGGCGAGCCGACTTCTACCACTGGCACTAAGCGGACAAGTGCTCGTGATTGAGACGTTAGCGGCGCTGGTTTTTGGATTTCTATGGGAGCATCGGCTGCCCGACTCACATGAAATTGCGGCGATTGCACTTCTGGTCACCGGTGTCTTGTGGTGTCTGAATTGTCATCGTACTCCCCGTCACTCTCCGGCTGTTTAACTCGTACAGAGATGCTATAGCGACAGGAATACTGACTACCCCTACCAGTTGTGATTAATTGGTCACCCACTATGCGGTAGCAACTGATCGATCTCACTCGCCCGGTGCGTCGGTAGGCGCGTGAGAACATCCTTCAGATACGCATATGGATCATAACCATTCAGCCGCGCAGACGGGATCAAGGTCATGATTGCCGCCGCCCGTTTGCCGCTGCGCAGTGATCCAGCGAAGAGCCAGTTTTCGCGCCCAAGAGCCCATGGCCTGATTTGATTTTCGGCCCAATGGTTGTCAATGGGTACTGCCCCGTCATCGATGTAGCGTGATAGCGCTGCCCAGCGTTTCAGGCTGTAATCGAGGGCTCTGCTGATGGCTGAGCCTTCGGGCACCAGATCGCGCTGGGCGCTCATCCAGGCATGGAGCATGTTCATCACCCGTACAGCTTTTTCTTGTCGTATTCGACGCCTTAAATCCGGCTCCAGATCGCGGACGTCGCTTTCGATTTCGTACAGAAACTGGATATAACGCAGGGCTTACTCGGAAGATGGATAGGTCGCAGAGCACACCCGCGAGTATTACCCAGGCGTGACCGTCCCAATTGGCGTCCACAAACTCTCCCTCGTAGGTTGCCCCTGGAATGTTCCCCCTGCATTCGAAAGCATACTGGCCGTTAATCAGCAGGTCACGGGTCATGCAGAGTGAATGCCTTCCGCAGAATGCTGCTCCCATGGTGGGCATGGTGACCAAGCCTCCACGAGCTTATCGATGAAGAGTCGAATTTTTGGAGAGAGGTGCCGCTTGCTAGGGTAGATCACCCGAATAGGCTCTGCGGCCTCTGCATACCCAGCGAGCAATTGAACAAGCTTGCCGCGCCGCAGGTCGTCGTTAACCACATAGGAAGGAAGAGTCGCGATGCCCAAGCCGGCGACAGCTGACTGGTGTAGTGACTCCGCACTGTCCATCTGTAGTCTTCCACCATGAGTAACGGGCACAGATCGCCCGTTTACTCGGAAATTCCAAGGAAGCAGTCTCCCGCCGCTCACGAAATGCAAACACTGGTGCTCGGATAAATCCTCAGGCGTTTTAGGCTCGGCATGCTCAGCCAGATACTTGGGTGAAGCACAGGTAATCATTTGTTGGTAGGCCACAGTGCGCGTGAGCAACCGAGAGTCCTCCTTGGGAGGGCCAATGCGCATGGCCAAATCAAATCCCTCGTCAATCAGGTCGACCAGCCTGTCAGAAAAGGTGACATCCACGCTCAAGGAGGGCCAGTCCTTAAGACAGCATTCAATGTGCTGAAGGACATGAAGTCTCCCTAACGCAACCGGCAGACTCATCCGAAGTCGTCCACTAGGTGTCGAACGACGAAACGCAAGGGCATCCTCCACGTCATCCAGATCCTGAAGAACGCCCACACAGCGTTCATACAGAACCTGACCGTCATCGGTCATGCTCAAGCTACGCGTAGTGCGATTCAGTAGACGTACCTGTAAACGAGCCTCAAGCCTGACTATCGACTTCCCCACCGCAGAGCGCGTGAGGCCAAGTTGCTTTGCCGCCGCAGTGAAGCTTCCCGCGTTTACCGAGCTTACAAACGCGGCGATATCATTCAGATTATGGAGTTCCATACGGCCTCGGTGGTCTCAACGCTCGGGCGGCTTAGCACCTGTTATGGGGAACCCTATTCCCCAATACTAAGCATAGTATCTCAATTAGCTAATCAACTCCCAACGATCAATTGAGGTCATTATGAACACCAAAGTCCAAGCAGCCGTCCAAACCTGGGCCAATAGCCTTAGCGATCTGGTACCCGTTCTTAAGGGAATCGATACCACCACAAAAATGAGCGACATCCGCGACTCTTACGCAAAAATGCTCGCGCAAAATCCAGCGCCAGCTGGCGTTAAATTCGAAGCAGTCGACATGGGTGGCGTACCCGGCACACTGGTTA
>Ga0065714_10064881_pt1 | contig 16136 bp, 10 predicted proteins | sample MisRhiReplicate2_FD_59101 | JGI IMG/M metagenome (GOLD analysis project Ga0065714, IMG submission 59101) | Miscanthus rhizosphere microbial communities from Kellogg Biological Station, MSU, sample Rhizosphere Soil Replicate 2: eDNA_1 v2... | ecosystem: Host-associated > Plants > Roots >...
ATTAAGTTTAATTACAAACAATTATAAATTTTCAAACAATACTTATGTTAAGTAAAGAAGATATAGCAAAACGTATTTCCAAAGAAGTAAAAGATGGATATTATGTAAACTTGGGAATCGGAATTCCGACTTTGGTGGCCAATTACGTTCCGGATAATCTTTCGGTAGAGTTTCAGAGTGAAAACGGAGTTTTAGGAATGGGACCGTTTCCCTTCGAAGGCGAAGAAGATGCAGATGTTATCAATGCAGGGAAACAGACGATCACTATTTTAGAAGGTGGTTCATTTTTCGATTCAGCTTTTAGTTTCGGGATGATTAGAAGCCAAAAAGTTGATTTAACCATTCTCGGAGCAATGGAAGTTTCAGAAAACGGAGATATTGCCAACTGGAAAATTCCCGGAAAAATGGTCAAAGGAATGGGCGGCGCAATGGATTTGGTTGCTTCAGCTGAAAATATTATCGTTGCAATGATGCATGTCAACAAAGCCGGAGAAAGCAAAATTCTAAAAAAATGTACACTTCCTCTAACCGGGATCAATTGCGTGAAAAAAGTGGTTACTGAATTAGCCGTTTTAGATGTTACTCCGGCTGGATTTAAGCTTGTTGAAAGAGCTCCCGGAGTTTCCGTAGAACACATTATAAAATCTACAGAAGCAGATCTCATCATAGAAGGCGAAATTCCTGAAATGCAGTTCTAATAAAAAAACCTTGTCGATCGACAAGGTTTTTTTATTTGTAGTTTATTGACATAGGAAAATGGAACGTTAATAAAATTAAAAATTAATCCGTTAAAAAATTTCCACTGTTTGAAGTGCGGCATAAACCTTTAATCAAAAAATAAATATCCAATCCGCGCAAGTTTTGGAAATTTTAGGATTAAATTTTAATTTTTAGTGGAATTTTCCAAGTCTTGAATTTTTGTTTCTTTTGTTTCAAGACAAAAGAAAAATTAATTGAATTTGTCTTATTAACTTTATAAAAAAAAATTATTTCCCGTCCTGCGCTCCAAAAACCTTCTGCAAAATACTTGTAGTCCTCATTACAGAATTATTCCTGATTCCGGTTTCTTTTTCTGCTACCATTTTGAAGACACCATTGATCGTTTCGTTGGTAACGTATTCGTTTAAATCAGTAGAAACAGAATTTCCCGTTAATGTATTGTATTTAGAAATCAGATTGTTCCAAACTTTGTCAGCACCCACCTTTCCTAAAGATGCCTTTACTTTTGGCTGAAAAGCGGTGAAAAGTTGAGCTTGTGTTTTAGTTTGAAGATAATTTGTTGCTGCATTATTGCTTCCAAGTAAAATATTTTTAGCGTCTGTAATCGTCATCGAAGTAATCGCTTTTGTAAAGATAGGAGCGGCTTCTGTGACAGCATCTTCCGCAGCTCTGTTCAATAGTTTGACGCCCTGATCAGCCAGACTTCCCAATCCAAAAGCACGGAGTTTTGTATCAATAACTCTCAATTTTTCAGGCATTAAAATCTTAACAGCCTCATTTTTCAGGAAACCGTCAGTAACGCCCAATTTTTTCACACCTTCTGTTACGCCAAGACTCAAAGCTTCTTTCAAACCTGACGAAATCTGAGTTGAAGACAGACTGCTGATATTTACAGAAGGTGATTTTGTAGGGGTTGAAGTTGTAGTCGTTGTATTTGTAGAGGTTTTCGTTTTCACAGGATTGTTGAGATCAACTCCTGTTTGATTTTTAACGGTCGATTTGATAATATCTAAAATCTGTGCTTGTGCAGAAACTGAAAATAATAATCCAGCTACTAGAATAAAAGTTTTTTTCATCGCTTATTTTATACAAATTTAGATGTTTTATGGCTTAATAAGTTAAATTATAGACTTAAATTTTTCAGAAAAGAATTATATTCGCTAAAATCTAAACTCGACAAAAATGCTGCGTATTTTACTGATTTTTTCTTTACTGATTTCAACTTGTTTTTTCTCTCAAACAAAACTGAATTTAATTCCTTATCCGCAAAAAGTCGAGTTTCAACAAGGAGAATTTATGATTCCTGACAATTTTATACTTGATAAAAATTTACCAAAACAGGAAACGGAATATTTCAAAAAGCATCTTAAAAGAGAACTTACATTTAAATATGGAAAAAAAGATGAGACAGTTCATTTAATACATTCATTATTTCCACCATCATTGAGCCATTTACCTTTAAATGAAAATCAAACAAAAGAAAAATATACCATTCATATTTCTTCAAAGAAGATTGTCATCAATTCATATACAAAGCAAGGGTATTTTTTAGCACTTCAAACGCTGATCCAGTTATTCGAGCAGTATAAAGATGAAGGGAAAATTCCCGCGATGAAGATTGAGGACGAGCCCAAATTTGCATGGCGTGGAATGCATTTGGATGTTTGCCGCCATTTTTTTACGGTTGAAGAAGTAAAACAATACATCGATTATTTAGCAATGTATAAACTCAACACTTTTCATTGGCATTTAACCGATGATCAGGGTTGGAGAATTGAAATAAAAAAATATCCAAAACTCACACAAATAGGCTCAAAACGTAAAGAATCAATGATCGGAGCATACGTTGACAATACATTCGACGAAAAACCTTACGGTCCCTATTTTTATACACAGGATCAGATTAAAGATGTTGTAAAATATGCAACGGAAAGACATATCACAGTTGTTCCGGAGATTGAAATGCCGGGACACGCTTTGGCAGCTTTATCAGCGTATCCTGAATTGGCTTGTACAAAAGGACCTTTTGAGCCTGCAACGAAATGGGGTGTTTTCGATGATGTTTTTTGTCCGAAAGATGAAACTTTCAAATTTTTAGAAAATGTTTTGGATGAGGTGATGGTACTTTTTCCATCGCAATATATCCATATTGGAGGTGATGAATGCCCGAAAACCAGATGGAAGGAATGTGCTCATTGTCAGCAATTAATAAAGAAAAATAATTTGAAGGATGAACATGGCTTACAAAGTTATTTTATTCACAGAATTGAAAAATATGTAAATTCTAAGGGTCGAAAAATTATCGGTTGGGATGAGATTCTTGAAGGAGGATTAGCTCCAAACGCAGCTGTAATGAGCTGGACGGGAATTAAAGGTGGTATAGAAGCTGCAAAGTCAGGACATTTCGCTGTAATGACTCCGGGTTCTTATTGCTATTTCGATCATTATCAAGGAGATCCTGCAACGGAACCAAATGCTTTCGGTGGTTTTACGCCATTGGATAAAGTATATTCTTACAATCCGATTCCTTCCGAACTGAATGTTGAACAGGCAAAGTATATTTTAGGAGTTCAGGCGAATTTATGGACGGAATATATTCTTGATTTTAAACAGGTTCAATACATGATTTTCCCAAGGTTATTTGCTCTTTCCGAAGTCGGATGGGGAACCTCTGATTCTGAAAATTATAAAGAATTTGAAGGAAGAGTGATCAATGAGTTCAAAGTTTTGGATAAAATGAATGTGAACTATGCGAAAAGTATCTACAACATTTCCGGAAAGGTAATTCCTTATAATAACGGGGTTTCTTATGAACTTTCAACTTCACAAAACCCAAGCGGAGTCCGATATACTTTAGACGAAACAGAGCCGAATACAAATTCGCAAACCTATCAAAATCCGATTCCAGTTTCAAAATCAATGAAGATAAAATCTGCTTATTTTGAAAATGGACAATTAAAAAGTGCCGTTTCTTCTCAACAATTTATAACATCTAAAACTACAGGAAAAACTATTACATTAGAACAGCAGCCGAGCGAAAATTATTCTTTCGGCGGATCTTTCACATTAGTTGACGGAATTGTTGGGAATGTAAAACAATTGGGAAAAACGTGGCTTGGTTTTCAAGGAAAAGATGTTGTGGCAACAATTGATTTTGGACAAAAAACTAATTTTACAGAAGTTTATTTTAATACATTAGAAAACAAAGGAAGTTGGATTCATATGGCAAAATCTGCACAGATTTTTGTTTCTGATGATAATAAAAATTTCAAAATGATCAAAGAAATCGGAAAAGACGAGATCCAAAATTCAAAAGGAAAAATCAAAGTAAACGTAGGAAATCAAAATTCAAAATATATTAAAATTAAAATAGAAAACGCAGGAATTATTCCAGCCGGAAATCCGGGAGCAGATTCAAAAGCTTGGCTTTTTGTTGATGAAATCGGAGCAAATTAAACAACCTTTATCTACGCCCTAATTCCTAGAACCTTATACCTATTAAAAAATATGAACTCAAGAAGAAAATTTATAAAAAATACAGCATTGGTTTCTTCAGCATTATTGTTGAATCCATTGGATTTAATTGCTAAAGACTTACCTGAAACAGATAATAAAATTGTAAGTAAACCAATCGTACTCTCGACTTGGAATTTCGGATTAAAAGCCAATGAAGAAGCTTGGACGATTTTAGGCAAAGGCGGAAAAGCTTTAGATGCCGTTGAAAAAGGTGTTCGTCTGGTGGAAAACGACCCGGCTGAGAGAAGCGTTGGCTACGGCGGTCGTCCCGACAGAGACGGTAGAGTGACGTTGGATGCTTGTATTATGGATGAAAATTACAACATCGGTTCGGTTGCGGCTTTAGAAAATATCAAAAATCCGATTTCTGTTGCGCGAGCTGTGATGGAAAAAACACCACACGTCATGTTGGTGGGTGACGGAGCTTTGCAATTTGCCATTTCTCAAGGTTTTAAAAAAGAAAATATTCTGACCGCCGAGTCTGAAAAAGAGTGGAAAGAATGGTTAAAAGACAGCAAATATCAACCTATCGTAAACATTGAAAATCACGATACTATAGGAATGATTGCTTTGGATTCGGAAGGAAATCTTTCCGGAGCCTGCACAACCAGCGGAATGGCTTTCAAAATGCACGGAAGATTAGGAGATTCATCGATTATCGGAGCAGGTTTATTCGTTGATAATGAAGTAGGTGCAGCGACGGCAACAGGTCATGGTGAAGAAGTAATCAGAATGGTTGGAACCCATCTAGTCGTTGAATTGATGCGACAAGGCAAAAGTCCACAACAGGCTTGTAAAGAAGCCGTTGAAAGAATTGTAAAAATTACTAAGAAAAGAAGTAAAAACTTAAAAGACATTCAGGTTGGTTTTATTGCTTTGAATAAAAAGGGAGAATACGGTTCGTACTGTATTCAGGATGGATTTAATTTTGCCGTTTACGACCAAAAAGGAAATCGTTTGGAAAAACCGGAATTTGCTTTGAAATAGATTAAGAAATTAGAAATTAGAAATTAGAAATTAGAAATTAGAAATTAGAAATTAGAAATTAGAAATTAATTTCCCTAAACCCTAATAAACCCCAAATGTCAAAAATAGAAATAGCCTGCTTCAACCCTGAATCAGCAATCATTGCCTTCGAAAATGGAGCCGACAGAATAGAATTATGCGACGGATTAAGCGAAGGTGGAACAACACCAAACTTTGAAACAGCAAAACAACTTAGAGAAAAAATAAACATCCCGATTTTTGTGATGATTCGTCCGAGAGGTGGAGATTTTACGTATTCTGACGCCGAATTTGAGCAGATGAAGAATGAATTAATTCAATTAAAATCATTGAATGTTGACGGCTTTGTTTTTGGAATTTTAGATGAAAACGATGAGGTGAATATTGAACGAAATAGAACTTTAGTTGAATTGGCAAATCCTCTTCAGTGTACTTTTCATCGTGCTTTTGACAGAGCAAAAGATCTGGAAAAATCTTTAGAAAAAGTAATTGATTGTGGTTTTAAAACAATTCTTACTTCGGGTCAGAAACCAAACGTTTCTGAAGGGAAAGAAAACCTTAAAAAGTTAGTTGAATTGTCCAACAGAAGAATCGAAATTCTTGTCGGTGGCGGACTTCGTTCAACAAATATTGAAGAAATCAGAGGAGTTACAAAAGCAGAATATTTTCATTCTTCTGCGATTACTGATGGTGGCGTTTTGGCGAATGCTGATGAGGTTGTAGCTTTGAAAAATAGATAATCTTAAAAATCAACGGCCTGTTTGTCATTCAGAGCGGAACGAAGTGGAGTGAAGAACCTCTATTTGATTGTTTAGATTCTTCCTTCAGAATGACAAACCAAGTGTTTTAAATTTTACGATTATAAATTCCATAAACCATTCATTAATGAACAAAACTATCCTTTTTGCTTTCCTTTTTATCCAAAATATACTATTTGCACAGTTTTCAGAACGAAATTTATCTTCTGAAAAGTGGGAGTTGAAAAATGCAAAAGAAAATTCTTGGCTGACCGCCTCGGTCCCGGGAACAGTTCATTTGGATTTGATGAATCATAAAATTATTCCCGATCCTTACAAAGATGAAAACGAAAAGAAAGTTCAATGGATAGAAAATGAAGATTGGGATTATCAGACTTTATTTACAATTTCAGCCAAGGAATTGGAAAATCAAAACATCGATTTGGTTTTTAATGGATTGGATACCTTTTCTGAAATTTATCTGAACGGAAAACTGTTGAGAAAAACAGATAATATGTTTAGGAAATGGGAAATTCCTGTAAAACAAAATTTAAAAGTTGGAGGTAATTTACTGCAAATTAAATTCAAATCTGCGGTAAACGTCGGGAAAGGATTGGCAAAAAAAGTTCCCTTTACGATGCCTGAATCTCCAAGAAGTTTTGTGAGAAAAGCGCAATATCAATTCGGATGGGACTGGGGACCGAGATTGGTAACAGCAGGAATCTGGAAAGATGTTAAGTTGAATTTTTGGAATAATGCCAAACTTGAAAACGTAAAAATAGAGCAAAAAATTTTAACAAAACAAAAAGCAGAATTAAATATTCAAACCGAAATTATTGCTGAAAAAGAAGGAAAATATGCTGTTTCGGTTAATAATCAATCAAATAATTTTCAATTGAAAAAAGGAAAAAATACCATTCAGATTCCTTTTACGATTAATAATCCAAAACTATGGCAACCCAATGGATGGGGCGATCCGAATTTGTATGATATGAAAATTTCTTTGCAAAAAGATTCAAAATTTTTAGATAATAAAACTGAAAAAATTGGGTTAAGAACCATTGAGTTAATTCAGGAAAAAGACGAAAAAGGTAAATCATTCTACTTTAAAGTCAACGGAAATCCAATGTATGCAAAAGGCACCAACTGGATTCCATCAGATAGTTTTTCGCCAAGAATTACCAAAGAAAAATATCAGAAACTCATCAGGGATTCCAAAGAAGCCAACATGAATATGATTCGCGTTTGGGGCGGCGGAATTTACGAGGACGACGAATTCTACAAAGCCTGTGACGAAAACGGAATTTTGGTTTGGCAGGATTTTATGTTTGCGGGAAGCTTTTATCCGTCCGACGAAGAGTTTTTAAACAATGTAAAAGAAGAGGTGAAAGATCAGGTCAACCGACTTCAAAATCATCCGTCAATTGCTTTGTGGTGTGGAAATAATGAAATTGATGAAGCGATTGTCAATTGGGGTTATCAAAAACAATTTAATTATTCAAAAGAAGATTCTCTTCAGGTTTGGAAAGATTATAAAAAACTCTTTCACGAAGTCATTCCAAATGCAATCAATGATGTTGCTGCAAAAGATAAAGCGATATATTGGCCAAGTTCACCATCAATCGGCTGGGGTCACCAAGAAAGTTTAACCGAAGGAGATTCTCATTATTGGGGAGTTTGGTGGGGCGAATTTCCTTTTGAAATGTATAACGAAAAAGTTGGCAGATTCATGTCTGAATATGGTTTTCAGGGAATGCCAAGTCTGGAAGCTGTAAAATCCATGTTTTCTGATAAACCTAATTTAAGTTTAGAAAATCCAACCCTAAAAGCTCACGAAAAAAATGCTCGCGGTTTTCATATTATTGATGAATATATGAAGCGTGATTATATTGTTCCGACAGATTTTGTGAAATACAATTATGTTTCGCAATTGCTTCAGGCTCGTGGAATGCAGATTGCGATTGACGCACATCGTCGTGCAAAACCTTACAATATGGGAACTTTGTATTGGCAGTTGAATGATTGTTGGCCGGTGATTTCATGGTCTTCAATTGATTATCTGGGAAATTGGAAAGCATTGCATTATCAGATTAAAAGAAGTTTTGAAAATCAGGTGATTTTGATGTCGGAAGAGAAGATAGAGCAAGATGAAATCTTAAATTTTTATGTAATTAATGATAATTTAGAAAAGGTTGAAGATTTATATTTAGATTTTAATATTATGAAATTCAATGGTGAGAAAAAAGGTTCCGGAGGGTTAGCAGAGTCTAGTACTATAGAGTCAAACGGGATATTAAAATTTTCTTTTTCACTTGAAGAAATCATTGGAGATTCAAATAAAGATGAAATTTTTCTCGACATCACTGTTAGAGATAAAAATGAGAAAATATTTGCTAAATCTAATTATTTCTTTGCAAAACCAAAAGATTTAAAACTTTCAAAACCGACAATTAAAATCAAGAAAATTTCTGCAACTGAAATCGAAATTTCTACTGATGTTTTAGCAAAAGATGTTTATTTAATGGGAAGCACACATTTTAGCGACAATTTCTTTGATCTACTTCCAAAAACTTCAAGAAGAATCACATTTTCAAAACCTTTGGAAAAAATTGACGTAATGAGTCTTTGGGAAACAATGAATCCTTAAATTTGCAGAAATCTTCTGATAATTATGGTAAATTTTGTTTTGATCGCCGTTTGCATTCTCGCAGGAATGATCTTAAAAGGAACAAAATCTATCCATCCAGATGCGCACAAAGGCATCAATACCTGGATTATTTATCTCGCTTTACCTGCTGTTTCGTTTAAATATCTTCCGAAAGTTGATTGGTCAACCGAAATGCTTTTTCCTATCATTTCAACTTTTATTATCGCATTCGGAAGTGGTTTGTTTTTCCTGATTTACAGCAAACGGAAAGGATATTCCGGAAGATCGAGAAGTACGCTCGAATTGGTAAGCGGTTATTGCAACACGTCATTCATCGGATTTCCTCTGATTTCTGCTTTTTATGGTGAAAGTTACCTAAGTATTGCAATTATTTGTGACCAAACGATGTTTTTTGCCCTTTCAACTTTAGGAATCATCGCTGCTGTAAAAGGCGGAAGCAAATCTGGACAAGTAAGTGCACTATTTATTTTAAAAAGACTGGTTACTTTTCCGCCGCTTATTGGTTGTGTTGCTGCTTTAGTTTTATCTCAATTTGTAGATTTCACATTTGCCGAACCTTTTTTTGATAAATTAGCTGCAACGGTAAGTCCTTTAGCATTATTTTCTGTCGGATTACAATTAAAATTCAATGGCTGGAAAAAACTCATTCCACAAATGTCGGCTTCCATGTTTTATAAATTAATTTTATCTCCGGCAATTATTTTAGCATTCGCTTTGCTTATAGGAATCAAAGGAGACATTGCAAAAATTACCGTTTTTGAAGCTGCAATGCCTACTGTTCTTACTGCAAGTATGATTGCAGAACAGTTTAGATTAAACACAAAACTCACGAACCTAACGATTGGATTCAGCATTCTTGTAGGATTTTTTACGACGACGATTTGGTATCATATTATTGAATTTTTCTTTTAATTTTTTTAGGAGCTATTTCCAGCTTTCCGTTTCAATCTTTTTTTATTGTCTTCGGCTTCGCTCAGACAACAAAAAAAGGATTTCCACTGCAATCTGGGCTAGAGTTTTGTTATCATTTTCAAGTTTTGTAATAACTATAACGTTTGTCATTTATTTCAAATATTTAGACTAGTCAGCGTCAAGTTTGTTATTCCGTAGGAATCTCAACATAGATGTTTCAAATCTAATTTTGCTGAGATTCCTCCGGAATGACAAACTTTGTGTTGATTTGAAAATTGCAATTTGATCTTTGCTTTTAAAAAATTGCAGTTCACAAAAGAAAAATTTAATTTTACATTTTAATTTTCCCTTTGCAGTACGCTCAAATTATTTTACCGTTAAATCTAAAAGGAACTTTTACTTACAAAGTTCCGGAAGAACTGGATTCAAAAATTCAGGAGGGAATGCGGGTTCTCGTCCCTTTTGGTGGAAAAAAAATCTACACGGGAATTGTTTTTGAGTTGCATGATTTAGCGCCGGAAGATTTCGTTGCCAAAGAAGTCATCAGTATTTTAGATGATTATCCGATTGTTCCGTCTCAGCAAATTAATTTCTGGAACTGGCTTTCAAACTATTATCTCTGCAATTTGGGTGAAATTTACCGCTTTGCTTTTCCGTCTTCTCTGAAACTGGAAAGTGAAACGTATTTGAAGCTAAAACCAAATGCAGTTATTGAATTTGAAAATCTGGATGTCAACGAGATGTATCTTGTTCAGGCTCTTGAAGTTCGTCAGTTGATTAACTTAACCGATATTGAGGCTTTTATCCCGAAAAAAGAAATCATTAAAACGATCAATTCACTGATTGATCTTCAATATATTGAAATTGATGAGAAAGTTGCTGAAAAATACAAAGCTAAAGAAGTTGCCTATGTAAAAGTGAAAGATGAGGTTTTAGAAAATCAAAATCTTACCGAAATTCTTTTACAACTCAACAGAGCTAAAAAACAGAAAGAACTTTTCCTGAATATTATTGAAAAACAAACAGAAAATCCTGATTTGCACATCAAAAAATCAGAACTATTCGAAGACGGGTATTTTGGAAGTTCTCATTTTAAAGCTTTAGCAGATAAAAATTTGGTTGAAGAATATTATCTTCAAAAAGACAGAATTGAAAGTTATGAAGGCGAAATTGAAGAAATAGAAGAACTTTCAGAAGCTCAGAAAGAGGCAAGAATTGAAGTTGATGAAGCGTTTGAAGAAAAGAAAAACGTTCTTCTTCATGGTGTCACATCATCCGGAAAAACCCATATTTATTTAGAGAAAATTGAAGAATGTATCAATGAAGGAAAAAATGTTTTGTTTTTACTTCCTGAAATTTCTTTAACGAAACAAATCACTCAAAGGTTAGAAAAAAAATACGGTCGACAACTGGGTTTTTATCATCAGAAACTTACTGATTTTGAAAAAGTTGAGGTTTGGCGAAGAATTAAAAATAATGACATTAAAATTCTGATTGCAACAAGAAATGCCCTATTTCTGCCTTATCAGAATTTAGGATTGATTATTGTGGATGAAGAGCATGATTCTGCATACAGACCGAGAGAGGTTTCTCCATTTTTTAATGCAAAAGATGCGGCTTTGGTTTTGGCTGGCTTTTATGATGCGAGAGTTATTTTGGGTTCTGCGACGCCTTCTGTCGAGAGTTATTATTTAGCCAGAAAAGAAAAATTGCAATATGTTTTCCTGAATGAAAGATTCGGAAATGTGAAATTGCCTGAATTTGAATTGATCAATTTTAAAGAAGCTCAGGATTCCAAAAAAGTTTCCGGGAATTTTTCATTGCAGTTGATTGATGAGATTAAAAAAACTTTAGACGAAAAAAATCAAACGATCATTCTTCATAATCGCCGTGGCTATGCAAGCGTCATAGAATGTGAGACTTGTGGTTATGTCAATTATTGTTCAAACTGTGATGTCGTTCTTACGTATCACAAGGCTGCCAACGAAATGAAATGCCATTATTGCGGTCAAAGAGCTTCAAAACCAAGAGCCTGCCCGAAATGTCATTCTGAAAATCTAAATGAAAGAGGAGTCGGAGTAGAGCAGATTCACGAGGAAATTTCAAAGATTTTCCCTGAAAATGAAGTAGACAGAATGGATGTTGATTCGATGCGGAAGAAATTTGCCTACGAAAAATTATACGAAAAAATTGAAGATCGCGAAACTGATATTATCGTTGGTACTCAAATGATTTCCAAAGGTTTAGATTTTGATCATATCGAATTGGTGGCGATTCCCAAGGCTGATTCTATGCTTTATGTACAAGATTTCAGAGCAGAGGAACGTGCCTATCAATTGATTACCCAGGTTTCAGGAAGAGCGGGAAGAGTTTCAGGAAACGGGAAGATTTTAATACAAACTTATAATCCGGATCATTCTGTTTTTCAGTTGATTAAAATGAATAATGTTGCGAAAATTTATAAATATTTTCTTACTGAAAGACAGAAATTTCATTATCCTCCTTTCACGAAATTAATCATGATCGAGCTGAAGCATATCAAAGACGATAAAGTTAACCGTGCTTCCCAGTTTTTAGGCTCAATTTTAAGAAAGTATTTGCCTGAAGATTGTATTCTCGGCCCGGAAAGAGCGCAGATTGCAAGATTAAATAATTTATATCAGTTTCAGATCTTACTGAAGCTTCCACGAGGTAAAAATTATGAGAAATTTAAAAGTCTTGTATTATTAAGTTTGAAAGAATTTGATGAAATCACTGCTTATCAAAGCATTAAAAAAGAGGTTTTTGTAGATTTTTAACAATTTTTAACAAACTTTAAGCGGTTTTAGTATACTTTTATAGACTGCATTCTAACAATAATATCTACATTTGAACGTTTATTATGTGTTTGGATGAAAGTAAATGGTTTAACTTATCATATTTTATGCCATCCAAAGTATAACAAAAAGAAAAAATTGATGATAAATTACAGAAAGTATATTTCAGGTATTACGGTTTTGGCCACTGGTTTTTTCCTTGCTCAATCTACCGTATCTACAGTTCTTTATTCTCCTAATTTCGACAGCCAAAAAAGTGGATTAAATTTACCTTCACCCGCTGCGGCGATTGAAAAAGCTTTTTTGTCACCCAAGGAACTTGTAGATGTAAGCGTAAACACCATGATGGCAGATCCCGTGCTGAAAAATGCAACTTGGGGATTTGTAGTCTATGACCCGAAAACGAAGAAGATTATTTCTTCTTATAACGAAAATACTCCTCTTGTTCCTGCTTCAACTACAAAACTTTTGACCACAGAAACAGCTTTGAATCTGTTGGGTGAAAATTATCGTTGGATGACACAGCTCGAATATTCTGGAGAAATCGACGAAAATGGAGTTTTGAACGGAAATCTTTATATTATAGGAAGCGGTGACCCATCCTTGGGAACCAATAAAGCAGGAGCATGGTCTTACAAAGAAATCGTTTCAGACTTCGTGAGCGGAATGTCTCGTGAGGGAATCAAAAAGGTAAATGGTGATATTATTATTCAGACAGCGCTTTTCAAAGGTAACATTTCGAGACTTCCGGAAAATGTTGTGTGGTTAGAAAAGAATAATTACTATCTTCCGGTTGGTACAACCCGCGAGATCAATCCTGCAAACGAAAAACTGATCGTTAAAAAAGGAGCCAATGCTATTTCAGACAAAAAATATTTCTACGTTTCACCTTATGCCAACCAAATGGTTTATGCTGACAAATATGAAGGTGACGGAATTTTAACGACTAAACTTCCTGATGCTCCTGCATTTTTAGCCAATACTTTCAGAGCGACTTTGGTGAAAAGCGGAGTAGGTGTTACCGGAAAAGTAACTCCAAAAATGACCGATGCAGCACCAGAAAACAGAAAAATGATTTCTGCTTACAAATCTCCCACGTTGTCAGATATTATTTACTACACCAATCAGCGTAGTGATAACGGTTTGGCAGAAGCTTTATTAAAAACGGTTGGTTTCCAGAAAATGGGTGATCAGACTTCTGAATCGGGAAGAATCGTTGTAAACGAGCATTTAAAAGATGCAGCTTTTGATTTAGAAGGTTTAAATTATATGGATGGAAGCGGATTGTCTAGAAGCAACAAAGTAACTCCGATTTCTCAGGTGAAATATTTAACTTCATTGATGAATCAGAAATATTATAAAACTTATTTTGATTCTCTGCCGATTGCAGGACAGTCGGGAACTTTGAAAAGTATGTTTGTAAGCGAAGGAAACGGACAGATTTTTGCTAAAACCGGAACTTTAAATAAAGTGAAAGCTCTTGCTGGTTATATCAAAACAAATTCAGGAAGAACATTGGTCTTTTCTCTATTGGTTAATAACTACGCAGGTTCTGTAGCTCAGGTGAAAAGCAAAATGGAAAAAATTCTTCAGCCGACTTTAGATCTTTAGAAAATTTATCGAATTACTATACAAACCTTTTAATCTCAGATTGAAAGGTTTTTTTTATCTTTAACCTCTAATTTGTTGATAATGAATTTGATTTATATTTTGATCAAAAACCATTTCATCTAGACAATCGTATATTAAATAGATATGAAAAAATTTTACCTTCTAATTTTAAGTGTTTTAGTATTTCAAAACGTCTTAGCTCAGGAAAACCCAGAAATGAAAGGATTGATGGCTAAAGAAATGAAATCTTTTGCTGCTAAGATGAATATCGGAAATACCAATCCCAATACCTTAAACTACGATCTGCAATATCAGAGAATGGATGTTTCTATCAATCCCTCTGTAGCTCAAATTTCAGGCTCGGTAACTTCTCATTTTAAGCCAACTCAGGCAATGAGCAGTATTTACTTTGATCTGAGTAATCAGTTGACGGTTTCTCAGGTTACTTTTCATGGGCAACCTTTAACCTTTCAGCAATTAGCGACAAAAGAAGTTAAAATAGATTTTACATCTGCTCTTCCTGCTAACGTGTTAGATTCATTAACGATACAGTATAACGGAGCTCCTCCAACCAATAACAATGCGTTTTTTACCAATACACAAGGTGGGACTCCTGTTCTTTCTACTTTAAATGAACCTTATGGTGCGCAAGATTGGTTTCCTACTAAACAAAGTTTAAATGATAAGATTGAAAGATTTGACATCAAAGTAACAACACCATCACAATACAGTGTAGCGTCCAACGGAAAACTGATGAGCGAATCGATTTTGGGAAGCGGACAAAAATTAACCTTCTGGAGAACTCAATATCCTATAGCTGCATATTTAGTGGCACTTTCAATTACCAATTTTGTTAAACTGAATGATACGATGGGAACTCCGCCTTTCCCTTTTGTCAATTATATTTATCCCGCAACAGCAGCCAATACGACGAGTATGGCAAATATCGAATGGACGAAAACGGTGATGAACACCTTTGAAACTTTTTTTGGACCTTATCCTTTCAGAAATGAAAAATACGGTCACATGGAATTTACCGCGGGTGGGGGAATGGAACATCAGACAATGACTTCAATGGGTGGGTGGACCAAGCAATTAATTGCTCATGAGCTTGCCCATCAATGGTTTGGTGATAAAGTTACCTGTGGCGCATGGAATGATATCTGGCTGAATGAAGGTTTTGCTACTTTTGGTGAGCATGTTGCCAATGAAAAGTTATTAATGACCAATACTCAGTTTTTAAATTATCTTCTCAATGAAAAAAATGTAATTACAAGTGCTCCTGGAGGAAGTGTTTATGTTGCTGATGCCAATCTAGGAAACATAGGAAGTATTTTTGATGGGAGATTATCCTACTCAAAAGGTGGATATGTGGTAAGAATGATCAAATGGATCTTAGGTGAAACGGTATTTTATCAGGCCCTGAAAGATTATCATGCAAGACCAAATTTAGCTTACAATTACGTGAAAACTTCAGACTTAAATGCTTCATTATTACAATCGACTGGAAAAGATTTCACCGGATTTTTCAATGACTGGATTTACGGACAGGGATATCCAACTTATGATATCCGATGGAAACAAACAGGAAATACATTGACTTTTAAAGCGACACAAACTCAAAGTCATGCTTCTGTGAGCTTCTTTGATATGCCTTTGCCAATCAAAGTCAACGGAACCGGAGGTCAGGTTGCATATTTTGCTTTAAATAATATTTCAAACAATCAATATTTTACAGAAACGGTAGCATTTCCGGTTGCGAGTGTAGAATTTAATTATGAATATCAGATTTTAGAAAAAAACTCGACTGTGACACTGGATAATAATTTAAATACATCAGAGATTAAAACTGTAGAGTTTGCAATTTATCCGAATCCTGCGAAAAATGAGTTATTCGTTTCAGGCTTAAAAAAGCAAACCGATTATACTATTTACACAGCAGACGGAAGATTAGTAAAAAAAGGAAAAACGGAAAATAAAATTGATGTTTCCTCCTTTTCTAAAGGAGTTTACTTCATGACGATTGAGAATACTAATTTTAAGTTTGTAAAAGAATAAGCTTAATTTTAAATCTTTTAATAATATTTTATCTAAATGAAAGTCTTCTATTGTGAAGGCTTTCATTTTTTATAATGGTTGAAAAAATAATTA
>Ga0065714_10064882_pt1 | contig 16091 bp, 12 predicted proteins | sample MisRhiReplicate2_FD_59101 | JGI IMG/M metagenome (GOLD analysis project Ga0065714, IMG submission 59101) | Miscanthus rhizosphere microbial communities from Kellogg Biological Station, MSU, sample Rhizosphere Soil Replicate 2: eDNA_1 v2... | ecosystem: Host-associated > Plants > Roots >...
CCTAATGAAGTCGTATCGCCGCTTTGCCATAATTTTTCTGTGAGAGAAAGGGTGTTGGTGCTTAAATCTAAATTTGATTTTGCAATCTGCAATTGTTTATCAAGCATCAATAAATTATAATAGCCCTGAGCAATCGCCGCAACAACCTGTGTCTGAATTGCTTTTGTCGCTTCGTAAGTCTGCAGATACTGCATTTTTGAAACTTCCTGCTGATTTTTGATTTTGCCCCAAATATCTGCTTCCCAAGATAAATTAAATGCTGCATTATAATCTTCGACATGACTTTGCCCTAAAAATAAATTTAAGCTTTGTCCGTTCATGCTGTTTTTTGAAGGTTTTGAAATCTGTGCGGAAACTCCGAAACCAATATCCGGATATTGAAGATATTTTGCCTGTTTCAGTTTTTCCTGTGAAGAAGCGACTTGTTTTAAAGCAATTTGTAAGTCGTAATTGTTTTTAATTCCTTTTTCGATTAATTCCTGTAAAATGGGATCGTTGAAAAATTGCTTCCATTGCAGGTTGGCAACACTTGCAGTGTCGGCGGTTGCTGTATATTTGAATGTTTCGGGAAGTTCGGGTCTCGTTTCCTGATATGCCAATTTCGGCACACAAGAAACTGCACCTAATGCAATACCAAAAGCAATGATTATATTTTTTACTCTTTTCATATTATAAAATATTTAAATTGATCACAAAACTTTGAGTAGTAAGCAAGTTGTCTTTAGTAGGAGAAAATACTTTGCTTGGTATAGAAAATCTTTAAAATTAAATTTGAAGAAAAATTTTTGTACGAATTTCAAATCTCAAAGTTTTGTTAATCATTTTTTATTAATGTGCTGTTGCTAAAAGTTCTGCCTCCAATTTTTGTTTTTGAAGTCTTTTATTCTTTCTGCTTGGCATTTTTTCATGTAAATATTGGAAGATCACGTACATCACCGGAATAATGAAAATCCCGAAGACAACACCTGTAAACATTCCACCCACAGTACTGATTCCGATGGAGTGATTTCCTTTTGCCGCCGCACCTTGCGTCCAAACCAATGGTAACATACCAATGATAAAAGCAAATGAAGTCATCAAAATAGGTCTTAAACGTAATCTTGAAGCCTGAAGCGCAGATTCAATCAAAGTTTTTCCTGCTTTTCTTCTCTGAACGGCAAATTCTACAATCAGAATCGCATTTTTCGCCAACAATCCGACGAGCATAATTAATCCTACTTGTACGTAAATATTGTTATCAATTCCGGCCAATCCTGTGAAAGCAAATACTCCGAAAATCCCTGTAGGAATGGTCAAAATAACCGCAAATGGAAGAATATAACTTTCATATTGAGCTGCCAGTAAGAAATACACAAACAAGATACTTAACATGAATACAAAAGCAGTCTGTCCACCGGTTTTGATTTCTTCACGGGTAATTCCTGTCCATTCGTAACCGTAACCTCTAGGAAGTGATTTCTGAGCAACTTCTTCTACGGCTTTGATGGCGTCTCCGGTACTGTAACCAGGTTTTGGAGTTCCGTTAATTGTTACGGCGTTGAATAAGTTGTTTCTTGAAACCGTTTCTGGTCCGAAGGTTCTTTTTAAAGTCACCAAAGTTTTTACAGGAACCATTTCGCCAGTTTTATTTTTAACATAAATTCCTTCCATAGAGTTCGCATCGGTTCTGTAAGGAATATCTGCCTGAGCCATTACTCTGTAATATTTCCCGAATCTGTTGAAATCTGAAACGAAGCTACTTCCGTAATAAATCTGCATGGTCTGCATCAATTCGGTTATAGAAACGCCGAGTTGATTGGCTTTATCGGTATCAACATCAATTGTATATTGAGGATTTCCTGCTGCGTAAGTTGTAAAAGCAAAAGCAATTTCCGGTCGTTTCATCAATTCTCCGATAAATGTTTGAGTGGTTGTTCCCAATTGTTCAAAAGAACCATTAGTTTTATCCTGAAGCATAAATTCAAACCCTGAAACGTTACCAAAACCTTGTACCGTCGGAAAGTTGAAGAAGAATGCATTGGCATCTTTTACCTGTGCCACTTTTCCTGTCAAGGCTGCTGCTATCTGATCGGGATCTTTCACTTCGCCACGATCTTCAAAATCTTTAAGCTTGATGAAACCGGCAGCATAAGGAGACGCGTTAGAATTACTTATAAAGTTCATTCCGTCGGCAACCCAAAGGTGGTTTTTGGCTTTTTCACCGTTGATGATTTTATCAATCTGTTCAGTGGCTCTGTGCGTTCTGTCTAATGAACTTCCTGGAGGCGTATTCACTGCGTATAAAACAAATCCCTGATCTTCTGTTGGAATAAATCCTGTAGGAGCTTTGTTAATTAAGAAAACACTTGCAGCCGTGATCAACGCTAAACCAGTAACGGCAACCCATTTATTTTTAATTAAAAATTTAAGGCTGTAAATATATTTTTTGGTCATGTTGTTGAAGCTTTTGTTGAAAGCATTGAAAAACTTCGCTCCAAAACCTTTTTTCTGACCGTGTTCGCCATGTTCTCCTTGTGGATCATTTAATAATAAAGCACATAAAGCCGGACTTAGAGTCAATGCATTAACGGCTGAAATCATAATTGCAATTACCAAAGTAAAGGCAAACTGTCTGTAGAAAACTCCAGCAGGACCCTGCATGAAACCAACCGGAATAAATACCGCACACATCACCAGCGTAATAGAAATAATGGCTCCGGAAATTTCACTCATTGAATGCGTAGTTGCCTGTTCAACTGGCATTCCTGTTTGTTCCATTTTTGAATGGACGGCTTCAACGACGACAATCGCATCATCCACCACAATTCCAATAGCGAGAACCAAAGCAAACAAGGTCAACATGTTGATACTGAAACCAAACATTTGAAGGAAGAAAAATGTACCAATGATCGCAACCGGAACAGCAATCGCAGGAATTAATGTAGATCTGAAATCCTGAAGGAAAATAAATACTACAATAAATACCAGAACGAATGCAATTACTAATGTTTCTACAACCTGGTGAATTGACGCATCCAAAAAGTCTTTTGAATTATACATGATGATGGGCTCAACTCCCTTAGGTAGGGTAGTTTTCATTTGCTCAACCTGCTTTTCAATATCAGTTAGAATTTCATTTGCATTAGAACCTGCAGTCTGTAAAATGGCAAATCCTGCTACAGGTTTACCATCCATTCTGTTGGCTGCGGTATAAGTGTAAGAACCGAATTCTACTCTCGCAACATCTTTTAATCTTAAAAACGAACCGTCACTGTTTGATTTGATGGCAATGTTTTCGTAGTCTGCATTTTTATTTAATTTACCTTTATATTTTAAGATATATTCGTAAGTTTCCTTGCTTCCTTGTCCTAAACGTCCCGGTGCAGCTTCTAAGTTGTGATCTTTTACTGCTGCTAAAACTTCCTGCGGAGAAAGATTATTAGCTGCTAATCGGTCTGGTTTCAGCCAAAGTCTCATTGAATAATCTCTCGTTCCGAAAACCTGAGCCTGAGCAACTCCCGGAATACGCTGTATTTGTGGAATAACGTTGATTTTCAAATAGTTTTGCAAGAAAAGCTCATCATATTGTTTTGGGTCATCACTTGACAATCCCATAAACATAATCATACTGTTCTGAACTTTCTGCGTTGAAATTCCTGCCTGTACAACCTCCTGCGGAAGCTGGCTCATCGCTTTAGAAACACGGTTTTGAACGTTTACTGCTGCGTTATCTGGATCTGAACCTTGCTTGAAAAATACGCTCAAAGTCATCGATCCGTCGTTGCTCGAATTGGAGGTCATGTACGTCATGTTCTCAACACCGTTCACAGCTTCCTCAATAGGAACTGCAACAGAACGGGCAACAACTTCTGCATTCGCTCCCGGATAAAATGCCGTTACCTGAACACTCGGCGGTGCAATATCGGGAAACAGCGTAATCGGAAGGTTGAAAACCGACATCGCTCCCAACAGCAACAGTATAATGGAGATAACCGTAGAAAGTACCGGTCTATCTATGAATTTTTTTAACATAAGAAATTTATTTTTTTAATGTTGTTTAAAAGCTTTTATGACTTTCGTATTAAAAGTTTAAACGCTTTTTACAAAGGTCTTGCTCTTAAAAGACTGTCAGATGAAATCGCTTTCGGCTGAATCATTACTCCATCTTTCAAAGCTCCGATTCCTGTGTAAACGATTTTCTCACCAACAGCAAGTCCTTCAGAAATAAAGTAATAGCTGTCTGTTTTTCCTGAGATCGTTACAGGTTTTGAGGTTACTTTTTTATCCTTTCCAACTACATAAACGTAGACTTTATCTTGTATTTCAAAGGTCGATTCCTGAGGAATAACAAGTGTGTTGGCAAATAGTTGCGGCATACGAACTCTACCTGTATTTCCTGTTCTCAATGCTCCGTTTGCATTTGGGAAAACTGCACGAACGCTTATTGCACCTGTGGTTTTGTCAAACTGTCCGTCAACGATGCTCATTTTACCTTTTTCAGGATAGGTGGTGTTATCTGCTATGACCAAGTCTACCATCGGCATGTTTTTCAGTTTCTCGTTTAAGGTCGCTCCCGGATATTTTTTCTGGAAACCAATAAAATCCAGTTCGCTTAGAGAGAAGTATGCATAAATTTCGCTGATGTCCGATAATAAAGTCAAAGGACTTGGATCTGTTCTTGAAATTAAACTTCCCTTTTTGTAAGGAATTCTCCCAATGTATCCGCTTACTGGCGCAGTAATAGTTGTAAATCCTACGTTGATTTTTGCTCCACCGACTGAAGCTTTTGCCTGTGATCCTGCTGCAACTGCTGCTGCATAATTGGCTTTTGCAGTTCTTAATTGTACATCAGAAACTACTTTTGCGGCAACCAATGGCTGAAGTCTGTCAACTTCTACTTTTGCTTTCTGAATATTGGCATTGGCAACCTGTAAATTTGCATTTGCCATATTCATCTGTTCTCCGTAAGCTCTTGAGTCTATTTTGAATAAAGCTTGTCCGGCTCTCACATAAGCACCTTCTTCTACATAAATTTTATCTAAATATCCGTCAACTTGTGATCTGATTTCTACGTTATTTTTTCCTTCTAGTGCAGTTGGGAATTCCTGATAAACTGTAGCAGGAGAGGTGATCACAGTATATACCGGCAATTCTGGTGCAGGTGGTGCAGCGTTTGTGCCTTCTGCTGCTTTAGTACAACTTTGTAAAAGAATAATACTCGATATAAGTACGATAATCTTTGTTTTTGCTGTTATTTTCATTTTAGTTTATTTTTAATAAAATGTTAGATTGAGTAATGTTGTTTTTAATTTAATTGATGTAATATTTTCTAACGGTGTTAAGTTTTAGTTAAAAAAAATAAAACATTTTTAATGTTGAGTTAATGTGTAATTTTCATGTTTACAATTTTTAAATATAAATTTGAGTGAGTTGTTTTTGTGTGTTATTTTTCTTAACAGTGTTAATGATAAGGGAAAAAAATTGCCAGAAATAATGTAAAGAAGTTATGTTTCATTTTAAAGTTTTTTATTTTTCAATTTTAATTGAATAATGTTAATTATTCTATGTTACTTTTCCTAACGGTGTTAATTTTTAGTTCAAAAAAAATTTACAATGATTTAATAAAAGCCGAAACTGTTTCGTCCAAAGTTGTTTTATTCATTGTAGAAGGGATGTCATCGTTTCTCATCATCATAATCGAAATCAATCCGTGAACTGCTGAAAACAGAGCATGAGAAGAGTGACAAGCATTGTTCTCATTTGAGCCTTTTTTCTTGATAATTTCGTAAGTACAGTCGTAAAGCATATCCTGGAAAGACGAAAATTCTTCTTTCATCAAACCTTTTCCACTACACTGCATTCCAAGACCAAACATCAATTGGTAATATTCTTTATTCTTAAAAGCAAAATTCCAGTAGGCATCTACAATTGCCGTCAACTGATCTTCAGGTGTTTCGTGTTTTTTCTGAGCTTTCAATAATTCTATCTGCAAACAGTGAAAACCATTTATTGAGATTTCATACAAAATTGCTTCTTTGTTTTCGAAGTGATCATAAACAACGGGAGCACTGTATTCAATAGCATCTGCAATTTTACGGATAGAAAGCGAAGCCCAACCGTCAGTTTTAGCCAAAGAGAATGCTGCCTGCAAAATATTTGCACGGATAGATTCTTTTTCTCTTTGACGACGTTCATGTAAGCCCATGATTTTATTTTACTAACAGTGTTAGCAAAACTACAAACATTTGACTATACGAACCAAATAATTTTTGAAATTTAACTTATAACGAAAGACTTTGAAGAACTTTATGATTTGCCGTTTGCTGACAGAATGGGAGTTGAAGTAAGTTATTCTTTAATTATTGTAAAAATTAATAGATTAAATAGCCTAACTCAATTAGATTATTGTTTTAGCAACTACTAAAAGAAATCTTTATCTTTGTGGACAAATAAAAAGATATGAATACTCCCTCAAATATGTTGGCATTAGGTACAAAAGCACCTTTTTTTGAACTTCCTAATCCTTCAAAAAGCAATGAAGTTCAGTCATTAGATGATTTGAAAGGTGAAAAAGGCACTTTGGTGATTTTTATGTGCAATCATTGTCCGTTTGTACTTCACATCATTGATAAGTTGACAGAATTATATGAAGATTATAATGAAGCAGGGATTGAATTTGTTGCGATCAACTCAAATAATGTTGAAAAATATCCCGCAGATTCTCCTGAAAAAATGATTGAATTCCAGATCGAGAGAAATTTTGATTTTCCTTATTTATATGACGAAAGCCAGGCGATTGCGAAAGCTTATGACGCAGCTTGTACTCCGGATTTCTTTTTCTTTGATGATAAATTAGACCTTATTTATAGAGGGCAGATGGATGATTCAAGACCGGGAAATCACAAAGAGGTGACTGGTGAAGATTTGATTATTGCTTTTGAAAATCTTTTGATCGGTGAACCACAGGAAGAAATCCAAAGACCGAGTATGGGTTGTAATATCAAGTGGAAATAACTTTTCATTATTTAAAATATATCAGCTGTTCAATTTTGAGCAGCTTTTTTTATTCTAAAAATGTAGCTTTAGCCTCAACTTTCAAATCTACATTAACTTTGTTGTGTGAGAAATTCTTAATAAACTCTGAGGGTGTTTTTTCTGTATATTTTTTAAACATTCTATTGAAGTAAGTTACATTGTTAAAGCCGCAATTGTAACTGCATTCTGAAATGCTTTTATCCTGCGCCATTAATAAACAAGCTTTGTTAATGCGGTATCGATTTACGAATTCTGTAAACGTGATTTGGGTTGCTTTTTTAAAAAAATTACAGAATGCGGGAAGCGTTAGGTTTGCCAATTTTGCTACATCTTCAATATTAATTTCTTTGTCGTAGTTGCGTTCTACAAAGGTGAAAATATTTTCCAGTCTTGTTTTGTTTTTTGAAATGATGGTGTAAGGCATAATTTCGTTATTCAACAGTTCGTAATCTTTAGACTTTGAAAGTTCGAAGAGGATTTCCAGCAGCAATAAATATCTTTTATAACCTTCAGATTCTAGCATCAGTCTCAGTTTTGGAATCATCACTTTTTTTATTTTTCTGTGAAATTTTATACCGTATTTCGAAAGTTCTAATAAATCTTTAATAGATCTTGCTTCCACTTCCTGTTCAGGAAACTGCAAAATTTCCTGTCTGAATTGTAGAACAATTTCTTCATGCGGATCAATCGAGTTTAAACCAAATCCCGAATGTGGAATATTAGACCCAATTAATACCAAATCTCCATGCGCATAATTGCTTTTATGGTAGCCGACATGGCGGGTTCCGCTCCCTGAAATCACGCAGACAAGCTCAATTTCCGGGTGATAATGATATTCCCATTTGAATTCTGAGATGGGTGAGTTGTTGTGAATCGTGCGAAAAGAGCTCTTTTCATCGGGGATTACTCGTTCAAATGTGACTTTCATTTCATTAATGGTATTTCGTAGCCTAAAATAATAATTATATTAATATAGTTCAAATATTCATTTACTATGTTAAATTAACGTTAACCGAAATGCTTCTATCTTAGCCACCAAGAAATTAACTCCATGAAAAATTTCAACATAAAAGCAGCTTTGTTTTTAAATTATTTCGTCTTTGCAATCCTTCTCAATTCTGTTGGGACAGTGATTTTGCAGATGCAGCAGAATTTTGATATCTCAAAATCTCAGGCGAGCGTTTTGGAAGGTTTCAAAGATCTTCCGATTGCTATTTGCTCATTTATTTTAGCCTCATTTTTACCTAAAATAGGAATCAAAAATTCAATGCTTATCGCACTTTTTTTGGTAAGCTGTATGTGTTTTGTAATGCCGTTTGCCAATGAGTTCTGGTTTTTTAAATTATTATTTGCGATAGTCGGAATTTCTTTTGCCCTAATCAAAATTTCAGTTTTCACATCGATAGGTCTGGTTACAGAAACTGATAAAGAACACTCCAGTTTTATGGGATTTCTTGAAGGGTTTTTCATGGTTGGTGTTTTGATGGGAAATGTACTTTTCAGCCTTTTTATGGATGACAATAATCCTAAATCTACTTATTGGCTGAATGCATATTGGGTTTTGGGAGGTCTGTCGGTTTTGTCTTTTCTTTTTCTCTTTTTTTCCAAACTAAATGAAAACGATGCTAAAAGTGAAGAGACAAGTTTGCTTGGAGATCTCAAAAACAGCATCAGTTTATTCAGTTACAAAAAAGTTTTATTCTTTTTATTGTGTGCTTTTTTATTCGTTTTGGTTGAACAAAGTTTCCAGACCTGGACGCCGACTTTTTATAAAGAAATTTTAAAAGTTCCTACGTCGATGAGTATTCAGGCAGGTGCAGTTTTGGCGGGAGCTTTTGCTCTGGGAAGATTCTTGTCAGGATTTTTCTCAAAGAAATTCAGCTGGATATATGTTGTTTCATTCTGTGTAGTTGGTTTTGCCATAAGTATTTTACTGGTTCTGCCATTGACGCACGATATTGTGATTAGTACCAATACAAACTGGTTGACTGCACCGCTTGTCGTTTATCTTTTTCCTTTGATGGGAGGTTTGTTGGCACCGATTTATCCAAGTATCAATTCTGTCATTCTGGCTTCAATTCCGAAATATTTACATAGTGCAATGTCTGGTCTTATCGTCGTTTTTTCTGCAATAGGAGGAACAATCGGATCGATTATCACAGGTTTTGTCTTTCAGGAATTCAGCGGACAGCAGGCTTTTTATCTGTCTTTAATTCCTTTGACTTTGCTTATTGTTTCGGCAATGATCATGAATAAATTAAAAATAAATCCTAAAAAATAAAAATGAGTACTCAGCTATATATAAAAGATATTGAGTCTTTGTTTGACGATGTTCAGAGATCAAAAATTTTTGACGATCAGAAAACAATGACAGATGCAGTTCCGTTATTTCCTGTTTCGGAAATCAATGAAAAATATGAGAAAGAAAAATATAATGAGGATTTTGATCTTAAATCTTTCGTTTTATCAAATTTCGATTTTTTGGGATCTAAAATTACTATCGAAAGAGAAAAACAGTTACCAATTGATCAGCATATTGAAAAACTTTGGGACGAACTTACAAGAATTGCTCCTGAAGAAAAAGGAACGCTTCTGAAACTGCCAAAACCATACATTGTTCCCGGAGGACGATTTAATGAGTTTTTCTATTGGGACAGCTATTATGTAATGTTGGGATTGCAGGCTTCCGGACGAATTGAAATGATGGAAAATATTGTTGAGAACTGCTCATACCTTATTCAGACATTCGGATTTGTTCCAAATGCAAGCAGAACCCATTTTCTGAGCCGCTCACAGCCACCTTACTTTTCTTTAATGCTTGATTTACTTGCTGAGAGCACAAGTGATGAAGAAATCTATAGTAAGTATTATGACACTTTAGAAAAAGAATATCAATTCTGGATGGATGGCGAAACAGGCTTGGAAAATGATTCTGCAACCAAAAGAGTCATCAAAACAAAAGAAGGAGCAACTTTAAACAGATATTACGATGCTGAAAATACGCCTCGACCTGAAAGTTATTTAATCGATATTGAAGATTATAAAGAACCTGCAGGAAAAGATTTTTATAGAAATATAAGAGCTGCCTGTGAATCGGGATGGGATTTTTCCAGCAGATGGTTTGCAGACGGAGACACAATTCAAACCATTGAAACTTTAAATCTTGTTCAGGTTGATCTTAACTGTCTTTTATGGCATTTAGAAAAAACTTTAGCTAAAGCTTCTGAACTTAAAAATCTTTTAGAAAAACAAGAGTATTATAGTCAGCGAGCTGAGAACAGAAAAAAAGCAATCGATCAATATTTTTGGGATGCAGAAGGAAAAATCTATAGAGATTATCACATAAAAAATCATCAGCAGACTTCATCAGAAAGTATTGCAACAATTTATCCTTTGTTTTTAAAATTAGCAAATTTAGGTCAGGCAAAAGCAGTGATAGAGACCATTGAAGAGAAATTTCTTTATCAGGGAGGAATTGTTACCACGACTAAAAATTCAGGACAACAATGGGATCTTCCAAATGCATGGGCTCCTTATCAATGGTTAGGATTTTTATCTTCAAAAAATTACGGCTTTGATGATCTCGCTGAAAAAATCAAAGACAACTGGTGCTCAAATGTAGAAAGAGTCTACAACAATACAGGAAAACTCATGGAAAAATATAATGCTCTCGATACAGAAACCATTGCGGGAGGTGGAGAATACCCCAATCAGGACGGTTTTGGCTGGACGAACGGGGTTTATTTAAAATTAAAACAAACTAACATATAATAAAAATCAAAAAGCTATGAAAAAAAAATCAATTTTGTTGCTTACAGGTATAGCAACGTTTTATTTTAACAACACTTATGCCCAGGAAACTGTTCAGGATTCTACAAGAACAAGATCTATTGATCAGGTAGTAATCACTGGTAACTCCCGACCAAAACCAAAAATTGAATCAAGTACAGCGATTTCAACGTTCACTGCAAAAGAAATCCAAAAACAAAACCCGATCAGTGCTGCAGCGTTATTGCAGAGAGTTCCCGGTTTTGCGGTTGAAACTTCAGGAGGTGAAGTAGGGAACAACCTTTTTGCCAGAGGTATTCCTTCTGCGGGAGCTTACGAATTTACTCAAGTTCAGGAAGATGGTTTGCCTGTTTTTGAAGACGGAGCATTGCAATTTGCTAATGCAGATAATTTTTTTCGAGTAGATAACACTACTGGAAGATTGGAAGCGTTAAGAGGGGGGTCAGGTTCTATTTTTGCCACCAATTCTCCTGGTGGTTTGATTAACTTTATTTCTAAAGAAGGAAGTAATGATTTTAAAGGAACTGCTAAATTAGAAACAAGTACATACGGATTGATGCGTACTGATGTGAATCTTGGCGGAGCATTAATTCAGGATAAATTATTCTTCAATGTTGGTGGTTTTTACAGAACAGATGACGGTATCAGAAAAACAGATTTTAAAGCAAACAACGGAGGACAAATCAGAATGAATCTGAAATATGTTTTCGACAAAGGTTATGCTAAAATATATTATAAAAAACTTGATGATAGAAACACATTTTATCTACCAATTCCTTTGACACAAAACGGAAATGATTTAAAAGAATTTCCTGGCTTTGATGCTAATTATGGAACGTACAGTTACAGATCAATCAGTCAGCTAAATATTCCACAAGCAGGTGGAGGTTTCTTCAAAAGAAATTTAGAAGACGGAATTCATCCGAAAGTTGACGTTGTGGGTGCAGAATTTAAATATGATTTGGGAGATAATTTAAGTGTAACCAATAAAACAAGATACACAAACATCAATCTGAATTATACAGGTATTTTCCCTGCAGGAGGGCCTAAAACGGCAAAGGATTTCGCAAATACAAACGGTGGTATTACAGGAAATGATTTCCAGTATTCTTTAGTTGGTAGCGGGCAATTAGTAAATCCTGCTTACGTTCAGGAATTAGGATTCTGGGCAATTGATAAAAAGATGAACAATTTCGTCAACGATTTACAGTTCAGTTACAAGTTTGACAAAGGAAACGTAACAGCAGGTTTCTATAAATCAAACTGGAGATCAAACCAATATTGGAACTGGAGTAACGTTCTTGCAACAGCTACAGACAAACCAGAATTGCTAAATTTAGTTGATACATCTTTAACTCCGACTTCTACAGGTTATTCTAAAACGTATAATGGAGTTACGGCTATGTCATTCTTATTAAGAGAATCTCAGGTTCAGGGAAGTCTGAATGATGTTTATGCAAATTTAGATTTTAATATTACGGATAATTTAAGCTTAAATGCAGGAATTCGTTACAGCAGAGATTTCTATAAGGGATATTCAGTTAACACAACTACCGGAAACCTCAATAACTCGGGATTAACAACAGATGGAACTCATAGTTTTGCAACAACAACTGCGGATGATAATATGAGTGTTTTGGGAAATAAATATTCTTACTGGAAGTATGATATTGATAAAGTTTCTTACACGTTAGCTGCAAATTATAAAATCAATACAAACAATGCAGTTTACGGACGTTTCTCTCATGGGTTCAGATCTCCGAATGAAGAAGCCTACTATAATTATTTTACCACAGTAAATCCTGATCAGCCATTAAAACCGGTAACTACAAATCAGATTGAAGTAGGTTATAAATATTATACCCGTAATTTTGATATTGGTGTGATCCCTTTCTATTCTACGCTTAAAAACCTTTCGTTTACAGATGTATTCTCTAACGGATCTTCTGAAAATACATTTGCTGATACTGAAAATTACGGTGTTGAAGTTGAAGGATTTGCACGTCTCTTTAATAATCTGGTTGAAGTTAGTTTCAATGGAACTATTCAGAATCCTAAATATACAGGACTTAGCGGAAGCAGCCTTTTAGAGGGGAATACGGTAAGAAGAATGCCAAAATTATACTTCAATATTTCTCCTGCAGTTAACATCACTAAAGAATGGAGAACTTATGTGAGTTACAATTATTACGGAGAACGTTTTCAGGATCAGTTAAATGTTCAGACTTTACCGGCATTTGGCGAGTTTGGAGCAGGAACTTCTTATCAGTTGGGTAAAATTCGTTTTGCAGTTGACGGAACCAATATCTTTAATACCATCGGAATTACAGAAGGTGATCCAAGAGCAGGATCTCCATCGGGAGACGGAACAATTATGGCAAGACCGATCATGGGTGCAGCTGTGAGAGCTTCAATAACTTTAGACTTCTAAGAGTTAGTATTTTTAATAAATTGATAAAACCGTCAGATTTTTTCTGACGGTTTTTGTTTTTAAAATTTTAATCACTCACTCTGTCATTCCATAGGAATCTCAACACAATTGCTTTTATTACTTTCGATGTTTAGATTCCTCCGGAATGACAGACTTTGTGTTAGAAATTCTATTTTTAGAATTTAGCAAAATATCTCCAAAATTTACTTCAAAAACGGATTAAACTGCTTCTCAAAACCAATCTTAGTAGGATTTCCGTGTCCTGAAAAAACCTTTGTTTCTTCATCCAAGACAAAAAGTTTTGTTTTAATTCCTTCAATTAATTGCTCGTAATTTCCTTTGTACAAATCTGTTCTTCCGATGCTTCCTTCAAAAAGAACGTCTCCGGAAATGATAAATTTCTGATTTTCATTATGGTAAACAACACTTCCCGGCGAATGTCCCGGAACGTGATAAATTTTAAATTTTTCTCCATCAAAATCCAATTCGTAACCTTCATTTACATACTGTAAGTCAACATTAATATGATCAAGCTGAAATCCGAATCTCATTCCGCTGATCTGGAACATATCCAAAACTTCTTTATCATCTTCGTGCATCGTTACCGGAACTTTATAAGTGTCAAAAGCCCATTGTAAGCCCAAAACGTGATCGATATGAGCATGAGTTAAAACAATTTTTTCAATTTTTAAATCATTTTCTTTAATGAAATTTTCGAGAACTTTGGTTTCGTTATCGTTCATATTTCCCGGATCGATCAGCCAGGCATTTTTATTTTCATTAAAAAGAATGTATGTATTTTCACTTGCAAAATTGAAGACGAAAGGCTGTATTTGAAACATATTCTGAATATTTTTTTATCAAAAATACAATATTCTTCAGAGATTCGTTATCTTCGTCATAATGAAAACGTTGCAGATATTTTTACTCGGTTTAGGTTCTTTGGCTTTTGCTCAGAACATTCAAAGTATTCAGTTATTTAATCCTCAAACCAATGACGAGACACCTGTTATTAATATGAATCAGCAGTTGGTGTTGAGTTTTGATGATTTGACCAATTCAAGTAATGTTTACCGATATACGATTAAACATTACGACAGAAACTGGCAGGATGACAATCTGTTTTTTACGGAAATAGCCAATGGAAGTATGAATGCGCTTCTGGATCAGTTTCAGTATTCATTTAATACTATTCAGGCTTATACGCATTATACCTTACAATTTCCTAACGATAAAATAAGACCGAAAATTTCAGGAAACTTTGAAATCATTGTTTATAAAGATTCCGCTGACAAACCGCTTTTCACCAAAAGATTTTCTCTGGTGGAAGATCAGGTAAATTTAGCTTTAAACATCTCGAGAATTGCTGACGCAAGAAATCCAAATGTTAACCAAAGAGTAGAGGTACAGGCAACTTCAAAAGGCGGAGATCTGTCATCAAATGTGAATTCTATGACGCTGAATGTGATGCAAAATAACAATCAGAACATGAAAATTACGAATCTCAAGCCGAGTTCTACTTTGGGAAGTCAGATTTTGTTTCAGCAGATGAGTATTGTATTTCCGGGAAACAATGAATTCTATTATTTCGATAATAAAAATATGAATATGCCTGCAGATATGGTGTATGAAACTGGGTTGAAAGACGGCGTTAATAATACTTATCTTCATCCGGTTTGGGCGTATCCGTTGAATTATCAATATCAACCGGATGTGAACGGGGCTTTTTATTACAGAAGAAATGATTTGGGATTGGAAAGAAATGCTGAAAGAGAAGCAGATTATTCTTGGGTGCATTTTTCTTTAGATTCTGATCCGGTGGAAAAAGAATTGTATGTTTTGGGTGGGTTTAATGATTTTAAAGCAAGCAAAGAATCTCAAATGATTTATGATGCAGAAAAGAAAAAGTATGTAGCAAAAATTTTCTTAAAACAAGGTTTTTACAATTACATTCTTGCTACAAAAGAAGCGAACGGTTCTTTAAATTTTGGTGAAGTCAACGGGAATTTCTGGCAGACGGAAAATTTATATCAGGCATTTTTGTACTATAAACCTTTTGGAAGAAATTATGATGGTTTGCTTGGTTATGGTGAGTTTAGAACGCCTGTGAGATAATTAAGGAGAAATTTAGTTAAAAAAAACCTTACAAAATTTTCATTTGTAAGGTTGCTGTTTAAGGTGTACAAGACCTCTACAGATAAAATCAAACTATATAATAATGTCAAAAAAGTCTTAATTAAATTAATTCTTAAAAATCGCAGTAATAAAAAGGCTGTCGTTTTCTTCAAATAAATAATGAATATCAACGGGGAATTTCTCGGTTTTATAAACCTGTACTTCTCTACTTTTTATATCTAATTTTTCGTAATTGCTAAGAATTGTACTGATAGATTCTTTCAAATCATCCAAAAAATATTTGTCTTTATTTTGTTCTTCAGCATTAAACACCCGCATCAACATTCTGATGTCATTTTTTGCAATTGATGACAGCAAAACTTTCATTATGCACAGATTTGTTCAAGTTCTGTAATACTCTCAAAGAAATCAAGTTTTGTCTTATTGTTTTCAGAATGAAACTGAATTCTTTGAAAAACTTCATCCAACTGAAATTGAGGAACATTAGATTTTGGAGTTGTATCTAAATTGTCCACGATTCTAATGAACGCCTCTGCAAGTTCCGGGGTGAAACTTTCAATTTTTCTTTTTAGAATTTCTATACTTGAGTCCATTATTTCTAAATTTTTAAATTGTCTCTATCTTTTGATAGGGTAAAAGTACAAAAAAATATTAAAAAACAAAACTTACCCCTGTTAAATTTTAAATTATTTTAAATAATTATGTTTTTAATTGGAAGTTG
>Ga0065714_10064883_pt1 | contig 16089 bp, 13 predicted proteins | sample MisRhiReplicate2_FD_59101 | JGI IMG/M metagenome (GOLD analysis project Ga0065714, IMG submission 59101) | Miscanthus rhizosphere microbial communities from Kellogg Biological Station, MSU, sample Rhizosphere Soil Replicate 2: eDNA_1 v2... | ecosystem: Host-associated > Plants > Roots >...
CTGTGCTGGTCTGAATACCGGTCGTTGACGCTCTCGCGAGCGTGTTAATATCGCCGCTTTTGCACGAATGACCCGTTGAGAGCTGAGCACTGATGGCCACCAGATCCGTTCTCATCCTCTCGATTGTCAACGACTATGTAAAAAATATTTTTTGCCCCCAAACCCCCGCGTCCTCAGGCCTCCAGAGGCCCAGCTTTTCCTGAAAAACCTCTGAATTCGTAAAAAGTGTAAAAAATGGCCCTGTTTGGGCCCTTCTGTTTACACTTTTTTAGAGCCTGTTCAACGCGCTGACGACCGGCCTGAAAATCGATCTACCGGCAGCTCTACGGCTATTTATTGTCGCAGCGTTGTACACGATAACCCCCCTTGGGTTTTCGATTCTGTTCAAAGCGCAGCCCTTTATCTCCTCACTCTGTGATTGGAAAGGTCTATTTTAGAGGCGCGCATCCAACGCGATTCCGGTAATATTAACGATGTCAAAATGACATCACGAGACTGGGCGTCCATAGAGCACCATGACGGATACGACTGAACAGATGCTCCCTGAGAGCCTGGAATCTAAGAAGAGCACCCCGGTTCGAGAAAATAGAGCATCCAGCGCCGAGCCCCAGGCACAGGACGTGATGGGCATAATCTCTAAGCTAAAAGAGGAACAGCTCAAGGGTCTTGTCGCCGAGAGCAAGCCTGCGATCTTCCTTGCACTACAAGGCGGCGGGGCGAAGGGTATCGTTCATATCGGTGGTGTGACGGCTATCACTGACCTTGATTTTGAGATCAGGGGCGTATCAGGGACGTCGGCCGGAGCGATAGTGGCGGCGCTGCTTGCAGCAGGGTACTCGCCGCAGGAGCTGTTTAACCTTGATAGCGAAGGTAATCTTTTCCAGAGCCTGCCGACTGAGTTAGGAGTGAGCAAGCCTACGGACTTGTTCCCAAAATGGGGTTGGAGAACCCTATGGCTACTTCGCTGGATTCAGCGCTTATTCAAACGAACCAAAGATCCAAAGCCGCAGACGATACAGCAGCAGGGAAAACAGAAAGGAAAACAGTCGCAGCCAAAGTCCCCTGCCAATAAAAGTGGTGCGTTAAAGCGTGCATCCAATTGGGTGATCGAAACCGTCAAAGGAAGCTTTATTGCGACCTGTCGATTTTTGGTTAAGGGTTGGGCGACTGTAAAGGTGTGGGCTCTTCCCACTGTTATTGCAGTGATTATTGCAGGACTTGCTTATTTAGTTTCTCCCAAGTTGAAGGAGATGGACAGGGTTACGCTCACTGTGATCGCGAGTGCACCACTGTTCGTGATTTTGATCATTTATCTGATTGCTCGTCAGTTCATTGCCGGTATCACGAACGTCAATAAAGTAAGAAAGTTCATCAACGCCGCGTTATCGCAAAAACTGGAGGCGGCGAACGAGAAGGTCGGTGTCACCTTCCGCGACCTGCACAGGGCAAAGAAGCCGCCGTTGAAAATCGTCGCGACAAATGTGTACGCCGAAAGTCTGGAGCTTTTTTGTTTGGATCGAACGCCTGACGTAGCGATTGCCGACGCGGTGGCTGCATCAATCTGCTTGCCTGTAATTTTCAAGCCATACGGTTTGCAGTTCGACCGAATCATCGGTGGCATTCGAACGCCAGTGGACAGCGTTTTTCAAGACGGCGGATTGGTTTCCAATCTGCCCGCTTGGCCATTCGACGTTGAGCGTGCGCAGGCTAGGGATATTGCTACTGTGGCCGTGAGCATAGGTGAGCCGCCTGTTGCCACTCCGAAGCCATGGCTTTCAGCGCTGGTCGGTACGCTGGTTAATGGGAGCAAAGAGGTTCACACGCGTGCGGCTGGTCGGATATCGCAAATTGCATTGAAGACAAAGCTGGAATTATTAGATTTTGACGCGCCGGTTGACGAATTACGTGCGGAGGCGACGAGGGCGCGGATTACATCTCAAGGTCAGCTGATTGAGGACTTGTACGCAGTTCCGCAAGTCGTACGCAAATTCGTCGGCATCGCTCAACAGGCACTTCTGAGTATGCTTACGGCCGACATGGAGAGGTGGGCTCTTGTCGATGTTCCCCATGCTCGTCTGCGAGTGGGGCTTGCTGTACAGAGTCTGGAAATGCCAGACCAGTTTGAGGTGGTGGAGAGTGCAGGGTATGAGTCTGACGATATTGGGTCGGAGCTTATGCAGGCGTTCAAAGACCATCCAGCTATCTCGGCTTGGACGAGAAATGAGGAGCTATTTCTTGATTTGAAGCACAGCACACCTCAAAAACTCAAGCAGAAGAATATCTGGACTGACGCTAAGTTTATAGTGTGTATACCAATGCATATGAGCCCGCGTGCTACGAAATATACTGGCAATAAGGTTGCGAGAGGGTGTGTCGTAATTGTTGAGTCAAATGTCATCATCGACATGAGTGCTGGACATACCCTTGAAGCATTTAAGGAATTCCTGGTATCGGTCAAATCGGCACTGCTACAGTTGGAAAGTAAGGCCACGACAAGTAAAAAAATTAAGTTGGCCGATTTCGTGCAGAGGGAAACAAAATGGGAAGAATGATCCTTGATTTCGGTACTGGCAGGGTCGAAGTGATGGAGACTCCTGATACAGTTGATGAAATGGATATTTGTCCAGAGCTTGAAAAGCTTGGGGCGTGGGCGAGCGAATCTTTGAAGAGCCTTAGCCAGCGTCAGTCAATTGTAAAGCAGCTTGAGGGCGCGAACTGGAGGGTGAACGACCTTACGCAGCCCCTTTTTGATCAATTGGAAACTGAAGTAGAGAAATACAAAGGCAAACCGTTCGGTAATAAACCGATGGATTTTTATGACTGGATCAAGCTGCCCTCAGTTAGGGCTCAGCTTCCTGCCAACACCTTTGATTTGATTAAAGATTCTCCCGAGGCTGTACTTGAGGCTGCAATGCTGAGACGAACTCGGTTGCAAAGCGAAAAGAAAGCTTCGGTAGCGGGAGAAAAGAATAAAGGAATTACCAAGGTCGATAGTTCTGAATTAAGCGGCGGTTCCGATCACGAGATTGAGGGCTTCGCAGGCCTTGAGCGTGCTGATTTTAAGGGCATGCGCCCAGTTTTAGGAAGTCGATCAGTCTTAGGGCTGACTTCCTCAACGTTACGCCTTGGACTGGAGAAATCCGAGTCCGCTGAGGATATGAAAGGCGTATCTGATGAAAGTGTAAACCCGGAAGTGTCTGTGGCGGTGAGTCACGAGAAGCCTTCTGATGATATGGACACGGAAGAGCAGTTGAAGCCTTGAGGTGAGTTTTGGCGTAGTCCAATGGACAAGGTGGGCAGGAAGGGTATGTGTCCGGCCAAGTCATCTACCCAGCCTCGCAAGGCCACGACATGGTGTGCACTTAAAATTTAAGTGTACACCAGTTCTAGCCTTTTAAGCGGGTGTTTCATGCAGCCAACACGCCGTTCCTATTCAAAACCTTTAAGGCCCAGGTCATTCAAGAGTGTGCCCAGCCCGGCGCTTCTATTGCCAGCATCGCACTCGGCCATAGCCTCAACGCAAACCTCGTCCACAATGGATTCGGATGCACGCGCAGAAAAGCATGGCGTTGCAACCTGCATTTATTCCGTTACCCATGCAGTTGGGCGGAGCCAGTTCGCAAGCTACGTCGTCGAATATCTGCGTCGAGATCCAGCACCCGCGCGGCACCGTCAAAGTGAACTGGCCAACCGAAAATGCTGCTGCCTGCGCGACCTTTCTTCGAGACCTACTGCGATGATCCGCATTGGGGGAGAACATCGTTCCGTAGGCCGCGATTAGGATGAGGTGGTACTTGGAAATGACTGAATTGGGGGATCAGGCAAACTCCTGCGCCTGCGCAACTACCCCCCGCCTTTACAAGGGCTAAGCCAAGCTGGCTGCGTGACGCAAAATGCCCCCGATCTGTAATATCATCATGCCAGTGTGTACTGTATATGCTTAGCACGTGGCCGGCTCGAAAGTGTTAGGCCTGCTACGACCATTCCATTCGACAGCCGGGCGCTAGGCGAACCGAACGAATGGGAGCCAATTCCAAAAGCGCTGACGACCCACACAATCATTCACGACCACCGAGCAAGGACATAGCTCATGTATCTAGGCTTCGAGATCAACGAATACCTTCCCTTGGGCACAGTGCTCGATTCAGACGTCTCTCGGTTCAAGAGTCAGGCAAAGGGTCAGTACCAAGATTTGTCGACTTACCTTGTCGGACAGGTGAAGGGAAAGGATGTTATTGATGCGGAAAAAATAGCCCAGCACCTTTTCCCCTCGCAAGACGCACATATCTTCCTTTCCCACTCGCACGCTGATGAAGCCGATGCCATCAGGCTGGCTGTTCTGCTTCAAAAAAAGGGGTTGAACGTCTTCGTCGATTCGTGTGTATGGGGATACTTCCAGAACCTGGTAGACGACCTGAATCAGCAGTACTCCAATCCTGAACTCGCCAATGGCATCACTCATTACAACTACACGAAGGCCACCCAGGTATCCGTGAACGTGCACATGATGCTGGTGGGCGCCCTTCAAGCAATGATCGACCGCACCGAAACCTTCATCTTTTTGAACACCAGCAATTCCGCCCCACTGAAAAACTACGAGAGCTTTGATCGCACCTTCTCCCCCTGGATTTACTCGGAACTCCAGTTCAGCCAGTTCGCTGAGCAGCGCATCCCGAAACGGGTATCGAATGAGTCGGGAATCACGCTCGATAGCATTCAGGAGCGCCACATCAAGACAATTGCTCGTGCTGACATGACGATGGCCTACAAAGCATTCAACAAGCACCTGCCCAAGGTAAGTGGCACTAGTCTGAAGCATTGGTATACCGAGCTGTCGAGTCGGGGCTTGGCTGCATTGGACAACCTGTACGAAACGACAAACCTCACAAGAGAATTCGAGAAAGCTCGTCAGGCCACTTATAAAGACAGGTAGCCAGTACCGCTGCGGCATATTGAAAATATCCAGGAGGAGTACACCATGGCTAGAAACGTTTTCTTCAGTTTTCATTTTGATAACGATTGCTGGCGCACTCAGCAAGTGCGGAGCATGGGGGCTTTGAACGGGCAAAAGCTGTACACCCCGAATGCATGGGAAGAGGTGAAGCGAAAAGGCAGCGCAGCTGTTGAGCGCTGGATCGATGAGAACATGCAGGACAAGACCTGCGTGGTCGTACTGGTCGGTTCTCAGACCTCACAACGGCCATGGGTCAGACAGGAGATCATCAAAGGCTGGAACGCGGGTAAAGGGGTTCTGGGCATCCGGATACATTCATTGCTTGACGAAAAACAGAGCCCTTCGTTGCTGGGAGTAGACCCTTTCAGCGTCATCACGTTGGGCCAGCAAAAACTGTCATCCCAGGTCAAGCTCATCACGCCGTCAGGGTCAGACAGCAAAGCCGTGTACGCATCAATCCAGCAAAACATCGAGTCATGGATTGAGAGCGCGATCAAAGTCCGAAACGCATACCGGGGCTAGGGCCCCTTTTTCGTTATCTACCGTATCGTACAAGTCACAGGGATTTGATCGCATGACCCAGTCACCCAAGGCACGTTTTCTGAGCGAGTTTCCCAAATCCCTTCATGAAGGAAACGGCGCCATATTCGTGGGAGCAGGTGTGTCGATGGCCGCAGGTTACCCAGGGTGGTCGGCTCTGCTTCGGGACATCGGAACACAGCTCGGAGTGAGTTCCAAGGATGTCCACGATCTGGCAGCGCTTGCTCAGTGGGCTATTGGTGCACACGGAGAAAACCGGGTCAGGGACATTATCCGAAAGGAGATACTCCCCGAGAAGGAGATCCCGGAGGCAGTTCGCGTGATCGCGCAACTGCCCGTTAAGCACATCTGGACGACTAACTACGATCTGTTGGTGGAGCGGGCATTTCGTGAGATTAATCGCCCCATTGATCCGGTGTCGTCAGCCAAGGGATTATCGCAAAAGCCTCTGCCTGGTGCGACGCGGCTGTACAAGATGCATGGGTCGGTTGAGCGGACAGACGACATCGTGATTTCTACAGACCACTACGAGCTATTCCGGAAAACACGTCGTGCGTATCTACCTCTGTTCGAAGCCCATCTGACAAGCATGTCTATGCTTTTCATCGGTATCAGTTTCACCGATCCCAACGTCAGGCATGTCCTTTCGCTGATCAGGGAAAGCTTTCTGGATGAGCCCCCCGAGCACTTCGCGATAGTGAAGCCGCCTCAACGAAAAGAGTTTGGTAGCGCTGCGGAATACAAAGCTCGGTTGAGCCAGCATAAGCTGTGGGCAGCTGATCTGAAACGCTATGGGCTGATCGCGGTCGAAGTAGACAGCTACCAGGAGATACCAAAGCTGCTTCGTGAAGTAGAGCAGCAGGTGGCCGCTAGACGAATCTGGGTGAGTGGCAGCTGGCCTCTTGAGCACGGTGGGTCACACAACGTCGATATGCATGCGCTGGCCGAGTCCGTCGGCAACAAGATAGGGGAAACGGGCCGCGACTTGGTAACTGGGGCAGGGTTGCTGGTTGGATCCGCCTCCTTGTCGGGCTTCTTGGCGGCGCTGCGCGATGTCGGGGAATGGAACATGGAGCGTAGATTGATTGCTCGCCCCTTCCCTCAACCCCTCGCCGGCAAACCGCCCAATAGGGCCCAATGGGCTGCGCTCCGATCTGAATTAGCGAGGCAAGCAGGGATCGTCATTTTTCTAGGAGGCGCCAAGCTTGAAAACAACATACTGGTCGAGGCCAGTGGAGTTTTGGAGGAGTTTGAACTTGCAGTGAAGGCGGGGGCATTCGTCATACCTGTCGGGGCCAGCGGAGGAGCGGCGAAGGGAATCAGTGAGCGTCTCATCGGATCGAAAAACTCTGTGGTGAAGCCTGGTCTTCGGCCAACCGATACAGAATTGACGAAACTTTCGAACCCCAAGCTCATGACGTCACCACAGGGCCGGGAGAAGCTCATGGAAGTCATCTTCAAGATCATTGATCGATTCTCACCGCAGGCCTGATACGCCGGTTTTCACATGATCCGAATCCTCTGAGGCTGCCCTCTGCTCATGGTCTTTGGCGTCAAAAAAGAAGGCGCGCACTGTTGATAGCATTGCTGGCGGTAATCGGTGTGAGCAATGGCTTTCTCTTTCTCGGATGAGTGAGGAAGGGTTAGCCCTCAGTTTTGGCTCCCGCTGTAGCCACTAGAGAAGGCAGAGGAGCTGCAGATACGCCAGATTTCCGGTTGTTGATCGTGGTTTTGCTGCGCGTTTCGATATGAAGGCGCCATGCGTCCAAGGCCTGAATGTCAGAAAGTAGCTCATCGGGCTCTGGAACCGCTACGTCACCTGCCATTGCCTTGTCATGGGCATAATTGGAGCACTTACTCATGCCAGCAGTTACTTGCAGGTAGTCATTGTCATCAACGATGACTCCAGATAGACGCTGGGTTTCTACGCCCTTGCGGAATCGTAAAACAACGCATCTTAAAAGCACCTCTTCGACCGCACGCTCCCATGCCATTCGAAGGAGGAAGTATGCCTCCACGGTTTGTCTGCGGTGTTCTTCCTCTTCCCCCAGTCTGAACAGTTTCGCTATGTGTTGGTGCCGAGTCTTCAATGATCCGATACGCCCAGTGGTATTTTTGCCCTCAAAGGGCAGCTCCGGTGTTGCGACACCGTAACCTTCTGAGCGTTGGGCGATACTTTGGGTCAACGCGGTGACGCCGGCCGAATCTGCTTGCTCCGCCAGAACGCAAAGAAAGTAGATGTCGTGGGTGAAAACGACTACCTGTCTGCGCGCCGCTTCTTTTACTAACCTCGTGGCAACACGCTCTCGACGCCGGTGATCCAGAGAGGAAACCGGGTCATCCAAGATGATGCCTCCTGTGCTTTCACTAAGCCCTACCTCGGCTAAAAACGACGCTAACGCAATGGCTCGCTGTTCACCTTCACTGAGCAGGTCTTTCGGATTTCGACTCTGCGGCAGTTCCAGCTTGAGCTTATGCAGCATTTTTCCACGCCCTGATCGACTCTGGAGGGCAACCTGGAGACCTCCCACACCTAGCGCTTTGAACTCGGCATTAAGAGCGTCCTGGAGTGACGTGGATATTACGGTCTCACCAATCTGAGTGGCTTTGGTTGAGATGGCATTTGTCCGAAGCGCGGTGATGCATTTGGCCAAAATGGCCGTGTGGGTCATCCGGGAAATGGCGTTAATGACTGCGTCTTTTACCTTGCTCAGCAGCACGCGTGCTTCCAGTTCTGCGTACGTCTGCTGAAGTTGAATTCTTGCCACCTCGTCGGACGCCTGCTCAAGGTTGAGAGCTTGTTGATTGAGTTGGTTTACCAGTGCCTGTAATCCAGATGAGGGATTTGACGGGGGAGGCGTGATATCTGTCCAGTTGTTGGACTTCACAGCGTCAACCAATTGGTCACGACGCTCCCCTAATGCACGCTCATATTCCCGACAGTCCGCCGCGACCTTTGGAGCCAGTACGTGGATTTCCGCATGCGTGGCCTCATCGAGTCCAATCGTCACATCCAGTATCGTAAGCGGTGTGTATTTCTCAACCATTGCTTTACGGCGGGCGCGCGAAGTTTTTTCAGCCTCTTGTTGGATGAACTCCTCAAAGCGAGCCAGTCGCGCGGCGCCATCATTGAGGGTTTGTTGGCAGAGAGGACATGGACTGTTCGGATCGAGCGATACGAAGTCCTTTCCTGGGTGGGATTCGAGAGCGAATTTACGGGCTGCGTCGAAAAGCTCCCGCCACGCATCACCACCAGTGCCTGGTAGTAGGTTTTGCTGTTCTTTGAATTTTTTGGCGGCGAGTTCGGCCGCCGATTTAGCTAGTAGATAGCCCTCAACCGATTGCTTGAGGCCTTGTTCAACGTCCTGGTCAACCTGTGGCGATTTGTTCAAAGCGGTGCCGGCAACCACAGATATACGTTGTGCCAATCGCCTCAACTGGTTGGCCTTTTCTTTGGGATTATTTTCCTGAAGGCTTTTGCCAATGGTCGCGTGCTGGGTGAGCTCGTCTTCTGAAAGGGTGCCGAGCGTTTGAACATTATCTGGATTGGTCTTGGCGGAGAGAGCGGCAATCATCCTTCCAACTTCAGTCTTGCCTTGCATCGGGGAGAAGGCGGTGAGGTCAACGGAGTACTCTCTCTGCTCCTGCTCGATCGCCGTTTTTAACTGTTGCTGCAGCGCGGCGAGTCGTTCAAAAACATCCAGGCCGTGAGGGACATAGGAGTAGTCGGCTTCGTTTACCAGGTATGCATTTGCACAGCGAGAGTCAAAAATTGAAAGGCTGGAGAGTTCCGGCGGCGCAGGCTGGTTATCAGTCCACATCACATCGATACCGACTCCATTTACGCTAATGCTAAAGGTGGCCCGGGCATTAGCATCCGCTGGAAGTGGGTTATTCGCGTTCGGGTAGATGGTTTCTGTCTGATCCCGTGCTCGACACGCTCGTTTCAGTACTCGGGAGTACCCTGACTTACCGGAGCCATTGCCTCCGTAGATTACCGTCAGTCCCTGAGGCGCGAATGCCAGACTGTGTTCTGGTGCGATTGCGTTGACGTTCACCAGGTTCTTTACTGCATTCAGTTCGATGTGAGTAGTTGGCCTTATAGCCGCAGGGATCTGATCCTCACTCAGGGGCGAAGCTATGCGCTCCTCAGGGTCAGTGATTCCATTAGCCGACTTGAGAAGGGCGAGTACATCCTCGAAATCCTGTTGGCTCAACGTCTCCTGTCCCAGCAAGCGTCTCACGCAGTCTCCTTGCCAGGCAGGCAAGCCTTTCGACCACATCAATACTTCCTGCAGAACAGACATGGAGCCTCCTTTTTCGTGCCAGAGCATCCAGCTAGAAGTCGCTGACTTCGCCTAATCTTCGATGTACGCGACTAGCGGGGTTGCGGGAAGAGGGCTTCGCGACACGCGTTCACATCCTGATCCGCATGGCCTTGGAGTCTAGCTGGCCAATATGATGTCGCGTTGCGATTTCAGAGTTACGCAGGAGCGAATTAACACTGATAGATGAAGGGTACGAAATAGATTTATTTAAACATCCTCTTCACGCCCTCGAATCCAGTCGTGGTCAGGGACAATCATCTCTCCGACCAAGCCATCTTCTCGCTGTGCCAATCCTTTTTCTTGTTGATTAATTGCAAGCGCGAGCATCTGAATAGCTGACCTGGCTACCCGCAAGGCGCTCAATACTTCTTGGGTGAACTGCTCACGATGATGGTGCTCGACTTCAGGTGCCTGTCTGCTGGAGGCGGGATCACCAAGATCATGAAGAACCACGAAGCGGTGCGTGCCTGAGTTACGTAGATCTTTTTGCGGGCGAAGGATGCCTTCTACGCTGGCATAGTCTTCGGCAAGCTCCACAAGTCCGTAGAGGGCTTTGGCGCCTCCCTGAATCACTGCCTCCACTTTGGTGGCGAGCGGGCGCACGCCCGTCAATTTATCTTTGGCTCCTCGCCATAATGTACCGAAGGAGACGGTGGTGGGGGACTGTCCCAGTTCAAAGTAATGATTCGCTGTTACGGCAACCTTATCGAGCAGGTCAAGCGCCGTCCGGTGAGCAAGTATGAGGGCAGAGGTATCCGGGCCGTAGGTGGCATAGTCGAGCGTGTCTGAAAATCTACCTGTCTTCGGCCAAACGCTTTCATCGACAGCTCGCCATGCCAGATCACGTGCAAGAATAAAGTCGCTTTTGAGCATGTTGAACATGGCGAATAGGGGGGGTGGTGTCGCTGCTGCGTCGGGCACGCGCTCCAATATTTCGGGAAGCACGAGCCAGTCGAGTTTGCTCAGGGTTGGATCGACGAGCTCGACAGCTGGAGCGAGCGTTAGTCGTTCATTTTCCACCCATCTGATGAAGGGATCAGTGTGCAGTAAGCGCGGTGGTGGATCTCCGAGCATCTTGGCGAACGCTGCAATTTCTTTTGCTGCCTGCGCACCTGCATATTCGACAATTCGATCCTCGTTTCTATGCGCGATTTTAGCCAGCATGATGGCTTCGATACGCGTAAGGTCTGAGCATCCTCCTTGGTCAAAAAGCCACAGTAAATCACGGGCGGCGCGAAATGCGGCAACCCCGTTTTCGGGGTCAATCTTAAGGGCTGCAAGCCTTGCGTCATGGGCTTCGCCAAGTCGTAAGCTGTTACTGAACTGGTTCGCGAGGTTCGTCCGGGCCTGGGTTCTCAGCGATGACTTGGCATCAACGTCTTGGCCAACCTTCCAGAAATATCGGCGCGCCTGCGCACGGTGCTCTCGACTACGCTCCTGATGAACCAGCCAGCCAGGGCCATTCGGTGGACGCCCTATAGCCGCGCCAAGCGCGTTTGCCAGGTTGTAGGTTACGTCGGTGGTTGGATGCAAACTGTGAAGCTCTTGAAATAAAGTGAGGCCTTCTTCAATGGCATCCTGCTGTTGGGTCATCGCACCTCCATCTACCAGAATGCTCGCCCGTAGATTCATCCAATTGGGTCGCTCAGGTGTATCAATATCGATCTCCCGAGCTTGTGTCACGGCCAGAGCAGGATCGGTATTCAACAAGTGAACGAGATGAGCATTCAGCTCGTTGTAACGGCTAAGCCTTGATGGCATGGGAGGGCTCTCGTGTCATGGGTGCGATTGCGTGATTCACCGACGTACCATAGCTCACAACACTGAAACGTCTTGGTCGACCAATTTTAATCAGCGTTTTTTTTCGCGCTTCGAACCCTGTTTAACCTGGGATCTAATCCTAGGATCGTCACAGAAGGTGATCTAGGATTACCTAAGCATCGGCTCACTTAACGATCAATCCTCTCGAAGCGCTAGCCCTATGGAACACAATCCAGGCCCTCCCGATTCCGACACTGAATCGCCCGAAGACACAGTGACCAGGGAGTCTCTATACGAGCAAGCTTGGTCAACCCCAATGACGAAAATCGGGGAGCGATATGGGGTTTCCTCAAGTTACCTCGCTAGAATTTTTACCAGCTTGAATATTCCGCGTCCTCCGGTGGGGTATTGGGCTCAAGTAGCAGCGGGAAAAGGAAAAGTTCGCCCACCTTTGCCAGTGGCTTTACCAGGCGCGGTCATCGCATGGAGCCGCAATGGTGCCCCTTTAAGGGTTTCAAAGACGTTACCCAAAGCGCCAGGAAATTCAGGGCAGAAAGCGGGAAGCAGCCCAGCGACACTGCCTCGCAAACATCCATTGTTGTTGGGTATTGAAGAACATTTCAAAAAGGTTCGTGAAAGCAAGAATGGCTATTTACGACCTTCAAAGCGCTCCATGGCAGACTTGAATGTGAGTCGTACGGGTATCACCCACGCCGTGGCTTTCGCCAACCAGTTATATTTGGCGTTGATGAAAGAAGGTCTTGCTGTAGCGCTCTGCGACCCCTCCACGCATATGAGTCGCGAATCAGTTGATCATCGGGAGAAGGCCTCAACGAGGCATATTTACCCCTCACTTTGGCAGCCGCAACGACCTACGGTGGTTTACATCGGCACCATAGCTTTTGGTTTGTCGATTTACGAAGTCAGTGAGTACGTGCAGGTTAAGCATGTTGATAAGGAATACGTGCGGCTGAGTTCACTTCCAGCCAGCCAGCGCCGCTCTCCCTTTCACGATGGATGGGTAATGAGTGAGGACATGCCCACAGGTCGGCTGTGTCTGCAGGCTTATTCTCCCTACTACGGCGCGAAATGGGTTAGCCGCTGGATTGAAGATAAGCCGGGCGATTTGGCCAGCAAAATTCCGAGCATCATAAAGCTCCTGATTGCAGAGGCGCCCTCGCTTGCCAACAAAGTTGAAGCAGAGCGGGAGAGGAGGGAGCTTGAGTGGCAGAAACACCAATTGGAGGTAGCTGAATGGCAAAGAAAGGAAATCGAAAAGCGCCGACTGAAGGTGATCCAGGATAGCCGCAATCAATTAGAAGCGGTGATTCAGACCTGGGCGAAAGCGAACAGCATTCAGGCTTTCTTTGACGACATTGAGCGATCTGCCGGGACACTCGACAGTGAGGCGCGGGAGGTCGTTTTGGAACGATTGGCTAAAGCGAAGGAGTTGATTGGGGATTTGGACGCGTTGAAACACTTCAATGGTTGGGAGCCTCCGGTGCTGTAAACCTACCTGTTGAGAGATTTGGAAGCGGCGCGGTCTACCATATGAGGCACGAAGCGCACCTAAGCGAACTCGTTTCATTCGGCACCGTTACGATGTCTTCGATGTGACGGTACGATTCAATATCATCAGTTTCTACAGGGCTTCGGCCGTAACTCACACTTCATCTGGTAGTTAATGCCGGGCGCCACTGCACCGCGTTTCCATCCTTCAGCGAAAAGTCTTCATTCGGCAGTGCCCGCACTTCCCCCCAACCTCGCAATCCCCTGTTTGATATGCCCGGCGTTCTCACCAATCCTTTCAAGTGCGGCACGCGCATTCTCACAAGTCTCAGATGGGCCGCGCTGCTCCTCCAACAGGACAAGTTCCATCAGCGCAGCTTCGATCGCCAGTTGGTTTTCGTACATTCTTGCCAGTACGTCGGGAAGGGAATATTGCTCGGCCATGACTCGACTACGTTCGGATGGAGAGCAAAGCATAGCAGTGGTTCGATGATGGCCAGGGGCGGCGAGTGGGTGAACGCGTAAGCACCGGTCTACCCGGAAAGTGGAACGAGCTTAGCCCGAGCGATGCCAATGACGCTGAACCGTGGTCTTTGCCATCCCAAGCCTCCTCGCGATTTCAGCCTGCGAAAGACCTTGTTCTTTGAGCGCTCGAACTTCCTCTCGCATTTTTGCCGCAGCGGTAACGCGAGGGTGAGGCGTCTCTTCAATTTCCAGCGGAATCGAAGCCTGCAGTAGCGCCATATCCTGGAGATCCTTTTCAGCGATCTTTAGGACGTCACCGGCGCTCAGTTCGTCTTGTGCACCACACACCAGTGCCATGAGCGCAACGGGACTCAGCTCCAAAACTCGGGCGAGCTCAATGATGGCTTCCAGGCTAGGGGAGGTCTTCTCATTTTCGATGCGGCTTACATGCGATTGATCGACCTTTTTGCTCAGGTCATCCTGCGTGAGGCCACGCTTTATTCGCAAAGTTTTCAGCGCTACGGCAAATGCGGTGCGGACAGACATTTTTCCGTTCCGTAAAAACAGAGTTGTATGCCGTGATTGCCATGATCCACTCAAATGTATATATTCATATGAGTGGATCTGTCGGCTCATTTGTGCGTTAACAATCTACGAGAGCTCGGTACCGTGCCTGTCATCAGGTATTTCAATTTAGCTGTAAATCGAGATCGGAATACAGATGAAGCTTTATGTGCTTTCAGATCTGCACAACGAATTTTCTCCGTTCGAGCCTGTAGCAGGAGACTTCGACCTGGTCGTGCTGGCTGGCGACATTGATGTCAAAGCGAGAGGGGTGAAGTGGGCAAATGAAGCTTTTGCGTGCCCGGTAATTTACGTCTGTGGGAACCACGAATTCTATAAAGGACACATCGATCTCACGCTGCGCAAGATGAAGGAAGCCGCCTTACCGCACGTCCACGTCCTGGAAAACGAGACCTTTATTTGGAATCAAACAAGGTTCCTTTGCGCCAGTGGGTGGACTGATTTTTCGTCGACCGGAAACGTGGTTGCGGCGACCCAAACAGCATGGAGTTGGATGAATGATTTTCGAGTCATTCGGGTTGGAGAAAACTATCGCCGGCTGTGCCCGTCCGACCTCATCAGTCGAAACCACGCGTCGTTCGCTTGGCTCTCCAAGGAGCTTGATGAGCCATTCGATGGCAAAACTGTCGTCGTGACGCATCACGCACCCATCCCTGAAGTAATGGGTGATAAACATGAAGGGCATTTGAGTGCTGCTTACTCAAACCGTTGGCACGAGCTTCTGGATAAAGCGGATCTTTGGATTTTTGGACATACCCACCGCGCGGTTGATATCACGCTGGATGGCTGTCGTGTGGTCTCGAACCCTAGAGGTTACCCAGGTGAGCGGACGGGTTTCGATCACGGCTTTGTGATTGATCTTTCCTGAGTGCGCGCCTACCCATGGGCCGTAAGCGGGCTCGGCTCAGTTCTATGTTGAAAAGATAGGGGGATACGAATGATATGTGTAGTAGACAACGAAATACATACCCCGGCTGACCTTGCAGGCGTGTTGCTTGATGACTGAGCAACAGCATGCACCATCCATTCCGGCAGTGGTCGCCGAGGCAATGGAAAAGGATTTCGGTATGCCCATCACCGCGTTTTTGTTCGCAGCCGTCGACAGTCCACCCGTATTGATGGGAACGATCTATGGCGACAGCACGGGGCGGTTTCGGGAGGGAGCAAGCATGCGGACGTCCACGATAAAGAACGTGTTGTTCATCGACGGTTATTCATTATTTCAAACCGTGGCAGGGAGTCGGTACCTCGTGGTCAGTTGGGCGTTTGGCGGTAACAATATTTACATGAATCGGATTTATCACTGAGCGATCTGCGAATACGGATACGCGGCGCTAAAAAGCTTTCGGGTTATCTAGGTGGTAACGGGGATCGGGAAAATGATTCTTGGCTGGGTTCTCGCGGCAAGAGTAGGTTAAAGCGAGATTATGAATACAAGAGTTACGGATGTAGACCTGTTGGGCGATTTACTGTTTGGCTCAGCACGCTCCCTAGGTGGTTCAAAACTTGGTGACGATGAGCTAATCGAACTGGCCGCTGATACCTTCAGAGAAAAGCCTTTTTGCATCGTCCGACGTTGGATGTTGTTGGATGTCATGCTCCCGGAATCTCAAGAGCGTGAAATCAAAACGCAAGGCCTTGAGGCAACTCTCTTGTATGCCCAAGCAGCGGTTTTCGATAGCCAGAGCAAACTCCAGCCTGGCGACAGCATCCTCAGTGATTTTCAACGGGAATTTGATGGCTGCATTTTTGAAAGCAAACATACGATCTTCATCTTGGCCGGCCGAGGCGCGCGCAAGCATGTGAGCTTGCCCGCTGTTGAGGCAATAGCCGCTGACATAAAGCGAGTAGAGAAAACCTATGGTTGAAAATCTGTTGCCGATCTTGCGCGATCGCTATCCGGAGTTTTTCTCCCACGCGCCACTTCGCGAAATCGCCTGTTTGCCG
>Ga0065714_10000033_pt1 | contig 16088 bp, 15 predicted proteins | sample MisRhiReplicate2_FD_59101 | JGI IMG/M metagenome (GOLD analysis project Ga0065714, IMG submission 59101) | Miscanthus rhizosphere microbial communities from Kellogg Biological Station, MSU, sample Rhizosphere Soil Replicate 2: eDNA_1 v2... | ecosystem: Host-associated > Plants > Roots >...
TCTGGCGGCAAAGGCACTGCAGACGAGAAATTCGCTGCTCTGCAAGACGCAGGCGTTAAAACCGTGCGTTCGCTGGCAGACATCGGCAAGGCCCTGGCCGAGCTGACTGGCTGGGCTGTCAAGTAAGCCTCGCGCTTAGCTGACGCTTCACCAAACAAAGGCCACCTTCGGGTGGCCTTTGTCGTTTCCGGGATTTGTACCGGGCTCTTGTGGTGAGGGGATTTATCCCCGTTCGACTGCGCAGCAGTCGTCAAGTCAAGCAATGCAGTGAGCCTGATGTACTGCATTTGATTTGAGGGGGGGCGCTTCGCGACCCAACGGGGATAAATCCCCTCGCCACAGGGTTCTTTGTAGGAAAATTAGATATGTAAACGCGACACGGAAATGTCGCGTATCGGATAGATCGCACCCTAACAGTGCGTTTGTCGGGCAAATTCGTTAGGCTAGCAGCCATTTTTGCGTCCGCGGCCCACAAGGTTGCTACGCGCTAAACGGGTCAGTCCTATACGGACGGACAGCATTTCCCTCACCCCTCAGGGAAATCCCTCTCTAAATTCCGATTCAGTAGTGTGGTATTTCCTTAATGAAAGTGTTGAAAGGCCAGGACATCCTGGCACTTGGTTTTATGACGTTTGCCCTGTTTGTCGGGGCTGGCAACATCATCTTCCCGCCTATCGTCGGTCTGCAGTCCGGTCCAAACGTCTGGATGGCGGCGCTGGGCTTTCTGATCACCGCGGTCGGTCTGCCGGTGATCACCGTTGTCGCCCTGGCCAAGGTCGGTGGCGCCATGGACGCCTTGAGCAGCCCGATCGGGAAAGTCGCCGGTGGCCTGTTGGCGGCCGCGTGCTACCTCGCTGTCGGCCCGCTGTTCGCGACACCGCGCACCGCCACCGTTTCATTCGAAGTCGGCTTGGCGCCACTGACCGGCGAGAGCCCGCTGGCGCTGTTCCTCTACAGCTCGGTGTACTTCCTGCTGGTGTTTTTCATCTCGCTCTATCCGGGCCGGCTGCTGGATACCGTAGGACGTTTCCTCGCGCCGCTGAAGATCATCGCCCTGGCCGCGCTCGGCATCGCCGCGTTTGCATTGCCGGCCGGTGATGTCGGCGTGGCCACCCCGGAATACGTGGCGGCACCGTTCTCCCAAGGCTTCATCAATGGTTACCTGACCATGGATACCTTGGGCGCGCTGGTGTTTGGCATTGTCATCGTCAACGCAATCCGTTCCCGTGGCGTCGAGTCGCCGGTGTTGATTACCCGTTACGCGATCATCGCCGGGCTGATTGCCGGCGTGGGCCTGGCGCTGGTTTACATCAGCCTGTTCCGTCTCGGTTCGGGCAGCCATGAAGTGGCCGCGGGTGCCACCAATGGCGCGGCGGTGTTGCACGCTTACGTACAACACACCTTCGGCTCTCTGGGCAGCGGTTTTCTGGCGGTGCTGATCTCCCTGGCCTGTCTGGTGACGGCGGTGGGGCTGACCTGCGCCTGCGCCGAATACTTTAGCCGTGTGCTGCCGCTGTCCTACAAGACGTTGGTTATCATCCTGGCGGTGTTCTCGCTGTTTGTGTCCAACCTGGGCCTGACCAAGCTGATTGCGTTCTCGATCCCGGTGCTGACCGCGATCTATCCGCCGTGCATCGCCCTGGTCGCCCTGAGCTTCTGCAAGGACTTCTGGCATGAGCAGGGCCGCATCGTCGGTCCGGTGATGCTGGTGTCGTTCATCTTCGGTTTGATCGATGCCCTCAAGGGCGCGGGTCTGGCGGACTGGATGCCGACTCAGTTGTCCCACCTGCCGCTGAGCGAGCAAGGCCTGGCCTGGCTGGTGCCGTCGGTCATGACCCTGGTCGTTGCAGCGGTTTGCGATCGTCTGCTGGGCAAACGCGAAGAAGCACTGGCTTAAGCCGCTTCATGGCCCGCCACAAGCGGGTCGTGAACACACATGGAAATGCCCCGTATCAATCGATACGGGGCATTTTTTTTTGGAGGGGGTGCAGTGTCTTTTTCCTTAAGCTAACGTCGAAGCAGTGCCAAGACCTAATGTGAGAGCGAGCCTGCTCGCGATAGCGGTAGATCAGTCAACACATGTGTTGAATGTAAATCCGTCATCGCGAGCAGGCTCTCGCTCCCACAGGAATTATGTACTCCGCATCTACATCACAAGGACCTGCATGTCGTTCATCCACGCCAACATGATCCACATCCTCGCCGCGCTCTGGTTCGCCATTTGCTGGGGCGGCTACACCCGTTATGCGACGTGGAAGGGCCGCGACACCGCGTGCCTGGCCAGCGTGCTGCACCTTTATCGCGAAGACTGGATGCGCCGCATGCTGTTGCGCGACAACCGCATCGCTGACGCCAGCGTGATCGGTAACCTGGAGCGCAACGCCTCGTTCTTCGCCTCCAGCACACTGATTATCCTGGCCGGCATTCTCACGGTGCTCGGAGCCTCCGAAAGGGCAGTATCGTTATTGGCGGATATCCCGATGGTGCAGCAGGCCTCTCAAGGGATGTCCGAGATCAAGTTGCTGTGCCTGGCGCTGGTGTTTGTCTATGCGTTCTTTACGTTCAGCTGGTGCATGCGTCAGTACAACTTTGCGGCCATTCTGGTGGGCTCGGCGCCTATGGTCGGTGAGCGTCACGTTTCCGAACAGGAGCGCAAAGCCTTTGCTGCCCGGGCGGCCCGCGTTATATCCATGGCCGCCAACCAGTTCAACTTCGGGCTGCGCTCCTACTACTTCGGCATGACCATGCTGGCCTGGTTCGTCAGCCCGTGGTTGTTCATGTTGATGAGTGCCGGCGTGGTGCTGGTGTTGTATCGCCGGGAGTTTCATTCCGACGTTCTTGACGTGATGGTCTATACACCTACAGAGGCGCCATTGCCCGAGGCGATTAAAGAGGCTGTTTGATGAGTATTCCGTTCTGGTGTGTATTTATCAGCGCACTGCTGATTTATGTGTCGAGGATTCCAGTCGCCAGGGCGATGAGCGAGCAGGGTGGTTATGACAACCACTTGCCGCGCCAGCAACAAACGCAGCTGACAGGATTCGGTGCCCGTGCGTTGGCGGCTCATCAAAACTGTTTTGAGGCGTTCATTCTGTTCGCGGTGGGGGTGTTGATGGCGCATACCACGCAGACGGCGGGATGGCTGATCGACTTGCTGGCAATCATCTTCGTGATCACGCGAGTCATTTATTTGCTGTGCTATTGGGTTGATCTGGCCTGGCAGCGGAGCCTGGTATGGTTCGTCGGANTAGTGTGTTCGTTGCTGTTGATGATTAGTCCGACTTTTAAAACTATTTTGCTGTAACGCCTGCTTTGCAAAAAACCAGGCAAAAGAAAACCCGCACTTGGCGGGTTTTCTTTATCACGCTAAAAACTGTTTTAGTTTTTAGGTGCTTCTTTTGTGGCTGCTTCGTTCGATTCAGCCTGAGCTTTGGCGGCTTCGGCGTTTTCTTTCGCAGCGTCGTTCACTTTATCCTGAGCTTTGCTCATGTCTTGCTGAGCTTGCTCAGCATGTTTGGTGGCTTCTTGAGCTTTGTCCTCGGATTTTTTATCGCAGGCTGCGAGACCGAGGGAAGCGGTCAACATCAAGGCAATAGCTAAAGTCTTACGCATGGGGTGTTTCTCCTTATGGAAAATATCTACTTGGCCTTTCGAGCGCNGCCCATCGCGTTAAGTTCCTCAATTCATACAGATATATAAGTTTATTCCGACGGGAACTTTTACTAAAAACGCCTGGTACGTTGGCTGAACACTAAGAAGAGTTTTATCAAAATGGCCGAAATCCCCGTTTTTGAGCGCGCTACACGATTTCTATCGGCGCTGCGACATTGTCAGGTACTTGGGCTGCGGGTTCACAGTGCCAGCAACGAAGGCCTGACAGTTATCCTGCCGTACAGTCCTCAAATTGTTGGCAACCCGCAGACCGGCGTGATTCATGGCGGGGCGCTGACCTCGCTGATGGACACGGCCTGCGGCATGTCCACCCTCTGCGTGCTGCCCGAGTTCGAAGTTTGTCCGACCCTCGACCTGCGCATCGACTACATGCACGCCGCCGAGCCGCATAAAGATGTCTACGGTTTTGCCCAGTGCTATCGGGTGACCACGGATGTGATCTTTGCTCGTGGTTTCGCCTACCAGGACGACCCCGAGCAGCCCATCGCCCATGTGGTGGGCACCTTCATGCGCATGGGTAAAGCCATCAAGGGCACCAAAGGCTTTGGCGGCGTCATCGCCGGAGGTGCGAAATGACTGACGCGTTCAAGGAACAACTTCAGCAGGCACATGAGCAGGGCGACTACGCCTCGCTGCTGCACCTGATTCCCTATGCCAAATTGATCGGCGTCGAATGTTCGCGGGTGGGGGATGATCTGCTGTTTCGCTTGCCGGCCAACAAAGACAACATTGGTAACCCTTTATTGCCGGCGATTCATGGTGGCGTGATCGCCGGGTTCATGGAGTTGTCCGCAGCGCTGCACCTGCTGATTTTCACCGGTTCGCCGGGTGTGCCGAAGATCATCGATTTCTCCCTCGACTATCTGCGCGCCGGGCAGTTTCGCGACACTTGGGCCAGGTGCCAGGTTTGCCGGCAGGGCCGCCGGGTGGCGAACGTTGCGATTACGGCCTGGCAAAGTACTGAGGCCGAACCGATTGCCACAGCCCGCGCCCATTTCAAAATTGAATAGCCCTTGAAATCCTGAACTCAGCCCCCAACTTTGATGACAACCCGCCGCCGACCCTTCAGGTCGCGGCCACTGCCATCTGATTGGAGTTTGATGACCATGAGTGTGGAAACTCAAAAGGAAACCCTGGGCTTCCAGACCGAGGTGAAGCAACTGCTGCACCTCATGATCCATTCGCTGTATTCCAACAAGGAAATTTTCCTTCGCGAATTGATCTCGAACGCCTCTGACGCTGTCGACAAATTACGTTTCGAAGCCCTGTCCAAGCCTGAGTTGCTGGAAGGTGGCGCCGAACTGAAAATCCGTGTGAGCTTCGACAAGGACGCTAAAACCGTCACCCTCGAAGACAACGGCATCGGTATGAGCCGTGAAGATGCGATCACCCACCTGGGTACCATCGCCAAATCCGGCACTGCCGATTTCATGAAACATCTCTCCGGCGATCAGAAAAAAGATTCGCACCTGATCGGTCAATTCGGTGTGGGTTTCTACTCTGCATTCATCGTCGCCGATAAAGTCGACGTGTTCAGCCGTCGTGCCGGTGCGGCTGCCAGCGAAGGCGTGCACTGGTCGTCCAAGGGTGAAGGCGATTTTGAAGTTGCCACCGTCGATAAAGCCGANCGCGGCACTCGCATCGTCCTGCACCTGAAATCCGGTGAAGACGAATTCGCCGATGGCTGGCGTCTGCGCAACATCATCAAGAAGTACTCCGACCACATCGCGCTGCCGATCGAGTTGCCGAAAGAAGTGGCAGCCGTTGAAGGCGAAGAGCAACCGGCCGTTGAATGGGAAACCGTCAACCGCGCCAGCGCCCTGTGGACCCGTCCGCGTACCGAGATCAAGGACGAGGAATACCAGGAGTTCTACAAACACGTCGCTCACGACTTCGAAAACCCGCTGAGCTGGAGCCACAACAAGGTCGAAGGCAAGCTCGAATACAGCTCGCTGCTCTACGTGCCGGCCCGTGCTCCATTCGATCTGTACCAGCGTGAAGCGCCGAAAGGCCTGAAGCTGTACGTGCAGCGTGTGTTCGTGATGGATCAGGCAGAGTCGTTCCTGCCGCTGTACCTGCGCTTCATCAAAGGTGTGGTCGATTCCAACGACCTGTCGCTGAACGTGTCGCGGGAAATCCTGCAGAAAGACCCGATCATCGATTCCATGAAGTCGGCGCTGACCAAGCGCGTTCTCGACATGCTGGAAAAGCTGGCGAAGAACGAGCCTGAGCAATACAAAAGCTTCTGGAAAAACTTTGGCCAGGTCATGAAAGAAGGCCCGGCAGAAGACTTCGCCAACAAAGAGAAAATCGCTGGCCTGCTGCGTTTCGCATCGACCAACGGTGATGACGGCGAGCAAGTGGTGGGTCTGGCCGAATACCTGGCTCGCGCCAAGGAAGGTCAGGACAAGATCTACTACCTGACCGGCGAAACCTACGCGCAAGTCAAGAACAGCCCGCACCTGGAAGTCTTCCGCAAGAAAGGCATCGAAGTGCTGCTGCTGACCGACCGCATCGACGAGTGGCTGATGAGCTACCTCAGCGATTTCGACGGCAAGAGCTTTGTCGACGTGGCGCGCGGTGATCTGGACCTGGGCAACCTGGATTCGGAAGAAGACAAGAAAGCCGCGGAAGAAGTCGCCAAGTCCAAAGAAGGTCTGGTTGAGCGTCTGAAAACTGCACTGGGCGACTCCGTTGCTGAAGTGCGGGTTTCCCACCGTCTGACCGATTCCCCGGCGATTCTGGCCATCGGCGAGCAGGACCTGGGCATGCAGATGCGTCAGATCCTGGAAGCCAGCGGTCAGAAGGTTCCGGATTCGAAGCCGATCTTCGAATTCAACCCGGCTCACCCGCTGATCGAGAAGCTCGACAACGAGCAGAGCGACGAACGCTTCGGCGACCTGTCGCACATTCTCTTCGATCAGGCGGCCCTGGCCGCCGGCGACAGCTTGAAAGACCCGGCCGCCTACGTGCGCCGTCTCAACAAGCTGCTGGTTGAACTGTCGGTTTAACTGCGNTGTACAAAAACCCGCTTCGGCGGGTTTTTTTATTCTGGTGCCTCGGGCGTTAACCTCGATGCACAATCTGCTGGATGAAGTGTTTAAAGGCTGATAGCTGGTTTTTGATCTGACATCGTTGGTTTCAGTGCCGGCGTCTTCGCGAGCAAGCCCGCTCCCACATGGGATCGCGGTCCACTGTGGGAGCGGGCTTGCTCGCGAAAGCGGTTTAACTGGCGCTAAATATCTTAAGGCAATTCGATCCGCTCACTTTCCCCCGGCACCGTCGGCCAATCCCCGGCCGCCCAGCGTCGCCGCGCTTCATCGATCAACGCCGGATCGCTCGCCACGAAGTTCCAGTTGATCCGCCGCGGCCCATCCAGCGGCGCACCACCAAACAGCACGGCATGACAGTCGCTTTCAGCGAACAGGGTCATCTCTTCCCCGACCGGCAACACCACCAGCGAATGCGGTTCTATCAGCTCGCCATTCCAGTTGCACCTCGCCGTCCAGCACATACAGCGCCCGCTCTTCATGCTCGGTAGGAATCAGCAAGGTGGTCGCCGTTTGCAGGTTCAATTCGGCATACAAGGTAGGAGAAAGCACCGGGACCGGTGACTCCAGGCAAAAGCCTGACCCGGCAATCATCCGGATCTTCACCCCCAGGTTATCGCTGACCGGCAGCGTGGCCGCCGGATGGTGGCTGTAGTGCCCGGGGCCGTGCTCTTTTTCTTTCGGGGAGGCCAGCCAAATCTGCAAACCGTGCATCGTGAAGCCGCTGTCCTTCAACGCCTCAGGCGTGCGTTCGACGTGGGCAATTGCGCTGCCTGCCGTCATCCAGCTGACATCACCGGCCTCCACTACTTGGTCGGAGCCGAGGCTGTCCTTGTGCTGGATTTTTCCTTCGAACAAGTACGTGAGGGTCGACAGACCAATGTGCGGATGCTGACGGATGTTCATGCCTTTTCCCGCCTCATAACGGGTTTCGAGCATGTGGTCGAAAAACACGAAAGGCCCGACGCTGCGGCATTTGGCTGACGGCAGTGGGCGAAGAATGGGTTGGCCTTCGACATCTTCGGCGCGGGGACGGATCACGAGCGGAGTGTTCATGCTGCATTCCAGGCTGAGCGGGTAATGCGTGGAGCATAACCCGCTTGCGCAGCCCTTGCCGCTATTGGCTGAAGGCACCTTCAGACAGGTGCGTTTCAATGCTGACGTCGGTGGTGGTCATCAACTTGTGGACCGGGCAACGGTCGGCCACGCGGTGCAGCTCATCGCGCTGAGCGTCGGTGAGCACACCTTTTAGGGTCAGTTTGACGTGGAGGGCATATTTACCTTTCTGCTCTTCGCTGTTGTCACGTTTGACTTCGACGGTGACACCGGTCAGCGGGATGTTTTTCTTCTTCGCGTACATCTTCAGGGTCAGGGCCTTGCAGGCACCCAGGGCTGCGTCGAAGTAATCGTGTGGCTCGGGCGCGGAGCCTTCGCCGCCGGCGAGTGTCGGTACGTCGGCAAAGAGTTGATGGTCATCGATCTGTACGCTGTGACGAAAACCTTCGGTGGAAAGGGTATTGACGGTGACNGGCATGGGAAACCTCGCAGGCAACAGGAAAAGTCATTCGATCAAAAAAGACCNTGAAGGTATAGAGCATTCCTCCTGTTACGCGTTCCACTTTCTCACTGNGCATTCCTGTGCGCTGAATCGTTACCGCCCGGCNCCGAAGCAGTTGAGGCGTTTTGATATCACGTTTTCGTCTTACGCAAAATTTCTCCGGGCCGATACCTTCTTAAGCAACCCGCTGCAGGGTTGATGCAGCGCTTTTGGAAGGAACCAGAGCNATGAGTATCAGAAGTCTCAATATTGCGCCGCGCGCGGGCCTGGGTTTCGGCCTGCTGGCGTTGATGGTGTTTGGATTGGGGGCGTTCGCCCTGCAGCAAATGTCGAACATGCGCGCGCAGTCCGATCAGGTCGATGACAACTGGCTGCCCAGCGTGATGGCGGTCGGGGAGATGAATCAGGACATGTTGCGGCTGCGGGCATTGACCATGCGCCTGCTGCTCAATCGGGACCCGCAAGTGCTGGCGCAAAACCTCAGCAAACTCAACGAGCTCAAAAGTCTCCTGGATGAGCCTCAGCAGCGCTACGATGCGCTGATTGTGCTGCCCGAAGAGCGGGTGCTGTTCGACCGCTTCAAAACCTCGGAGCAAAAATACCTGCAGTTCCAGACTCAGGTGATGGGGCTCTCGTCCCAAGGACAGGTGGAAGAGGCGGCCGCCATCCTCAATGGCGAGATGAGTCCATTGGCCGATGAAATCACCGCCAACCTCAAGGCATTGATCGAGCTGAACAAGCACAACGCTAACCTGGCGACGGAGGCGGCGCGCCGGGTGTTCAGCCAATCGCGGCTCTGGGTCGGGGTAATGATCGGCCTGACGGCGCTGATGACCATCGGCCTGGCGCTGTTGCTGACCCGCAGCATCGTCGTGCCGCTTTCCCAATCGTTGAAAGTGGCTGAAGGGGTGGCTGGCGGCGATCTCACCGGTGATATCAGCATCAGCGGCAAGGACGAGCCGGCGCGGCTGTTGCACGCCCTCAAGAGCATGCAGGGGAGTTTGCGTGAAACCCTGCGGCGTATTTCCGACTCATCCAGCCAATTGGCCTCGGCCTCGGAAGAGCTCAGTTGTGTGACCGAAGAGGCCACCCGGGGCCTGCATCAGCAGAGCCTGGAAATCGACCAGGCCGCCACGGCGGTGAATCAGATGACCGCAGCGGTGGAGGAGGTCGCGAGCAATGCGGTGGCCACGTCCGAAGCGTCTCGGGAATCCGACCGGATCGCCCAGCACGGTCGNGAGCAGGTGCATCAGACCGTGTTGTCCATCGAGTCCCTGGCCGACGATGTCACGGCCAATGCGACCCAGGTCGAGGACCTGGCGCAGAAAGTTTATGGCATCAGCAAAGTCCTGGATGTGATTCGCTCGATTGCCGAGCAGACGAACTTGCTGGCCCTGAACGCGGCCATCGAAGCGGCGCGGGCCGGGAGTGCCGGGCGCGGNTTTGCGGTGGTGGCCGATGAAGTGCGGGCGCTGGCGCACCGGACGCAGCAATCGACCCAGGAAATCGAACAGATGATCTCCGGCATCCAGAAAGGCACCGATGCAGCGGTCAGCTCGATGCAGCAGAGCAACACGCGCGCGCGTTCGACCCTGGAAGTGGCGAAAGCAGCGGGCACGGCGCTGGAGGAAATCGCCACGGCGTTTACCCTGATCAATGAGCGCAACCTGGTGATCGCCAGNGCCTCAGAGGAACAAGCGGCTGTCGCGCGCGAGGTGGATCGCAACCTGATGAACATNCGCGATCTGGCGTTGCAGACGTCGGCCGGGGCGAATCAAACCAGTGCCGCGAGCCAGGAGCTGTCTCGGTTGGCGGTCGATCTGAATACGATGGTGGCGCGGTTCTCGGTCTGAAGTNCGAGCGGTTTTGTCGTTCCGGCGGCGCTACCGGCTGGCTGTGCAAGGTTGCGGGTGGCGCCATCCCGGCCTATGGTCCAAGCGATACTTTACTTGCGACTGGCGCGTGATGACTCGCCGTCGGTTGCTGTCCATCCAGTGCTGATTTGCCTAGCGAGGTGACGACATGCCCACCGACTCCCGACCCGCCGTGCTCGAACTGATCGGCAATACGCCGCTGGTGCGCGTCAGCCGTTTCGATACCGGCCCGTGCACGCTGTTCCTCAAGCTCGAATCGCAGAACCCCGGCGGTTCGATCAAGGATCGCATCGGCCTGGCGATGATCGACGCNGCCGANCGCGATGGCAGCCTGCGCCCCGGCGGCACCATCGTCGAGGCCACCGCCGGCAACACNGGCCTNGGCNTGGCCCTGGTCGGTCGTGCCAAGGGTTACCGAGTGGTGTTGGTGGTGCCGGACAAGATGTCCACCGAGAAGGTCTTGCACCTCAAGGCGATGGGCGCCGAGGTGCACATCACCCGCTCCGACGTCGGCAAGGGCCATCCCGATTACTACCAGGACGTTGCGGCGCGGCTGGCGCTGGAAATTCCCGACGCTTTTTTCGCCGATCAATTCAACAATCCGGCCAACCCGCTGGCCCACGAATGCAGCACCGCGCCGGAGATCTGGGCGCAGACTCAGCATGACGTGGACGCCATCGTCGTCGGCGTCGGTTCGGCCGGAACACTGACCGGGCTGACTCGTTTCTTTCGCCGCGTGCAACCAGAGCTGGTCATGGTGCTGGCCGATCCGGTCGGTTCGGTGATGGCCGAATACAGCCGCAGCGGCACCATGAACACGCCCGGCTCCTGGGCGGTGGAGGGCATCGGCGAGGACTTCATTCCGTCGATTGCCGACCTGTCCAGCGTGCGCCACGCCTACTCGATCAGCGACGAGGAAAGCTTCGATCATGCCCGCCAACTGTTGCGCGCCGAAGGCATACTCGGCGGCTCTTCGACCGGCACACTGCTGGCGGCGGCGCTACGTTACTGCCGCGAGCAGACCGAGCCGAAGCGGGTCGTCAGCTTCGTCTGCGACACCGGCACGCGCTATCTGTCGAAGGTCTACAACGATCAGTGGATGAACGATCAGGGCCTGCTGAAGTACAAACATTACGGCGATCTGCGCGACCTGATCTCGCGGCGCTTCGAGGATGGCCGGGTGATCAGCGTGGGCCCGGACGATACGCTGCTCACCGCGTTCCAGCGCATGCGCTTGGCCGATGTATCGCAACTGCCGGTGCTGGAGGGCGGGCAGCGGCTGGTCGGCGTGATCGACGAATCCGACATTTTGCTGGGCATGCAAGAAGATGCTTCGCACTTTCGCGCGAGCGTGGCCAGCGCGATGACCGATCAGCTGCAAACCCTGCCTCCAAGTGCCAGTCTGGCTGAACTTCGGGCAGAGCTCGACCGTGGGCTGGTGGCGATCATCGCCGACGCTTCGGGCTTCTACGGCTTGATTACTCGAGTCGACATGCTCATTCATCTACGGAGATCCCTTACATGAGTCAACACGATGAAAACGCTGTGCCACGTGCCTTCGCCACCCGTGTGATCCATGCCGGGCAAACGCCCGACCCTTCCACCGGGGCGCTGATGCCGCCGATTTACGCCAACTCCACCTATTTGCAGCAGAGCCCCGGTGTGCACAAAGGCTTCGACTACGGGCGCTCGCACAACCCGACGCGNTTTGCGCTGGAGCGTTGTGTCGCGGACCTCGAAAGCGGCACCCAGGCCTTCGCGTTCGCCTCCGGGCTGGCGGCGATCTCCACCGTGCTCGAACTGCTCGATGCGGGCTCGCACATCGTCTCCGGCAATGATTTGTACGGCGGCACCTTTCGGCTGTTCGACAAGGTGCGCAAACGCAGCGCCGGNCATCGCTTCAGCTTCGTCGATCTGACTGACCTGGAGGGATTCGAAGCGGCACTGCAGCCCGACACGAAAATGGTTTGGGTCGAGACGCCAAGCAATCCCTTGCTGAGTCTGACGGACCTCGCCGCCGTCGCACGCATCTGTCGCTCGCGAGGCATCATTTGTGTCGCCGACAACACCTTTGCCAGCCCGTGGATACAACGCCCGCTGGAGCAGGGTTTCGACATCGTGTTGCACTCGACCACCAAGTACCTGAACGGCCACTCCGACGTGATCGGCGGCATCGCGGTGGTCGGACAAAACGCAGACCTGGCGGANCGTCTGGGCTTCCTGCAGAACTCGGTAGGCGCGATCGCCGGGCCATTCGACGCTTTCCTCACCCTGCGCGGCGTGAAGACCCTGGCGCTGCGCATGGAGCGCCACTGCAACAACGCGTTGGACCTGGCGCAATGGCTGGAGCGTCAACCGCAGGTGGCGCGCGTCTATTATCCGGGCCTGCCATCGCACCCGCAGCACGCCCTGGCGCAGCGGCAGATGCGCGGTTTCGGCGGGATGATATCCCTCGACCTGAACTGTGACCTGGCCGGTGCCACGCGCTTCCTCGAGAGTGTGCGGATCTTTGCCTTGGCCGAGAGCCTGGGCGGGGTGGAAAGCCTGATCGAGCACCCTGCGATCATGACCCACGCCAGCATCCCCGCGGATACTCGTGCGCAACTCGGCATCGGCGATGCCTTGGTGCGGTTGTCCGTGGGGGTCGAGGATGTCGAAGACCTGCGCGACGACCTGGCACAGGCGCTGNCGCGGATCTGAATATCAGCAGGCAAAAAAAATCCGGAACCCTTATCGGGTTCCGGATTTTTGTGTCGAGCCGGATCAGCTGCCTTTGACAGCCTTGCCGTTGACCGTACCGTCGAGGAGCATGATGTTGTACTCCTTGCCGTCGGTTTCAACCTGTTGCAGACGAACCAGCAGGTAATCCCAGTCCTTGGCGAACCACAGGACGGTGATGCGCTTGCTTTGCGTCGGGTCGCGCACGCGCTCGACCTTGATTGCATCGATCTGGCCAGCCTTGGTGTCGACCTTTTCCGAACCCAGCACGCGGAAATCATAGGTATCGACTTCACCATCGTCGACGACTTGATANCTCATGCTTTTCTTGCCAGCGGCCACGTCGTGCTGCAGGGCGAGCTGATAAGTGGATTTGTCGACCATGCCGCGGTTGAGCGGGATCTTGACCGGGTCACCGCGATCGGTGCCGGTGACCATTTTGTTGGTCCAGTCGAAATCCAGGTCAGCCTTCTTGGCTTTGCCCAGGCCGCCACGTTCGAAGTGGTAGGACTGCGGCAGCATGGTGTCCTTGTCCAGCGTCAGGGTGCTTTCTTCGGTCAGGCTGGCGATCATCATCGAGGCCTTGAAACTGAGCTTCCAGGCGCCNTTGGCTTGCTTGGTCAGGCTTCGTTCAGCGGTGCCGCTCATGGGCAACTGCTTCCAGTCAGCGGTATAGCTGGCGGAGAAAGGTTGAAGTTCTGCAGCCTGCGCAAATGGCAGTGCGAGCAGAGCGCAAGCGAAGAGCAGGGCGCGACGCATAAAATCTCCTAGGTTCGAATCAAGTGGCCGCTGGCCGCGAGTAACTTTCCATCCAGTAAAGCACCTTGCTCGCCGAGTGATAAACGACCTTCGGCAAACCAGCGTACAGCCAACGGGTAGATCAGGTGTTCCTGTGTATGAACTCGCTGCGCCAGACTTTGCGGCGAATCGTGCAACTCTACCGGTATTACTGCCTGTACGACCAGTGGTCCGCCATCGAGTTCCTCGGTGACGAAGTGCACGGAACAGCCGTGCTCGGTGTCGCCGGCNTCCAGCGCGCGCTGATGNGTGTGTAACCCTTTGTATTTGGGTAGCAGCGAAGGATGGATGTTGAGCAGGCGACCCGCGTAGTGGCGCACGAAGTCAGCGCTGAGAATGCGCATGAAACCGGCCAGTACCACGAGTTTGGGGTTGAACGCGTCGATCTGTTCGATCAGCGCGGCATCGAAGGCCTCGCGGCCTTCGAAAGCCTTGTGATCCAGGGTGCGGGTGTCGATACCCGCGTCCCTGGCGCGTTGCAGGCCGNAGGCGTCGGCGCGGTTGGAAATCACCGCAGCGATGCGGACCGGGCTGTCGCCGGTCCGCGTGCTGTCGATCAAGGCCTGCAAGTTACTGCCGGTGCCGGACAACAGCACCACCACATCACAGGTCTGGGACATCAATGAGCCTTGAGGTTCTTCAGTTCAACCTGAGCCGCGCCTTCGGCAGCGGTGGAGATCTGACCGATGACCCAAGGCTGCTCGCCGGCTTCGCGCAGGACGTTCAGCGCGGTTTCAACGTGCTCTTGAGCAACGCAGATGACCATGCCCACGCCGCAGTTCAGCACGCGGTGCATTTCGTTTTCGTCGACGTTGCCTTTCTCTTGCAGCCAGTCGAACACGGCAGGACGGGTCCAGCTCGCGACGTCAACCACCGCTTGTGCGCCTTTTGGCAGAACGCGCGGGATGTTGTCCAGCAGGCCACCACCGGTGATGTGGGCCATGGCTTTGACCGCGCCGGTTTCCTTGATCAGCTTGAGCAGCGGCTTCACGTAGATACGGGTCGGAGCCATCAGCAGGTCGGTCAGCGGTTTGCCGTCGAGCTGGATGTTTTCGATGTCGGCACCGGACACTTCGATGATCTTGCGGATCAGCGAGTAGCCGTTGGAGTGCGGGCCGGAAGACGGCAGGGCGAGCAGGGCATCGCCGGCAGCGACTTTGGAACCGTCGATGATTTCGGATTTTTCCACGACGCCGACGCAGAAGCCGGCCAGGTCGTAGTCTTCGCCTTCGTACATGCCAGGCATTTCAGCGGTTTCGCCGCCAACCAGGGAGCAGCCGGACAATTCACAGCCAGCGCCAATGCCGGTCACGACCTGGGTCGCGGTTTCGACGTTGAGTTTGCCGGTGGCGTAGTAGTCGAGGAAGAACAGCGGCTCGGCGCCGCAGACCACCAGGTCGTTCACGCACATGGCAACCAGGTCGATGCCGATGCTGTCGTGCTTGTTCAGGTTCAGCGCCAGACGCAGCTTGGTGCCGACGCCGTCAGTACCGGAAACCAGCACGGGCTGCTTGTAGCCGGCCGGGATTTCGCAGAGGGCGCCGAAACCGCCCAGGCCGCCCATGACTTCCGGGCGCGCAGTGCGCTTGGCGACGCTCTTGATGCGTTCGACCAATGCTTCACCGGCGTCGATGTCTACACCGGCGTCCTTGTAGCTCAGGGAGGGTTGCTTGCTCATGATCCAGGCCTTTAGGGGGGATTCAGGGGTAACGACCGAGTCCAGTGGGACCACCGAAACTGACGAAGGCGATTGCCATCCGCGAATTTCAGGGTGCCCGGCTGTTGCCGGTCTGCGAAGGCGCGCGATTTTATCAGGCTTGAGGGGCAGCGGCCATCCTCACGCCGACGGCAGGGGCATATCCGCTTAAAAAAACCTTCATTGCCCGTGTTGGCCGCATCCTTCATGGCTGTATAAGGTATCGCTATTAACCGTCTATCGTTAGGACAGTGCAAAAACTTACCAGGGTCAGGTGAATGTTTTGCTGGGGGGCGTGGTCACAGCCTTGCTCAATCCGGTTCACGCGGCCTGTTCCAGCCGCTCTTGTCGTCAGGAATCCTCCATGCGTTTTTTTTCTAGATTTTTGTTTGCCGGCTGTATGTCATTGGTCAGCCTGGCGAGTCATGCCGAAACCGTCAAAAATCTGTATCAGGTGCGTCAGCCTGTCAGTGGTCAAACNCCGGAAGTGCGCGATCAAGCGACCCAGCAAGCGCTGGATACGCTGGTGTTGCGTCTGACCGGCGATCCCAAGGCTGCGCAAAGTCCGGGGTTGGCGGCACTGCGCAAGGACCCGCAGCAAATCATCAGTCAGTACGGCTTTGACGCCGGTCCGCCGGAAGTGCTGAAGGTCGATTTCGACCCAGCCTCCACCGAGCAAGCGTTGCGTCGTGCCGGGCTGTCGTTGTGGGGGGCGGAACCGG
>Ga0065714_10064884_pt1 | contig 16082 bp, 15 predicted proteins | sample MisRhiReplicate2_FD_59101 | JGI IMG/M metagenome (GOLD analysis project Ga0065714, IMG submission 59101) | Miscanthus rhizosphere microbial communities from Kellogg Biological Station, MSU, sample Rhizosphere Soil Replicate 2: eDNA_1 v2... | ecosystem: Host-associated > Plants > Roots >...
AAAATAGCCGAAGACTTAGTCTTCGGCTATTTCCATTAAAATAATATATATGAAAAAAAAACTACTTATTTTTCTGCAGGTCTGAAAACCAAACCTGTTTCCTCGAAATAATCCAGCGTAATTCTGTCGCCGTCATTCACGGTTCCTGCCAAAATTTCTCTCGATAATTTATTGAGAACTTCCTGCTGAATCACTCTTTTCAAAGGTCTTGCTCCGAAAACCGGGTCGTAACCTTTGTTCGTCAGGTAATTCAAAGCATCTTGCGTTGCAGTCATAATGATATTTCTTTTCAGCAACAGATCATTGAAACCTCTTAACTGATACTGAACGATTTTTCCAATTTCTTTTTTTCTTAAAGGCTGGAACAATACGGTCTCGTCAATCCTGTTCAAAAATTCCGGACGAAGCGTTTGCTTTAGTAAATCGAAAACTTCAATTTTAGTTTTAGCTACAATTTGATCCTGATTTTCCTCAGTAATATTCTCAAAATTCTCCTGAATGATATGCGAACCTAAATTCGAAGTCATAATGATAATCGAGTTTTTGAAATTCACGACTCTACCTTTGTTGTCCGTCAATCTTCCGTCATCCAAAACCTGCAGCAATGTGTTGAAAACATCGGGATGCGCTTTTTCAATTTCGTCTAAAAGTACGACTGAGTAAGGTCTTCTTCTCACGGCTTCCGTCAATTGACCGCCTTCATCATATCCAACATATCCCGGAGGCGCGCCCACCAATCTTGAAACCGAATGACGCTCTTGATATTCACTCATATCGATTCTCGTCATATTATTTTCATCATCGAATAAAAACTCCGCCAATGCTTTTGCAAGCTCAGTTTTACCAACACCCGTCGTTCCTAAGAAAAGGAATGATCCGATTGGTTTTTTCTCGTCGCTCAATCCCGCTCTGTTTCTTCTGATCGCATCTGCAACCGCTTGAATGGCTTCTTCCTGACCGACAACTCTGTGATGAAGTTCGGTTTCAAGATGTAATAGCTTTTCTCTTTCAGATTGAAGTAACTTGGTAACAGGGATACCTGTCCATTTTGCAATCACTTCAGAAATATTGTCTGCGGTTACTTCTTCTTTAATCAACTCATTCTGATGGTTTTGCATCTCTAATTCTAGTTTTTGCAAAGCATCTTCCTTCTCTTTAATTTTTCCATACTGAATTTCAGCAACTTTTGCGTAATCTCCTGCTCTTGAAGCTCTTTCTGCTTCGAGTTTCAGAGATTCAATATCTTTTTTGATGTTTGTTAAATCCTCAGATTTTTGTTTTTCTTGAAGCCATTTAGCATTAATTTCATTTCTTTCTTCAGAAATTTTCGAAATATCCTCTTTTAAATGGTCAATTTTTGTTTGATTACCTTCTCTTGAAATAGCTGCCAATTCAATTTCCATCTGCATCAGTTTTCTGTCTAAAACATCCAATTCTTCAGGTTTTGAATTAATTTCCATTCTCAACTTAGCCGAAGCTTCGTCGATAAGGTCAATCGCTTTGTCCGGTAAAAAACGGTCTGAAATATATCGTTGAGACATTTCCACTGCCGCAATAATCGCTTCGTCTTTGATTCTTACTTTGTGGTGAGCTTCATATTTATCTTTAATTCCACGAAGAATAGAGATGGCTGATTCAGTATCCGGTTCTTCCACCATTACTTTCTGAAAACGTCTTTCTAAAGCTTTATCTTTTTCGAAATATTTTTGATATTCATTTAAAGTTGTCGCACCGATTGCTCTTAATTCTCCTCTTGCCAAAGCAGGTTTTAGGATATTTGCAGCATCCATCGCACCTTCACCGCCTCCGGCTCCAACCAAAGTGTGGATTTCGTCAATGAAAAGAATGATTTGTCCGTCTGATTTGATCACCTCATTCACGACAGATTTTAACCTTTCTTCAAATTCTCCTTTATATTTGGCTCCGGCAATCAATGCTCCCATGTCCAATGAATACAATGTTTTATCCATCAGATTTTCAGGAATATCTCCGCTGATAATTCTGTGTGCAATTCCTTCCGCGATGGCAGTTTTACCAACTCCTGGTTCACCGATCAGAATAGGATTGTTTTTAGTTCTTCTTGAAAGAATCTGTAAAACTCTCCTGATTTCTTCATCACGACCGATAACTGGATCTAATTTTCCTTCGGCTGCAAGTTCGTTGAAGTTTTTCGCATATTTTTTTAAGGATTGATATGTTTCTTCTGAACTTGCAGATGTTGCAGTACTACCTTTTCTTAATTCTTTAATTCCGCCTTCCAAAAGACTTTTGGTCACGCCCATATCTTTCAATATTTTCGAAACTTCAGAATTGGTATCTAACAATGAAAGCCACAAATGTTCGATCGTTACGAATTCATCACCCATTTTTTTAGCAATGTTCGGAGCATCAAGCAAAACTTTATTTGCTGATTGTGAAAGATAAATATTCCCTCCCTGTACTTTTGGAAGTTTTTCTAAATTTTCACGGTTACGCTCTCTTACCAAAGCCGCATCTGCTTCAGATTTTTTAAGTAAGAAAGGCGATATGTTTTCATCTACCTGAAAAATTCCTTCAAGTAAGTGTTGAGGTTCAATACTTTGGTTGCCAAACTCCATGGCAACTTGCTGTGCTGCCTGGATGGCTTCCTGTGATTTTACAGTATATTGGTTTAAGTTCATATTGTGTATATTTTTTGTAATGATTAAGTTTAATTTAATTCTTTTTAAAAACATCAAGAAACTAAATTTTCAGGCTTAGCTTCTTAATGCTATCAATTATTTATCATTTAATTCGATTACTTTATCGCAAAAACTGTTCAATTATTAAATTTACAAAAAATACAGACAAAATTTCCGAATATTATATTTTTAACGTTAAATTAACTTGACAAAATTTCCGATAATTAAAAAAATATTTAAAATGATGGCAAAGTCGTCATATCATAGATAAATCAAGCAGAGTGAAAATTCTCCTCTTCTGGAGGGATGGCGAAAATTCAAAGAATTTTTGACGGGGTGGTTTAAAAAAGAGTTATAAGTTTTGGTTAAAATTCTAATGATTGTTATAAATTAAATGCCTTCCGTCATTCTGAATGAAACGAAGTGGAGCGAAAAAACTCTAATAATAAAGGGTTGAGATTTTTCCTTCGTCAGAATGACAAACTTTGAGTGATACAGAAGATAAATTAATTTTAAAATAAACTTTGCGACCATCGCATTAAAAATTATCCCTTTCAAAATCAAATATTAAAATCAAAATAGTTACTTTTGCTTTCATTGATGGAGCTTAAAGAAAAACAAAGGAAAATATTAGACGTTGCTGTAGAACTTTTCAAAGAGAAAGGATATATGGGTAGTTCTGTGAGAGATTTGGCGACAAAACTCAATATTAAAGCAGCTTCCTTATATGCACATATCCGTTCAAAAGAAGAAATTCTGGAATGGATCTGCTTCGGAATCGCCAATGATTTCTTCACCGAGCTTCAAACCGTAAAAAACACGGACATCAATCCAAAAGACAAGTTGAATTTATTCATCGATAAACATTTATCAATAGTTCTCAGAAATCGTGATGTTACTCATATTTATTCTAATGAATGGAGACATTTGGAGGAAAGGCTTCCCGAATTTGTGGAATTAAGAAAAAAATATCAAAAGGAAGTTGAAGAATTGATTTCTGAAATTTATCAAGCTGAAAACTGGGAATTAAAATCACCAACTTTTACCACAAGATTCATTCTTCACACTTTAAACAATTCCTATTTCTGGTTTAAAAGAAATATTGAATCAACTACTGAAATTACCGATGAGATAAGGGATAAGATTCTTTTTGGTCTTTTAGGGAATCACAAACAGTAATTTTAATCTAAAAAGCTTACACATAAGTTTAACCAAAATCTTTGTCATTCCGTAGGAATCTCGACTACTGATTGAAAACTATGCTCAGATTCCACGCTCCACTGCGTTCCGCTCTGAATGACAAACTCGACGCAAAGATTTGTCTCAATCTAAATAAAACTCAACCTTACCCTCAAAATTATTTAGAATCATTCAAAATGTGACGAAAATCATAAAAATTTTGTCACCTCCCAAATTCTTTTTAAATTTACACCTAACAAATGTTAGTTAGTAATGAAGTTTGATGTTGAATATTTAAAACTTGACCAATTAAGAACTCTTCAGTCCGAGAGATTGAAGGATTTGGTTGTATATCTTGAGGAGAAGTCGGATTTTTATAAAAGAAAATTTGATGAATTAGGAATATTGCCACAAGAAATAAGGACAATTGAAGACATCTCAAAGCTACCGATTACTTACAAACAGGATTTAAGAGACAATTATCCGTTCGGATTATTTACCGTTCCAAAAAATGAATTACAAAGAATTCACTGTTCAAGCGGAACAACGGGAAAACCAACGGTGGTAGGATATACAAAAGAAGACGTTGATTTATTCAGTGAAGTAGTAGCAAGATCGTTAAATGCAGCCGGAGCAAAACCGGGAATGCAGTTGCACAACGCTTACGGTTACGGAATTTTCACGGGCGGGCTCGGACTTCATTACGGAGCTGAAAAATTAGGAATGAGCGTTCTTCCGATTTCGGGAGGAATGACAGGAAGACAGGTAGATTTAATTATAGATTTTAAACCGGAAGTTATTTGTTGTTCACCTTCTTATGCTTTAACAATCGCTGATGAGTTTGCGAAAAGAGGAATTTTGGCAGATGAAATCAGTTTAAAATATGCCGTTTTAGGATCGGAACCCTGGACGGAATTGATAAGACATCACATTGAAGAAAGACTAGGCGTTCACGCTACCAATATTTATGGTTTAAGCGAAATTATCGGACCCGGAGTATCGATGGAGGATTTTGAGGAAAAAGGCGGTTCTTACATTTGGGAAGATCATTTTTATCCTGAAATTTTAAATCCGATTACAAAACAGCCGGTTCCTTTCGGAGAAGAAGGAGTTTTGGTGATTACGACTTTAACAAAAAAAGCAATGCCGCTTTTACGTTATTGGACGAATGATATCACAAGTCTTTATTATGAAGAAAACTCAAAAAGATCAATGGTTAAAATGAGACCTATTCTTGGAAGAGCCGATGATATGTTAATTGTAAGAGGCGTAAATGTGTATCCAAGTCAGATTGAAGAAGCGTTTTCGCATGTGGAAGGAGTGGTTCCGAATTATTATTTAACACCGATTGAGAAAGGACAGATGTGTGTAGCATTGGATATCGATCTGGAAATCGATGATGAATTTGTGAAAGCCAAACAAATTGAAATTAATACCGATGATTATGCTATTTTTGTCGGAAACTTTGCAAAAAGTATAGAAAACGAAATAAAGAAACGAGTAGGAATTACAACAAAAGTGAAAATTCATACTCAGGACAGTTTGCCTAAGTGCGAAGGTGGAAAAATTAATAGAATACTAAAAACAAAATGAATTCATTTTATAAATTAAAAACTGTAAGGGTTCAGAAAGATACCAACGATGCAGTCAATGTAGCCGTTGAAATTCCTGAGGAACTGAAGGATAAATTCAGATTCAAGCAGGGGCAATATCTTAACTTTCGAATGATGATCGACGGAAACGAAGAGAGACGTTCTTATTCTATCTGCAATGCTCCAAGTGAAAAAAGCAACACGCTGGAAGTATTGGTTAAGCTTTTAGAGAATGGAAAAGTTTCAGGTTATTTCAACGAGCATCTTCATATGGATGAAGTTCTTGAAGTGATGCCTCCGATGGGTGGTTTCAATACATCTTATCACCCGACAAACGTAAAAACTTACGTTGGTTTGGCAGCAGGAAGCGGAATTTCTCCAGTTTTATCAAATATTAAAGAAAGTCTTTATCAGGAACCAAATTCAAATGCTTATCTGTTCTACAGCAACAGAAGCATGAATCATGTAATGAAAAAAGGCGAGATCGATAAATTGGTTGAAACTTTTAACGGAAGACTGAAAGTTGTTTATTTAGTAAGCCGTGAGCAGCATGAAGACCCGATTTTTGAAGGAAGAATTTCTCCTGAAAAATTAGACTTATTATTTGAAAGATATGCTGATATCGATGTTAAAGAATCTACATTCTTCATTTGCGGACCTGCAGAAATGATTAAAGGGATTGCAGATTATTTAAAGAAGGATAAAAAAGTACCTGCTATTCAGGTTTTATTTGAATATTTCACTGCTCCTGACGAAGAAAATACGGAGGAAATGAGCGATGAGTTCAAAGCAATTGCTAATATCGAAAGTATGGTAACGGTGATCATCGATGATGATGAATATTCGTTTCACCTTAATTCTAAAAAAGAGAGTATCTTAGATAAAGCATTGAAAGACAATCTTCCTGTGCCTTTCGCATGTAAAGGAGGAGTTTGTTGTACGTGTAAAGCGCAGGTTTTGGAAGGGGAAGTTTTCATGGAGAAAAATTTCGCGCTTACCGAAGACGAGGTAGCAAGAGGATTCGTTCTTACTTGCCAATGTCACCCGACAACGAATGTGGTGATGCTTAATTATGATGTTTAATTTTTAATGAATTTTTTTCATTATTAAAACTAAAAAAAGATGGACTTAGAAAAATTTGTTCAATACGTTCACGACGAAAATAAAGTAGAACCAAAAGATGTAATGCCCGATGATTACAGAAAACTATTGGTTCGTCAGATTTCACAGCACGCGCATTCTGAGATTGTCGGAATGTTGCCGGAAGCCAACTGGATCTCCAGAGCACCTTCTTTGAGAAGAAAAATGGCTCTTTTAGCTAAAGTTCAGGATGAAGCTGGTCACGGTTTGTACCTTTACTCTGCAACTGAAACATTAGGAAACGGAACCATCAGAGCTGATAGAGACGCAACTTACGATGATATGTTGGAAGGAAAAGCAAAATATTCAAGTATTTTCAACTATCCGACGTTGAGCTGGGCAGATATTGGAGCGATCGGCTGGTTGGTTGACGGAGCTGCAATTATGAATCAGGTAATGTTGATGGGGAATTCTTACGGTCCTTATTCAAGAGCGATGGTGAAAATCTGTAAAGAAGAATCTTTTCACCAAAGACAGGGGTACGAGATTTTAATGGCACTTTGCCGTGGTACAAAACAACAGAAAGAAATGGCTCAAGCTTCGTTAAACCGTTTTTGGTGGCCGGCTTTAATGATGTTTGGTCCGAATGACGACAGCTCTCCAAACTCTAAAATCTCTATGAATTACAGAGTGAAAAGAGAAAGTAACGACAGTCTTCGTCAGAGATTCATCGACGTTACGGTTGCTCAGGCTGAATTTTTAGGATTAACAGTTCCGGATAAAGATTTAAAATGGAATGAAGAAAGACAGCATTACGATTTCGGAGAACTTCCTTGGGGTGAATTCATGGAAATCTTAAAAGGAAACGGACCTTGTAATAAGAAAAGATTACAGACAAAAGTAAAAGCACAGCAAGAAAACCTTTGGGTGAAAGAAGCAGCAATTGCTTTTGCAGAGAAACAACAAAAAGAAGTAATATAATAATGTAACAATATACCAATGTAAAAATGTAACAATCACTGTCATGCTGAGCTTGTCGAAGCATCTCATTGGTAAACTGCTACATTGCTACATTGTTAAATTAATTTGACTATGGCAAATTTAGATGTGTGGGAAGTGTTTATTCAGACTAAACCGGGATTATCTCACAAACACGTTGGAATAGTACAGGCACCAACAGCAGAAATGGCTTTGCAGAACGCAAGAGACGTTTATACAAGAAGAAAAGAGGGAACTTCTGTTTGGGTAGTTCCAAGTAAATATATTGTGACTTCAGAAGGAATTGATAAAGAAGCATTCTTTGATCCGGCTGATGACAAATTGTACCGTCACCCGACGTTCTACGATATTCCTAACGATGTAAAAAATATGTAATAAAGAAGTTAGAAGTTAGATTCTAGAATTTAGTCTAATTTCTAACCTCTAATTTCTAAATTCTATAAAAAATGAATCCATTATATAATTATTTATTAAAGTTTGCGGACGACAGTTTCATCATGGGACAGAGATTGTCTGCATGGTGTGGTGAAGGTCCTTATTTAGAGGAGGATATTGCATTGACAAACATCGCATTGGACGAGCTTGGACAAGCAAACAATTTTTATGTTTATGCTTCAAGAGTTGCTGATAACTCTAAAAGTGAAGATGATTTGGCATTTTTAAGATACGAACATGAATATGTAAATGCTCATTGGGTTGAACTTCCGAATGAAGATTATGCGCAGACGATTCTTAAAGTCTATGTTTTCGCGGTGTATCAGAAATTGATGTACGAGGCGTTGTCAAATTCTGCAGATGAAGAACTTTCTGCTCTTGCTCAAAAATCTTTGAAAGAAGTAAGGTATCATTATACTCACGCTTCTTCTTGGATGAAAATTTTCGGACAGGGAACAGAAGAAAGTAAGACCCGTTTAGAAAGAGCGATTGAAAATATTTGGGAATATTCAAAAGGTCTATTCGCAAAAGTGGAAGGGGAAGATGATTTAATTGCTTTAAATATCGCTCCAAATGTTGATGCTCTTTACGAAGATTTTCTTTCTATTACACAAAAAGATTTTCAGGACTTCGGTTTAGAATATCCTGCAAATCCGTTCATGCAGCCAAAATCAAGAACAGGATATCATACAGAATATTTCGGATTTATGCTTTGTGAATTGCAGTATATGCAGAGAGCATATCCGGGGTGTACGTGGTAAATTATTTTTAATGAAGCTATTTCTAAATTTTTTGCTTTTATGCTTCATTATTTCCTCTTGTGAAAAAAAGGAATTTAAAGCTAAAGTTTTGCACAGTTTTAATGATGTAGATGAAATGTTTCAATTGAAACGTTATAAAAATCAATGGAAGAAAAAAATTAATGATTCAGTAACTCATATTACTGCTCAGCAAGATTATTTTATACTTAGCGGAGATTTTGACACAAAGAACAATGCCAAAACGGGAATCTGGAGTTTAACAAATAAAACAGATTCTAAGGAAATACAAATTGATTATATAGTTTTTGACAAGAATGATGTTTTCAAAAATCAAATTATATTTAAAGAACATGGGAAAATAGACTTTTCTAACAGTAAATTTTATTTAATTGAAAATAAAACTAACAAAGGATTATTGTTCAAGTTCTTCTCACCAGAAATGAGAGATGAAATTTCTAAAGATGCTAAAGTCGTTTATACGATTCGTAGAAATAGAAAAGAAATCAAAACGGATTCTATTGTTTATAAAAATTCTAAAGTTGGAAGATATCTTGCCGAGATTAAATATGATTTTAACAAAGGAGATGATATTTCAGGATATTTCAGCGAAATTGTCACTGCAAAAGATTCCAAAAGTAAGGATAGTCTTGTAATGGGTAACAATTCAATATATTTTATAGAAAAATTTGAATAATTTATTAAACATATTAAGTCAAGTCCCTGATCCGGAAATTCCGGTGATCAATATCGTGGAATTAGGCATTGTAAGAGAAGCAAAAGTTACCAGCGAGAATTCTTGTGAAATAACGATTACGCCGACTTATTCTGCCTGTCCCGCTATGTTTACCATTGAGGAAGACATCATGAAAATCATGAAAGAAAACGGATGGGATGCGAAAGTGGTCACCAAAATGTTTCCGATCTGGACAACAGATTGGTTGACGGATGAAGCGAGAGAAAAACTCCGTGTCTACGGAATTTCTCCTCCCGAAAAAGGAGCCGACGAACATCACATCGGTAAACCGAAAAAATGTCCGCGTTGCGGTTCTATGCATTCAAAACAGATCAGCAGATTCGGGTCTACGTTATGCAAGGCTTCGTATCAGTGTTTAGACTGTTTAGAGCCTTTTGATTATTTTAAATGTCATTAATTAAAAAGAATTTTAGCAATATGATAATTCACATCATAATTAATTTCAGCAACCGATGAATTAATAGTAAATTAGAATATTATTAAAACCTTTAAAAAATATAAAGCCATGTACACACAACTTGATATTGAATCGCATTTTGGCGGAAAATTAAAAATCGCTTATCTCAATCAGCCTGACACGATGAATGCTTTAACAAAACCTTCGTTGTCGGATTTGAAAGATTTTGTAAAAGAATGCAGTGATGATCCCACAGTGAGATGCGTGGCGATTTCAGGGAGAGGAAGAGCCTTTTGTTCCGGTCAGAATTTGGATGATGCCTTCGTTCAAGGTAACGATCATCATGATGACGATATTATCAGAAGAATTGTAACCGATTATTACAATCCTTTGGTGCTTGAAATTACCCGTTGCAAAAAACCGGTGGTTGCTTTGGTGAATGGTCCTGCAGTTGGAGCGGGAGCAATGTTAGCATTGATTTGCGACTTTGTTTTAGCAAATGATAAAGCTTATTTTGCTCAGGCATTTTCAAATATAGGTTTAATTCCTGATACGGGTGGAACCTATTTCCTGCCTAAATTATTGGGAAGACAATTGGCAAACTATTTAGCATTTACAGGCAAAAAATTATCAGCTGAAGAATCAAAATCTTATGGTTTAGTGGCTGAAGTTTTTGCCGAAGAAGAATTCAATTCAAAATCATTGGAGATTTTAGAAAAAGTTTCAAATATGCCGACTGTTGGTTTAAAATTAACCAAAAAAGCTTTCGCCAGTTCTTATAATAATACTTTGAAAGAACAATTAGAATTAGAAGGTGATTTACAGCAGGAAGCTGCTGAAACAGAAGACTTCAAAGAAGGAGTAAGTGCATTTTTAGAGAAAAGAAAACCTAACTATAAAGGAAAATAAAATTATAGAATTTAGAAATTAGAGGTTAGAATTAGCAAAAGTCTAACTTCTAACTTCTGGCTTCTAACATCTATAAATAATGAAAAATGTAGGAATTATTGGTGCCGGAACGATGGGAATCGGCATCGCACAAGTAGCCGCAACGAACGGATGCAAAGTTTGGGTCTATGACGCCAATGCAAAACAAGTAGAAACGGCAACTGTAGGTTTGGAAAAAACATTAACTAGATTGGTTGATAAGCAGAAAATTTCATCTGAAAAAATGGTCGAAATTTTATCTAATATTTCCATCGCTACAGAACTGAAGGACTTCAAAGATTGCGAATTGGTAATCGAAGCCATCATCGAAAATAAAGAAATCAAGACCAAAGTTTTCACAGAATTAGAGAAACACGTTTCAGAAAGCTGTGTAATCGCCTCAAATACTTCATCCATTTCCATCACTTTTCTTGGGGCAGAGTTGAAGAAACCGGAGCGTTTTATCGGAATTCACTTCTTCAATCCGGCTCCTTTGATGCCTTTAGTTGAGGTTATCCCGTCTTTATTAACAGAAAAATCTTTAGCGGAAAAAATTTACAATCTGATGAAAGATTGGGGGAAAACTCCTGTGATTGCCAAAGATATTCCTGGATTTATCGTCAACAGAATTGCTCGTCCTTACTACGGTGAAGGATTGAGAATTGTTGAAGAAAACATTGCAACTCCAGAACAGGTTGATGAAGCCATGAAGACTTTAGGAAACTTCAAAATGGGACCTTTTGAATTAATGGATTTAATTGGTGTTGATGTAAATTTCTCTGTAACAACAACCGTTTACAAAGATTATTTCTACGATCCGAAATATAAACCGTCTCTTCTTCAACAAAGAATGTCCGAAGCAAAACTTCACGGCAGAAAAACAGGAAAAGGTTTCTACGATTACAGTGAAGGAGCTGTAAAACCAATTGCTGAGAAAAATGAAACATTATACGATGATATTTTTCACAGAATTATAGCCATGTTGATCAACGAAGCTGTAGAAGCAAAAAGATTAGGAATTGCAAGTGATGAAGACATCGAATTGGCAATGCAGAAAGGAGTAAATTATCCGAAAGGATTATTGGCTTGGGGAAAAGAACTTGACTATGAATTAATTTCAGATATCCTCGAAAATCTATACGCAGAATATCAGGAAGAAAGATATAGACAAAGCCCGTTACTTCGCAAAATGTAACAATATAAAAATCTAACAATGTAACAATTTTATTTACTAAATCTGGTTAAGTTTCTATTATCAAACGTTAAAGTAAGAAACTTCAATTGGTATAATGATGGACCATTACATTGCTATATTATAAGAATTATGAACCCAAGACAAGTTGCAGAATATATGTTCGATCAGGATTATTTTTCTCAATGGATGAATATTAAAATGATCGAAGTCAAAGAAAATTATTGTTTAATAGAAATGCCCATCAAAAAGGAAATGATCAACGGACTGAAAACAGTTCATGGAGGTGTTACGTTTGCATTTGCAGATTCTGCTTTGGCATTTTCGTCCAACAATTCCGGAGATGCAGCGGTAGCGTTGAACTGTATTATCAATTTTACCAAAGCCGGTAAAGAAGGCGATATTTTCAGAGCAGAAAGCATTTTGGTGAATAATACCAGAAAAACAGCGATCTATGACATCAAAATTACCAATCAAAATGAAGAATTGGTTGCGAAATTTGTCGGAACAGTCTATAAAATAGGAAAAAAAGTAACGGAATTATAAATAATCTTCAAGCAGTAGCAGTAAGCTTTTTTCAAAGCTGGTAAAGCCTACTGCCTATAGCTTAAAGTCTAAAGCAAAACTTATGAACAACGTATATATCATAGATTACATTAGAACTCCCATTTCAAAACTAAGCGGAGGATTATCAGAAGTGAGAGCCGATGATTTGGCGGCAATCGTTCTAAAAGAAATTGTTGCAAGAAACCCTGAAGTTCCTGTTGAGGAAATTGAGGATGTTATTTTCGGATGCGCCAATCAAGCGGGAGAAGATAACAGAAACGTGGCCAGAATGGGACTTTTATTGGCTGGACTTCCGTACAAAATTGGAGGTGAAACCGTAAATAGATTATGCGCTTCAGGAATGTCTGCGGTAGCAAATGCTTTCCGTTCAATCGCTGCAGGAGAGGGGGAGATTTACATTGCAGGTGGAGTTGAGCATATGACTCGTTCACCTTATGTAATGTCAAAACCAAGCGCAGCTTTCGGTAGAGACAGTCAGATGTTTGATACGACTTTCGGATGGAGATTTGTAAATCCCAAAATGAAAGAAATGTACGGCGTTGATACAATGGGAGACACCGCTGAAAATTTAGCGGAAATGCACAACATCAGCCGTGAAGATCAGGATAAATTTGCTCTTTGGTCACAGCAGAAAGCAACTAAAGCTCAGGAAAACGGAAGATTGGCTGAAGAAATTGTAAAAGTTGAAATTCCACAAAAAAAAGGTGAACCAAAAATTTTCGATAAAGACGAATTTATCAAGCCGACATCTTCAATGGAAGGTTTAGGAAAACTTCGTCCGGCTTTCAGAAAAGAAGGCGGAACAGTAACTGCCGGAAACGCTTCTGGAATGAATGACGGAGCTGCCGCTTTAATTTTAGCAAGCGAAGAAGCTGTAAAAAAATATGGTTTACAACCAAAAGCTAAGATTTTGGGTTCATCCGTTGCAGGTGTTGAACCAAGAATCATGGGAATCGGACCTGTTGAAGCAACTCAGAAATTATTGAAAAGATTAAATCTTTCATTAGACGATATGGATGTTATTGAACTGAATGAAGCTTTTGCGGCTCAATCTTTAGCGGTAACAAGAAGTTTAGGTTTAAAAGATGACGATTCAAGAGTAAATCCAAACGGAGGAGCCATCGCAATCGGTCATCCACTTGGAGTTTCTGGAGCAAGAATCATCGGTTCTGCAGCTTTAGAACTTCAGAAACAAAATAAAAAATATGCCTTGTGTACGCTTTGTATCGGTGTTGGTCAAGGCTATGCAATGGTGATTGAACGAGTTTAATTCATTCTCAAATTTTCAAATTCAAATTATGAATATTTACTCATATCACGGAATTCGTCCCATCATTAAACCTTCCGCTTATGTTCATCCACAAGCGGTAATTATCGGAAATGTGGAAATCGGTGAAGAAGTTTACATCGGACCCAACGCAGTTATTCGTGGTGATTGGGGTAAAATTATCATCAAAGACGGAGCCAATGTCCAGGAAAACTGTACACTCCACGTTTTCCCGGGTATTGAAACTATTTTGGAAGAGTCTGCGCACATCGGTCACGGTGCGATTATTCATTCCGGACATATCGGAAAAAACTGTCTGGTTGGAATGAATGCTGTAGTTATGGACAAAGCAGTTATCGGTGATGAATGTATTATCGGAGCATTGGCTTTTGTCCCTGCAAATTTCAGATGTGACGCAAGAAAATTAATTGTGGGCAGTCCTGCAAAAATAATCCGCGATGTTTCTGATGAAATGATCAAATGGAAAACAGAAGGGACAAAACTGTATCAGGAACTGGCGAGAGAAGGAAAAGACGCTATTCTTCCTTGTGAACCATTTACGGAATATGTAGAACAAATTCCTACCAAAGTTGTTGATTACAGCATTTGGGATGATGTAAAATAATCCACCCTACAAAATTTAATATGATTAAAAAACTTCTCATTTTCTGCAGTCTTCTTTTTGCATTTCAATCTGTGATTTTTGCCCAAACTGAAAATGCAAAACCATTAACTATCGGAGAAATCAGAACCATAAAGTCTAAGATTTTAAATGAAGAAAGAATATTAAATATCTATCTTCCACAAAATTTTGATAAAACAAAATCTTATCCTGTCATCTATCTTTTGGATGGAAGTATGAATGAGGATTTTATTCATGTTACAGGATTGATTCAGTTCTTTAATCAAATGTATGCAATGCCCGAAACAATTGTGGTTGGAATTGCGAATATTGATCGAAAAAGAGATTTTACATTTCATACCGATTTAAAAGATTTACAGAAAGATTATCCAACAACCGGACATTCTGATAAGTTTATTAATTTTCTGGAAAAAGAATTAAAACCATATATCGAAAGTCAGTTTAAAACGACTGATACCTACATCTTCGGTCAATCTCTTGGCGGACTTTTAGCAACAGAAATTTTGTTGAAAAAACCTGAACTATTTAATAATTATTTTATTATCAGCCCGAGTTTGTGGTGGGATGATGAAAGTCTTTTAAAACAGGCAAATCAATTATTAACTAAAATTCAGGATACAAAGAAATTTATTTATGTTTCTGTAGGAAAAGGTGAACATCCGGTAATGGTAAAAGATGCAGAAGATTTATATGATATTCTTAAAAAATCAAATAAGAAAAACTGGACGGTAGAATATAAAATGATGGAAACAGATAATCACGCAACGATTCTTCACAGAAGTTTGTATGAAGGTTTGGTGAAATTGTTTCCTTACCAGGAACCGAAGTAGAATAATAAATATAACAATATACCAATGTGAAAATGTATCCATTTACTACTGTAATGCTGAGCTTGTCGAAGTATCTCATCGGTAAACTGGTACATTATTAAACTTAAAAACTATATGCAAAAATTAAAAAACTATATCCACGGCGAATGGATCGAAGGTACCGGAAACGGAATTCCTTTATACAATGCCGTGACGGGAGAGCAGGTTGCTGTTTCGGATACCGAAGGGCTTAATTTTGAACAGGCTCTTGATTACGGAAGAACGGTAGGGTACAAAAATCTTTCTTCAATGACTTTCTACGATCGTGGAGAAATGTTGAAAAAAGTGGTGCTTTACCTTTTAGAGAGAAAGAAAAAATATTACGAATTATCATATAAAACAGGAGCAACTCACGCAGATTCTTGGGTAGATATTGAAGGAGGTTTTGGTACATTCTTCACGTATTCAGGATTGGCAAAGAGAATGCTTCCAAATACTCCATTTTGGGTAGATGGGGAAACTCAGAAAATTTCAGCAAACGGAACTTTCTTGGGAACTCACATTTTGACGCCGAGTGAAGGAGTTTCTGTACAAATTAACGCTTACAATTTTCCTGTTTGGGGAATGTTGGAAAAATTGTCGACTTCATTGTTGGCGGGTGTTCCAAGTATTGTAAAACCTTCTCCTTATGGTTCTTATTTGACGAATGCGGTTTTCCAGGATATGATTGAAAGCGGCGTTCTTCCTGAAGGCGCTCTTCAATTGGTTTGTGGTGAACCCGGAAATATTCTAGATTATGTTCAGGATGGGGATTCCGTAT
>Ga0065714_10064885_pt1 | contig 16076 bp, 17 predicted proteins | sample MisRhiReplicate2_FD_59101 | JGI IMG/M metagenome (GOLD analysis project Ga0065714, IMG submission 59101) | Miscanthus rhizosphere microbial communities from Kellogg Biological Station, MSU, sample Rhizosphere Soil Replicate 2: eDNA_1 v2... | ecosystem: Host-associated > Plants > Roots >...
CGCCAGGAAACAGATCAAGTAGCTGCCGCTATCAACCAAATGTCCGCCGCTGCACTTCAAGTTGCCCGAAGTGCACAAGAGGCCGCCGAGTCGGCGGGGCAAGCCGAAAAGGAAGGCCTTTCTGCTGGCCAGATCGTCTCAACCAGCGTTGAGAATATATTCGCGCTCGTCAGTGATCTCAAAGCCAGTGGCGCATCACTCGACCATTTACAGGAGGACGTTCAATCGATCGTCGGTGTGCTAGTGGTCATTCGTTCGATTGCTGAACAAACCAATTTGCTTGCGCTCAACGCTGCCATTGAAGCTGCGCGCGCGGGAGAGGCCGGTCGAGGATTTGCGGTGGTGGCCGACGAGGTGCGCGCACTTGCCGGTCGTACGCAAACCAGCACCCAGGAAATACAAGCAATGATCGAAAGGCTTAAGCAGGGTACTGCTGACTCCGTAGATGCCATGAAGCAATCGAGTGATGCCGGTAGCCGAACGAGTGAGCAAGCTGCTCACGCTACTGAGTCGTTACGTGTTATTGCAACTCAAATTGGCACCATCAATGCTATGAACACCCAGATTGCAAGCGCTGCCGATCAACAGACGATGGTCTCCGAAGAAGTGAATCGAAGTATTCAGCAGATTGCGACAGCAGTGGAAAGTGTCGCGCAGGAAATCCAGCAAGGCGCCGAGACTGCACGTAACCTGGCGCAATTAAGTGAAAACTTGAACGCAGCCGTTAATCAATTCCGGGTGTGATCGGAGCCGAGCAACAGCGTGGATGACGTTGGTTGTCGTCCACGGTGACATCGTAGCTGTTGGCCAGGTCAACTTAAAATAGGGGGGGCGATTCGCCTTTAGAGTGTTTTAGAAGGCGTTTCCAAGGCCGAAATTTCTAGAGTGCGTTAACTTCGCTCCTTTTGCTCTAGGAAAGTAGTTTGGAGGCCTTCTAGTTTCACCATCGCTTATACCCCCTCCAACCTATGTTGCCCCCCCTGGAGCCTACAGTACGACGATAGAGATTTATTCAAGAAGCTCTCCCTGTAAATGGGCAACCGCCTCGTCCACAAATGTTCTAACTGCCAGTGGGATGTGGTTTCGGCTCGGGTACACAATGAATAAATCATTGTTTTGTTGGTCATAATCGGCCAGCACTTCGACGACGGCGCCACCTTTCAAACTCGAGCGCAAAATGGGCTCGGGCAGGAAACAAATACCTAGCCCGTTAATTGCCGCCTTCAATTGAGCTTGGGCGGTGCTTGCGCTGAATCGTCCCGAAATCACTATTTGTGCCGCACCGAGTGGGCCGTCCAAATGCCAAGTGGATTGGCCTGAAACGTTTGGGGCTAAAATGCATAGGTGGTGGGTTAGCGCATAAATATCAATTGGGATGCCGTAAGTGTCTAGATACGTTTGGCTGGCGGCGAGAATCCGGCGACCTGTATTGATTTTACGAGCCACTAAGCTCGAATCGGGCATTATTCCCGCCCGAAAGGCTAAATCCATACCTTCGGCAATGAGGTCAACTCGTTGATCACTCAAAGAAAAGTCTAAATGGATCTTTGGGTATCGAGAAAGAAAATCGGCAACAAAGTCCATTTGAAAAATTTCAAAAAAATCGGAGGGCGCCGCAATCCGTATCCTGCCGGTAGGTTCTCCACTGCCTGCCAATAACTGTCGGCTGACTTCCGACAATTTATTTATCGGAGTCGCACTCTGCCCATACAGCGAATGACCCGCATCGGTGAGTGATAGCTTGCGAGTCGATCGATGAAAGAGCCGAACGCCCATATATTGCTCTAACTGCTTTATACGTCTACTTAATGTGTTGGCAGGTACGCCCATGCGACGTGCTGCGCCTGCAAAGCTACCGGCGTCCACGATCTGGATAAAGATCGCAATGTCGTTCAAGTCGAACATTGGGTTATGCCATCAATGGATGAATGTTATCGCATTGTAGCCGTTAATCAGCGTGATGCTGATCCTGTATGCGCAGGGCACAGGATGGATCACCATAAAGAGACTGTACTGCTTGCGAGCACGCCTGGTTTTAGAGGAAGAGGCGGTGGCCTCTGATCGTTACGCAGCTCTGTCAGTAACCGTCGCGGCTAGGCGCGCATAACTCTCTATATTATGCTGATGCATAAAATCGTTGGCCTGCATTATTAAATAAATCAATACATATGTATCTTTACAATTAATTTTTCAGGCCTGTCGGAGATCGAAAGTTCTACTACTATGACTTGGTTCGCCAGCATGCAACAGAAACGATGTTCCACCAATGGGCGGCAAGAGTTCACGCTCTTTCACGGAGAGATAAATCTCCACGGTGCATCGCTGGCTTTTTTATTTTCGATGTAGAAAGGAAAATGACTGCCTCTGCCTATCTGTCGTTCAAAAGGTATGTCCGAACCCCTTCGAAAGAGTTCCACCGACCCAATAACGGGCACAGTTACTCATCGCTACCATGCCGGGAGAAAAATAAATGACGAAAGTACTGGTTCTTTACTATTCGATGTATGGTCACATTGAGACGTTGGCCAAAGCCGTTGCTGAAGGCGCTCTCAAAGTACCGGGTGTAGAAGTCACCATCAAGCGCGTTCCGGAAACCATGGATCCGGAAGCGTTCAAGGCGGCTCATGGCAAAACAGATCAGCCTGCTGCCATTGCTTCTCCGAATGAACTGGCGGACTACGACGCGATCATCTTCGGTACTCCAACTCGTTTCGGTAATATGGCAGGACAACTACGTACTTTTCTGGATCAGACCGGGGGGCTGTGGGCGAAAGGCGCGTTGGTCGGCAAGGCCGCCAGTGTATTCACTTCAACAGGTACCGGCGGCGGCCAAGAGTTGACGATCACATCCACCTGGACAACGCTGGCGCATCACGGATTGGTCATCGTACCTATCGGCTACAGTGACCCTTCGCTTTTTGATATTTCTCAAGGCGGTGGCGGTACTCCTTATGGTGCATCAACCATCGCCGGCGGGGACGGTTCGCGTCAACCGGATGCCCGCGAATTGGGTATTGCTCGCCATCAAGGTGAGTACGTTGCGAAAATCGCCGTCAAACTCGCTGCGGCCTGATCGCTGATCAGCTGAGACGGTCATTGATTCTGTTGAACACCGCCCCTTAATTGGGGCGTTTTTATTCATGCCATATCGTTTGAAGGTCGCTAGGTGCGTTCAGGACGACCACACTCTTGATGGTAGGCCAGTCCCCGGTCAACCGTCGTGTAGCATCGGTCTATCCGCCACTGGTCGAGATGAATTAAGTGAGGGCCACCATCAGACACCTGCGCGTCAACCGACTCTGTCTAGGAGGCGTATCCCTGGCTGATTCTTTCAAGCTCATCCTTGACTGATAAATATCCTGCTTCGCTGTCAGTGAGCCCCATCGGCGTAGCGCCTCCAAATACCGCTTTGGGCTGATTCAGCCAGCCATCAGCTTTAGCTTTGTTGCCAAAGACCTGCTCGGCTTGCTGTTGAATCAAATGGCGGTAAGTCATAGCTGGTCCCTAAGTGCACGCTGTTACTCCGCAGCAAGGCGTTGTGTTAACGAATTTCGGACGTGATTAAGGGGGTCTTGGCGCAATATTCGCGAAACGCCTTCACGCCTCGAGTAGTGCCCAATATTGGCTTAATCATGTAGCGATAGCAGACGAATAAATTGAGTGCGAGCCAGCCCAGTTGATAGGAAGAACCTTGAAAGCTTCTGTGGTTAGGGCTGTTTTGCCAAAAACCATACGCAACGAAAATCGTAAAAATGGCGACCGCCAAGGGGAGGATACCGAGTCGCCCTATGGACACTGCGATGAAGGGGATGTTGACTACTGAGCGAACTGGCTCACCTTCGATCTGTATGGCCCATATTCTGTTGACGTTATCTTTGCCAGGCTGGTAGGTCGCTCGAATAGGTTTTCCGACGTCGATATGTGCGTCCAACGTGTCGGGAATCTCAAGCGCCTCAAGCTTTTTGCCATCTATTTTCCAATAGTGGTAGCGGACCATATCGCCACCCAGACCTCGCGATTTTTCGTTAAGCCGTCCATCTACGATTTGCATTTCCCTCATAACTCAAGCCCTCTCCCAGAAATCTTGGAATGTGATGTCAATACGACGTTATCGACCAAATCCTAAGTAAGTCTTAGTATGTTGTCCACGTAAATCTAAGAATCTCTTAGCCTTTCGGCGACGAGAAATGACTACGTTTTCCAAGCGGTTAAAAGAGGCACGACAGGCAGCAGGGTTTTCACAGGAGCGGCTGGGTATGGAGGCTGGGATCGAAGCCGCGTCCGCCTCAGCGAGGATGAATCAATATGAGAAGGGCGTGCATCAGCCAGGAGAAAGCACCGTTCGGAGCATCGCAGCAGTACTGAATCTACCCATGGCTTACTTTTATTGTGAGGACGATGACACAGCCCATTTGGTGCAGTGCTTTCACTGCGTGAAGAAGGGCGATCGAAAACAAGTCCTCGATCTGGCAGAGCGGCTGGCTTTTGTGCGCTGACACTTTGGACAAGCGTGTTTTTAGAAGCAGAGTCCTCGTCTGATGTTCAGTGTGCGTTTTTGGGCGCCTGCGACCACCAGGCGACGTTGTCGAGAAGCTCGATGATTGCAGGGGCCAAAAGTGGGTAATCGTTGAACGTCTTTCCCTGTTGCCGGATGCCGTGGAATTCAGCAATGCCTATGCGCACGGCAGTGCACACTGGCATCATCTGCAATCCTATAGCGACCCTCCGCAGCTGTCCTATGGCACTGCCGAGACCGCCATAACCGATGAAGCCGATCGGCTTGCGTGCGAGTTGCTGGCTCGCGCGGCGGAAGGCTTTTTCCAGTCCAGTACTTGCACCGTGTCCGTACTCCCGCATGACCACAATCACGCCATCCAGTGGCGAGAGCCTATCGACCAATCGTTGCGTGGCCTGTGTTTTCATCTCTGTCGAGACCGCTGAATGTCGGTCATCGAGGAGCGGCCGGTTATGGTCACGCAGGTCAATCAACTCGATCGCGAGATTTGTGCGCCGGCTAGCAATCTCGTAGATCCATCTCTCATGCTCTTCGCCGAAGTGACCTTCCCGCAGAGTTCCGATAATGATGCCTACTCGTGGAATTGGTGAGGGCATTAGTTGACCCCGCAAACTGGAAGAAGAGCATCTAAGACACTGAAGGATCAGCGTACTGAGTTGAACGGCAATGCAGGGCGCAGTTGCCAGGCGACGAAGGCAGACATCAAGGCCAACATCAACGCTGGGGCAGGGTTGCCACCGATGACGAAAAGATGTGTTGCCACGCCGCAGACCATGGTCGTTGCCAGCAGCAACCCGCCGAAGAAACTAGCGGCATTTCTGAGCAGCAATACGGCGCCGATTATTTCGACGGTGCCGGTCACATACCGAAACCATTGGCCAATGCCGATGCCATCAAACACTTGAACCATCTGTGGAGCACCGGCTAGCTTGGCGATGCCAGCTGCGGCAAATGCGAGTATCAAGAGCACGCGAACGCCCAAAACGATACGACGCAGAGTTGGGGACAGAACGGTTGCGGTTGAAGTAGTCATGAAGAACGATATCCTTGCTTGTGATGCTCAGCGGAGGGACCACTGCAGCGATGGAAGAAGGATATGCGTTACTTCATTAGATAATTAGACGGAAGAACTGGATTGAACTGATCCATTTAAAGCGGTGTTACCGCATATGGAAAACCAAGCAAGGGTCGAACAGGTGGCCCAAGAATGCATCCCTGTTGGACGATGTGAGCCTTCACGTCGCCGCGGAACAACGCGATACTCAACAAACTGCGTAATACAGAAATGGCGGCACCCGCGACGAAGGAAGGTGCTTGAGCGGTGAGACTGGTGGCAAGGTAAGGGTCATCAACAACGTGCAGTTGAATCGAATGGGTCGAGTTCATTTTGCGAGTCATCAAGGCGTAAACCGACGCGTGCATTGCTATGGGACAACAACGGCGTCCGAGCCACGAGCGTGATCTGGGTGACAGATGTCAATCTGTCACTGATTGTGGCGACATAGGTGGAAAGTTTTCCCTATCTCCAACGGCCCGGTAATCAGGTCATTACGCCTAGTGCGTGAGGACATCGTTCGCTGTCCGCCAGTCTCTCCTGAATTGCCTGATGTTAAATCGGATGGAGAGATAAAGTGACTCTTAGGTGTGTGCGGCGCTTGGTGCTATGGGAAGAGGAAGGTCATTTTCGTCCGCACGCTTCTCGGCCCACTCCAGCATGCTATCCATCACGGGGCATAGTTTTTGCCCCCATGGTGTGAGCCGATAATCAACCCTGGGTGGTACCTCTTCGTAGTCGGTCCGCAGGACCAGTCCCTCTCGTTCGAAGCTTCGCAGTTGTTGCGCAAGCATCTTCTGCGAGATTCCACTGACTCGACGCTCCAGATCTGAAAATCGTTGGACCTTCCCATAAAACAGGGGGAATAGGATCAAGAGTTTCTATCTCCCTCGCAGAAGCCTGAATACAGCTTCGACATCCGCGGCGGCAGTGTCCGCTGTGTACACCTTTCTCTGCTTCAAAGGGGCACTAACTATTTTGTGCGTTCTTGTCAATTCCACCCTGGCACCTGATTATCATTATGTGACTAATGTTGAAGGAGAGTAGCGATGAATCTCAACTTGCATCCTTAATTGAAGCATATGTTCGAAGCAAGTCCGGCACTGCGAGTATATTGGCGGGAATGCGATTCGAGGCTCATCCGCGAAGGAATCGACCGGCGAATCGGTGACCATGTCCCTCACAGATAGCGATGCGCACGAGGGCGGAATCTACGTAACCGGTGGTTACGCCAAACAGGCCTACTTAGTCCATTAGATCTGCACATTTACTTCACGTTCGGTACCGGGCTGATTTCACATCTCTTTATCGTTACGAGCAAGCGCAGCTAAATCACGAAGCCAAGTCTCGATCACCGATACAGTGGGGCGTATGACCGCCCTGGTCAGGGAGGTTCCAATGTTTGCAGTCTACGCATCACACGCCAATATTGACGATCCACTAGAAGCACTGACCATCGGTGAGCGACCGTACCCCATCTTTTCCGATGGATGGGTGCGCATAAAGATCACCCACGCCAGCCTCAACCGGCACGATATATTTACGCTTAGAGGCATCACGGGGCAACCGCAGCCGATAGTGTTTCCGATGATATTGGGTAACGACGGCGCTGGGACACTCAACGATGGAACTCCGGTTGTCATTTACCCCGTGATGGGGGCAGATGACTGGTATGGCGACGAGACACTTGATCCGGGGTGGCACATCTTCAGCGAGCTTAAGCAGGGCACAATGGCTGACTACGTGGCCGTTCCGCGTAGAAATGCAGTCCCATTACCTGACGGTCTGTCAGCGCTCGATGCATCGCTGCTAGGTACTGCCTGGCTGACGGCCTACCGAGCCCTATTTACCCAAGCAAAACTTCGTCCTGGCCAGACTCTTTTGATTCAGGGCGCCAGTGGAGGGATGTCAACAGCTCTCATCAAAATGGGCCTCGCTGCTGGCATTGATGTTTGGGTAACCACGAGAAATGACGATGGCGCGAATCTTGCCGAGTCGCTAGGCGTCAAGCGAATATTCCGCACAAACGAGGAGCTTCCGCGGCGAGTTGATGCAGTTATCGATAACGTGGGCAAGGCATCGATAACGCACTCACTGCGTTCCGTACGAAGGGGCGGTGTCCTCGTCATCAACGGTGTTACCACCGGACACTTAGCTGAAGTCGATTTGCTGCGTATTATCGTTGAGCAGATTGATGTGCGCGGCACGATCATGGGCACCCTCGATGAGATGAAGGCCATGATGAACTACATCGTCACCAACGAGATCAAGCCCGTCATAGGGCAAATCGTGCCGATGACAGATGCCCGTAGTGCGTTCGCCGAGATGATTGACGGACGCACGCATGGCAAAACCGTATTTACTCGTTGATGTTAAGCAAACAACATTTAGGCATCGTTTCTTCGGCCTGCTGTAAGACAGACAGGTTGTCGATCCCGACGCATCTTGGCCCATGCCAGACATTCTATGATTCGAGCAGGCGGCAACATTCGTTGCGGGAACGACCGCATGGGTACCTCTGTAAAGAATATTGGTCCAGGTGACTCAGGTCTGATGTGGGCCCCGAGGGATCGACCACGTGAAGACCATAGAATGGACAACGTTTGAAGGAACCGGGCGGGTCACGTGGTCGACTAAGTCCCCAGCCCCCGGGGGGGCGCGCAAGTTCGGGCGTTGACTGGCAGTAGTCTCTGCGTCGGAAGGGGAGACCGAAGTAGGCGGTGCAGGAACTATGCTCCAGTCGATACAAAGTTCGTTGGAGGTGGTGAAGTCTCAATGGTCGCCAATGGAATCCAGCGTCTATAGATTTCAGAATACTCGAGACAGTTGCCACTTACTTTTTCGTGCGTTCTTGTCGAGTCAAGCTGTACCACTGATTATGAGTGCCTGGCTTTTCTAATCAGGAGACATTCAATGGGCATCACTCGGCATCCCGTCATTGACGCGTATTTCGCGGCTGAATCCGACGCCGATATTGGCAGCGTCGACAGCTTGTTTGCAACCGACGCGTCCGTTACCGACGAGGGAGCAACAATCGTCGGGATTGATGCGATCACCGCGTGGAAACAGGCCGCGAAAAAAAAGTATCGATACACCACCGAGCCTCTTGAAAGTGAAGAGAGCGACACGCGATCAGTCATGCAGGTGCGGCTAGCCGGCAATTTTCCAGGCAGCCCTGTGACAGTCACGTATACCTTTATTTTGCGGGACGGAATGATTACCGCTCTGGAGATTAAATGATGAGTACGAGTCACGGACTTAAAGGTTGTCGTGCCCTCGTGACGGGAGGTTCTGAAGGCATAGGCAAAGCGGTCGTTCAGACATTGCAGGCTGAAGGCGCCGATGTATTGGCGATCTCCAGGCATCGTCCTGATTGGATCTCGGAGGACCATTTTTTTGCGGCAGACCTCAGCACGCTTGAGGGCTGTGAGGGTGTGGTGGAACAAGTGCTGCACCGATGGGATAGCATCGACTTTGTCGTGCATGTGCTTGGAGGCTCAGCGGCCCCGGGTGGTGGGTTTCAGGCGTTGACAGATGAACACTGGCGCGACGCATTTGACCTTAATTTCTATCCCGCAGTACGAATTGACCGCAGCCTGGCACCACTGATGCTGCTACGAAAATCGGGCGTCATCATTCATGTAACATCGATCCAGAACCAGTTACCGCTTCCCGAGGCAACAACCGCTTATGCGGCTGCGAAGGCGGCACTTTCAAATTACAGTAAGTCCCTGTCCAAAGAGCTAAGTCCCCGGGGGGTGAGGGTGGTGAGGGTGTCTCCGGGATGGGTAGAGACCGAGGCGGCAACCAGATTAGTCAAACGGATTGCAGAGTCTGGTGGTATTAGTGAAGACGCCGCAAAGCAATCAATCATGGACTCTCTCGGCGGGATTCCTCTGGGACGGCCCAACCGTCCACAGGAAGTCGCTGACCTGATTAGCTTTCTGGTTTCTTCTAAAGCAAGTGCAATAACAGGTGTCGAATACGTGATAGATGGCGGCACAGTTCCCACGGTTTAAATATTTAGCATTGGGGCGAGGTTGATCATGGCCACTCCCGTATAACAATGAGCCTGCCTTGCAGCGGGCGAAACTCGGGAAATGCGGGTGCTATCGAGTCCAAGTATCAGGGACCAGTTTTCCAGCGTCAGAAAGAGTCAGGTCCGGCTAAGAGGCTGTTCTTGGATGTAGGCCATAACGAAAAATGCTCCATACCTTTCGGTACGGAGCATTTCTTTTAGCATTACGCAGGTTGCTAGGTTTTCACACAATCAGGAGAAGCTATTTTGTCGTTACACCTCCTGAAATCTAGGTGAGTTGGGCGTTGATCGCTAAAGAAACTTGATCGGATAATTGATGATAAGACGGTTCTCATCGATGTCGTAATTACTGAAATCTCGGCGTAGCGATGAATTGCGCCAGCGTACTGAAATGTCCTTCAATGGGCCGCTTTGAATGACGTAGGCCAGCTCGGATTCCCGTCCCCATTCCTTTCCATGTTCAGTGTTGTTGGTTTGAACATGGTCACCGCTGAGGTACCGATTCATCATCGTCAGTCCGGGCAGTCCTAGCGCTGCGAAGTCAAAGTCGTGACGCAGTTGCCAAGAGCGTTCCCGGGCGCTGTCATAACTTGAAGTAAAGGTATCGTTTGCTAGCGGGTAGCCGGCCGTGCCGTTTACTCGCATCCAGCCGGTTTCCCCATACACCCGCTGCAAACCCAGATAAAACGTATGAGCGCCTGTTTTGGCTGAAAGCATCAGCGAAGCCGTTTTATTATCCATCTGGCCTGCTTTTGCAGATCCGTCTTCGTCGCCAAGAAATAGACCCAGATTTGCTCCCAATTTCCATGAGCCAACACCTTGGTTATGGATCACATTCAAGTATTGCTGTTGGTAGATGTCTTCGAGCTGGGCGTACCAAAGGCCCATCTGTGTGGCCTTGTCGTTGAACTGGTACTCGCCCCCGGCGAAGTTGAATCGATCCGAGGTCGCTCCTGGGCGCCCAGTCATGAACATGTTATCCATGCTGGCATCATTACGAGGGCTGTTGCCCCGGAACTGGCCGGTGTAGAGCGTAAGGTTTTCCACTTCCCGTGACGTAACTTGTGCACCGCGAAAGGTCTGCGGTAGTGAGCGGCCATCATCTGAGCGCAAGATAGGGAGCAGGGACACCCATTCACCTATTTTCAGCTCGGTGGCGGAGTACCTGGCTTTCACCGCTACACCCAGGCGACCGAAGTCGTCTGCCGGCCTGCCGCTATCGTGCACAGGAAGAAGTTGAGTACCTGCTGTTCCCCGTCCACCGTCGAGCTTGATTGAGTAGAGCCCCAACAGGTCTACCCCAAGGCCCACCGCGCCAGTTGTGTAGCCTGAGCGCACATCTAAAATGAAACTTTGAGTCCATTCTTCGGCCTTTCCCTGAGGATAGGAAGGGTCTACAAAGTTTCGGTTTTGATAAAAGTTGCGCAAATTAAGCGAGCCCGTTGTGTCATCTACGAAGCCTGCCGCCGATACCCCGATTGACGCGGTAGAACTTACAACGCCTACTGCTATCGGCCTCAAAAGGGTCGAAAGCCTCGGTGATTTATTGCACGAAAGGATTTTCATTATTCTTATTTCCTTTTTTTGGGGCGCAGTTTTCCCGCACAGTGAATGACTGCAAAAAAAATTACGGTTTCTGGATATGCCTGGCGGAGAAGGACGTCTGCGCCAAAGTGTTATTGGGTGAAAAGGCTAAACGCTGACTCCGTAGAGCACAACTTGAGCACCCGGTCAGTCATGCGAATAGAGTTTCAATGCCTTGGCAAAGCCTTGGGCTCTGAAAATGGCACTGCCTTCGCCTAGGTCTCCGTCGCTGGCGACAAGGTAAACCTCGTTTGTATCTGGCTTGAGCGCCAGGCTGGTCGAACGCAGAAAGTGGCCGTTTTCACGTCCCGGTATCAGAATCTGACCGATGGGAAGCCCGGTTGAGTTGAGTACCAGGACACGCCCTTGGCTGTACATGGCCACGTATAAGTTGCCATCCTGATCGACGCGCATCGAATCGGGGGAGGGGCCATTGAATCGATAGACTACCGCCTCGCCAAAAGGCGCTATGGTCTGAGCATCCTTCAGTTCAATTCGATGAAGCAGGCCGGTGGCAAACTCCGTGACCCACAAGGTTTTTCCGTCGGGGGAGAGGGCGATGCCGTTGGCTATTGCCAGCTTGGGCAGGATCGGAACGATAGACTGACCGTCCGCGGGCACATAATAAACGCCGCCCGTCGGCTCAGTGGACGTGCCCTTGAAGTCGGTGAAGTAAAAGCCTCCAGTGCTGTCGAACACCAGATCGTCAACCAGATAGTTTTTGTTACCCGCAATGAGTTCTTTCTTCCCCGAACCGTCCGGTTTGTAGACCGTCAGATTACCGGTGTCCTTGAAGTTTCCAAGACCGGCCACGAACAGGCGTCCGTCCTTGTGTATGGCCAATCCTGCCGAACCCAAGGCGTTTTTCTGCACCACGACACTGAGCTTTCCTTGCGGGTCGGCTTTGAGCACCTGACCACCGAATACCTCCACAAAGAGCAAATTACCTGCTCGGTCGAACGAAGGTCCTTCCAGTTGCATTCCATTGTCCGAGACTTTGATCCAGCGCTGTGCAGTAACCGTCTGAAGGTCTTTTTCTGAGGCCGCAATGGCATGCAGCTGTTTGTCGCCTGCGGGATAAGCGAGGGTTGGAATTGACTCAGCAGCCTCCGCAATGAACGCAGTCGAGTTCAGCAATAACAGCAGAAACGCGAGGACATTTTTATGCATGATGATTACCTGGATATTGTTGTTATGTTTGCAAGAAGTCATGCGTGTATCAGGGTAACCAGGGCCGGAACCGTGAGTACGGCGGTGTAATAGCCCATGAACTGCACGCCGATGTTGAAGCCCAAAAAGCGTGAGAGAAATCCGCCCAGCAGTCCGATGGTGATGATCACCAGCAAACCCAGAAGGCCGCCTTCCCAGATGCCAATCACCAGGATCAGGCCAACAAACGTCGAGATCACGGCTTCATGGCTGATTTTGCGCGACACATAGGATGCCGCTCTGTGCGCGTAATTCATGGTGAATGGGTAAGCGATCAGAATGGCAATGACCACTGCCAACATGCCATACCCCAGAAACTCCCAAGTGCTGAGCAGTGAGTGCAAGTTGTGCACCTGGCCTGTCGCTGTGTCGACGCTGAAACGCGGGGGCGCATTGAAGAGTGGTGCTGCCGGGCCTGCTGCAACGGGGCTGAGTGGCAGACCAAATGCGATCAGCGGGATCAACGCTTCGGCGAGGTAGGTTGATTCGGTGACCCCGTTTCGAGCGGTGATGACGGTGGTCAAACGGTGGTAGACGTGTTTGACCCTCGAACCGACGACTTCGCCCATGATGACGGTCATGGCCACCGGACTGAACACGAAGGTGGCGCTGGAGACGACGGCGGTGACGGCCGTCCACATGCTCTGTTTGCTATCCAGTACCTTGAGTGGATTAGGGAAAAAACCGCCCCAGCTTTTTACGTCGGGAGACAAGGAAAAAGTGCGCACCTCTTGGCGTCGCATTGTTTCTCGCTCGGCCGGTGCGAGCATGGAGAACAGTGCGGCGATCAGCGGACCGATGGCGATGCCGAGGAAGTAGCTGACACTGAGCTTGACCCCATACTGTCCGGTGATGCTTTGCAGGCCGGCAATCACCATGACGAAAGGGATCAGCGTCAGCACCGCCGCCAGGCGGCCTTTGGAGAACCACGCGATAGCGACCGCTGCAAACAGGAAAACCCAAGGTGCAGCACGCTTGATCATGTCACCGAACGGCGCGAGCATGACGGCGAACAGTACGGCCATCGGAACAGCAATCAACGCAGCAATGACTGCCCCCGAGATCATCTTGCGCAGGGCAATGTGCGGGACGCCCAGATTGCGCAAGAAATTGGCTTCGCGCATGAGTGGCGTCGCCATGGTGTCGCCCGGAATACCCAGTAAAGCCGTCGGTACGGCATGGGTCATATGTTTGGCCACGGCACCCGCGAGGAAGAATGTCAGCACACCTGCGGCAGGAACGCCCAGCAGAACGACCAGCAACGTCAGCGGGGCGAGCGTTGTGGTTTCATCGCTACCCGAGATGAGCCCGATCCCGGCAAAAATCACCGCCCCCAGGATACCCATGCCCAACGCTATGAGGATCTGATCCAGCAAGGGTGCGATCATGACCGGCCCCCATTGATGCTTACCGCTCTGACAGCGGCGGCGGGGGAGGCATCGAGGCTTTTCGCGCAAGTGTCTAGACCTTTCTCGTAATCCGCGAACAGATCATAAAGATCCATTTCACGCAGTTCCGCGATCGTGGCTGGCGGCAGGTCACTCAGACTGCCGAGTGGGCCGTATTCATTCTGTAACTCGATCAGGATTTTCGAGCGCCACGCCGGATCTGCCAGATGCTCTACGACATTACGCTTGGGTTTGAAAAGCGAAGCACTGATGGCGCCTCCTGCCAGGCAGCCAACAATACCCACCAGCATCGCGTATGCACGCGCCATCTGCAGAGAGTCTACCCAGCCGACCAGCAGGTACTGTGCCAGGAAGAAAGCGCCGAGGCTGACGATTGCGCCGATGCCAATGGAGTAGATCAAATGGCGACCGTCTACCGTGTCGCCCCATACTTCGAACAGTTCGGGTTTCATAAGGGTTCTCCCACCGCCCCTGCGGGCTTTTATTGTTATGAACGTGAAGAGATGCGGTTTAGTTCGTTTCTACAAGACCACGTTTTGCGAGAAGGGCACGGGACACTCTGGATGCAGTTTCCCGTCCGAGTTCGGCATTGATGAACTCACCGATTTCGATCAATGCATCAAGATCGACGCCATGGGTCATGCCCAAGCCGTTCAGCAGGTAAACCACCTCTTCGGTGGCAACATTGCCAGTGGCCCCAGGTGAATACGGGCAGCCACCCAGGCCGGCAACCGAGCTATCGAAAATCCGCACACCCGCTTCCAGCGCGGCATGGACATTGGCGATGGCCATGCCATAGGTGTCATGAAAATGTCCGGCGAGAGCGCTGACGGGAACAACCTGGCGACAGGCGTCGAGCAACGTTTTCGTTGCTGCAGGTGTACCCGCGCCAATGGTGTCGCCCAGACTGACCTCATAACATCCCATCCCGAAGAGCGAAGCGCTGACGGCGGCGACTGCCTCGGGTTTGACGTGGCCGGTGAAGGGGCAACCCATGACGCACGAGACGTAGCCTCTGACCCGGACTCCGGCATCGCGCGCGCGCACCATCACTTCCTGATAGCGACGCAGGCTTTGCGCGATAGAACAGTTGATATTCTTTTGTGAGAACGCCTCGGAGGCAGCAGCGAATACGGCGACCTCTCGGCAACCCGCTGCTATTGCTGCTTCCAGACCTTTCACGTTGGGCACCAACGCTGTCCAGGTGACGCCGGCGCGCGTTGTGAGTGCTTTGAGCACTTCGTCAGACCCGGACATCTGCGGTACCCAGCGTGACGAGACAAATGCGCCGGCCTCCAGGGTTCGCAAGCCCGCATCTGCCAGCATTTCCAGCAACTGCACTCTGATCCGGGGCGGTAGTGTCCGCTTCTCGTTCTGCAAGCCGTCTCTTGCACCTACCTCAACCAACCGGACATGATCGTCGGCCATGATCATTACTGCGCACGCTTTTGCTTAAGGAGTTCAGCGGCTTTGTCTGAACGCACATCACGAGCCTCAACCATCTGCTTGACCAGCCAGTTGACCTCTTCGCCTTTTGCGCCGGCGGAAAGCGCAATGTTGCGCGCATGCAAAGCCATGTGACCGCGTTGTATTCCTTCAGTAGACAGTGCACGCAGCGCGCCCAGGTTTTGTGCCAGACCGACTGCCACAGCGATTTCGGCGAGTTCCTGCGCCGTTTTCACCCCCAGGATGCGTAGCGACAGCTGTGCCAGTGGGTGAGTCTTGGTCGCGCCGCCGACCAGGCCAACAGGCATGGGCATCTCCAGGGTGCCCACCAGATGACCTTTGCCGTCTTTTTCCCACGTGGTCAGCGAACCGTAATGTCCGTTACGGCAGGCATAGGCGTGTGCACCGGCCTCCACCGCGCGCCAGTCATTGCCCGTGGCGACGATCAGAGGGTCAATGCCGTTCATGATGCCTTTGTTGTGAGTGGCTGCACGATAGGGATCGACGACGGCAAAGTTGTAAGCATCGAGGATCCCTTCAATGACGTCTTCGCCTTTGTAGGCTGCGGTCGTGAGCAGCTCAGGAGCAATGCGGATCTGGGCTCTGGCAAGACGCAGATCCGCCAGGTTGGACAGAATGCGCAGTCGTACCTTGCCTCCGGTAATTTCTTCCATCAGCGGTGCTACCGCTTCAGCCATAGTGTTCACGGTGTTGGCGCCCATGGCATCCCGCACGTCCACGATAAGGTGGGCCACCAGCATCGGTCCGCGAGGGCTCTGGGCGAAGGTGTGCACTTCAATGTCGCGACAACCTCCGCCC
>Ga0065714_10064886_pt1 | contig 16063 bp, 9 predicted proteins | sample MisRhiReplicate2_FD_59101 | JGI IMG/M metagenome (GOLD analysis project Ga0065714, IMG submission 59101) | Miscanthus rhizosphere microbial communities from Kellogg Biological Station, MSU, sample Rhizosphere Soil Replicate 2: eDNA_1 v2... | ecosystem: Host-associated > Plants > Roots >...
CGGGTTGCAAAAGTAATGGCTCTTGCCTTACTGGAGGATGCGGAAAAATGGAAGTTTACGACTGGCTGTCTAATCTTGACATGCCTTCAAATTATATACCTTTTCAAGTAATAGAAGTTAAATTTAAGGGCGCAAGGAAAGAATTTTTCTTGAATAGCGAGAATATATACCTCGAAATAGGGGAGTTAATCGCTGTTGAAGGCCCTACCGGTGGATATGATATCGGCCATGTTTCCTTAACAGGAGAGCTGGTGCGTATGCAAATGAAACGCCGTAAAGCGACTATTGATCAGGTAACAAGAAAAGTTTACAGAAAAGCTACTGAAGCTGATGTAGAGAAATGGAAAATAGCTAAAGGTTTAGAATGGGAAACGATGCATAAAGCGCGTACCCTTGCTTTAGACTTGCGTTTATCTATGAAAATCAGTGATGTTGATTATCAGGGAGATAAAACTAAGGCAACGTTTTTTTATACAGCAGAAGGTCGTGTTGACTTTAGAGAGCTGATTAAAAAAATGGCTGAAACCTTTAGAATCCGGATTGAAATGCGCCAGATTGGTATGCGTCAGGAAGCTGGAAGATTAGGTGGAATTGGGTCTTGCGGTCGTGAATTGTGCTGCTCTACCTGGTTGACCAATTTTAAAACGGTATCAACAGCTGCGGCAAGGTATCAGAACCTTTCTTTGAATACATTAAAGTTGGCCGGACAATGCGGTAAGCTAAAATGCTGTTTAAATTATGAGCTTGATACCTATTTGGACGCCTTAAAGGATATTCCAGATCGTATTGAAAGCCTACAAACCGAGATTGGCATTGCTCGTCATCAAAAAACGGACATCTTTAAAAAGGTGATGTGGTTCAGCTATCCTAATACTGAAGATTGGATCCCGCTAAAGGTCGATCGCGTTAAAGAGATCATGGCGATGAATAAGCGCGGACAAAAACCGGTTAACCTTAAAGAAGAGGCAATTGAATTAACCCCGGTAGCTGTAGTTGAGAAAATACCTGATTATGAAAACGTTGTTGGACAAGATAGTTTAACCCGTTTAGACGATAAACCTAGGAATAAAGGCAATAAAAATAACAAGAACAGAGGTAACGAAAATAGAGACCGTGGAAATAGACCTGAGAAAGGCCCTAAGCCGGCTCAAAACGCCAATAAGCCTGTTCAAAATCCTAATAAACCAGCTCAAGGCGCAAAACCTGCAGCTGTTCAAAATGCTAAACCTGCCCCACAAGGTGTAAAGCCTCCTCAGGGAGCTAAGCCTGGACAGGGAGGTAAGCCAGCTCAAAACCCTAAACAAGGGCAACAGCCTAAGGGCAATAACAGGCCTGATCAGAATAAAAAAGAGGGTAATCCGGAGGTAGCTCAGTCTACTGAGGGGGATCCGGCGCAACCTGGTGCTGAGGCTGGTCAGCCATCGGCAAACAAGAATAGAAATAGAAACAATAACCGAAGGAAAAAACAAAAGGAAAAGCCTAAGGATGAATAATTTTAAAGTTTTGCTGCTGTCTTCTGTTTTGATCGTTCTATTTTTTAGCGGATGTGATACCAACACGCTTGTAGACAGTAATATGTCGATGCCTGCACGTAACTGGAGTTACCCTAATAAGGTTAAAACCTTGGTTGAAATTACCGATAGCAGTAAACCTTATCATATTTATTTTAAACTGCGCCATACCGCGGACTATAGATACTCGAATATTTTTGTGCTGTTTCACATTAGTGGAGGAGGGCATAAAAAGCATACACGGAGGTATGAATATAGGCTGGCGCAGCCTGATGGGCAGTGGAATGGTGCCGGATCAGGGAACCTGTTTACCTACTCTTTGCCATTGCTTACCAATTATAAATTCCCTGCTGCGGGGAAGTATCTCCTGGAAATAGAGCAGAATATGCGTGATAATCCACTTGCTGAGATTAGCGATGCGGGTATAAAAGTAGAAGTAAGGGGTAATAACTAGTGCAATGGATATGGTGGCAGAAGTAATTTTGGAATAGGCTCCGAAAATATTGTTACTGCAAATACATATCATGATAAAGAATACAATTTAGTTGGAATCAATGTCACTTCTGCAAAAGTCGATGCAAAGTCAGAATTGGAGAAGTATGGTCAAATAAGGGGTGCATTTAGTGTTTCAATCTCGGGTTCAGTCTCTGTCGGTGTAACTTACGAATTTGGATGGGTTGCAACTAATAAAAATTATGCACAGTATTATCAAACAATTTATTATAGTCACGGTCTTGGTGCATCAGCCACAAGTAACGGAATTCTTATTAAGGCAAATAAGGGATATAAGCCAACATTCTCAGATTGGAAGGGGGGATATTATAGTGCAGGAGCAAGTAGTCAGTATTTAAGTGGAGCGATTGGAGGAACTCCAGGGTGCACTACTTTTTCAATTGGTCTTGGAGTGGGGTATACCTTTGGATTTCAAAATAATAAAACATATTCAGTTAATGTGGGGAAGACTGCTCTAATTGGAACTCCTATTTATATTGGAGGTACAGGTAGTTTGATGACAAATAAGTATATTCGTAGTTGTGGGCAGCCTTAATTTTCGATTAAAATATATAATCCAAGAGGATTTAAGGTCAGATAATGAGCCGATTATTGATAAGGTAATTGATAAGCTAAGGCAATCGAATTATCATATAGTAGCTCAAAAGGAGTTAAATGTAAGTTTTGCTAACCATGGCAATGATTTAGAAATAATATCTAGGTCCGAGTCTTTATATAAGGTTGATGAAGGAGAGGTCACTATAATCAACAAGGATTCAGAGCCGTTTATAATGAAAATGACTTATTTCATATCCTATACCCATGAGATATTTGTAAGCCTTTTCATAATTGCAGGGGCCTTGTTTTTCGAATATTGGATCCTTATTCTCTTGTTGGCAGTTTTTATTAGTTTTCTCTATAGGGTAGATAAATTAAAAGAGAGGATGAAAGAAATAGCGGAAGCTATAGTTAGTTGATATTTTCATTTAAAGTTGTGGTAACAACTGCTCTAGTGCCATCCCCCGGGATCCTTTTAAAAGTACCATATTGTCCTTTATAGGGTGCATTTTTAAGAACTCCTGAGCTTCTGAAGGTGTGTTGAAGAAAACCCCTTTGTATTTATCCTTTAGTGCATAAAAGTTTTTTCCGATAAAGATCAGTGTTTGTACATTAAGTTGCTCAGCCTGCTTGGCAATAAGCTCATGCTGTTCTGCAGATTCATTACCCAGTTCAAACATATCGCCTATTATCACTGCTTTCTGAGCAGCAGATAGTAATGATATATTGTTTAATGCAGCAGTCATACTGCTAGGGTTAGCATTATAAAAGTCACATATCACCGTATTGTTCTGCGTTTTTGTGATTTGTGAGCGGTTGTTGTTAGGGAAATATCCGGAAAGCCCTTTATTTATTTGTGCCGGGGTAACATCGAAAAACGCTCCAATACATATAGAAGCCAGTATGTTCTCGAAATTATATGATCCAGTTAAATTAACAGATGTTTCATAGCTGCCGGATTTATCTGACCAGGAGATTTCAATTAATGGATCTGTTTTAACCAGCTTTCCTGATATGGTATCTGTTGTTTCAGTGCCATAATAAACAACTTTATTTAAGTCGGCAGCAGCACTCATCTCAAGCAAATAAGGATTGTTCCTATTTATAAAGGCAATGCCGTGATTGTTCTTTAGGGAAGCATAAAGCTCCGCTTTACCTTTTTTAACACCTTCAAATCCACCAAAACCATCAAGATGTGCCATGCCAATATTTGTAATCAGGCCATGTGTTGGTTGGGCAATGGTGCACAAAAACTCTATTTCTTTCTGGTGGTTGGCACCCATTTCTATCACGGCGATCTCTGTATCATTTGTTAATGATAAAATAGATAGCGGCACTCCAATATGATTATTTAAATTGCCTTTGGTAGCAAAGGTTTTATACTTTTCTGAAAGAACAGCCTTTATGAGTTCTTTAGTGGTCGTTTTTCCGTTACTGCCAGTTAAACCTATAACAGGTATGTTTAACTGAGCACGGTGATGTTTAGCTAAATCCTGTAAAGTACTCAATACATCAGGCACCAAAATACATTGCTTACTGGTTTTATAAGCCAGGTTATCTATAACCGCAAAAGCGGCTCCGTTAGTCAGGGCTTTTTCTGCAAAAGTGTTCGCATCGAAATTATCTCCCCTTAAGGCGAAAAACAAGCATCCAGGTGTTATATTCCTAGTATCTGTACATATAACAGGATGTTTTAAGTAATGCTGATAAAGGGATTCGATAGCCGTCATAGATATATTGAATAATTAATAAGGTAAAATTACACTATGAAAGAGAAACAAAAAATATTCTTTAGTATTTTGGAGTCTTAATTCGTCAATATGAAATATTTTCTACTTCCTTTTTTGTTTTTACTAGCTGGTTTGAGCGTTGTTGATGCTCAAACAAAATCTCCGGATGAATTTTTAGGATATGCTCTTGGCAGCAAATTTACGGCCCATGATAAGGTGGTCGACTACTTTAAATACGTCGCGGGTAAAGAAAAGAATATAAAGCTTGTAAACTATGGAAAAACTTATGAAGGAAGAGAATTGCTGGTCGCTGTAATCTCTGCAAAAGAGAATATGGATGATCTAGAGCAAATCAGAAAGTATAATCTGAGTTTGAGTAAAGCACAATCATCAACTGAATCAAAGGGGAAGCAGCCGGCCATACTATGGCTAAGCTATAATGTGCATGGAAATGAGGCAAGCTCTACAGAGACTGCAATGAAAACCATATTTACGTTGGCTGAGGCTAAAACGAATGAAATTCAGGATTGGCTAAAAAATACGGTTATAATTATAGATCCATGTCTCAATCCGGATGGCAGAGAAAGGTATGTGAATTATTTTAATTCTGTTAGTGGCCATAAGCCAAATCCTAATCCGATGGCAAGAGAGCATTCTGAGCCTTGGCCAGGAGGACGGTCTAACCACTATTATTTTGATTTAAATAGAGATTGGGCTTGGCAAACACAGGTAGAAACGCAGCAACGCTTAAAATTATACCAAGAGTGGATGCCTGAGGTTCATGTGGATTTCCATGAGCAAAGCTATAACGAGCCTTATTATTTTGCTCCAGCGGCAGAACCAATTCATCAAGACATTACCCCTTGGCAGCGAGAGTTTCAGGTTACCGTAGGGAAAAATAATGCAAAGTATTTTGATGAAAATGGATGGCAGTATTTCACTAAGGAACGATTCGACTTGTTATACCCATCTTATGGTGATACCTATCCTTTATATAATGGTGCTGTAGGGATGACTTATGAGCAGGGCGGCATAGGAGCCGGATTAGCGGTGATTACTTTAGATGGAGACACGTTGATGCTTAAAGATAGGATAAGCCATCATTATACTACCAGTATGGCCACTATTGAAACTGTTTCGAAAAATGCAGACAAGCTTGTTCAGGAATTTAAGCGCTATTTTGAAAAAGCAGTAACCAGTCCTCCGGGTATATATAAATCATATATCGTAAAGGCAGAGAATTTAAGCAGAATCAAAAGGCTAGCAGCACTCTTAAAGAAAAATGGTATTGAATATGGCTTTGGATCAGATAAAAGCTTGCGGGGATATAATTATGAAACAAAAAAGGTAGAGGGGTTTAAAGTAGAGAGGAACGATTTAATTGTAAACCTGCTGCAGCCCAAGGCTGTTTTGGCTAATGTGTTGTTTGAACCTCAAACAGCTGTTAGTGATTCTAATACTTACGATATTACTGCATGGGCGCTGCCTTATGCTTATGGCTTAAAATCTTATGCCACCAAAGAATCTGTAAAGGGAACTTTCCCTGCTGTAGAGGAGGTCAAAGAACAATCGGATGTGGCTGAGAGGCCTTATGCATGGATTTTCAGATGGAATTCAGTAGAAGATGCGCAGGTTCTTATCGCCCTGCAAAAGGCAAATATTAAGGTGCGTTCGGCAGAGCAAGAGTTTGCCATAGGTAATAAAGTATTTCCTTCTGGATCGTTATTGGTATACAGGACCGAGAATGAGCGACAGGTTAGAAATCTGCCGGCTAAGATTGCACGCATCCAAAAAGACTTAAATACGGTGGTTTACACCTCTGCAAGTGGTTATGTGGATAAGGGCAAGGATTTCGGGTCTTCAGTTTATCCGATCTTAAATGTTCCTAAGGTAGCTATAGTGTCCGGTACAGGTATTTCTACACAGGGTGTTGGAGAAGTTTGGCATTTCTTTGAGCAAGAGCTTAATTACCCTGTGACAATGATTGCGGCACATAACATTGAGAACCTGGACATAAACAAAATTAACACCTTGATTATGACAGATGGGATGTATGGAGAAGACATTAATGAGAAATTGGAGAGTTGGATAGAAAATGGTGGCAAAGTTATCCTGTTCGAGGATGCGATTTCCAGTACAGCCGGTAAAAAACCTTTTAATATTAGGTTAAGAGAAAGTGTAAAGAATGAATCAAAGGTTAATGATGTAAGAAAGTACGGAGAACGCAATCTTGATGATTTATCAGAGGTTATACCTGGAGCAATTTTTAAAGTTGATCTGGATAAAAGTCATCCTATTACTGCTGGATTGGGAACGTATTACTATGCCTTAAAAACTGACGATAAAATTTATGAACTTTTAAATAAAGATTGGAGTGTAGGGGTTTTAAAGCCGAATAGTTATATGGCAGGTGTAGTCGGATCCGGGGTTTTGAGGAAGTTGAATAGTGGCTTGTTGTTTGGTATTCAGTCGGTTTCTAAAGGTACTGTAATCTATCTTGGTAGTGATGTGTTGTTTAGGTCATTTTGGGAAAACGGAAAGCAGATGTTTACCAATGCGGTCTTTCTAGTCAACTAACAATGAAAGTTTAGAAGCTATTAGTTAAATATTGTGCTGTAAAGTGTTAAAGTTTGTTAAAAATTTTGAAGCAGGGCATCTTTGCATCATTTTTTAGAGGTATTGAATGTTTTTTGATTAATGTTCAATATTAAATTTGGCTCAATGTGTCTTTCGCAGAATTGATGTTGTTTTTATTGTGTCATGTTTTTGTCATTTAAATTTGCAGGATTCAAAATTATTTATGCTCGCATATCAAAATCGTATATTTAAGTATTATTAACTAACCTAATATTAACTTTTTATGAAAAAACTTTTACAAAGTTTGTTCATTCTGATGTGCATCGCAGGCTCTGCTATGGCTCAAAATCGAACAATTACTGGTACGGTTACAGATAAGGAAGATGGCAAGCCACTTCCGGGGGTAACCGTTGTTGTTAAGGGTACTAAAAATGGTACTCAAACTGGAGGAGATGGTAAATATGCATTAAATGTATCTTCTCCATCCGACGAACTTGTCTTCTCTTATCTGGGCTATATTTCTCAGACAGTGCCCGCTTCGGGAAACACTGTTAATGTAACCCTACAATCAGACTCTAAATCTTTAACCGAAGTTGTTGTAACAGCTCTAGGTATCAGTAAAACCAAGAAAACTATCGGGTATTCTGAAACTACAGTTAAATCTGAAGACATAAACAAATCTGCTCCGGTAAGTCTGCTGGGTGGTTTGCAAGGTAAGGTTGCAGGTGTAACCATATCTAATACTTCGGGTTCTCCGGGTGGTTCAACTAAAATTATCTTAAGGGGCTATACATCTATTAGCGGAGGCAACCAGCCACTGTATGTTATTGATGGTGTTCCTTTGGACAATTCAAGTATTGGATCTGATGAGAGCTATGACTTTGGTAATAACGCAAACGACATTAATCCGAATTCTGTAGAAAGCATGAGTATTCTTAAGGGATCAGCTGCTACAGCATTGTATGGGTCAAGAGGATCAAATGGTGTAATCTTAATTACTACGAAAAAAGGAACCGCAGGCAAAATGGTTGTCGACTTTTCACATGCCACAACAATTACTCAGGTCGCGTCTGTATTTAAACCACAGTCAACTTTTGGTCAAGGATGGGATGGTACATTCATTGAGTCTGAAAATGGTAACTGGGGTCCGAAGTATGACGGGCAAATCCGACCTTGGGGAGCTGTAATTGATAATGCTCAACTAATTAAACCCTTTTCTTTTATTAAGGATAATGTAAGGAAAGCCTTAACAAACGGGACAGAGTTTAATAGTAACATTTCCTTGAGTGGAGGAAGTGAAAAAACCACTTACTATTTTTCTTATGGAAATGTTATGAGTGATGGTTATCTACCTTCTGATAATGACTCATACAAAAGGAATAACTTTACAGTTAAGGCTGCAACTACGCTAGGCGATTTTAACATTGAAGGATCTGTCAATTATGTCTCTAAAACGCAGAAATTTGTTGCGCAAGGACAAGGTATATCCGGAATTGGGTCTTCTTTTTATGAAGACATTCTGCAAATTCCACAGGATATTCCAATTAAAGATTTAAGGGATTATAAAAATCAATTCTTCAATGTAGACAACTATTTTACTCCATACGCAGAAAATCCATACTATTCTATATATGAGAATGGGAGTCGGTACAAAAATGACCGTATTTATGGTAATGTTAATTTTGGCTATACTGTAAATGACTGGTTGAAATTACAATTCCAGCAAGGAGCAGATGTTGACAACGCTGGAGATAAACAATGGCACAACAAAAATGCTCCCAGTTTAGGTAGTTATAATGATGGTGGAAACGTTGAGGGTTCTAAAAGAGCTGCGGATGTTGGTAGAGTAATAGAGGAATCCATTAAAACGTTTGAATACGACTCTAAATTGAATGCCATATTTAAAAAGACCTTTACAGATTTCGATATAGATGGAGTAGTTGGGGTTAACTATAATGATAGGGGTTCTCGTTTTCTTACTACCCAAGTTGAAGATTTGGCAATTCCAGGGTTCTTTAGCTTGAGCAACTCTGCTAATAAACCAACAAGTACAGAAACTGAAAGACACAGACGTTTGTTTGGAGCTTATGCATCTGCAACCTTAGGATATAAAAATAACCTGTTCTTAACTTTAGCTGGAAGGAACGACTGGTCTTCTACATTAGCGCCAGGAAACAATAGTTATTTTTATCCTGCAGCCAGTTTAGCTTATGTTGTTTCTGAAGCGTTTGATATGAAAAGTACGCCAATAAGCTTTTTTAAATTGAGAGCAAGTTATGGAGAAACGGGTAGTGATACCGATCCATATAGGATTTATGATGTATTAAATGCAACAAACATTACTTTAGGATTTGGTAATATCAGGTTTCCTGTAGCTGGTGTTGCTGGATATTCTATTGCAAATACCCTAAACAACAAGGATCTTAAACCAGAGCGTGTAAAAGAATACGAATTTGGTGGTGACATCAGGTTCCTGTCAGATAGGATTGGTTTAGATGTAGCTTATTTTAACAGATTAAGGGTTGATCAAATTCTGCCAGTTCCAATTGATCCGGGTAGTGGTTATTTATTTCAGATCTTAAATTTTGGTAAAGTAAGGGTGAGAGGTATTGAAGCTGCTTTAAATGTTAAACCAGTTAAAACAACTGATTTTAATTGGGATTTAACTTACACCTTTAGCCGACAACGTAATATGGTTATGGAGCTGCCTGCAGGGCTGGATAAGGTTATTATCAATAATGCTTATGATGCAGATTTAGTTGCTATTAAGGGAAAACCACTAGGTGTTTTCCAGGCTCCTGGACCAGAGTACTCTCCTGATGGAAAGATTGTGGTAGATGGAACCGGATTTCCTGTAGTGGCTGCAACAAATAAAGAGTATGGAAATATCCAAAGGGATTTTTCTATGGGCTTAACCAATATGTTTAGTTATAAATCTTTTAGTTTAGGTTTTACGCTTGATTATCAAAAAGGAGGCGTGTTTTATTCAGGAACAGCAGATTTATTGAACTTTGTTGGAGCGGACGTTAAATCAACATTTAATGATCGCCGTCCTTTCATTGTTCCTAACTCAGTACAAAAAATCACTGATGCTAATGGGAACTTCATAAGATATGAAGAAAATACAACTCAAATTTCAGAAGGGAAAATAGATGATTATTATTATCCTACCACAAATAAAGCATTGGTGTATAGTAATCGTATTCTGGATAAAACCTTTCTTAAATTAAGAGAGGCATCATTAAGTTACACTTTGCCAAAATCTATTGCTAACAAAATCGCTGCAAATAGAGCTGTATTTACGGTTTTTGGCAGAAACCTGCTTACCTGGTTGCCTGAGTCTAACAGAACGATTGATCCGGAGGTTTCTAATCAGGGGGTTGATTTAGCAAGTGAATTCGGTGAATTTAGAACGGCTCCTCCAGTAAGATTCTTCGGTGCATCCTTAAGAGTTACATTTTAATATTTGAACGATGAAAAAAATTAATATACAATATAAACCGCTGGTTTTATCAGCACTGATTTTCTTAACGTTTGGATGTAAGAAAACATTGGATATAAATAATGATCCTAATAATCCGCCGATAGAGCAGGCCTCTCCGGAGGTGTTGTTTCCTTCAGGAGTTATGGGGACTGCTGGAATTGTTGGAGGTGAGTTGACGATACTTGGAGGCATTTGGTCTCAGTACTGGACTCAATCAAACGCATCTAATCAGTACAAAACGATTGATACTTATAATTTGACAAGAGTTGACCTTAATGGCCCTTACGACAGATTGTTGTCGGGTGCGCTCGCAGATTATAATTTATCGATTAAGTTAGCTCAAGAGAAGAGTGATTGGAGATACAACTTGATGGCTACAATAATGAAAGCGTATACTTATCAGGTATTGGTGGATTTATATGATCAAGTTCCTTATTCTGAGGCGTTCGGTGGTGCTGCTAACTTGCAGCCAAAATTTGATGATGGGTACACTGTCTACGTTGGGCTGCTTAAGGAAATTGACGCTGCATTGGCTAAAGATTTTACCGCGCCATTAACAACTAGTCAGGCCAAAGGGGATTTTCTTTTTAATGGAGATATGGATCTTTGGGTTCAATTTGCTAATACATTAAAATTAAAAATGTATTTAAGAATGGTAAATGCAAAACCAGGGGAAGCTCAGGCAGGAATAGCGAAACTTTATGGCGATGGTGCAAACTTTTTAGCTACTGACGCGGGTATTGCTAAATTTGAGGGAACGCCGAATAATAGTAATCCATTCTATGAGTATAATATTAGAAGGTTAAATACAACTACCAACATCAGGGCTAGTAGAACCTTAAGTACTTGGTTGGTTGAAAACGAAGATACTAGAGCTAGAACCTATTTTGGAACATTAAGCCCTGTAGCGATGCATCAAGGTGATTTTGCTGCAACAGCACAAGAGCAGCCAACTTATGCAGGGGCTACTGTAGCAGCACAATCTGCAACTGATCCTGTCTGGTTTATCTCTGAGTCGGAGTCTTATTTTATGCAAGCCGAAGCCTTAGAGCGTTACTCTGGTGGAGTCGGAGCAAAGGCGATGTACGATAAAGCCGTTACGGCTGCTTTTGCCCAGTATGGTTTAGATGCAGCCCCTTACATTGGTTCAGAAGGAGCATATGAGTATAATACAGGAGGGTCTTTTGATCAGAAATTAGAGCAGATCATTGTTCAGAAATGGGCATCTCTTCCTGCTTCAGGGCATACAATTGAAGCGTTTTTTGAGCAAGAAAGAACAGGGTATCCGAAAAATAGCGCAGTCTATTCAACAGAGGATGATTATGTAGCAGGAGAGTGGGTTTACGCTAAAAATGGAGTTACCGCTGGTAAGTTCCCGAAAAGACTGGTTTTTCCTGCGTCTTCTAGAGATAGAAATAAAAATACTCCGGCTGAAGTTCCTATTTATACTAAAGTTTGGTGGGGTAAATAAAAGATTTGATTAATAATTTAAAATGAAATCATGAAAAAATATTTAAATATAATTGCAATAGGAGTTTTGTGCATGACTTTGTTTTCATGCAAAAAGCAATCCTTTAATTACCCCGAAGGGACTGTTGGGAGTTCAAAAATCACCGTCTATCCTATACTGGAGTTAAAGGGAGATAGGTTTGTTGCCGTTCCCATAGGAGGCGCTTATGCTGAAGCCGGTGTGGATGCAACTGTTGGAGGGACCGCTATTGATGTTAAGATAGGGGGGCAGGTAAATACTGGTGTCGCAGGATTATATATGCTGTCTTATACTGGCACTAACGCTGATGGCTTTTCTGCTTCCTTATTAAGGACGGTCGTTGTTTATGATACAAAGCCTGATGCTGCAGCGCATGATTTATCTGGATCTTATGCAAGAGGGGCGAATACATCTGTTTGGACAAAAATGGCGCCAGGTGTTTATTTAGTCGCAAATCCTGGAGGCGCAGCGGGGGCCGGTAATATTAAGGTAATGGTAATTAATCCTACCGGCTTTACTTTTTCAATGCCGAAACAAACCGCTGTAGGTGGTACATGGAAATCAAATAGTGAGAGTTTCAAGCCTGATGGATCAGGATATTCATGGGCTGTAGAAAATGTCGGATATGGGACCCAAGTAAGGAATTTTGTGAAGGTAAATTAATCTAAATAATAAAGACATGAAAAAACATATATATATATTCGCACTTTTTTTACTCACGATTTCGGCCTGTAAAAAGGATGAAGTTGTAGGCGGGACTGCAGTCCAGGATGTGTCAGGTGAGTGGTGGTTACAAGTTCAGGTTGTTGGCCCAGATGGAGAGATATTAGATGATTATAGTGATGAGGCTTACTCTAGTTTATCTACCTATAATACGGCAGATAACTCAAATACACAGATGTGGTTTGAGGATGGTTATTGGGGCGTTAAAGGAAAGATCAATATAGATTTGACTAACAAAACTTTTTCAGGCAGTGATGTTCAAAATGAAGCCTACGATAGTAAGTTTACCATCACCAATGGGAAAATCTTAGTAGGAGCAGCGATCGGCCCTGTTTCAAAGGCGGTTACTGATTCTATTTCGTACACAGCTACTTACAGTGATGATGATGAAGGCTTAACGTTTCACTTTAAAGGTTACCGCAGGACCAAATTCCCTGGAGACGACCATTAATCGATCCAATACAACATAAAAAAAACCAGCCTCAAAAGGGCTGGTTTTTTTATGCAATGTGAATTTACAGCTTGTTCATATTCAACCCCATCAAACTATTTTAGATTTCTTAAACCTTAAGGAATTACCTCTTTTCAAAGTGTTCTAAAATCGGACATAGCATAAAACGAGCCAAAATTAAACAAGATGTCTTCTATAGAAGGTGCGCAATATTTACATCCGCTTATTGTTCGGTAATAATCTGATTTTTTTGATAAATTCGAAATCAAATCAATTTTAATGGCTATTATTCGAAATTTAGTTCTATTGCAGGGCTTTTTTTTGAGTTTTTTGCAATCAATTAAAATGTCATTTTATCGTCATTTATGTGGTGGCCGAGTTAATAAATATGCATGCATATCAAATTCGGTTATATATTAGGCGATTATTAACTAACCTAAATTTTATTATTCATGAAAAAACTTTTACAAAGTTTGTTCGTGGCCATGCTTTTTGCCTTCTCGGCAATGGCACAGCAACGGACGATTACTGGTACAGTTACAGGTAAAGATGATGGGCTACCATTGCCGGGTGTAACCGTAGTAGTAAAAGGTACAAAAGTCGGAACAATGACCGACGCAAAAGGTAAATACTCACTAAGTATTTCAGAATCAGTAACCACAATTGAATTTTCTTACATCGGGTATGTAGCTCAAAGCAGAGCAATCGGAACTTCAGGCGTTCTTAACACCGTTTTAGCCTCAGATGCAAATCTTTTGGGCGAGGTTGTAGTAACCGCAATGGGTCAAACTAAACAAGCCAGAACATTAGGATATGCAAATTCAACAATTAAAGCAGCTGATATTACTGCTGCAAACAACGTAAATGCGCTATCAGGTGTTCAAGGTAAAGTAGCCGGTGTTAGTATCTCTAACTCTGGATCAGTTGGTGGATCAACTAAAGTGATCATTCGTGGTGTTTCATCATTCACTGGCAATCAGCCATTGTATGTTGTTGATGGGGTTCCAATCAACGATAACAACGCTACAACAGTTACTTCAACCAGAACGGTTGACTTAGGAAATCAGGTAAATGACATCAATCCTGATGATATTGAGTCAATGGATATCTTAAAAGGAGCTTCAGCAACAGCGTTATACGGTTCAAGAGCAGCACACGGTGTTGTAATGATTACCACAAAATCTGCTAAGCAAAACCAAAAACTAAAAATTACTTATAATGGAGCAATAAACTTCAGTAATGTTTTGATGACTACCACTACTCAAAATCAATTCGGTCAAGGGTGGCCTAACTTTGCTTTTGAAGAGAACGGATCATGGGGACCAAGATTAAATGGACTTACCAGAGATTGGGGTACTGAGGTTGATGGTGTTCGTCAACAAAAAGCATATGCTTACGTTGAAGATAACGTTCGTAATTTCTATGATACCGGTTTAGATCATACCAATGAGATCTCAATTTCAGGAGGTGGCGAGCACACATCTTTAATTTTCTCTTACGGAAACGTTGGACAAAGAGGTATCACTCCTGGCAACGTTGACAGATACAAAAGAAACAACTTCTCATTAAGAGGAACTACTAAATACGACAAGTTTACAGCAAATTTTAGCTTAAACTATGTTAGAAAAGATGCAAACTTGATCTTCAGTGGCCAAGGAAGTGCAGATGGTGGTAAAACGTTATTTCAGGAATTAATTCAAACTCCAGTTGATATCAACCTTACATCATTAAAAGATTATAATAACAAATACAACAACTACGATAACTTCTACACTTTGTATGCTTCAAACCCATATAAAGTTGTTCAAGATAACAAAGCTGTTGCTCAGGATGACCGAGTTTATGGTAAAGTTGACTTATCATATCAATTGGCTAAAGGATTAACAGCGGTTGGTCGTTTAGGTGGTGACTTTTCTAGCACTAGACTAAGAGACTACGGTTCTGTTATCAAATATACTCCAGGTTCGTTCTCTGCTGATGGTGGAAAAGCACCAGTTACGGGTAGATATGGTGAAAACTATAGAAAAAATGACCAGATAGACGCGACTGTAATGTTGCAAGGTGATTATAAGCTAACTGAAGACATCGCATTAAATGCAACTGCTGGTGGTAACTACAATCAAAGAGGTTACAATTCACTAGATGCATTCGTTACAGGCTTAAATGTACCGGGATGGTATAGTTTATTAAACACAAGCAGTGCTCCAGTACTAGAGTCAAAAGATGTAAGAAGACGTTTATTCGGTGCATTTGGTGCATTTGATTTCTCTTTCAAAGATTATTTATACGTAAATGTAGCTTTAAGAAATGACTGGTCATCTACATTGCCGGTTAATAGAAACAGCTATTTTTATGCTGGAACAAATGCTTCATTAATTGTTACAGATTTGTTTAAAGAACTTAAATCTGATAACGTAAACTTACTTAAAGTACGTGCTGCTTATGGTAAAACAGGTAATGATGCAAGTCCTTATCTAATTTATAACACTTACCAAAACGGATCTGCGCCACTTCCTAATGGAAACCTTTTATTACCTATTGGTGGTGTTGCTGGATTACAACATAACAAACGTTTAGGTAATCTTGATTTGCGTCCGGAAATGACTACTGAGATTGAATTCGGTGGAGAAGGCCGTTTCTTTAACAACCGTTTAGGTTTAGATGTTTCTTACTATAACAGAAAAACTAAAGACCAAATTATCAACGCAACACTTCCAGCTGAAACAGGATATACTACCAGAACTATCAATATTGGTAACATCCAAAACAGAGGTTTTGAGGTAGCTTTAACAGGAACTCCTATTAGAAGCGAAGATTTCCAATGGAATGTTGGTGTTAACTTCACTAAAAACATAAGTAAAGTACTTTCCTTATTTGACGGAGCTAAACAATATCAATTCTACAATGCTTACTCAGTTGATTTTGTAGCAGAAGTTGGTCAGCCTTTAGGAATTTATAAAGTTCCTCAGGTAGAAAGAGTAAAATCTGGTCCTGATGCAGGTAAAGTTGTTGTTCTTGCTAATGGATTGCCAAAAATGGATTTAGTTG
>Ga0065714_10064887_pt1 | contig 16052 bp, 16 predicted proteins | sample MisRhiReplicate2_FD_59101 | JGI IMG/M metagenome (GOLD analysis project Ga0065714, IMG submission 59101) | Miscanthus rhizosphere microbial communities from Kellogg Biological Station, MSU, sample Rhizosphere Soil Replicate 2: eDNA_1 v2... | ecosystem: Host-associated > Plants > Roots >...
ATCATTGGGCTTTCTCCGAAGCTTTCAGCCACCACGCGCTCAGGCCCAGGCTGTAGGGCGGCGTGGTGACAAAGGCGAACCGGTTGCGGTACGCCAGGCGATGATAGTTGAGGTACCAGTTGGGAATGCTGTAGTGCTGCCACAGCAGCACCCGGTCCAGGGCACGGCCGGCGGCCAGTTGCTCCTCGCGGGTCTTGGCCGCCAGCAGTTGTTCGAGCAGGTGGTCGACAATCGGGTTGGCGATGCCTGCGTAGTTCTTGCTGCCTTTGATCGCAGCCTGGCTGGAGTGGAAGTACTGCCACTGCTCAAGGCCCGGGCTCAAGGTCTGGTTGAGGGTGATCAGGATCATGTCGAAGTCGAACTGATCCAGGCGCTGCTTGTACTGGGCGCGGTCCACGGTACGCAGGCGCGCGTCGATGCCAATGCTGATCAGGTTTTCGACGTAGGGCTGCAGGATGCGCTCCAGGTTCGGGTTGACCAGCAGGATCTCGAAGCGCAGCGGTTGGCCGTCCTTGTTGAGCAGCCGTTGGCCCGACAGTTTCCAGCCCGCTTCGCCGAGCAAGGCCAGGGCATTGCGCATGGTCTCGCGGGGAATGCCACGCCCGTCGGTCTGGGGCAGGCTGAAGGGTTGGGTAAACAGGTTGGCCGGCAATTGTTCGCGAAAGCGCGAGAGCATCAGCCATTCATGGCCGGTTGGAACGCCGGTCGCGGAGAATTCGCTGTTGGGGTAATAGCTCAAGGTGCGTTTGTAGGCGCTGCTGAACAGCGTGCGGTTGGTCCATTCGAAGTCGAACATCAGCCCCAGGGCTTCGCGTACCTTGGTCTGGCTGAAGGTCGGCCGCCGCGTGTTCATGAACAGACCCTGGCTCTGGGTAGGAATCTGGTGGGCGATCTGCGCCTTGATCACCTCACCCCGGTTCACCGCCGGGAAGTTGTAGCCATTCGCCCAGTTCTTGGCCTGGTGTTCGATATAGATATCAAATTCACCGGCCTTGAAGGCTTCGAAGGCCACATCGCTGTCGCGGTAGAACTCCACCTCGACCTTGTCGTAGTTGTAGAAACCCTGGTTGACCGGCAGGTCCTTGCCCCAGTAGTCCTTGACGCGTTCGAACACCAGTTGCCGACCAGGACTGACCTTGGTGATGCGGTATGGCCCGCTGCCCAAGGGCGGTTCGAAGGTAGTGGCCTTGAAGTCGCGGTTTTTCCAATAGTGCTGGGGCAACACCGGCAGCTCGCCCAGGCGCAGGATCAGCAACGGGTTGCCGGCACGCTTGAACACGAAGCGAATGCGGTGACGGTTGAGGATATCCACGCGCGCCACTTCCTGCAGGTTGGTGCGGTATTGCGGATGGCCTTCGGTCAGCAGGGTGCGATAGGAAAATGCCACGTCATAGGCGGTGATCGGCTTGCCATCGTGGAAACGGGCTTCCGGGCGCAGGTTGAATACCACCCAACTGCGGTCTTCGCTGTATTCCACCGATTGGGCGATCAGCCCATAACTGGAGGTAGGCTCATCGCCAGAGGGCGCGTAGAGCCCCGTGCCGACCATCAACGGCTCATTCAGCTCATTGACGCCGTATTGCAGGAAGTTGGGGGTGGAGACCGGGCTGGAGCCCTTGAAGGTGTAGGGGTTGAGGGTATCGAAGGTGCCAAAGGCCATGACCCGCAAGGTCCCGCCTTTCGGCGCTGCAGGGTTTACCCAATCGAAGTGGGTGAATTTGGCCGGGTACTTGAGCCTGCCGAACTGCGTATAACCGTGGCTCTCGGTAATCGTCGCGTTCGCCGCAAAGCTCAAGGCCAGACTTATTAGTAGAAGGAGGGGATGCTTCAAGTCAGGGATCCGATCCAGGCAGCTTGGGCTTTATGATCGGTACAGTAACAGCTTGTTCCGGTTGGAAAAAGGCCGTTGGGAAGGCCCTGCCGAGGGCCGGTGCGGTATTGGAGGGGGGGGCGATCAAATGGGGGCGCTGGCTTGCCTGCAATAGCATCGGCTCGGTATCACTGATACACCGAGGCGTTTGCATCGCAGGCAAGCCAGCTGCCACGCAGGCTCGCGTTTACCCGGCTTATCGTGGCCCGGAAACCACCAGCATCTGCCCAGGCTTGAGCGCCTGGCCAGTACGCGGGTTCCAGCGCTTGAGATGTTGCATCTCGACATTGAAGCGCTTGGCGACGATGTACAGCGAGTCGCCTTTCTTCACCTTGTATTGCACCGGCTTCTTGCTGTCAGCCTTGGCCACGAGCTTGCGCGTGTCCTGCATCACCAGGGTCTGGCCGACCTTGAGGGCCTGGCCGTTGAGCTTGTTCCAGCGCTGCAGGTCATGCACGTCGACCTTGTTGGCCTTGGCGATCAGCGTCAGGTTGTCGCCACTGCGCACTTTATAACTGTGGGTACGCCCGGCAACGCGCGCGGTCTCGACTTCGTCGAACACCTGCTTTTTGGGGCGCATCGCCAGTAACTCTTCCGGCTTCATCGTCGAAAGGGTGCTGGTGAGCAGCTGCGCCTTGGAACTTGGCACCAGCAAATGCTGGGGACCGTCCAGGGTGGTGCGTTGTTTCAGCGCCGGGTTGAGCTGGAACAGCTCGTCTTCATCGATCTCGGCCAGCGCGGCGACCCGCGACAGGTCCATGCTTTGCTTGACTTCAACCACTTCGAAGTACGGCGTGTTGGCAATCGGGTTCAGGTTGACGCCATAGGCCTCGGGCGCCAGCACCACCTGGGACAGCGCCAGGAACTTGGGCACGTAGTCCTTGGTTTCCTGGGGCAGGGGCAGGTTCCAGTAGTCGGTCGGCAGGCCAAGCTTCTCGTTGCGCTCGATCGCCCGGCTCACCGTGCCTTCGCCGGCGTTATAGGCGGCGAGCGCCAGCAGCCAGTCACCGTTGAACATGTCGTGCAGGCGGGTCAGGTAGTCGAGGGCAGCGGTGGTGGAGGCGGTGATGTCGCGTCGGCCGTCGTAGGCGCGGGTCTGGCGCAGGTTGAAGTAGCGCCCGGTGGAGGGGATGAACTGCCACAAACCGACCGCATCGCTGCGCGAATAGGCCATCGGGTTGTAGGCGCTTTCTATCACTGGCAGCAGCGCCAGCTCCAGGGGCATGTTGCGTTCTTCAAGGCGTTCGACGATGTAGTGTATGTAGAGGCTGCCGCGTTCTCCGGCGTTCTCCAGGAAGGAAGGGTTGCTGGCGAACCACAATCGCTGTTGCTCGATTCGCGGGTTGACGCCTACGCCTTCCTGTAATTGAAAGCCCCGTCGCATGCGTTCCCAGACATCCTGGGGCGCTTCGGGAGTGGGCTTCTCTGAAAGCCAGATGACCGGCTTCTGCTTGATCTTGGCGTTAAGGCTAGGCTTGGGTTGCACGGTGGATTGTGCGGTGAAATTGGTTGATTGGCAGCCCGCCAGCGTGGCGGACACAGCCACCGCCACAGCTTGAGCCAGGCGGGTCAATGCGTCTGAATGGTTGGATTTACGAATAGATGACGACATTGGCTGGAAGTAAGTTCCGGGCAAAAATGTCGGGCGATTCTAGAAACCCGTTTGGTTCCGGTCAACCATTCAGAAAATACGTATCAGATCGCTTCCGCTTAGAACTTATCTTTCCAAGCCCTGAGGCTAGCAAACACCTCGGCCCCAGAGCGGTTGTCGCGGCCATTCCGTTCGTCCGCTTTTTGTTTAACGGATGTTTCAGAGGTGCGCAGAAAAGGGTTGGTCAGCCGTTCCAAGGCCAGGTTGGAAGGCAGCGTGATCTCGCCACGGGCCCGGAGTTGGCGGACGCTTTCCATCCGTTCGGCGATATCGGCGTTGTCCGGTTCCACCGCCTGGGCGAACGCGAGATTACTTTGGGTGTACTCGTGGGTGCAGTACACCAGGGTGTCGGCGGGCAGGGCGGCCAACCGTTCGAGGGAGGCGTACATCTGTTCCGGCGTGCCTTCGAACAGGCGACCGCAACCGGCGGCGAACAGGGTGTCGCCGCAAAACAGCACGCCCTGGTGATAAAAGGCAATATGGCCCAGGGTGTGGCCGGGCACCGTATAAATGTCGAAGTCCCAGCCGAGCACCGTGATGCGGTCGTTGTCGTTCAGCGCCACGTCGCGTGCCGGGATCTTCTCGTTGGCCGGGCCGTAGACCTTGGCGTCGGTCACGCCTTTGAGCTGTTCGACACCGCCGACGTGATCATGGTGGTGGTGGGTGATGAGGATATCGCTGAGGCGCCAGCCAGGGTTCTGCTTGAGCCAGGCCAGCACAGGTGCCGCGTCGCCGGGGTCGACCACGGCGCAGCGTTGGGTGCTTGGGTCCTGTAACAACCAGATGTAGTTATCGGTGAAGGCGGGCAGGGCACTGATCTGTATCATTCTTCGATTCGCCAAGCTGAACACATTGGTGCATCTTAGAACGTCTAGGCGAGTTGGAGAATGCAATGACTGATAAAGCGTTCGCCCAGGCTGATCCTGAGTGGCTGGCCCTGATCAGCGCAGCCCGTGAATGGCTGTCCGGTCCCATCGGGCAATTTCTGCTGGACGAAGAGCGGCGCATGCTCGACGACGAGCTGGGCCGGTTCTTTGGTGGCTACCTGGTGCATTACGGCCCTTCGGCCGAAACGCCGCCCTCTGCGCCCCAGGTGCAGCGCAATGTGCGCTTGGGGGCACCGTTGCCGGGGGTGGAGATTGTCTGCGAAGAACAGGCCTGGCCGTTGAGCGAGCACGCTGCTGACGTGGTGGTGTTGCAGCATGGCCTGGATTTCTGCCTGTCGCCCCATGGCTTGCTGCGCGAAGCGGCGAGCAGCGTACGACCCGGTGGCCATTTGTTGATTGTGGGGATCAACCCCTGGAGCAGTTGGGGCTTGCGCCATGCGTTCGCCCACGACGGCCTGCGCCAGGCGCGCTGTATCTCGCCGCAACGGGTGGGCGACTGGCTGAACCTGTTGGGCTTCGCGCTGGAGAAACGCCGCTTCGGGTGCTATCGTCCGCCGCTTGCGTCGACCAAGTGGCAAGGCCGCCTGGCCGGTTGGGAGCGCCGCGCAGGTGCCTGGCAGTTGTCGGGTGGCGGCTTCTATCTGCTGGTGGCGCGCAAGATCGTGGTTGGGCTGCGGCCGGTGCAGCAGGTGCGTCGCGAGCCGATGGGCAAGCTGGTGCCGATCCCGATGGCCAAGGTCAACCGCAAGCAAAGCGATGCGTAACCCTTTTCTAGCATGAATACCGAGTAACCGATGACCGATAGCGTAGAACTCTTCACCGATGGCGCCTGCAAGGGCAACCCGGGCCCTGGCGGCTGGGGCGCGTTGCTGGTGTGCAAGGGCGTGGAGAAAGAGTTGTGGGGCGGTGAAGCCAACACCACTAACAACCGCATGGAGCTTATGGGCGCCATTCGCGGCCTGGAAGAACTCAAGCGCCGTTGCAACGTGCTGCTGGTGACCGATTCGCAATACGTGATGAAAGGCATCAACGAGTGGATGGTCAACTGGAAGAAGCGCGGTTGGAAGACGGCGGCCAAGGAACCGGTGAAAAATGCCGACCTGTGGCAACTGCTCGATGAGCAATGCAACCGCCACGACATTACCTGGAAATGGGTGCGCGGGCACATCGGCCACCCCGGCAACGAGCGCGCCGACCAGCTGGCCAACCGAGGCGTAGACGAAGTGCGTGGCTACAAGCAGAGCTGATCGCGACTCACGTGTTAACATCGCGCGCCTTGATTCACACCACACTGCATACCACACCGTTGAGAGCTGAACCCTGATGGCCATCCGATCTGTTGTACTCGATACCGAAACCACCGGCATGCCGGTGACCGACGGCCACCGGATCATTGAAATCGGCTGTGTCGAATTGATGGGTCGTCGCCTCACTGGTCGCCACTTCCACGTCTACCTGCAACCGGACCGCGACAGTGATGAAGGAGCGATCGGCGTCCACGGTATCACTGACGAATTCCTCAAGGGCAAGCCGCGTTTTGCCGAAGTGGCCGATGAGTTCTTCGAGTTCATCAATGGCGCGCAGCTGATCATCCATAACGCGGCGTTCGACGTCGGCTTCATCAATAACGAATTCGCCCTGATGGGGCAGACTGATCGCGCAGACATTTCGCAGCACTGCACCATCCTCGATACCTTGATGATGGCCCGTGAGCGTCACCCGGGCCAGCGCAACAGCCTCGATGCCTTGTGCAAGCGCTATGGCGTCGACAACTCCGGCCGTGAACTCCACGGCGCCTTGCTCGACTCCGAGATTCTCGCCGACGTCTACCTGACCATGACCGGCGGGCAGACCAGCCTGTCCCTGGCCGGTAATGCCTCCGATGGCAGTGGCTCGGCGGAAGGCTCGGGTAACCGTCCTTCGGAAATCCGCCGCCTGCCGGCTGATCGCAAGCCCACGACCATCATTCGCGCCAGTGAGCAGGACCTGGCCGAGCATGTGGCGCGGCTGGAGGCGATTGCCAAGTCGGCGGGCGCGCCGGCGTTGTGGACCCAACTGACCCAACAATAACCCTGGTTGCACATCCTCCACCTGTGGGAGCCGCTATCGCGCGCAAGCCAGCTCCCACAGTCGATCTTAAGTGCCTTTGAAATCTTCATTCGCCACATCCACTCCCAGCTTCTACCCTTGAGTGCATAGCCCTCAGGACTACAAGCCCTCATGTATAAAGACCTGAAGTTCCCCGTCCTTATCGTGCACCGCGACATCAAGGCCGACACCGTTGCCGGTGACCGGGTCCGAGGCATCGCCCGAGAGCTGGAACAAGAGGGCTTCAGTATCATCGAGGCAGTGGACTACGCCGAAGGCCGACTGGTGGCTTCCACCCATCATGGCCTGGCCTGCATGCTGATTGCCGCCGAAGGGGCTGGCGAGAATACCCATCTGTTGCAAAACATGGTCGAGCTGATCCGGCTCGCGCGCCTGCGGGCGCCCAACTTGCCGATCTTTGCCCTGGGCGAGCAAGTCACCCTCGAGAATGCGCCGGCCGATGCCATGAGCGAACTCAACCAACTGCGTGGCATTCTCTACCTGTTCGAAGACACCGTGCCATTTCTCGCCCGTCAAGTCGCCCGCGCGGCCCGCACTTACCTGGATGGCCTGTTGCCGCCGTTCTTCAAAGCGCTGGTGCAGCACACCGCTGACTCCAACTATTCCTGGCACACCCCTGGCCACGGCGGCGGCGTGGCCTATCGCAAGAGCCCGGTGGGGCAGGCGTTCCATCAGTTCTTCGGGGAGAACACCCTGCGTTCGGATTTGTCGGTGTCGGTGCCCGAGCTGGGATCGCTGCTGGACCACACTGGGCCGCTGGCTGAAGCCGAAGCCCGCGCCGCGCGCAACTTTGGCGCCGACCACACCTTCTTCGTGATCAACGGCACGTCCACCGCCAACAAGATCGTCTGGCACTCCATGGTCGGGCGCGATGACCTGGTGCTGGTGGACCGCAACTGCCACAAGTCGGTGCTGCATTCGATCATCATGACCGGCGCCATCCCGCTTTACCTGTGCCCGGAGCGTAACGAGCTGGGGATCATCGGCCCGATTCCCCTGAGTGAGTTCAGCCCCGAATCGATCCGCGCCAAGATCGACGCCAGCCCGTTGACCCGTGGGCGTGCGCCGAAGGTGAAGATGGCGGTGGTCACCAACTCTACCTATGACGGCCTGTGCTACAACGCCGAACTGATCAAGCAACAATTGGGCAACAGCGTGGAGGTGCTGCATTTTGACGAAGCCTGGTACGCCTACGCGGCGTTTCATGAGTTCTTCGCCGGCCGCTATGGCATGGGCACTTCGCGTACGCCGGACAGCCCGCTGGTGTTCACTACCCACTCCACCCACAAGCTGCTGGCGGCATTCAGCCAGGCTTCGATGATCCATGTGCAGGACGGCGGCGCGCGCCAGTTGGACCGTGACCGTTTCAATGAAGCGTTCATGATGCATATCTCCACCTCGCCTCAATACAGCATCATTGCCTCGCTGGATGTGGCCTCAGCGATGATGGAGGGCCCGGCCGGGCGATCGCTGCTGCAGGAAATGTTCGACGAGGCGCTGAGCTTCCGCCGGGCATTGGCCAACCTGCGCCAGCACATTGCTGCCGAGGATTGGTGGTTTTCCATTTGGCAGCCGCCGTCTGTGGCGGGTATCGACCGGGTCGTCACCGCAGATTGGCTGCTGCATCCCCAGGATGACTGGCATGGCTTTGGTGATGTCGCCGAGGACTACGTGCTGCTGGACCCGATCAAAGTGACGCTGGTGATGCCCGGCCTCAACGCTGGCGGCGCCCTGAGCGATTGCGGGATTCCGGCGGCCGTGGTCAGCAAGTTCCTCTGGGAGCGTGGCCTGGTGGTCGAAAAGACCGGGCTGTATTCCTTCCTGGTGCTGTTCTCCATGGGCATTACCAAAGGTAAATGGAGTACCTTGCTCACCGAGTTGCTGGAGTTCAAGCGCAGCTATGACGCCAACATCAGCCTGGCCAGTTGCCTGCCATCCGTGTTTGCCCAAGGCCCGACACGCTATCAGGGCCTGGGCCTGCGCGACCTGTGCGACCAACTGCATAGCTGTTACCGTAGCAATGCCACCGCGAAACACCTCAAACGAATGTATACGGTGCTACCGGAAATCGGCATGAAACCCGCCGACGCCTACGACCAACTGGTCAAGGGGGAAGTGGAGGCGGTTTCCATCGATGCCTTGCCAGGGCGCATCGCAGCCGTGATGCTGGTGCCTTACCCGCCCGGTATTCCGTTGATCATGCCGGGCGAGCGCTTTACCGAGTCAACGCGCTCGATCATTGACTACCTGGCCTTCGCCCGGACGTTCGATAGCAGTTTTCCCGGTTTTGTCGCCGATGTTCATGGGTTGCAACACGAAGATGACGGCAGAGGTCGTTGTTACACCGTCGATTGCATCAAGGGTTAGGGATGTTTATGCAAGCTGTAATGAACCCGAAGTATCCGGGGCTCAGTGTTCGGGTCGCCGACGAAGGCTTTGATGCCTACGTGTGGGGCAATGACTTCAGCTTCGAGGTCAGTGGCTATGGTGAGCCGCAAATGGGCAAGCGTGTCGATCAATGGCCCGTGGAGCGCATCCTGCCGTACCGCAAGTGCTATGGCATTGACCCGGAGGAATTCGCCAGTTTTCGCGATGCCCCCGACAGCGCCATCTTCATGGCTTACCTTGACGATCGACCGGTTGGGCACATCGTGGTCAGCACCAATTGGAACGGCTTTGCCCATGTCGACGAATTGGCCGTGGTCTTGCCTGCACGGCGCCATGGGGTGGCCAAGGCGCTGCTGGATGTGGCGCAGTTCTGGAGCCGCAAGAAAAACCTGCCCGGCATGATGCTCGAAACCCAGAACAACAACCTCGGCGCCTGTCGGTTGTACGAGCGTTGTGGCTACGTGATGGGCGGCATCGACCACCTGCGTTATCGCGGTATCGACCCGCAAACCCGTGAAGTGGCGATTTTCTGGTATCGGTTGTTCAAGAGCGAAGTCGACAAGGCTTAACCCAGCAACAAGCCTTCAGCCTTCTGTGTGACGATCTCCAGCAGCGCATTCAGCGCCGGGGAGGTCACGCCATCCTTGAGGGTCAGCGCATACAGGCTGACCATGATCGGCGGCGACACCGGGCAGGCATCCAGCCCAGCTTCGCGTGCGCCGAACGCGGTAAACGGGTCGACAATCGCCAGGCCTTCGCCTGCTTCGACCATGCTGCGCATCATCTGGTAGGTTTGAACACGGGTCTGCACCACAGGAAGCGGGCGCAACGCTTGCAGCTTGGCGTCCAGCAGGCGGCTGAGCGGGTCATGGCCTTCGAGGCCGATCATCGATTGCCCCGCCAGGTCCTGTAAGGCGATGTACTTCTGCTTGGGCTTGAGCCAGCCATGGGGGGCGAGCAACTGCAGTTTGCCCTGGGCCAGCACCGTGCTGTGGATCTGTGGGTGTTCCGGGTCATGCAGGCTCAAGCCTACCTCGGCTTCGTGCAGCAGCAGGCTCCTGACGATCTCGCGGGTCGGCTGGCTCGACAGGTTGCACGGAGTGTCCTGGAAGCGCCGGCGCAGCACCGCAATGCTTTGCGGCAGCAGTTGATTGGCCAGGGGGGGCGTGCAGAGGGCGCGCAGGGTTGGCGCTTGATGGTGTTTCAAGCGGCCGGCCAGGCGTTGAACCGGTTCCAGCGCCTCATACACATGGGCGATTCCTGCCTGCAGCTCCAGGGTTTCCCGGGTGGCTTGCAAGCGTCCGCGCACGCTGGCGAACAGCATGAAGCCCAATTGCGCCTCGGCTTCCTTGAGCGCCGCGTCCACATCGCCCACGGGGAGTTGCAACCACTCGGCGGCCAGGCCAGGGTGTCCGGTCTGCAAGATGGCCTGAATCACTTCGATATGACGTAAACGCATCGCCGGAGTCTATGTGCAGCGGGCCGGGGATTCAATAGAATGGCTGCGCTGATCATCAACGACCAAAAGCCGGCTACCGGCGTTAACAACAAAAACAGGTCTGGTCTCAAATGCCTCTACCCTCGGTTCTCGGGGTAACGGCCAAGCAACTGCTGGTCTTGGTGACCGTGGGGTGCGTGGCTGCTTATCTCATCAACACTCAAAACGAAACCCTGCCGGAAAACCTGGCACTTGAAGCCTTTATCCGGTCCCAGGAACAGGTCGTCGATCAGGTGGGCGCGGTGCTGGGCATTGAACTGGTCAGGCAAGTGGTTGCGCATCCCGGTTACAACACGGCGGGCTATCAGCGTTCTATGTTCGCGGTGGAGGGCGAGCGCGGGCGGTTGGTGGTGACGTTGAAGAAGGTCGAGGGGGAGCAGGGCATCGAGGTCACGGAGATCCGTCGTCCGTGATCACCCCAGCCCAGTCAATGCCGTCAATGGCCAGGACTGAGCAGGTGGATAGGGCAGGATCTTATGACGCGAGGGTGTTTTGCGACTCGCGCACGAGAATGGTGCCCGATTGAATCAACTTGAATTCGTCGCCTTCCAGCTTTTCTACACGGTCGCCAATGGCCAGCTTGTAGGTGGTGGTAGGTGCCGAGCCAGCCAGGTCGCCTTGCGCCGGGTTGGATTCCTGGAACTCATGCACCGAATACACGCGTCCTTCTGCGTCTCTGGCATGAAACTGTCCGACTAGTACTGCTGCCATCTGTTTAGAACCTCTGGAGATAAACACTCTATTTGCGGTTCTGTAGACCGTCATGGAGCGGGGTAGTTTACTTACGGAATAAAAATACTATTCGCTGATCTTTTCAGGCGATTCCTACGCATCACGCTGCGAAGCAAGCGGCCTCGGGATTATCAAAACCCTCTGGTGAACACGTCGTGAAGACTCTATAACTACAAGCTCCTTTAGTCAGACGTCGGGAAACCCCAATGAGCAAGGTCTACACCGTAGCCGTCCTGGTTGGCAGCTTGAGAAAAGACTCGATCAACCGCAAGGTCGCCCTGGCATTGGCCGAACTGGCCCCTGCCAACCTGAAGTTGAACATTGTGGAAATTGGCGATTTGCCGCTCTACAACGAAGACATTGACGCCGCGACTCCGCCGGCAGCCTACAGTACTTTCCGCAAGCACGTGAGCTCATCCGACGCGGTGTTGTTCGTGACGCCGGAATACAACCGCTCCGTCCCCGCTCCGCTGAAGAATGCCATCGACGTCGGATCCCGTCCCTATGGGCAAAGCGCCTGGAGTGGCAAACCGGGTGCGATCATCAGCGTATCGCCGGGTGCCATCGGTGGGTTTGGGGCCAACCATCACCTGCGCCAGTCGCTGGTCTTCCTCGATGTGCCGTGCATGCAGCAGCCGGAAGCTTATCTGGGCGGCGCGGGCAGCGTGTTCGATGACGCTGGGCAGGTGTCTGAAAAGACCAAGCCGTTCCTGCAGGCGTTCATTGATGCCTACGGTCAGTGGGTGGAGAAACAGAAGGGCTGATACAAACTTGCCTGTAGGGGCCGGCAAGCCGGCACCTACAGGAGAGGGGGTTAGCGCAGCCAGTTGGTGCGTGCCAGTTCGATCACTTCATCGCCACGTCCGCTCATGACCGCCTTGAGCATGTACAGGCTGAAACCCTTGGCCTGTTCCAGCTTGATGGTCGGCGGCATGACCAATTCCTGGGTCGCAGTGACCACGTCCACCAGCACCGGCCCGTCATGGGCCAGGGCGCGGCGCAGGGCGGGTTCCAGGTCCTCTGACTGCTCCACGCGAATACCCAGGATGCCCATGGCGTTGGACATGGCCGCGAAGTCCGGGTTTTTCAGCTCGGTGCCCGCGTCCAGGTAGCCTGCCGCTTTCATTTCCATGGCGACAAACCCCAGTGACGAGTTATCGAACACGATGACTTTCACCGGCAGTTTCAGCTGTGCCAGCGAGATAAAGTCCCCCATCAACATGGCAAAGCCGCCATCGCCGGACATCGAAATCACTTGGCGATCCGGGAAAGCTGCCTGTGCGCCGATGGCCTGGGGCATCGCGTTGGCCATGGAACCGTGGTTGAACGAACCGATCAGGCGACGCTTGCCGTTCATCTTCAAATAGCGCGCCGCCCACACGGTCGGCGAACCGACGTCGGCGGTGAAAATGGCATCTTCATCCGCCAGTTCGCTGAGCAGGCGTGCCACGTACTGCGGGTGGATCGGCCGATTGGCCTTCGACGGTTGTGCCAGGTCGTCCAGCCCCTGGCGGGCTTTTTCATAATGCTTCAAGGAGGTCTCGAGAAAGCTGCGATCGGTCTTGCGCGTCAGGCGCGGCAGCAGGGCGCCGATGGTTTCACTGACATCGGCGGCAATGCCCAGGTCCAGCGTGGCGCGACGACCCAGGGCCTGCGGGTCGCGGTCAACCTGGATGATCTTGGCGTCGGTCGGGTAGAACTGGCGGTAGGGGAAGTCGGTGCCGAGCATGATCAACGTGTCGCAGTCGAGCATGGCGTGGTAGCCCGAGCTGAAGCCGATCAGGCCGGTCATGCCCACATCGAACGGGTTGTCCCACTCCACATGTTCCTTGCCGCGCAGGGCATGCACCACAGGGGCACCCAGCGCGTCGGCCAGGGCGACGACCTGGTCATGGGCGCCCGCGCAACCGCTGCCGCACAGCAGGGTGACTTTCTGGCTGCTGTCCAGGATGTCGGTGAGGCGTTGCAGGTCCTGCTCCGCAGGCAGGGTGCGCGGCGCGTGCAGGGCCGGCCAGGGCTTGAGTGTGTCCTCGACCTCCAGCAGCGACACATCGCCGGGTATCACCACGACCGCCACGCCACGGTTGAGGATCGCCGAACGCATGGCGCGATGCAGCACGTGGGGCATCTGCTCGGGGTTGGAGACCAGCTCGATAAAGTGGCTGCACTCCTTGAACAGTTCCTGGGGATGAGTTTCCTGAAAGTAGTTCAGGCCGATCTCCGACGACGGGATCTGCGCGGCAATCGCCAGCACCGGCACATGGTTGCGATGGCAGTCGAACAGGCCATTGATCAAGTGCAGGTTGCCCGGTCCGCAGCTGCCGGCGCATACCGTCAGCTCGCCCGTGGCGGCCGCTTCGGCACCCGCGGCGAACGCCGCCACTTCCTCGTGACGCACATGCATCCACTCGATGCTGTCCATGGTGCGCAGGGCGTCTGTGAGGCCGTTGAGGCTGTCGCCGGTCAGGCCCCAGATGCGCTTGATGCCCGCCTGTTCAAGGGTGGTCGCCAACTGCTGGGCCAGGTTGATTTTCGCCATGAAGAACTCCAATCGTCAGTGAGGTTAAAAACTGCTGATCAATAGGGGACAGTTCGATCACGGCGAATGCTCCGCTCTTAACGTGAAGATTGCGTCATGGCCGCACGGTATTGCCGCGTGCGCCGGGCAATGAACCATTGGTCACGGACCAGCGCAACGCACGGGGCGACTCTGGCCCTGGGCAGCAGGCCGCGGCTGAGTCGGCGCATCTGGTAGCGCACTACGGCGAGGACAGCGAGGGAGGCCAGGGGTTTGCGCTTCCAGTCGATCGGCTTGAGCTGCGGGTTGGGGTCGCGACCTTCGCGCCAGTGTTGGATCAGTTGCGGCTCCAACGTCAGGGCCGTGGCGATACCGGCCATGGCGATGCCGCTGTCCAGCACGTGCTGCACGACCGGTAGGCGGCGAATCCCGCCGGTAACCATGACCGGCATGGTGGCGATGGTTGCAAGCGACGTGGCCATTTCCAGGAAGTACGCTTCGCGGGCCAGGGTACGACCGTCCCGTGCCTCGCCTTGCATGGCTGGTGCTTCGTAGCTGCCACCGGACAACTCAAGCAGGTCGATAGGCAGTGGGTTGAGCATTTCGACCACGGCACGTGCATCGGCCTCTGCGAAGCCGCCGCGCTGGAAGTCTGCGGAGTTGAGTTTGACGGCCACGCAGAACGAAGGGCTGACACTGGCGCGTACCGCACGGACCACTTCCAGGAGCAAGCGCGCGCGGTTTTCCAGCGAGCCGCCCCAGCGGTCGGTGCGCTGGTTGCTCAAGGGTGAGAGAAACTGGCTGATCAGGTAGCCGTGGGCACCATGGATTTGCACGCCGGTAAACCCGGCTTTCTCGGCCAGGCGTGCGCTGGTGGCGAAGCGTTTGATCACGTCCTGGATATCGCCTTCGGCCATGGCCTTGGGTTTGGCGAACATCTTCGAGAAACCGCCCAGGTCAAGCGCGACGGCGGAAGGTGCCACGGCTTGCTGGCGCAAGTTGGCCGGGGTCTGGCGCCCCGGGTGGCTGAGCTGTACCCAGAAGTGCACGTGCCTGGCCCGAGCCACATCGGCCCATTCGCGAAAGCTGTCCAGCTGCTGCTCGTCCTCGAGGGCGACGCCGCCCGGGCCGGTCATGGCGCGGCGGTCGATCATCACGTTGCCGGTGATCAACACGCCGGGCTCACCATCCGCCCAGGCCTTGTACAGCTGCATCAATTCACGCGAAGGCGCCTGCCGGTGATCCGCCATGTTTTCTTCCATCGCAGCCTTGGCGATACGGTTGGAGAGGACTTGGCCGTTGGGCAGTTGCAAGGGTTCAAAGGGGGACATGGATTGACTCCTGGGCGGGGGAGGCCTCAGGCTAAGCTTAAAGTTAACTTTAATGTCAAGCAGGGGCGGCGATGAATATTGGTGAGCTGGCAAGACAGAGTGGGCTGGCGGCGTCGCGCATACGGTTCTACGAGTCCGAGGGCCTGATCAGCCAGGTAGGGCGCCAGGCCAATGGCTATCGACGCTATGCGCCTGAGGCCTTGCAGGCACTGCAACTGATCCAGAGCGCGCAACAGGCCGGGTTTACCTTGCAGGAGCTCAAGGCACTGATGCCGGCGCCGGGTGAGCACAAGCGTGAGGCATTGATCGAGGCGCTGGAGCGCAAGGTTGCACAGATCGAAGGCATGCAGGCGCAGTTGGCGCATAGCAAGGCGCAATTGCTGGGCGTAATTGAGGCGGTGCGGGCGCAGCCGGAAGGCGTGCCGTGTTCCATGGGGCAAAAACAATTGCTGGCGTCGATCAAGACCAAGCCATAAAAAAAGCCCTGGCATGCCAGGGCTTTTTTATGTGCGCACGCTTAGCGGCGACGGAACAACGGCAGTGGCTCATCCGTAGCAGCCTGGTACGTCACCGAGAAGTCCTTGAGGCTTTCCAGCGCGTCGTAGGGGTCTTTGTCGGCGCGCAAGGCGAAGGCATCGAACCCGCAGCGGCGCAGGTAGAACAGTTGGTCGCGGAGCACGTCGCCAATCGCACGCAGCTCGCCTTTGTAACCGTAGCGGTCACGTAGCAATCGGGCGTTGGAGTAGTTGCGACCGTCGGTGAAGGCCGGGAAGTTCAGGGCGATGACCTGGAAGTGTGCCACGTCTTCACCGATTTCCTCGGCTTCTTCGTCGGCGTCCAGCCACACGCCCAGGCCGCCGTCGCGGGCCTTGAGGGCGTGACCGTGTTCGCGCCACAGGGCCAGTGGCACGATCAAGTCGTCGCAGTTTGAAATGCCGTCGAAGCTCGCGTCCTTGGGCAGCAGGTGCCAGGTTTCGTCGACGACTTCGTTGTTCTTAATGATTCGCTGCATAGACGCGCTCCTTGAACAGGTCAATGCCGATGCGCTGGTAGGTGTCGATGAATCGC
>Ga0065714_10002565_pt1 | contig 16051 bp, 7 predicted proteins | sample MisRhiReplicate2_FD_59101 | JGI IMG/M metagenome (GOLD analysis project Ga0065714, IMG submission 59101) | Miscanthus rhizosphere microbial communities from Kellogg Biological Station, MSU, sample Rhizosphere Soil Replicate 2: eDNA_1 v2... | ecosystem: Host-associated > Plants > Roots >...
GAGATTGGTGGTATAAAATTGCGTGGCGTTTTAATAATACTTCAGATGGAGAAAGCGGAACGGCCATATCAATTTCGTGAATATCCCATTCGTGCCACGCTCCTCGGTACAACCATAACCAGCAGTCGTCCATGTGTTTTTCAGGTTTCAGCTCTTTCATGGCTGCGAAAATGGCATTCAGACAAACTTCATGCGTTCCGTGCGGATCAGCCAAATCTCCTGCAGCAAATACCTGATGTGGTTTTATTTTGGCAATAATATCCTTTACAATTGCAATATCTTCCGGCCCCAACGGGTTTTTCTTCACTTGTCCTGTTTCATAAAATGGAAGATCTAAAAAGTGGGTATTCTCATCTTTTAGCCCAATATATCTTGTTGCCGCATAAGATTCTCTTCTTCTAATAAGTCCTTTTAATTTTCGAACTTCCAAAGAATCGATTTGATTTTCTGATTTATTATTTAAAAATTCAATTACCGATTTGAAATTTATTCCACTACCTGCTTCGCCAATAAAATCTTTGGCAACTTCAGCAAATTTTAGAGCCTCATCATCAGTAACTGCTATATTCCCAGAGGTTTGATATACTACATGTACATCATGTCCTTGTTTAATCAATTTTGAAAAAGTTCCTCCCATAGAAATCACATCATCATCAGGATGTGGGCTAAAAAGAATCACTCGTTTTTTTGCAGGATTGGCTCTTTCCGGACGATGAGAATCATCTGTATTTGGTTTTCCACCTGGCCATCCTGTTATGGTATGCTGTAATACATTGAACATATTAATATTCAAATCATATGCAGAACCTTCTTGTGCCAAAAGATCGGACATTCCATTATTATTGTAATCTCTGTCAGTTAATTTTAAAATAGATTGTTTTGTTTTTTGGCATAACCAAACAATCGCTTTGCTTTTTAATTCTTGTGTCCAGATACATTCTCCAACTAACCAAGGCGTTTTGAAACGCGTTAATTCTGAAGCTGCGGACTGATCCAATACAAAAGTTGCATTGGCATGATTTTGTAAAAATGTTGCTGGAACTTCTGAAGAAATATCACCCTGAATAGTTCTTTTGATGATATCGGCTTTGTTTTGTCCCCAAGCCATTAATACGATTCTTTTTGATCTCATGATCGTAGAAACTCCCATGGTAATCGCTCTTTTTGGAACGTTATCAATACCATTAAAGTCAGATGAAGCATCTACTCTTGTGATGTGATCCAGTGTAATAATTCTTGTACCAGAGTTAATGTGTGATCCCGGTTCGTTGAAACCTACGTGACCTGTACGTCCAATACCTAACAGTTGAAAATCAAGTCCTCCGGCTTGTTTAATATTCATTTCATAATCGATACAGTATTGATTTAATTCATCAATCGCTACAGTACCATCAGGAATATTTACATTTTCGGGCTTGATGTCAATGTGATTAAAAAGATGCTGATGCATGAAATAGTGATAGCTCTGATTGTTCTCTTTTGTCATTGGATAATACTCATCCAGATTAAAAGTGATTACGTTGCTAAAACTTAGCCCTTCTTCTCTGTGCATTCTAACTAATTCCTCATATACTTTTATAGGAGAAGAACCTGTTGCTAAACCTAATACACAAGATTTACTTTTTTCTTGTTTAGATCTAATTAACTGAGCGATTTCCTGCGCTACAATTACTGAAGCTTCTGCAGAACTTTTGAAGATTTCGTTGTGAATTTTTTCAAATCTTGTCTCTTCAAATTTCCCTGCACTTTTATAGCTGATATCAGGTTTTATTTCTAAAGCACTTTTCATTTTTTTCTTTTTTGGTAATTATTAAGTTGGTTTTTGAAATGGTATAAGCAACTTTCATTGCCTATACCATTTACCAACCAAACTAAAATTCTTTTAATCTTTGTTTTTCTTAGAATTTGTTAACCCCAGTATCCCACCAAAGTTTAGTTGCCCCTGTATCAGGACCTCCTAAAAGTTGAACACCCTGTGCGTAACCATTTGGGTTACTTGTTTTTTCGTTAACATTGAAATTCAACCTTTTAATAAATGTCCCTGCCGGAATTTTTCCTCCAGAAAGATTATTAGTAGGTAAAAATAATTTTGGATATCCTGTTCTTCTCGTTTCAGCCCATGCTTCTTGTCCGTCAGGGAAACCTGCAATCCATTTTTGAGTAATAATTTTTTGCAATTTTACTTCGTTAGAAACTGCATCAGACCATTTTACTGTTACCAAATTTTGTGCTGCAATATTGTTAGCCGCATTTAAAGGATCAGTAAAATTAGCTGGCATTGAAACGTCATCAGCAACATAAGCTGAAGCACCTCCAGAACCTAACTGGGCAAATGAAGCTGCGATTCCTGCCTCATAAAATGATTGAGCAGATCCACCAACATTCCATCCTTTTAATGCCGCTTCTGCTTTTAAGAAATAAGATTCAGGAGCACAGAACCAAGGAATTGTATTATTTTCAACAATAGCACCTACTTGAGAGAATTGATCTTGTTTTGCAAATCTATAATCATCATTAACCAATGATCCCATTCTAATACCTTGATATGTACCAATTTTAGAAGTTTTGAAAAATACAGATCTTCTTGGATCATTATATCCATTCATTATCGAAGTAATGGCAGCACCTGCATTAATATCAGCCCATCCTCCAGTATAAGTTCTTACCGGGTGATCTGCTTTATATAACATATTGTCATCATTTGATGTAATTACCCCAAAACCTGCCAATGCTGCTTCTCCTTCAGTTTTTGCCTTTGCAGGATCAATGTTTGAAATACGCAATGCTAAACGTAAACGTAAAGAGTTAGCAAATTTTATCCATTTTACGATATTTCCATTAGCCGTAGTACCGTCTGTTGCATCTCCGGCAGCAAAAAAAGTAGCGTCTGTAGTTGAGCCAACTTTTGCAGTTAAGATATCTACAGCTGTTTTCAACTCAACAAAAAATTGGTCGTACACTGCTTTTTGAGAATCGTAAGGAGTTGTTCCATCCGTATTTCCAAAACCTGAGTAAACAATTGGTCCGTAATAATCTGTAGTTTTATGCATTGCATAAACTTTCAAAATTAAAGACCATGCATAAAATTGAGGATATTTTTCTTTAGTTAATTTCTCAAGGTTATAAGCATTAACCATCTCTTTTTGGTATTTCTGAATCCATTCAGCATTATTCCAACCATCTAAAAGAGCATAAGTGGAGTTATTTGAGTTTCCTTCAAAATTGTGAGGAGTACTCATATATCCTGAGAAAATATCAGCATTTAAGTTAAACTGAATATCTCCTTGCCAATCATCGGCAACCAAGATATACATTCCTCTTTCCATTGCTTTAATTGGTGCTTTAACCTGATTAAAGTCTTGTTCCAATTGAGGATTGCTAAAGCCAGACTCATTTGTATTTATATCCTCAAAGTTACTAGTACAGCTGCCTAATGAAAGAGCTAATGCAGTACCAAACATTAATAATTTATTTTTCATTTGTGAATTTTTATTGTTATTAAAAACATTTTTATTGTCTTATAAGCTACCTTAATTTTAAGGTTGATTGTTTGTTGCTTTTTCAATATTCAGCATTTGGTCAACAAACAAGATGTCTTACAACAACCAAAAGGTTTTGTACTTTTTATTTATAATTAGAAAGTTAAGTTTAAGTTAACCCCAATACTTCTTGTTGATGGCGCACCAAAAATATCCACACCTTGCAATCCTTCTCCACTACTTAATGTTACGTTTGGATCAAACGGAGCATCTTTGTAGAAGAAAAATAAGTTTTTACCAACAAGAGAAACATTCACTGCATTGAAAATAGTTTGCTTACTGAAATCAAAAGTATATCCTATTGAAAGCTCTCCTAATTTTACGTTAGTAGCTTTATACATATATTCACCTGTAGCACCACTTCTATCACCAACCTGAGTATAATAATCCTGGGCAGGCATTGAAGTTACCGCAGTTCCACTAGCATTTACTGCATTTATCTTAACTCCACCAGCAGCTCTTGCATCACCAGTTGCTTTCGATACACCATAAAAATCTAACATAGCTTCAGTCATACTCATTACATTTCCACCAAATCTACCATCGATAAGTACATTCAGGAATATTTTTTTGTATTTGAATGTATTGGAGAAACCCATCATAAAATCAGGATTTGAACTTCCTAAATCAACCCAATCCGTTTTTTGAATACGTCCATCAGCATCAAGTACAATTTGTCCCTGATCATTTCTTACTATATTTTTACCTTGAATTTCTCCAAATGGTTTTCCAACTTCTAATACATATCTGTAGCTGTTTGGATCTCCATTAGTCAAGATTACTGTGTTTTGACCTCCATTTACAGTACCTAAAGATTTAACTGTATTCTTGTTTGAAGCATAGTTTAAAGCAACATCCCAAGAGAAATTTTCTGAAACAATTGGTTTACCAGATAAAGTAATCTCAAAACCTTTGTTTTCAATACTTCCAGCGTTGAATGCGTAATTAGCATATCCTGTAGTATTTGGAATAGGAGCCGGAGCGGTAATCAACTGATTTTTAGTCTCATTTTGATAGTATGTAAAATCAAATCCAATTCTGTTGTTTACGAATCTCCACTCTGTACCAAATTCAAATGAATTTTGTTTTTCAGGTTTCAAAGAAGTTCCAGGTTGTGGACCAACTGTAGGAGCTGTAACAACTCCGTTTACAATAGTATTTGATGGTGAAGTTAAGAAAGCACTAACATCATTACCAACCTGAGCAAAAGATGCTCTTACTTTTGCAAAACTAATTGCTTCTGGCATTGTAACCATTTCACTTAAAACTCCCGTTACACCTACAGAAGGATAAAAGAAACTTACATTATCAGTATTAACTAAAGTTGATGACCAGTCATTTCTTCCTGTTACATCAAGATAAAGCATTTCTTTATAGCCAAAAGTTGCACTAGCAAAAACAGATTGTACTTCTTTTTTAGCTCCAACAGTTTGTGAATTTTTTGCAGCCGATACAAAGTTACCAGTATTAAACCAGTTTGCATAAATTAATCCTGTTAGACCAGAATCACTTGTTAGTGCATCATTTATTGTTGATTTTGTAACACTCGTACCAACGTTAGCATTGAATGTAAAATCGTCACTAAATTTAGTATTGATTGTAGCTATTAAATCACCATACAATTGAGAACTTTCACTATCTACATAGATATATCTACCTGTCGTTGGAGCCAAAGTTGTATTTGTACCAGCATACATTTTTTTCTCGAAAGTATTATATAGTCTATTGTAACCTCCTCTGGCTTTAATACTCAACCAGTTATTTGCTTTGTAATTAATCGAAGCAGAAGTAATCAAAGATTGATTTTTATCTTCAGATTGGTTTCTGTTTAAAATCCAGTAAGGGTTTTGAATAATATCACTTGTACCAGTTGGCCAGTTTTGTGTCATTAAGTTTCTTGTAGGATCAAAAACTTCAAAATTATTTTTGTAGTAATTGAAATCATTTCCTCTTGGAAACAAATAAACTCCAGTTAATGGGTTAAAGTACAATGCATTTGTTGGCTTATTAATAATTTTTTGCTCAGCATAAGACAAAGAAGCATCAACGGTTACTTTGTCATCAAACATTTTAACACTTTGACGAAGTGCGATGTTATTTTTCTTGAACTCATTTGTTGGTAATACACCATCTACTTTAGTATTAGCATAAGTAAGACTAGTTGTCATTTTATCAGTTCCACCATTCACAGAAATAGAATTAATATATGTTCCTCCTGTGTTATAAAAATCTTCCACATGATCAGGAGATTGTTTTGCAGCCCCCCAAGAAGTTGTAGCACCAGGATCTGCACCATAAGAAGTTTGGAATTTAGGTAATGAAACAACATTATCTACAAATAAACTTGCATTATAGTTTGCAGTTACTTTTCCTTCTTTACCTCTTTTTGTAGTTACTAAAATTACACCATTAGCACCTTGAGAACCATATAAAGCAGCAGCAGAAGCTCCTTTAAGAACTGTCATAGATTCTATGTCATCAGGGTTAATCATTGAAATTGCATCTCCACCATCTCTGTTACCTCCAGCTGTATCTCCAAAAACCTGATTTGATTGTGCAGAAGAAGAGTTCAATAAAGGAATACCATCAACTACATATAAAGGTTGGTTATTTGTCGCAGAAGAATTTCCACGAATAGTTACTTTTACAGATCCACCTGCTCCAGCAGAACTTTTACCAACTATTAAACCAGCAACTTTACCAGATAAACTATTCATTAAGTTCGCATCCTTAACTCTTGTCACCTCTTCACCTTTTACCTCTTGTGCTGCATAAGTTAAAGATTTTCTGGATTTTTTGATACCTAATGAAGTTACAACCACTTCATTCAAATTGTTTGTAGATGCAGTATTCATTTTTACATTAATTGTAGTAGCATCTCCTACAATTATACTTTGTGTTTCAAGACCAACATAGCTAAAAACTAAAGTTTGTCCTTTTTGTGCTTCAATTGAATACAAACCGTCAAAATCGGTAGTGGCACCTTTTTGACCTCCTTGTACTGCAACAGATGCCCCTGGCAATGGCATCCCATCAGAATCCGTAATCACACCTTTAACATTTTTTACCTGAGCAAGGGAAACTTGCGCCGTAAAAACAATCATAAAGATTAAGAAAATTTTTTTCATGTTTATTTATTTTGTTAGTTATGGCGTAAAATTATTCTTAAGGTATTGTTAAAAAAAATATATTATACAAACAGCAATAAATTTTAAACAAACGACATAAAACAATCAATAATCCGTTTTTCGAAAACGTTTTCACCTAGATAAACGCCAGTATTTTTAGCACTAAAGAACATTTTACTTATCAAATTAACTTTTTTAATTAAAAAACATCAATGAACGACAATGCCTTACATATCTGATATTTACACAAAAAGTTAAGATTTATTTAGTAAGATTTGATTTAACCTAATAATTATATTTTAAAACATTATTTGATAATCATTTTGTCTTAATTATTCTCGAAAATGAATCACAATAATTTAGTTGCCACAAAGTCCGGTTGTTGAAAACTTTAAACTTGTATACTTTTTATGAATCACATCTAATAAAGAATACTCATTAAAAGAGTCCTGGGCTATTTCCCAAATCATTATTCCTCCGGTATTTTCTGAGGCAAATTGTACCTTTTGAGCAATTGTAGCCCTTCCATTATAATATATTTTTCCTATTTCATCCTGATCTGCAAATTGACCTGCTACTTCGACAATTTGGCCAAAAGTAGAACTGGTAACGTTTGCATAGGTGAAATTGTAACCATAAAAAGGGACTCCCAGCGTTAATTTTTCAGTTGGAACATTTTGAAGTTTATGCCAAAAATTAATTCCGTCTTGTGCATTACTAAATGAACTGTGCTGTCCGGGATTATTTGGAGTCCACGGTCCAGTACTATCATAAGACATAATATTTATAAAGTCGAATGCATTTAATGCTGTCGAACTTATATTCTCAAAACGGGAATTATTCGGTAATGCCGCCGTCATTAACTTTTTATGTTCTGTGAGTTCTTTTCTTAATTCAATAACAAATCCACTATAACCAATTGTTACCGCATCCCACTCGAGATCTACATCAACGCCATCTAAATGATGAAGCTCAACAAAATTTATAATATTTTGAATTAAATTAGGACGATTCTCTGGTTTATCCATTAATGATGACCAATTCACTGTTTGTTCTTCTGATAAAACTCCACCAGCTAACGAAATACTAATTATAATCTTAGGATTGACAGATTTAACATATTTAGTTAAAGCATCGATATCTCCGTTAAAAATTATATTTCCATTTTTATCCGGATTTGCAAAGGCTACATTAAGATGCGTTAATTTACAAAACTGAATCGAAGTCATTTTACTAAAATTATCTGTAGATAAATAACCAACCACTCTGGCTGTTTTAGTTTTTGAAACTTCAGAATCATTTTCTTTTTGACTTGAACAACTATAGGCCGAAAAAAGAGAACCTATAAAAAAAAGGATGCCTAATAAGGCTTTATTTTTAATCATAATTTTTAATTTAAACTTTTGTTTTTAATTTTAATTAGAATGAAAATAACACCTTATTAGGCATAAAACTTATCTTGGATATTTTTTAATTTTTATCCCACCAAACTTTATTTAGCCAATCGTTCGTTCCTCCCATTCTTGATAAAGCTTCTGTATAATTTACTTCATTTTTCTGAGCTTCATCATTTGGATAATATAAACGTGTTGGCGTAACACCTCCAGTTTCAGAATCTGAATTGGTTATTGGAATTAATTTTGGGAATCCAGTTCTTCTCCAGTTTGAGTATGCTTCAATACTATTAAATATGTAAGTGATCCACAACTGTGTAGCAATTTGTTCTTTCTCTTTTCCTGCTACTAAAGGTTTAGCAGTTAGGTAAGTATTGATACTTGCCGCAGTAGCTGGAGTAGCACCGTAAATTTCTAATTGCTTAATACCTGCTTCAACTCCTTTTTTATAGTAATCTGCTGCAGAACCAGCAACCCATCCTCTAAAAGCTGCTTCCGCAAGTAATAATTGCGTTTCTGAATAACTTACATGCAAAAATGGAGTTGTTTTTTTCTTAAAATAATCTTGAATTCCTGAAGTTGAACTTGCACCCATCGGAACCTCCCATTGAAAAAGCCCTGGTTTTACCCCTTCATATGGTGTTTCACCTGGTTGTAATGGCGCACCCCACGCAAGACTACTAGTTGTTTTAGGAGTGGCATACATTGATAATCTTGGATCACCATTATCTCTTAAATAGTCTATAACTAAAGTACTAAAATGATCTCCATTTTCATTACCCACAAGAGCGTATGCCAATCCATTTCCTCTAAAATCTATAGAAGCAGGATCATCATTAAAAGTGGCATCTAAATGCTTCATGATACAGTTATCAAGATTGCTTTCAAAGACTCCTGCTTGCAAAGCTGCTTTCACTTGCTTTTCAGCTTCTGCTGGTTTTACTTCTGAAATTCTCATTCCCAAACGCAATCTTAATGTGTTGGCTAATTTTTTCCATTTAGCTATATCGCCATTATAAAATAAATCGCCTTTTATTGCTCCGCCGCCAGCATTTAATTGATTGTTAGCATCTTCTAAATCTTTAAAAAATGATGTATAAATATCTTCCTGCTTATCATACTTGGGAGCTACGATTCCTTTTGAAAAACCTAATCCAGCTTCAGAATAAGGTATGTCACCATAAATATCAGTTATACGCTGTGCAACCATAACTTTCATGATTTTAGCAACAGCATTCATATTTACGGCGGCAGGATCACTACTTGTTTTTTCAAGAATATCAATAACATTTTTTAATTCGTTTTGATAACCATTTCTCCATAATGCAGTAGCATATCCATCATTTTTCTTGAATTTGCTACCAAATTCAGTTACATTCCATGCTCCTGCATAATGCTGTACAAAACCACCAGAATAAATCAAGTTGGTTCTCCATTGATAAAATCCATCTCCAGACATACACAATTGAGTAAACGTAAGTTGTCCTGCCGGATTTGCAGACAATGCCACTGGATCTTTTTCCAGTGCATCAAAATTTTCTGTACAGCCAACTGCAATAAACAATGTGAGTATGGCTATTATTATCTGTTTAAATTTCATAATTTCTTTTTTTAGAATGCAACTTTAATATTAAAACCATATGATCTTCTAAATGGCAATGAACCATATTCGAATCCTTGCCCATTTCCAGAAGTATACATTGACTCAGGATCAACGTTTGGCAGATCTTTATTAAAAGTCAATAAATTTCTTGCAAATGCTGAAATATAGATTGAATTAATTTTTGCTCCACTATAAACACTTTTCGGAATACTATAACCCAAACTAACTTCTCTTAATTTTACATAAGAAGCATCATAAATAAATGGTGCTGGTGTATTATTAAATACCGTATTCCAATAGTCCTGAGGATTTACAGGGGTTGTATTTTTTACATAAACCGGATTAGCGGCTGTTCCTGTATTTACAACACCTTCAGCAACATAACCTGCCGTAGGTACCCAAGTAGACTGGCTAAAGTTAGGATCAGCAGCTACTGCTGCAGCTCTCGCATGGTTGTATTCATCTCTGCCTTCAGTAGTTACGTCTAAAAGTCCTTTTGTCGCTGCAACTGAATTGGTCATAGAATATACGTCCATACCAAATTTCATATCTATCAAAAATTGAAGTGTAATACCTTTATAGCTAAATCTGTTAGTTAAACCGGCTGCCCAATCAGGAAGTCCTTTCCCTAATGCTACTTTGTCATCAGTAAACAAAGGCAAACCATTTGCTGCAACTACTTTTTCTCCAGCTTCATTTCTTAAAAAATCTCTTCCCATGATAGTACCATACTGACCACCAACTTTTGCTACAATAGAAGCTCCAGCCCAACGAGCATCAGAAATGGTATAAGTATCAATTTGTGGATGTAAAGAAAGTATTGAGTTTTTGTTTTTTGAAAAGTTCAAGTCAATTCCCCATTCAAAATCTTTAGTTTTAATTGGCGTCCCTGATAAAAATATTTCGATACCCTCATTTCTTAATTCTCCCGCATTTACAGAAATAAATTCATATCCAGAAGTGGAAGACGAAGGCAGATCTAATGTTTGATCAGAAGTATCTTCGCGATATACTGTAATATCCGCTTTTAATCTATTTTTGAAGAAAGCAGTTTCAAGCCCAAACTCTATTCCCGTTTTAGATTGGTAGGTTAAATCTGGATTTGGTGCCGCAGTATTTTTAATATTTACAACACTCTGACCATTATAAGAAGCAAAAGTGGTATAATTTAATGCATTTTTATAAGCTCCTGGAGCATTAGAAACTTGTGCCCACGATGCTCTGAATTTTCCATAAGAGAATGTATCGCTCTGAATTCCAAATGCATCAGAGAATACAAAACCTAATGAAGCTGCAGGATAAAATGCATCTTTATTGATTACACTAAACCAGTCATTTCTGCCAGTAAACTCAGCATACAAATATCCTTTGTAATCAAATTTTGCAGATCCATAAACTGAATTAGTTCTTGTTTTTGTTTCTACTGGAGCATTTTCGGTTTGGTTTACAAAATTACTAATGTACTCTGTTCCCGGTTCAATAATTTTAGTTCCAAATCTTGAATTTTGTTCTCTCCTAAAGTCTCTTCTACTTGCTCCTAAAATTCCGGAAAAAGTAAAATCTGTTGCTAATTTTATATTGCTGAAAGTCGCAATTAAATCACTGTTCATTTCTGAAACATTTATATTATTTAAACCTAGATAACCCTCATCTCTACCAGGCCATGTACTTCCGGCAGCCATAAAATCTTTAGCGCTAAAAGCATAAGTATCTAAACCTGTTCTAAAAGTTAAGGCAACCCATTTTTTTAATTGATATGTTCCTGTAACATTTCCTATAAAACGATTTTTCACAGAGGAGTTATGATTTTCTTCTGTAGTAAAATAAGGATTCAACTGGTAAACATTGCTGTTCCATTTATAAATTTCCCCCGTTTCTTCATTTTTATAGTTTTGTAACCAGGCCTGATCGATATTCGGGGCCAATCCACTCAATGAGTATCCAACGTTATTTGGAGAATCTCCTAGACCCGGTCTATTATTAGTATTCTCTGCAATATAATTTACATTAGCATCTAAAGTGAATTTCTCTGATCTTAACGTTGCGTTTAAAGTCGCATCATTTCTTTCTAAACCAGAATTTGGAATAACATCATCATTTTTCAAATTATTGAAACCAAAACGCACGAATGCATTGTCATTTCCTCCAGATACTGCTATTCCATTTGTAGTAGTAAATCCTGTTCCAAAAAAGTCCTGAATATTATTATCAACTTTTGCATATGGTTTCATCGAACCATCAAATATTTTTACTTGTTGCCCAACTGTTTCAGAAAACTTAGGTCCCCATGCATTTGTTGTATAGCCATAAATTTCTGTAGGTGCTTTTAAAGGATCTGGTAATACACCATTTGATCCTGTACCATATTCACTTTGGAAATCTGAATACTTAGCATTTACTCGGTCAAAACTCACGCCGCTGGTTAATTCAACCTGAAGTTTTCCTTTGTTTCCTTTTTTAGTTGTAATTAAAATCACCCCATTTAATGCTCTTGAACCATATAAGGCTGCTGCAGCTGCACCTTTTAATACCGTTAAGCTTTCAATGTTATTCGGATTAATACCTGAAATCCCGTCTCCGTTATCTCTTCCATCAAACCACATACTGTTTGCTGCATTATCATTCGATAAACCTCCATTATCAATAGGAACACCATCTACAATATAAAGCGGTTGGTTACTCTCGCCTATACTTGATATACCTCTAATAATTACCCTTGTACTTCCAGCTACTCCGGTTGCAGGGATCGAAACATCAACACCCGCTACTCTACCAGAAAGTGCTGTAGTCACATTCGTAGTGATAACTTTGTTTAGTTGATCTCCTTTAACATCCTGAACCGCATACCCCAGTTCTTTCTTTTGTCTCTTAATACCTAATGCAGTAACAACAACTTCATCTAAATTTTGTGCATCCTCAGTTAGCACAACATTTAATGTAGCAGCCGTTGTGACAGTTACAGCCTTAGTTTTAATTCCGATATACGAAAAAACAAGCACATCACCAGGAGATGCCTGAATTGAGTATATACCATCATAATCACTTTGAGTTGCTGTTTTTGTACCTTGAATAATAACGGTAACGCCTGGCAACGGCAATCCATTTTGATCGCTTACTAAACCTTTGATTGTTTTTACCTGTGCCAGCGTGACCTGCGCAGTTAAAAAAATCATAAAGATCAATACAATTTGTTTCATTTTGTCATGGTTTTTTTTAGTTAAGCCGCTAATTTATTGTTAAAATTAACATAAATAAAACATTTTATACAAACAGCATTAAACCTTAAACAAACGACATAAAACACTCAACATTATGTTTTACGAAAACGTTGTCAATAAAAAATAATCGACGAAATGACAATTTTTATAAAATTTTATTCAAAAGAATTGCGTTTTAACAACTAATTGTTTAAAGTTGCAGAAGATTACAACAACCAAACTAATACAGCGTAATTCGCTAATCGATTAACTTGAACGAAATTCAAAAATTAAACTTTGACATAAAACTTCAAAATCACTTTTGGTTTTGGGGCAGTTATTTTACTTTAAACTTTTTACGATGGGGTGCATACTTTAATGATTACCCTTATTCATTCAAATCAAACTTAGTTGAGTTCTCATTACACATTCCTTTAGTATATTTTAATCTTTTTGTTTTAGTCCCCCGTTATGTATTGAAACAGAAGTACATCACTTATACATTTTCTCTGCTATTGAGTTTATTTGGAATTTATTTACTTAAAACAGCACTTACCTATTATATTATATCCGAAAATATCTGGCCGGAAGCCAATCGTGAGTACCATCCTTTTGAGATCAATCACATTGTAGCGGTTTGCATTGGAGAATTGTATGTTCTGGCGATGGCATCATCTGTTTACCTAACACTGACGTGGCTGCGGGAACGAGAACGAAACAGATCTTTGCGCGAAAATCAGTTTAAGATCAAATTAAAATATCTTGAAAATCAGATTCAGCCGCATTTCTTTTTCAACACTTTGAATAATTTATATGCTTTATCTTTAGAATCTTCAGACAAGGTTCCGGATGTTATCATTAAACTATCAAATTTGATGGAATATGTTTTATATGATGTTAAAGGAACCAAATTTGTTCCCTTAATTAAAGAAATAGATTATATTCAAAATTATGTTGAAATTGAAAAGTTGCGCTTTGAGAATGTTGAAGTTACAATCAATTTAGAATCTAATATTGAAGACATTGTAGTACCTCCCTTAATTTTTATTTCATTGGTCGAAAACGCCTTTAAACATGGTGGTTTAAACAATCGAAACTTAAAAATTAAGATCAACTGTAAAGTTATCGATAATAAATTGTTAGATTTTGAAATCCTAAATAATTTTGTAATTTCACAAAATCTTAACTCTAAAGGAGGAATTGGATTAACCAATACTAAAAAGAGGTTGAAGTTAATTTATAAAAATAATTTCAGTTTAAAACAGGCAACAAAATTAAATTACTATATAATCCGTTTGCAAATACCTATTCAAAATGAAGATTAAATGCGTGTTGGTTGATGATGAGCCATTAGCTATCAAAGTCTTGCAAAATTATTTTAATAATTTTACTGATTTTGAGGTTATTGCTACATTCAATAATTCTTTAGAAGCGCTTGACTTTATAAACGGTACACCTGTCGATGCTGTGTTTTTGGATATCAATATGCCAATGATGACCGGATTTGAATTAATCAGTCTGATCGAGAACAAAACCAAAGTAATTATTACAACAGCTTTTAGAGAATTTGCTGCTGAAAGTTATGACCTTGATGTTTTAGATTATTTGGTAAAACCTATTCCGCTTCCAAGATTTATAAAATGTATTAATAAAATTACTACTGAATATAATTTAAAAAACAATATTAAAGTAGAAACCACAAAAGGTGATTCTCATATTTTTATTAAGGTTGATAAAAAAATGATGAAAATTAATATTGAAGAAATTTTATTTGTTGAAGGAATGAAGGAATACATTAAAGTTGTTACTCCGGACAAAACCTATATTACACACAAATCATTAACGTCATTATCTGAGGAATTACCTGCAGATCGTTTTCTTCGTATCCATAAATCCTACGTTATTGCCCTGAATAAAGTAAAATCTATTGAAGGAAATCGCGTTCAGATACAATCTTATACTATTCCTATCGGAAGAAACTACAGTAAAGATGTAAAAACCAAAATTCTGGAGTAAAATAGCATTTCATTTTTCATTTTCTAACTAGGTAAAAATTAACACATTGTTGAAAAAATGATGTTGTTGGTTTAAATTTAACATTATTTGTGCCTTTTTATTTTTTTTTGATATACTTAACAAATATATTTACGGTCTTCAAAAAACAATAAATTAAAAAATTAACCTTATTACAATTATGAGTTCAGAAAATGTGCAAACCAAGTGGGGGCAATTTATCTCATTGATAATCGTCTTCTTCTTTTGGGGTTTTGTTGGATCTGCCAACGATATCTTAATTCCAGTATTCAAAAAAGTATTTACCTTATCTCAGGTACAATCACAATTAGTAGCCTGGGCGTTCTACGTTTCTTACTTTGTAGGATCGATAATCTTCTTTTTAGTGTCTTTAAAAGTAGATGTTTTACAAAAATTCGGCTATAAAAAAACACTTTCGGCAGGTTTAGTTCTTTCTGCAGTTGGGTCGTTTTTATTCATTCCGGCTGCTACAATGGAAAGTTTCCCTTTCTTTTTAACTGCCTTATTTACTGTTGGTTTAGGATTTTCAATTCAACAAATTGTAGCCAATCCTTTAGCTATTAAAATGGGAAGCCCTGCAACAGGAGCACACCGTTTAACATTGGCAGGAGGTATCAATTCTTTCGGAACAACTATTGGAGCTATTCTATTAGGGATTGCTTTGTTTGGAATGGGAGATGACAAGAAAACATCACTTTCATTAGAAGATATCAAATTACCTTTTATCATCTTAGGTCTTGCTTTTATATTAGTAGCTATTTTCATGAATTTCTCTAAAATTGAAGACCCTGCAAAAGAAGAGGAAGAAGTAGTTAAAGTAGCACACGAAAAATTCAACATACTAGATTACCCACAACTTTATTTAGGAATGTTAGGTATCTTCATTTATGTTGGAACTGAGGTAACTATTATTAGTAATTTACCAGCTCTTTTGCATACCGCTGAATTTGGTAACGTTTTAGAAGATGCCATTGCACCATTTATTGCCCTTTACTGGGGAAGTTTAATGATTGGTCGTTGGAATGGTGGAGTTAACGTTTTTGATACTTCAAACCTGGTAAATACTGCTTTAAAATTTATTGTTCCGGCTATTGCATTTGGAGTAATCATTGGAGCAAACATTTTTGCCGGACATGACGTTTCTTCATTTTATATC
>Ga0065714_10002643_pt1 | contig 16041 bp, 14 predicted proteins | sample MisRhiReplicate2_FD_59101 | JGI IMG/M metagenome (GOLD analysis project Ga0065714, IMG submission 59101) | Miscanthus rhizosphere microbial communities from Kellogg Biological Station, MSU, sample Rhizosphere Soil Replicate 2: eDNA_1 v2... | ecosystem: Host-associated > Plants > Roots >...
CTACTGCCGCTCGCCACCGCCGTCTTCGGCGTGTTGCGCGGTGGCGAGCATCCACGCCTGGAGTTCTGGGTTTTTTCGGTGCTGGGGAGTTTGCTGGTGATTGGCTTCGCCGTTTCTCAGGGGCTGAGCGCGTCCCCCCTCGGTGACGTTCTGATGCTGTTGGCGATTCTGGCGTGTGGCCTGGGGTATGCCGAAGGCGCCAAACTGTCCAGAACGCTGGGCGGCTGGCAGGTGATTTGCTGGGCCTTGGTGTTGTCGCTGCCGCTGATGGCTGCGTTGACCTTGTGGCGGATGCCCGTTTCGTTTTCTGGAATCAGTGTGCCGGCCTGGGTGAGCCTGGGGTATGTGTCGCTGTTCAGCATGCTGATCGGTTTTGTGTTCTGGTATCGCGGATTAGCGCAGGGCGGGATTGCGGCGGTGGGACAGTTGCAGTTGTTACAGCCGTTTTTTGGCTTGGCACTGGCGGCGACATTGCTGCACGAACAGGTCAGCATCGGCATGTTGGGGGTCACCGTGGCCGTGATTTTCTGTGTGGCGGGCGCGAGAAAATTTGCCAAATGAAAGTGTACTGCGGCTTGCGTTCATGGCTGTACCGGGCGAGCCGCACGCTGCCCATGATAAAAATAGCGCTCAGGTTTTCGGAGACTCGTCATGGACCTCGCCACCCTCACCCTTTTTTTGCCGGCGTGCTTTGCCCTGAACATGGCGCCTGGCCCGAATAACCTGCTGTCGGTCAGCAACTCGACGCGTTACGGCTATCGCACCTCCTGCGTGGCCGGGATCGGTCGGTTACTGGCATTTGCCGGCATGATCGCCCTCGCCTCTGCCGGCTTGGCCGTGGTGCTGCAAACCTCCGAATTGCTGTTCTACGGGATCAAGATTCTCGGCGCGGCCTACCTGTTTTACCTCGCCTGGCAATTGTGGCGCGCCGACCCTGGCGCCGAGCGCGCTGACACCCGTGCACCGGTCGGTGTGCTGGCCTTGGCGCGGCAGGAGTTTCTGGTGGCGGCCGGCAATCCCAAGGCGATCCTGATCTTCACCGCCTTCCTGCCCCAATTCGTCGACCCGACCCGCGCGGTGACACCGCAATTTGCGCTGCTTGGTGCATTGTTTTTAATGCTGGAATGGATCGCGATCAGCGCGTACGCCTTTATGGGGCTGCACATGCGTCGCTGGTTCGCCGAGCCGAGTGGCAAGCGGATTTTCAATCGGTGCTGCGCGGGGTTGCTGTCGGCGGCGGCTTCGGTGTTGTTGATGGCGAAGCGGGTTTGATTAAGCGGGTGAGACGGTCCGTTAGTAAGGCCTTCCGTGCGCCCGAAGCAGAAAATTTATAGATGGAACATTCCGTTGAATACGCCAGACAAGGCGCTCAACACCCCTCGNTTCGCTCACTGGACTCGCAAAAGCTACGCATTTGCTCGCCTGTTAGCTTGATCGTTAGNGTGCACTTATTGGTCACGCTCAATGAAGTGGCAAGGCAACTAATAAATAGCTGCCCTCGGAAAACACTAAACTACGAAGGAAATGGTTACTGTTTTTCCGGCAACAACAGGGTCACCTGTACACGGAATCCATCGGTCGGCGTATCCGTCGGATTGGTTACATATTTGGTATAGCCAATCTCGAATTGCACTGGTTTGCCGGCAATCTTTGCCAGCTGTGCAACCGTCAGATTGACTGGTGAGGTCCAACCTTCGGTTGCCCCGTCATGCGCGTTATAGGTCGACTCAGTATTAATGCCGAAAGTGGTGTAGGTTTTGGTGGTGTACAGCAGAAACGGCTGCACAAAAGTGCTATCGACATAGTCGCGATTGGATTGGCCGGCGAAAGAGTTCAACTTGTTTGCCAGGATGCCGTAAGTCCAGCCGTCCTGCTGCTTGAGCACCACGGCAGTCGGGCCAGCACTCCACTTGCCACTACCCAGTTCCTGTTTATTGGCGGTGGGTGCATTAATCGCCGCACCCACCCCCCAAACCCAGCCATCAGCCTCCGCAACCGGAGAGTAAAAAAAACTCTGTAAGACATCGCCGATGCCCGACTGACCATTCACACCAGGCGCTGGGCTGTCGAAGTTGATGATCGGCAGGATGGTCCGCGAAATTAAATTGGTCTTTGCATCCAGGTGAATCGGGATTACCGGTTGAATATTGGTGACATTTACATCTGCATTATTCGGCCCCAATCCTCTCAAGCGATTGTACTGAACTGGCATGCTGACCAAGTCGGCGATCGGGTTACTGAGTTTTTTCGCCAGTTCGGCTTGTGACTGTTCCTGTGCAAGCGTGCCGGAGGCTTGCAGCAGGAGTGCGCAAGCTGCAATGGTGCTGACTGAACCACCCATCGTGAAATTTGCTTGATTCATTATTGCGCTCCCAAAACCTGGTATGGCATTCCTCACTTGGCCGTCCCGGCTTCCTCCAACCCTAGAACGATCACCTTGGCGGTGGTGATCTGCGTCGGCCAGGCCGGGGAAGTGAAGCCAGTGGCTACCGCGACTTTCTGCTTGCTGTCGGCGGTATAGGTAATAACGCCGCCGCCGATTCCACCACCGATTTTCTCACCCCAGAGCTTCTCGCCAGTCGTGGCATTGAGCGCGTAGAAATTGCCACCGACATCGCCGAAGAAAACGACGCCGCCCGCCGTCGGCGTCATGCCGCTGACGACCGGATAGTTCAGCTTCGCCCGCCAGGCCCACTGGCCGGTATCGGCATCGATGGCATAGACCCAACCGTGCCAGTCTTTATCGCCCTCCAGGGGGCTGCCGAACATGTAGAACGGGTTCATCGTCGCCATACCCGACCAGGGTTGCCCCATCGGCGCCGTCTCAAGTTCCTGCGTGTCCTGCATCGTCACCGCAAAGCACCAATCAACCTCGCCGACCAGAATCAGATTGGTCGCAGGAACATAAGCCGGGCTATTCCATTCCGCACCACCTACCGAGCCGGGACAGAATCGCACCGACTCCCCTACGACAAAGGGGGCCTCGACATTCACGACCTGTGTCGCCGGGACTTTGTAAAGACGCTCACCAGTAGCCCGGTCGATGCCATAGACGTGTCCGTCCTTCGGGGCGACCACTAGTAAGTCCTTGCCACCTCGAGTGTTTGCGAAGATCGGCGGGTTCGACACATCCCAGTCGTGCCAGTCCTCGCCCGAGATCTCGTAGTGATTTCGGTAATCACCGGTTTTGGCGTCGAGGACGACAACCGAGCCTGAATAGAGATTTTCGCCCTCCCGCGGCCCGATCGCAAAGTCCGGCGCCGGATTGCCACCGGGGACATAGAGCGAACCCGTCGCGGGGTCGAGCGTGGTCGACGTCCAAGTAGCGCCGCCGCTGATCGGAATGCGGGGGCCGCTCTTCCAGGTCGCTTTAGTCAGCGGCGACTTGCCTAGCGGACCGCGGATCAGGTCGCCCTCCTCATAGGGCACGAGGTATGACTCCCAGACGATTTTTCCAGTCGTGGCGTCCAGTCCGTACATGCGCCCCTTCACCCCCTTGTTGTCGCCGCCTGCCTGGCCGACGTAGACCATCCCGTCCCAGACGATCGGGGCGGCAGGTACAGTTTCACCAACGCTCGGATTGGCGATCGTCGTCTGCCACTGCTGCTTGCCGGTCTTGAAGTCGTAGGCCAGTACCCGTCCGTCCTGGGTGCCACGAAAGAGCATACCGTTCCAGTAAGCGGCGCCACGGTTGACCCCCAAAAGACTCGGCGGATATTCCTCGTGAGTGCGCCAGTTCTGCGCACAGGTCACCGGATCGAGCGAGAAAATATCGAACTCAGTGGTGCCGATCAGCGCCCCCTCCACCATGATCAGGCCAGTTTCGAAGGAGGTGTAATCTCCAACGTCATAGGTGCAGAGAGTCTTTAGCTGCCTGGCGTTCCCGATGGTGATCTGGGTCAACGGTGAATATCTGTCTGATGTCAGGGTCCGGTTATAGCTCGGCCAGTCCGAGTGCACCGCCGGCGTCTGCGGTGTTCCGGTCGGATGCACCGCCTCAGCCGATGTACTGCGCGGATAGGCCTGGTTCGTCTCCGTCGCCAGCGTGCCTTCCGGCGCGCCAAGGGTCCGGAAGAAGTTGACTACCATTCCACCATATTTGGCTACTTGCGCCGGATACTTCTTGTAGATGATGTTCCCCGTAACAGCGCCACCCAAGACCAATACGACCAATACAACGACGATCACAATAAATCTTCGCACATGGACTTCCTCTTTTCAGGCCAGGGGAACCGATTGGGTGGCGTCTACGCTGTATTCTTCCACGGAGGAATTCAACATGACCCTTGCGTTGCTATGACGCCCAGTTCCCCCTTCGCCAATGCCAACTACAGGCCAGTAGCTAAACGCGCTCACTTGGGAAACAACAGTGTTTACAAGGCAAGTGGCAGTAGGACTCTCCCCCGTCTTGTAGGAGGAATAACGTACTCGGCGAAGCTCACTGCTGAACCTTAGAACACTTGTAAAACTTGCCTGACACCGTTCATCTGATTTACTTAACCGCAGTAACTCCATCCCTCAACATACTAAGTCGCTATATCGGCAATAGCGAAGTCATGCATGATGAAAGCAACCCGACCAGATTGCAGCCACTTTCCACCGGCTATTTGGGGTGGTTTGCAGCACATCGCAACAGGCAACCTTCTACCAAAAGCGGTCAATGAGTGCGTACATGCAGGAATCAGTATTCATTCAAACTCATGGTCAGACTGAACACGCAGAATTTCACGGCGATTTTCTTTGGAGAGAACTACGCTCAACTATCGCGGTATTGCGGTCTCCGAACGCGGCACAGTCGACGGACTCAATCATCACGGTCCATCGACCACTATCGCCACTTCCCAGGCAGTAATTGGCAGCGGCAGGTAGTTCCCCAAAGGGCACTACCACTGGCGCAATCTTGCGCAATCAATTGGGTTAATCCAAAAAAAACCTCCCAAGTCTCTGGAGGCACTCCATGAAGCAAGTCGAACTCGTTACTGCCGTCTTGGTTTGCGCCACACTAATATTGCCCCGCTTTGCCGCCGCCCAGACGGCGCCTGCAATCCCGCCGTCGATCACTACGCCGGACAAGGTCGAGTCGAGCATCGGCACGTTGCAATACAAGGACGGCGCACCTAGCAAAGAAACCGTCGCCAAGGTCTACGACTACCTCGACCTGATGCATGGCGTCGAAGCATTCGTGAACGCCTATCAGGGTGCTTCGGTAGCGTCGATCTTCAAAGGTGCCGAGGAGGCCGGCATTGCGAACAACACGGCCTTGATCTTCTCCGACCTGATGGATGCGAAGTCCCTGTTCCTGACGGCCAATGCGGACACCGTCTATTTCTTTGTCAATCTGGACGTCAGCAAGGGGCCAATCGTCGTTGAGACACCACCGTTGGCGCTCGGTGTGGTCGATGACATGTGGTTCAACTGGATTACTGACTTCGGCCTGCCCGGCCCTGACCGAGGCGAGGGAGGCAAATACCTGTTTGTGCCGCCCGATTACAAGGGCGAGTTGCCGAGCGGTGGTTACTATGTCCAGAAGATGCGCACCACCCGCGCGACGCTGCTTGGCCGGTCGTTTCTTGAGAAGAACGACCCAAAGCCGGTGGTTGCGCTGATCAAGAAGACGCTCAAGGTCTATCCCTACCTGCCCGGCGGATACGGCACCAGCATCGGCTCTGCGCTGGAAGGCAAGGCGACATTGGCGCGTGCGCCGGACCATAAACTGGACTGGGCCTTTCTGCGACCGCAGGAGCCGGTGAAATTTACCGAAGGAACCGGCAAGGTGATGAACACAGTGCCGCCCAGCGACTTCACTTATTTCGAACTGATCAATGATGTGGTGCAGAAGGAACCCGTGGGTGCACTCGATCCGGAGATCATGGGATCGCTCAGCGCCATCGGCATTGTGAAGGGCAAGCCATTCAACCCAGACGCGAGAATGAAGAAAATATTGAACGATGCGGCTGCGATCGGAAATGCCGCAGCGCGCACCTTTAACTGGAAATGGCGTCCCTCCGACGGCGGCTATTACTACGAGAACTCCACCTGGTTCAACCCGCTGTTCCTCGGCGGCTACAACTTTGAAACGCCGCCGCCCCAGGTCAGTGCCGACGGAGTCATCACCCCTAATCCGCCCACAGGTGCACGCACGCTGAACGTGCGGACCGTTATGTTCTTCGGCTACACGTACATCACGCCGGCGATGATCATGCGGCTGACCGACATCGGCTCGCAGTACCTCATTCAGACTGTGGATTCCAAGGGTGAGTACTTTGATGGCGGCAAGACTTACAAGGTGACGCTGCCCAAGGGCATCCCAGCAGGGAAATTCTGGTCCTTCACCGTCTACGACAACCAGACGCGCTCGATGCTCGACACGCCGCAGCGCTATCCCCGCGCCGGCAGCCAGAGCTTCCCGACACCCGCCGCCACTGCCAATAGCGACGGCTCAACGACCGTGTATTTCAGCCCGAGCAAACCCACCGATGTAAACGAGGGCAACTGGATTCAAACCGATCCGAATAAAGGCTGGTTCACCATCTTGCGCCTGTACAGCCCGCTCGAATCATTTTTCACCAAAGCCTGGCGGCCAAGCGAGATCGAATTGGTGCAGTAGCGTCGGTCGGTGCTTGCGGCAAGACTGCCGCAAGCATCCCTAATGGCACGCTCGTAAACATCCTCGGGAATTGGAAATAGCACAATGAAACTGCTTATCGCGCCCGCCCTCATCTGCACCCTGCTGGTCTCGCCCCACATTGCCGCCGCACAGGCGGCCTCCCCAATCTCTCCGGCGATCAGTACGCCGGACAAGGTCGAGACGCGCATCGGTCCGCTCGACTTCAAGGACGGGATGCCGAGCAAGGAGACCGCCGCCACGGTTTATGACAACCTGGACTTCACCCACGCGTTCAATGCGTTCGTGAACACCTACCAGGCCGTGAACATGGCCGCCGGCCACAACGGCTTTCTGAACATCGGGGTAAAGGACAACGAACTACTCATCTTCTCCGAACTGATGGACGCCAAATCGCTGTTCCTGACGGCCAACGCCGATACCGTCTATTTTCTCGGTTGGATCGACCTCTCAAAAGGCCCAATGGTGGTCGAGACGCCGCCCAAGACGCTCGGCACCTTCGATGATATGTGGTGGCGCTGGGTCATTGATTTCGGCTTGCCCGGACCCGACCGCGCCGAAGGCGGGAAATACCTCTTACTGCCGCCGGGGTATGACGGACCGCTGCCTGAGGGCGGATTTTATGTCGCCCGCTCCCGGACCACCCGCGTGCTGATGTTGGGCCGCGCGTTCCTGGAGAATAAAAACGATCCGAAGCCTGCGGTCGAATTGATCAAGAAGTCGACCAGGATTTATCCGTATGAAGTGGGCGGCAGCGGCACCAGCATTGCTGAGTTCCTGAGTGGAAAAGCCAAGCTCGGCCTCATCACCCCACCGCCACCTGCCGTGTTCCACGAAGGCAGCGGCAAGGTGATGAACACCATTCCGCCCAGTGATTTCAGCGCCTTTGAATTGCTCAACGAGGTGGTGCAACAGGAACCGGCTACTTCGCTGGACCCCGAGTTGATGGGCTCGCTGACCGCGATCGGAATCGTCAAAGACAAGCCCTTCGCGCCGGATGCGCGCATGAAGAAGATCCTCACCGAAGCGGCGGCGCTCGCCAATGCCACCTCGCGCACCCTGTTTATGAGGGCTCGCGATCCGAGTTGGTATTACTACCCCGGTTCGTCGTGGTCGAACATGTTATTTCAGTCCGGGTATGAGTTCGAGACGCCGATCCCGGAAATTACGCGCGAGGGCGTCAAGCCCTTCCCGCCCACCGGTTACCGCCAGTTGGACGCGCGGACGGCGTTCTTCTACGGCGTTACCGGCATCACGCCCGCGATGGCCATGCGCGTGCCCGGCATCGGTTCGCAGTACCTATGGACGATGCTCGATGCAGACAAACAGCCCTTCGACGGCGCCAAGACCTACAAGGTGACACTGCCTAAGGACATACCGCAGGCGAACTTCTGGTCGTTCACGCTCTACGACAACATGACGCGCTCGATGCTCGACACACCGCAGCGCTATCCGCGCGCGGGCAGCCAAAGCTATCCGTCTCCCGCTGCTGAAGCGAACGCGGACGGCGCCACGACGATCTACTTCAGCCCGACGCAGCCAGCAAATGTCAATCGGGGCAACTGGATTCAGACCATGCCGGGTAAAGGCTATTTCCCAATGCTGCGGCTGTACAGCCCGCTTGAGCCATTCTTCGCCAAGACCTGGCGGCCAAGCGAGGTCCAATTGGTTCCCTGAGACAACGACGTCTGCGCGCGGAGTGATGTCACCCCGTGCGGTTCTCGGGCATGGACCTCGACCTGAGCAGTGTGCAAGAAGTGGATCAGGACACGAAGTCCACCCGGGAAGCGCAAGCACGCTCCCCGTGGCAGGCCGCACAGGCCCCCTGATCGCGGCGTGGCGTCTAGATCTCGTATTCGGGTCGTCTTGGCTACGTCGCCTATCGGCGGCGGCTTCGGTGTTGTAGATGGCGACGCGGTTTTGATCAAGCGGGTGAGACGGTCCATTGAGTAGTTGGACCTGGTTGCCGTCTGGAAAAATAGATCCGTCCCCTTAAAAATCGGGAGATATTTCCAGCTGCATCCCCATCAATTTCCATACTGAGTCTCCGTGCTGATTTGCGGGATGTTACTAACCGCCCTGAGTATCAATATCAGCATCTTGAACCGGCTTATGTTCAGGCTCTGATTTGAAGTCGGGACTGTACGAGTTTTCTTTAGCTGCGGGGTCGTGCTTTGGATTATTGGGCGCGTCGACCTCGGCTGTTTTCGACGGAACTTCAGACCGTTTGGGGTCGTGACCAGTTTCGTTATCCGTGCTGCTCGTACCGCCCTGCTGCGATATGTTTCCCGGTGCATTCTCATCAATGTCCATGCTGCTCTCCGTATGGTTTCTTAAATGTCCGTGCTTAAGCATGTGAGGTGGGGAAACGCTGTAAGTGCCCGGCAATAGACGAATGGCGAGAACAAAAAACCCGGCTCACTGGCTCGCTCACTGGCCGGGTTTTCACCCCTATCGCATGTCGTCTGAAAGCGGTGTTTCCTCATCCGCCTCTGGAGTTGTCCTCTCAGCAGGATCCTTCCAATCCACAGGACGATCGTCGCTGGGATTTTTCAACGGATCGTATTTGTTTGGATCGTCAGGATTTAGCGTCGGCTCATCGGCGCCTGGCTCAGGTTTGGATGGAACAGAATCTTGTGTTTGGTCTTGAAAACTCGAATCAATAGACATACCCACCTCACCGTTGAGGTCCAGCTTTTCTGGGCCGTAAAAGTTTGAAACTCGCCGATAGGGAGTGTGCGACCGAGTAGATGAGTGGGCAGAAAGGTTCTGCTACAAGGAAGAGGCGGCGGTAAGGTTCACCTCGCCAGTCATCTCGGGGGGAGGTATAACGCAACTGGCAAGGCGAACCACTGAACCCTAGTTTACCTATTCAATTTGGCTGGCGCCTTTCATCTGATTTTCCCCGAACATCAGTAACTCCCTCCTCTACAAAGTCAGTCGCTGTAGAGGCAAGGACGGAGTCATGCCTGGAGAAAAACAACCCGTTCAGATTGCAGCCACTCTTCACTGGCTGCTTTGGGTTGTGGATTCAACCGTTCGCGACAAGCATAAAACGGCCAACAGCGAACCTTCGCATTTTCAGATATCACAGTCAGTACGAGAACCTCTGAGATCATCCCAATAGGGAGGATCGCCAATCGCACTGATGAAGTAGTCCCACACCACGCGAACCTTCTGAGAGCGGAGTCGGTTCTCGGGGGAAATCAAATGTATCTGGCTTGGCGTCTGCTCAACCGCCCCCTCCCAATCGGGCAAAAGCTGAATGAGCTGCTTGTTTATGAAACTCTCTCTACAGAGGAGCCAGGAAGGGAAAAACACAATCCCCCGCCCCGCGAGCGCCGCCTCTACCAGTCCCTGCCCGTTGTTGCTTCTGAGCGGGCCATGCACCTCAATGAATTGGTTGGTTGCGGCCAACCAAAGGAGCTCAATGAAAAGCGCTTGCGAGTCAGGGTCAGATGCAATCCTGTGCGGCGCGCTCAAAGGCCGAAGGCAGGAAGTTCGAGGCCAGCAACTGGCGCTCGTAGATGAACACCTTGCCACCCTTCCCGGCCTTGTAGGCTTCCAGCACGTTGTCCGTCGAGACTTTGCTCGGCACCACGATCCGGTAGCTGCGCGAGGTTTGCGAGACTGTCGGGCTCAACGCACTGCCCTGCAATTTAGGCACGACACAGTCGGTGTATTGGGCAGGCGTCTTGCTGGTCTGCAAGGTCAGGGTCGGGTCGTTCGGCGCGGAAGCACAACCGGCGAGCAACGCAGAGGCAAACGCCATGGCAGGCATGAATAAAGGGCGCATGAGTCTCATCCAGAAAATAAACGGTTCAGTTCTTCAATGGCGGCGATTTTCCGACTATTGTCGGTAAAGCAGAAACTGCCTTTCGTAATGGTCACTATTACGTCTAGCAATAGTTGCGCGCCGTGCAGGTGGATAAACACTCAGTCACAACCAGAACAGATTGATGAGGATCTCCCCTTGAGAACTTTTGACTTGATCCGTGACGCCGTCTTGCCCGATTTCCGTGACCGGGTGGCCGAGTACCTGGTCGAGTACGAAACCGTACTGTTGGGTGAAAACCCGTCCGACTCGGCGCTTGTGCTGGCCACCGCCAATCAGTTGCGCGGTTATTTGCGCGGGTTGAACACCATGCGAGTGCTGGGCATGGCGGACTGGGAAGAGCTGGACCGGCGGGTGGTGAATACCTGGCTGTAGCGCCCGACCAATGACAGCTTTGGTCTCCCGAACGTCGGCGCCGTTACCGAATCGTCCTATTGCTCTATGCGACATTGCTTATGTTCAAAGCCTACGCCCTCCCATCGCCGATTTCGGCAACATCTGCGCAATCTGTGTCCCCCCTTAAGAGTTCACTTACGGCGACCGGAGAAATGTCATCGATCAATCCAAACTTTTTGCTTGGCTGGGCGTCCTTTCTTTAATACGGCCGACATGGCTTTGTTGCCTCGGACAACTGACCTCAGCTAAGGACGAATGATGACCTTTCTTGTTTTTTTACTGGCCTGCGGTGCCGCGGCAAGCACAGGCCTCCTTTTCAAACCGGGCCAATGGTACGAATCGCTCACCAAGCCCGGCTTCACCCCACCCAACTGGCTGTTTCCGGTTGCTTGGTCGATTATCTATCTGTTGCTTGCCTGGGCCGGTTACCGGTTGACCCTGATACCTGGAAGTCAGGCGGTGTTGGCTTTATGGGCGGCGCAGATTGCGCTGAATACGCTGTGGACACCGGTGTTCTTCGGCGCGCAGCGCATTTTCGCCGGCATGGTGATCCTGACGCTGCTCTGGCTGGTGGTCGCTGTGATGGTGGTGATGACGTTGCAGCTTGATGTGATCACTGGCTTGATTCTGCTTCCTTACCTTGCGTGGCTTTGCGTAGCGGCTGCGTTGAATTTTTCCATCTTGCGCAATAACCGCTGATGATGAATTCCAACGGGGGTATGAAAACGCCTTGGCCTGCTGGTGAACTGGAGCTGGAGCAAGTACGGAATTTCAACAAAAAACTTGCCTGGTTGCCGCGCTTTCGAATCCGTAATCGCATCACGCCCCGTGTGATCCAGGCTTTGCTGCAATCCAGTCAGATCGGCGGTGCAGGTAAATTACGCAAGCATGGGCTGAAGGCTGAAAGAAAGGTGATTGATGTGGGCGGTGTGTCAGTGCCCGTTCGGATCATCAGGCCCAGAGGTAAAGCAAAAGGCGTTGTGCTGGATTTCCACGGGGGCGGATGGGTTATTGGCAATGCGCAGATGAATGACAGCTTCAACATTGCCATGGTGAATATCTGCAATGTCACGGTCGTCTCGGTCGATTACCGGCTTGCCTCATCGACTCCGATTGAAGGTGTGATGGAGGATTGCCAGTGTGCCGCGCGCTGGCTTCTGAATGACGGCTGTGAAGAGTCTGCCGGTCTGCCCGTTATCGTCGTGGGTGAATCGGCTGGGGCTCATCTTGCTGCGGCAACATTGCTGGCGCTAAGACAATCGCCCGGCTTGCTTCAACGGGTGAGCGGCGCGCTGTTGTATTACGGTGTTTACGACTTGACGGGAACAGCGAGCGTGCGCACTGCTCCTCGTGAAACGCTGCTGTTGGACGGTCCCGGCATGGTTGAAGCATTTCGCAGGCTGACACCGGGCTTGAATGATCAGCAACGCCGGGAACCACCCTTGTCCCCGCTGTACGGCGACTTTACGGGTTTTCCGCCAGCGCTGATGTTTGCCGGTGAGCTGGATCCCCTGAGGGACGACACACTCGAACTAGCCGATCGCTGGATGAAATCGGCACCGGTTGAGGTGCATTTGTTACCGTCGTCTCCCCACGGGTTTATTCATTTTCCGACCACCATGGCAGATACCGTGCTTGCGTATAGCCACGAGTGGATAACGGCTCGGATCGATGCTGTTGCTCACTGACAACAGCTTTCGGCTGAAGCGGACAGTCAGATTTGGCCAACTTGGCGCTGAGTGAACAATCGACGCCCTGGCGCTGGGTGTTGTTTGGATGTAGCACAATGATTCCGCAATGCTGGCACCGCGTGCTGACAGCCAACGAACACGCCCCCCCGCCAAAAAACCCCACCGCTAGAACCGGATAAATAGTTAGCTATTGGTTGACGAAAGTCTGAAGTATTCATTTGAACTTTCAGATTCTTTCACGCCGCAGCCTATGCCTAACATCGGCACCACAGCGAATTCGCCACGGCATCGCTGGGTGGGTATCAGGTTGCGCCCGGATTTTTTGAGGATTACCGATGAAACTGGAAATATTCCGCACGCTGTGGGGTTACACCGCCAGCAAGGCTAAGGCGCTCGAAGAGCTGCTCCAGGCGGGCTTTGATGGCATGGAAGCACGCTTGCCCCTGGATGCCCGTGAACGCGCCGAGTTCAGTGCCTTCCTCCAGGTCAATTGCCTGGGCTATATCAGCACAGTTTTCACCGCGTACGACGTGCTGCCGGACCAGTCGGCAACGCCTGCCGTTCACCTCAATGACCTGGACCAGAAACTCGCCTGGGCCGCGGAACTCGGCCCGCGCTTCGTCAATGTGCTGGCGGGCAACGATCGCTGGTCCCTGCCACAACAAGTGGAGTTCTTTGGCCAAGCGCTGGAACTGGCGCGCAAGCATGGCCAGGTCTGCAGTTTCGAAACCCACCGCTCGCGGTCGCTGTTCAACCCTTGGGTGACGCTGGAGTTGATCCGGCAGTTGCCCGATCTGTTGTTCACCAGTGACATCAGCCATTGGGTCGTGACCTGCGAACGACTGTTGAACGACCCGGCCGATGACCTGAGCGCTTTCATCGAGCGGGTTCACCATATCCAGGCTCGCGTCGGTTACGACCAGGGTCCGCAGGTTCCGCACCCGGCGGCGCCCGAATATGCAAAAGAACTGGCCTTCCATCAGCAGCACTGGGAAAGCATNTGGCGCTCGCAGCAAGCCCGCGGTTACCAGGTCAGCACCCTGACCCCGGAATTCGGCGCNGACGGCTACCTGCATCATTTGCCCTTTACCAATGTACCCGTTGCCGACCTGTGGTCATTGAACGTGTGGATGGGTCAGACCGAGCGAGNACACTTCAACCGTTTCCACCACTCAAGCCATCCTTAGGGAGCCGATGCGNCATGCCTGACAATAAAAACAACAGCGCCAGCACTGACACACACAAAGCCAATTTCGATAGCATTCCGGTGGTCAACATTGCCGGTCTGTTCAGCTTCGAACTGGAACACCGCTTGGCCGTGGCCGAACAATTGGGGCGCGCTGCCAGCGAGGTCGGGTTCCTCTATATCACCGATCACGGTATCGACCCGCAGCTGATCGCCAATCTGCGCAAGGCGGCCAAGGACTTTTTCGACCAGCCCCTCGACACCAAGATGCAGCACTACATCGGCACTTCACAAACCCACAAGGGCTTTGTACCCGAAGGCGAAGAGGTCTACTCCAAAGGCAAGCCGGACCACAAAGAGGCCTTCGACGTCGGCTTCGAAGTGCCGGCCGATGACCCGCTGGTGCTGGCGAACACCCCATTGCTGGGGCCCAACGACTGGCCACAGTTGGCAGGGTTCAAGGCGTCGGTTCAGGCCTACTATGAAGCGATCTTCGCCTTGGGCAGGCGCCTGTTCGGCGGCTTTGCCCTGACCCTGGGCCTGGAAGAAAACTATTTCGACAGCCTTGTTACTCGTCCGCCGTCCAAGCTGCGCCTGATTCACTATCCCTTCGACGGTGCCGCCCATGACGCACCGGGGCTTGGCGCCCATACTGACTACGAGTGCTTCACCATCCTCCTGGCCGACAAACCAGGCCTTGAGGTGATGAACAATCTTGGGCAATGGATCGATGCCCCNCCGATTGCCAATGCCTTTGTGGTCAACATCGGCGACATGCTGGAAGTGATGACCGCAGGCGCNTTCGTTGCCACNGCACACNGGGTNCGCAGCGTGCGCGAGGAGCGTTACTCCTTTCCATTGTTTTATGCCTGCGACTACCACACCCAGATCAAACCGCTGCCTGGGTTCGCCCAGGCAGGCAACGACTACGAAGAAATCACGATCGGCGAACACATGTATGGCCAGGCACTGCAGACGTATCAATATCTGCGCGCGAGGGTGGCCAATGGGGAAGTTCAACTGCCAGGCAAGGCACGCAAGCCCGCCAGTTTCGGACATTTGAAAAATCAGGCGCAACCGTCCTGATTGAAGTTTTCAGCTACCCCCTTACCTACGCCGGAGTCAGTAAGAAATGAAAAACAATAAAAAGAACCTGTTGAGCTTGGCTATTTTGGCAGCCGGTATGCTCGGTGCCTCGGTGAGCATGGCCGCCTCAGACACGCTCAAGGTCGGCATGGAAATCACCTACCCTCCCTTCGAGTCCTATGACAAGGACAAAAACGTGGTCGGTTCGGACCCCGAACTGGCCGCTGCACTGGCCAAGCACATGAACGCCAAGGTGGAGTTCGTCGACACCAAGTTCCCGAGCCTGATCCTGGGCCTCAANTCCGGCAAATACGACGCAGTCATTTCCGGCATGTACATCACGCCCGAGCGCCAGACTCAAGCCCAAACCATCGCCTATGCCAACACCGGTGCCGCAGTCATGGTGCCCAAGGGCAGCGAGATCAATGCGAAAAAACCTGAGGACCTGTGCGGCTTGAAACTGGGTCTGGAACAGGGCACTACCTGGGTCAAGGAATTCCGCAAACTGTCCGATGAATATTGCGTGCCGAACAACAAAGGCGCCATCACCGTCAGCGAGTACCCCTCGGCGCCTGAAGTGACCCAAGCCCTGTTGTCCAAGAACATTCAGGCCCAGGTTGAAATCGCCGGTGCCGCAAAACTGATCGCGGAAAAGACCAACGGCCGGGTAGTGATCACCACCGATCACCCGATCTATCAGCAAACCCTGGGCATCTTCGTCAAGAAAGGTAATGAAGAAACCTTCCAGGCGGTGCAAAAGGCCTTCGAGGAGACCAAGAAGAGTGGTGAGTACGCCGCTATTCTTAAGAAATACGCCTTGGAAGAACCGACTGCCAACTAAGAACGTGTCCTTGTAGTTTGGTCATCTGCCTCCCCGGCATCGGGGCGGCAGATTGAGGTGCCCTATGCAATTCGATTGGTCGTATTTCTTCTCCCTGTTCTCCCTGCCAGACTTCTGGAATGCCTGCGTCACGGTGGTCCAGCTCAGTGCCTTGGCCTGGTTCATCGGCATGCTGCTGGGTTTCGTCCTGGCCACGGCCAAGCTGTCCCAGTCGCCGTTGTTGCGCATTCCCGCAGCGGTTTACATTTGGTTTTTCCGCAGCATCCCGTTGCTGGTGCTGGTGGTCTTCGTCTACAACTTGCCGCAATTGTTTCCCGGCAGCGGACCGATCCTGTCCAACCCCTTCTACTCCGGCTTGCTGGCCCTGGTGGTCACCGAAGC
>Ga0065714_10064888_pt1 | contig 16034 bp, 15 predicted proteins | sample MisRhiReplicate2_FD_59101 | JGI IMG/M metagenome (GOLD analysis project Ga0065714, IMG submission 59101) | Miscanthus rhizosphere microbial communities from Kellogg Biological Station, MSU, sample Rhizosphere Soil Replicate 2: eDNA_1 v2... | ecosystem: Host-associated > Plants > Roots >...
GCGATATATTCTTGAGCGTTCTTCGAGAAGAGGAACGGGTTTAACGCCTAGTCGGGGCGTAGCGCAGTCCGGTAGCGCACTAGCATGGGGTGCTAGGGGTCGAGTGTTCGAATCACTCCGTCCCGACCATTTATTTTCAAGAAATCCAGTCACTTATCGGTGGCTGGATTTTTTTATGGCTGATCGTTTTTTCGCGGAGCTGATTTTTGCCCCACATTTTGCCCCACTGAGGTTTTGCCACGCCGGTGGTCGGGTGGTAGACGTATTAGCGGCGAGTCAGGTTGGTGTTCATAGTGATACTGGGGCTACTTGATGTGGTGGCGTCGGCGACCCGTGTCGGCTCGATACCCAACGTTGCTAGCTGCTTAAAGTGAGCTGTCTGCCGTTTGGTGTTGTACGGTCATCGTGCTGGCCGTCCGATCGAGTATGTATTGCCCGTGCTGGGCGGCAGCCTGGTATTGCTGTTGGCATTGGACCTGGTCCTGACTCAACGCGCATCAGCCGCCAGCATGGCGGATAAAACCGCCTGAGCTAAACCGGATAGCAGGACGCTAAGCAGGCAACTGGCTTGGCGATCTTCGCCATGTTCATGGTGCTGTTCTGGCTATTGATCGGCCAGGGCAGCGCCTGGGCGCATCGCACCCAGGCGGCTGAGCTTTACTGTATGACCATGCAGGCTAAGAAACATGGCCATCCAGGCGCCCGCTTCACCAAAAGACTGGTAGCCAGCCCAATCATCTTCCAGATGCTTCCTCGACAGTCCAAAGTCTTCAAAACGGTATCTCCTGATCGAACTCAAGCTGGTCGATCTCAGGCTTGGAAACAATGGGCTCGGAAGCTGATACAACGGCGGCACCCCTAGTTTGGAGTGCGGCGGAGCCAGGAGCGACTATATCCAGATCTGCGGCACCTGCATCATTAGCTACAACGATCTCCTCTTCCCCTGCATCCGTCTCATCCTGCTGCTCTGCAGGCTCTTCCGGATCTAGATCAACATAGGCATCTCCCATCATCATTCTGTAATGCGCATCATGCTTAGCTGCTTTGAATATTTTGAAGAAGATTTTCAGGTAGCTTGCTGCCATATTGTCACTAATGGCCACATAGAGTTCATCCGGAGCGTAATGCGAGCCATCATTCACCCAGCTCATTAAAGACTGGCACTGTGTCTTTTCGATACCTTCAAACTGGTCGATCAAATGGTACGTATCTACACCGCCCAAGATCTTGAAATAGTTCTCCAAAATCCGGCGCATGGTGTTCTGCAACGTAAGCACTGGCAACGGCGTTCTCTTCAGCTCCGCCCAGAGCAACTGATAAGAAGTTCTGATGGGATTGCTTGAGTGAAATTCGATCACCGAATGCTCATTGGGCTTACGGACGATCCAGAACGTCTCATCACCGAGGGATCTCTCGGGCTTCCGACGCTGATCGTAAGTAATCTCTTTATGGAAATGTATATTGTGAGTGAGCACCACAATCTGTTTAAGATGACTACCACTCTTTCTCACCTCGCCAAAGAGCTCCTTGATCAAGCTACTCACGATAAACAACACATCACTATCAAGGCTTGAAACAGGGTCATCGATAACCACGATTCGATCACTGGTGATACCAGAGGTCGTAATACTTCCTCTCAGCAGGTGGTAGAAATAGAGGAACGTTACGAAGGTCTTCTCACCCTCGCTCAAGGTTTGCTTGGCATCCCTACCATCAGCTCGGATCAGTCTATAGGAGTTACCTACACAGGCAGGGTCAAGCGAAAAGCTGCGAAAGCCAAAATTCTTAAGAATTTTATTTATGGCAATTACTGTCGGCTTGACGCTGGTGAGTTCTGTCTCAATCTTATCTATCTCGATATCAACAGCATCAATGCTGCTCGAGGCCTTGTCCCGACTCAATGCGATACCGGCAATGGACTTCTGTAATTTGTCCTTCTCAGAGGTGTAGTCAGCCAAAGTGTTCTTGAGTTCGGCATCTATAATATATTTCCACACCTCTCCGGTGAGCTTGCTCTGTTCAGCGGTAAAGCTTGCCACAAGGCGATTGTGCTCGGTGATTTTCGCGTTCGCCGCGCCAATAATTCCGGTAATACCGGCCTGGATATCTTCCAGTCCCTCAAGACCAATCTCAGCGCTTGGGCTGGCTACTTTATTGTCCATTCGCCCTTTATTGACAAGAACGACAGCTTCGAGCGCCTGAATCTCAGGATTGAGTTTTTCCTTATCCAGCTCTGCGCAGTCCAAAGCTAACAAAGCACGCGTCTGAATCAATAGTTCCTCTGCAGCTTGGAAATAGTTAGCACGTAGGGTGGAGACCGCCTTCGAGTCAGCCTCAAATGCCTCATCAAAATAGTCGGAAAGTTCCTTTTCGAAGTCGTGAGGTAGTTCCTGCTGACAGAATGGACATTGTTCATCCGTATGACCCAAAAACCTCATGCCCTGCCTGACCCAGTCGCTATTACCTAGCCGCTGAATAATGCCCGATATACTGACATCGTCTTTGCCTATCACTTTTTTAGCCAGAGTCGGGCTTGTCTCGAATGCGATCAACCGTGACAAATCCAAAGTTGGAATGGGAGCTATTCTCGCAGGCTGATCGCCATATAAAACTGCCGCTCTAGCCTGGAGGTCAGCCAAATCTACCGAGGCGGACTTGTTACTCGCGTGCTCTTGAGTAACCCTTGCCTTGAACGCCTCCTTATTGTTCCTCAAACCAGTAAATGCACCCTTAAGATGTTCATCATGCTTTACTTTTTGCTCCCAGCATCGAGTGACCAGTTTTGCTTCCAAAGAAATCAGTTCAGCATGCTTTCCGGGTTTTCCATTTTCGCCATCAAGAGTAATGATTGACTTGGCTTTCAACTGTTCGAGGCGCTTTCTTTCTTCCTTAAGGTCTTTAAGGCGATCGAGCTGCGCTTGCTCAGCCTTGCCGAGTGTAAATACACCTTGGAGCTCTTTGGAATCTGTGAAGTTGGCAGTAATAAAGTCGTTGTTGTAGACCATTGCTGGCACTGGCGTATTTCTGAGCCAGTTGATGCTGGAGTCTGCTGAGATGCCAGGTTTCTCAATGAGCCGGCTGATTGTGGTCTTGCCCGCCCCGTTTGCCCCATAAATGAAGTTGACAGGTTTGAGGTTAATGACTTCGGGCTTGGCCGCGCTGTAGGTGGCGATGTTGGACAGACTAATTGACTCGATCATGACGGGGTATCCCAGCACGCAGGGGCGCTTGACTAGCCCCTGCTCAGTGAAATTCTGGAGGTCTAGGAGATGGATTGTCTGCCTGACCGATGTTCGATCGCGTGATGGCGATTGGCCGCATAAGCGTAGTCGGCGTGACAGGTTATGCAAAAGCTGACGTTGCACGATGTCACTGGGCAGTAGTTGCGTTGTGCACGCCGGAGTTTCGGGAGGGAGGGTTACCGGATGCAAGGCTGGTCGGCGCACTCATTGCCCTTGAGGCCGATGTGCCCGCACAACTACTAATCTGTAACTTTCTGCCGGTTACCCTACTTGCAAATAGAAAAGCCCGCCGTAAAAAGCGGGCTGGTCACAGGGCAGATGCCATAGAAATTGATTACTGAGTGTCCTGCCTTCTCGGCCAGTCCAGAGGAATTAGCGCATCACCCGAAAGCTTGTTCCAGCGCTTGCGCGTAGCCGCCACATACCGTGGATCGTCACCGAAGTACGCATGTTCGATCAACAGCACCTGCAGATCCTCCTGTGCAGCGGTTGTATTGAAAAGGAAATCCAGGTGCCGGCGCATGGCCGATACTTCCTCGTTTTCGCCGATGTCCGATTCGTCATCGCCACGTTGCGGATAGTAGGGTCGGCTGATCTGATCGAAAGCAAGGAATGCAGGTACTGGTGCGTTCACCTGCGTCAGGTACTTCTGAAGCGCGAAGGACAGGGCGATATGGATGGCAAGGTAGTTCTCATCCGAGCCAGCATCCGGAAGCCTCAAAACCGCACCGGAATTCTGCTCGATGATCGCGATATCTGGAGGTTTGGCTGAAAACTCCAGCTCGGCACCGATACACGGTTGGACAGTGGGCAAAACTGCGAACGCTTCGGAGAGATACTGGGAAATCTTGCGTTCAGCGCGAGATAGCAGGATCTGCTTGGCGTCACTGTCGACAAGGGCTTCCAAGCCCTGGATCTGTTCACGCAGCACATCCAGGTCGGGGCCAGGCAGCGGTGTCGAAGGGTTCATCTCCAGGAACTGATGAACCTTGCCCAAGAGCAATGTGCGGTGCTGAGCAGCAGTCTCAAACTGTTTGGCCTCCTCACTTTGTCGAACCCATGTCTTAATGCGTTCATCGACACCGTTGAGCGTCAGATTCAGGCGTGAAAGCTCTAGCTGAAGGGAGTCCTCGTGCTCGACGAAACGTGGCCGGACATTCTCAACGGCCACGGTTTCTGAACGAATGATGTTCATGGAGCGGTGGATGGCCTCGGCGATCTCAATACCACGTTCGCTAGGAGTATCACAAAGCGGGCAGGCAGTAGCCGCAGGCTGAAGATGCTCGGCAATCTTGAGCTTCTCGTACTGCCGGCGCACAGAGCCTTCGAAGGCAGTAATGTCTTGCAGGGTCTTGCGGGTCGCGCGAGACTTTCGACGCACATTCTCGACGTCGGTGAGAAGACTGCGGCGCTGCGCATGAAGATTCGCAAGCTCACTTTCTTCAGGGTTCTTACCAGCACCTGGCTTGGTTTGCTTGACGACAGTCAAGATCCCTTGGAGATCAGCCTCAGATGCAGAGTCTGATGGCATATCGCACAGGCCAATACGGTGGGCGTCCATCAACAGACGCATGGCGAATTTCTTATAGTCGCTGCCTGCCGCTTGACGCGTTTTGAGCTTCCGCTCTTCGCCGTCAAGCTTCTTGCGAAGGTCGCGTAGGCGCCGCTCTTGCAGCACAGTATCTTCATTCACCACGCCCAAGAAGTACGGCATGGTTTCGATGATAGCCGGCGCTTCATCAGCCTGGTCGAGTCCATGAAGCAATGCAGTTTCGTTGTAGATCACGTCCTTGGGAACAAACATGTAAGCCGTGGCGTGACGCAGAGTTGGGCGCCATTTGCGCGCGGTGGTGTCTTCTGGAGTTTCCTGTACCGCGCTGATGCCAAATGCCCGCTCAATGTAGGCTTTACCCGCAAGCAACGTGGTAGCGCCTTGGAACTCGTCCACAGAGCTTGGGATGGGAAGATCGCGCCCATTGCTGACGAACATCCGAGTACTTGTACCTTGGCCAACAGGTGGAACGAGGCGCCCGGTGATCATCTGCGCCTCACCCATCACCCATTTAACGCCGACCGCCAGACTGTGCCTTCTGACATGTGCGGCCAGCTCACATTGGCGCGACCCAAGGCAGTAGTCGATGGCCTTGATCAGGGTCGACTTACCGGTACCAGACGCACCGGTGATGATGTTGACCTCTCCTGGTTTCAGATCGAGGACGCGAACCCTTCCGCCTTCGCCGATAAAGAAGATGTCAGAAATATTCCAGCGACTCATAGCTCTAGGCCCATCATGTCGAATGCCGTCCTTGTGGATCCTGCCATAGCTAGCCAGCAGCCCAGGCGATCAATGTTCTTAAAAATTGTCTGAGTCTCTTCGCTGAACTGCTTCGCGAACTGTTTTGGCAAAGCTGATCCGCCAGCAACTAAACGGCCATCTTTATTGATCGTCAGCAGTCGGCTGAAGCAGGCGAAGCGGATTGCCTCGGTGACAATGTCCAGCGAGCCATTCACACGGTCTGCTAGGAGGATCTGAATGGCGGGGCTTCGCCGTAGCCATTCCAGTAGGCCAGTTCGCCGGTCAGTGCGGTCGAACGTCGAAGCTAGGTCTCCCGATAGCGCCAGTGGCAGAGCGGCATAGCACAGCGAGATGTCCGGATTGACATCGTTACGGCTTCTGTATGCCTCAACGAAAGTTGCCAAAAGCGCAGCACAGTAGCCGGGGTTCGTTTCGGCATAGATATCATGTGCGATCACCATGCCTTATTTCCCCAAACGCTTGCGGTAGTCTGCGTGCCAACCCACAAGCAGGTCGATAGCAAGTACTTGGTAGGTGCCTCTGACGTAGTAGTGCCCACTCCAGCTTCGAGAAATCGGCTCGACTTGAATCGGTGCTTCCTTGTGCGACCAGCGCAACAATTCCAGGCCCTTAGCTTCGATCTCGCCTTCATCGAGACCTTCACAATCGTCAGCCATTTCCGAATGTCGATCTGACCATTGTTCGGTCAGTTTGGTGTCGTAGCCCGCGATCTTCGAACGCATACTGGGGTTATCTACGATCCATTTCGCGCGTTGCATCTTTGCCCGCCACTCCTCCCGAACAGCTTTTTGCACATCAGAAGGCTTGCCGCCAACCAGCTCAATCTGGCGATACAGCATGCCGTCCGCTTGATAATCTTCTGGCTGGGCCACCGAGTCGAAATCGGCAATCAGCTCCTCGTCCTCCAGTTGCGCGATGATCGAGGAGATGCAGTGCTCCATCTCACTGCGCTGGATGACACGTTCACGTTTGCCGCACAGGGTGTACACGACTTGCTGATCCCACCATGCCAGCAGGTGCTCGGCGACCTGAGCACGTTGCATCTTGGGAATGATGTGAAGTCGCTTTGCAACCTCATTTGGGATTTGCTCGATGGTGACGCTGTCCTGTTGAATGCGGACGCGCTTTAGCAGGCTCAGGCGGGCGGTGGCAGTCATCTTTAGGAATGCTTCGCAACCAGCGGCACGCGCGGCATGCGGTAGTTTGTCGCCGGCCGCTTTCGCTTCGGCTCGCTCCTGGACAACCCGGTGCGCTTCTTCACTCATCGCCTTGAGTAGCGCCCGGCGATCTTTTACGGGATCACATAGCGCAATCAAAGGCGACTCGCTCGGTACCTTTCCCACCGCCACGAGATGGAAAGTGGTGTCAGCAAGCGATACCAGAGGTAAGGCGTCGATCCAAACGCGCACCGTTTTCCACAACGCTACAGAGGCAAGCGTGACAGGCGGCGGGTTGGCTTGCACGGAGTGCTTCAATTGATAAAGTAGTTTGCCGCCATTCGCCGTGATCTCAACATCGTCGAGTCGTTCGATTGCCACAGCGGCTTCATCAGCGAACTGAGAAATGAGCGTCAGCAATGCAAACTGGCTCTGGTAATAAAATCCCAATGCGGCTGCCGTTGCTTCATGAACCGCGTTCGAGTCCGTACTATCCATCCCTTACAAACGCCTCCCGCTGCGGCATGTGATCCTTTTTTAGGGCGAAAAATGATACCAGAATGACATCGCGGTATGTGGAGCGAAAAGGGGAATGCAACAAACGCCCGGTAGAGGTAGAGCGCCCCTAAATGTGCAGAGGATGGTCGGGATCACTCAAAGATCGCTGGAGCGGCTCCTCAAGAGGTGTACAGTCACTCGGATGGAGGAATGATAGGCTTGGCAATCCAAGTATCCAGGAGATGGCCATTCTGGTAGAGCTCGACCTGGATCAAAATGACGGCGATATGCTGCTTCACGGCCAAACCTTCATCCTGGATAACGGAGAACCGTTCCCCGGCTTGGTCACTCTTCCATTTCTTCATCACTCATCTTATGTTGGCAACTACTTGGGTACAGGTCCTGAGCGATGTGGTGTTCGCTCTAGCGAAGCCTATGGAATGCTAACCGAAATTAATTGACTGCGATCACGACTCCATCGCGAGTCGCATCATTGTGCTCATTCTCTTGGCTCTGTTTTAAGGCGTCAGGCTTGGGGGGCCGATTACCTGACCAGTATGAGATATGGGTTATTCGCAGGAGGGGGAGTAAAAATATCTGCTGAGCTGTGCAGTAGGTAGCCATTCAGAACGCCCGTTTTGCGAGGACCTCTCACCGCGCAGGTCCAAATGTTTTGCCCATCAGCTCGTTTCTGATGCATGTCCAGTTTCTCAAAATGACGTTGTATGGGCCGCCAGGGTTCGGTCTTATCGTCCCTTCCTGCCTGCTCTGGATGCTCCGCGGCGTAGCGTTGGAAAATGCCCGGCGTGACCAGGAAATAAGTACCGTCCACGCTGTGGACCTTTGCCTTGCGGTCGTTGACGACTAAGCGATGACTGTGAATTCCCTCGCGCAGCCACTCGATAAAAGCCAGTCCCACATCACCCTGGGGTGGCGCAGTGGCAGATTGGAGGCTTTCTGTGCTTGTTCCTTCCTCAAGCTCACCCGGCTCTTGCAACATGTTCATTAGATCATCGAGATAGTCGAACTCCGGATTTCGCAGCGCGGCGGCGGGCTGTTTTTCTTCTGGGTCTGCTTGCGGCCGATCCAAGTCCGACTCGGTGGTTTCATTGGTCGGTAGGGGATGGCTCGTCATCGGCTCAACCGTGCCACTAAAGCAGTCTGACCGGGGTTCATCGGCCCAAATCAGGCTCGGCTGCAGGCGAAGAAAGGTAAAGCGATGCTGCCAATCATCGCCCACTACGGTGGCGCTCCATACCGCTTTTCCCTCCGGTGTCGCATCCACCAATCCATGTGACTGCAGCTCATCGAACAAGGCGATGTTGGAGGAGGGGATACCATCCACCGCCTGGCTCAGCAGGTAGGCGCGAAGTTTGTCGGTGGTAGTTTTGCTGACCAGCCATAGATGGTCCTCGGTGAGCCAGCCAACTGCGCCCGGTTGGTTGAGCTTGAACTCGTTTTTGACCAGATGGCGTAAGCCAGTCAGAAGGTGATGCTGGAGCGACTGTTTAGGCGCCTGCAGCGCCTTGGTGGGGTTAGCGCCGATGTTCTGCGCGGTGGACACCCGATCAGCTTGCAGCACCAGTTCCCCCAATGTGCCGGCGTGTTCATAGTGGTCGGCCAATAGGGATAGCAGTTGACCCCACAAGGCTGGGTAGCTGCTGAGCCAGTCGAGCAGTCGCGGTGTCAGTATCTGGGTGTACAGCAGCCCAGCGGCCACAGCATGTAGTTTGTAGTCGCGGCCGGCCACGTAGCGGAAGCGGTAGGGCTGATTCAAGGGGCCGTGCCACGGATGCCAGAGGCCACCACCTGGGTGCTCCACCTGCAGGTCGACAGCAATCTTGCCAATGTCATGAAGTAGGGCTCCATAGGCGATGGCGGCGCTCCAGGCATCGGTCTGCGCAGCCTGGTCTTCGGGCGCAGCACCGCTGGGTAGTAAGTGCGACTGACGCAGTTTCAAGCTGCAGGCCATCAGCTCCAAACCGTGGTCCAGCATACCTCCCTGATAAGCGTGATGATGGCTTTCACTGGCAGGTAGTTGCTGTACATACCTTGCGTAGCGGTGGATTGGACCGAGATAGAGCTGATCGAACTGAGGTTGGGAAAGGGCTGTGTATTGCCAGATGCGCTCGAGCAGCCTCTTTCGGTGATCGGCGGCAAGGAGCGATTCTGATGACTCAGGCAAGAGGTAACCTTCGACGACAAGTGCTGGCGCGGGTCTGGAAGTGTTTCCTTTTTGATGTTTGAGCCACCAGCGCATCATTGTATTACCTGCTTTGCATCCGGGAGGTCCTTTTGCCTTTTTGGATAAGCCTCTTACCCTTGCAATCCCTTCCATTGGCGCCATTACCCTTTACTGCTTTTGTCCTTTTCGCGAACGCGAAAATCCGAAGGTGGGCGCGTCAGGTTAGTCGGTTGATCAGGATAGCGGCCCCCTTTTACAGGGGTTAAACTGGCCGGCATCATCTTTCGAAGCAGGGGCGTTAATGACGCTTACCGATGCAGTGTTGATCGTGCTATTGGTCGACCGGATTCATGGGACTGACGTTGCCATTCGCTCAGCTGCTAAGCGCTGCGCGAAACAGCTGCCACGTAGTCAGCGCGATCTTTTTTTCAGAATTGGTAATAGCCCTGCACCTCGGCAGCTTGTTGGCCACCTGTGCCAATACTTGGCAGAGTGAAAAGTTAGGCAGATCAGTTAAATCTGGACACCAGGCGAGCCGCAGTAAGCATCAAGCCTTCGGTTAAGTGCGGGTCTCAGATACTATTCTTACACTTGTCTCATACCTAGGAAGAGCCCATGTCTAAGCTTGCCGAATTCAAAGCGCTGGAAGCGCAACTGGCCGCGCAACTTCAACAGCTGGATGCTATGAAAAACGATTCCGGGTTGAAGCAGGAAATCGAGTTTGAACAAAAGCTCAGGGCCTTGCTGGAAGAGTACGGCATGAATCTGCGCCAGGTGATCACCATTCTTGATCCATCCAAGGGGGGGAGCGTAAGTACCGCCGGCGCCTCCAGTAACGTCCAGCGCAAGCCTCGTGAAATCAAGCGCTACAAGAACCCGCACAGCGGTGAAGTCGTGGAGACCAAAGGCGGCAACCACAAAGTCCTCAAGCAGTGGAAGCTGGAGCACGGCACCGACACTGTCGAGAGCTGGTTGCAGTAATCGGTCGTCCAGTCGCAATGGAGGCTGATCGGCGCTGCAGGCAAAACAAAGGCCCCTTATGGGGCCTTTTTGCTGCTTGAGTAAAGTCGTGCCTTTAACCGTTCTATCATCTCGGTCCTTTGCTCCGACTGTAAAGCTAGCAGGTATTCGGAGGCCTCCCGTGCTTGGCCGCTGGCGCGGAAGATTGCACGCTTATCCTCCTTCAGTATCTTCAGCCAGGACGCTAGGTACTCCTCGTGACGTAACTCACCTTGGGTGCCGGTCAGCGCACAGAGGAATGCTGCGCCCATTTCCGCTACCAGCTCCTCGAAGGCGTATTCCGCGGAACCAAATGCGTGACCACCAGTAATACCATCGCGGTTGAGACGTGAAAGGTGACCCGACCAGTGCGTCAGCTCATGAAGGGCCGTCGCATAGTAACTGCCGACGTCTTCGAATTGACCCTTGGTAGGCAGCTGGATGAGATCCCGCACCGGCTGATAAAACGCGTGATCACCGTAGCGATGCTCGATGCGTGCCCCGCTAGTGACCAGCAGTTGCTCGGCTGGGGCATGGTCAATGAAGGCCGGCTGGTCCTCACACTCATCGTGTTCATGCTCTTCGACAGGCAAGTCTTCGGTCTGCTCGATGTTGAAAAGGCAATGCGTCCGCAGTAGCGCGAATTGCACCATTTTGATGTTGCCCTGTTCATCACGAACGACCTGACCATCCTCATCGTGTGCCTCCTTGCTCATCGGTTTGTACAGCACCGCGAGTGTTGATTGCTCACCTCGGCGAATATGGCCACCGGCTTTGCGCGCTTGGTTGAACGTGAGCCAGCGATCCTGGCGAAAACCACGCAGGCGCGCCTCGGCCCACAGCAGCGGAATGTTGATGCCGGCGTAGGGGCGTCGGGTGATGGCGTTGATCGGGAAAGGGCAGTCAGCACTCAAGCTGGTGGTCGCCCAAGGTTTGATCCAAGGGATCACCCCTTGACTCAGAGCGCTGACAATCTTGTTGGTGACGTCCAGGTAGATATCGGACATGACGTTCTCCGGTTGTGAAGGGGGGAACGCTGCCCGGCCGGGAAGGATTCCCGGTGGGGTAGAGGGGTAGTGGATGCGCTGTAGGGTCAGATGGCGGGGATGTCTACGGCGGTCTCACTTGGCAGACGGATGAGCAGAAAATCCGGACCACTTTGTGGTGTGATACGTGCCAGCTGTAATGGAGATGATTGAGTGACGACTGATGTGTCGACGCTCTGCGGGTGATCGAACGGCAGATCGACTGGGGCCTGCAAGGCATGAGGGGCGAGAGTCAGGGCGCTGTAGAGCAGCGCTGCCAATCGCTGTGCCGAATGTCCAACAGGGGCGTTGCCTGCATCAGGATCGATGACGTGTTGCCACGCACCAGGGCTCAGAACAACCGCAGTCGAGAAGAGTTTCATCCTGGACATCGGAGCCTCCGGATGGTTGATCCCACGACACCTCTGGCGAGGTTCTTGCGCGGGCTTTGCACTCAGCGAGACGTGGAATGTCTGTGTATTAAAACGAGTTCAAATGTGGGGTCAATCGCCAATCCAGAACACATGCAAGCGAGTCTATCCAGTGCGTTCCAGGGAAGAATATTGACCTCAGGTTCCAGATAAATGGCGATCTTTAATCGCTTGGAAAGTGGCGCAAAAGATCTTCCAGAAAGGCTCGGATCGGGAGCCCCTCCGGAAGTTTGACTCACATCAGCGTTGAGGATTTTGCCGTTGGGACAAACTCGGCAGCGAGGTATAGGTGGGTGGAAGTTACCTCCACAACCAGCGACCCGGTTGTCCCACGAAGACTTGCCAGGACCGGATCGTCGATGTCGAAGTACTCGGCAAAATCATCACCACCCAATTCATCTTGTGCGCGATTCCACCAAGAATCGAAGTCATCGACGTTTGGGTCGCAGCCGGCGGCGTAAGCCACGTGTTGTCGACCACCTCCATCCAGTTTGTTCTCGCCGATCTCGGACATAAGGTAGACACCATGGTCCTTGACCAATATCAATCTACAGCGATTGATACCGGCCTCGGCCAACACAGCCTGAAGTGCAGAACCTGTGAAGCGCAGCATGATGAGATCCTCCAGAAGGTGCGGAGGAATGCCACCCGTGCGGGGGAATTCCCAGCACAGGAATGGATTGAGAAAGGTTGCATCGAAGACGCAGGCTCAGTGAACCTGAATATTAGAAAGCGTTCATCACCGCGGGAGCGATGACCGTGCGAGCTGCCGAACGCGAATCGCATTTGGGGACAACCATCACGAGGGTGACGTAGCCTTGAAGGTTATGGCTACCTGGGGGCTGGAAATCCAGCAATTGCATTGCCTCAATATCAAGCTGGCAAGCCGCGGTCAATGGTAAGTCAGTAGCAGAACTAGGTTTTGAATCCACATTCTTCCATGGCGTTGTTTCAGGCTGCCCCTAAACGATGAATGGTTCGGTACAAATAAATGAGAGGAGTAGACTGGAATCTTGGATCCAACGGGTTATCCGCCGGTGGAGGTGCAATATGAATTGCCAAATCAGCTCTCATTCAATCTCGGGCCGTATGGGATATAGCCTCGGACGAGTATGGAAATCTCTAGTTTCCAGGTTGGCTAAGTCTGGGACACTGACACAATCTGCACGCCACAAAGTTTTTGTAGAAGCGGCAATCAAATTGCTTTGCTTGTTTGGTATTGCTGCTATCGCAATTGCATTGGCTCTGTTGATTGGCACCAATCTGGCGGTTGCTTTGGCTCGCAGTTGGTGGGGGGTCGCCGAACCTGCAATTACTCGAGAGGAGTCAGCCCCTGACTATTTGGGCGCGGACCTCTATATAGGCGATTACGATAGCAATGGCCATTACATAGGTGATTGCAAGTCATCTGATTGATTTTTTTCCTGCACTGGTAAGTTGGGCTGAGCCTTTGCTTGCAGCGTCTGTTGCAGTTTTGCCCCCGTTCGCCAACATGCTCTGTATCCCATTACCCACGGAGTAGCCTGCCCAACTCATCGCCCCGACGAACAAAGCGGGCAAAACAATAAACATTGCGCCCATCACATACTCAATGACCTGTGCGGTCACCGTCCCATCCATGAAGCCAGATGTCGGCAACGACAAGAGTGTCTGGTCCGTCGCAGACACCTGGTTGTACAGCGTGTCCAGCATGCTTGAGTCGATCCAGCGTGCCAGCTCCCACCAGAACGTCAGCATGTGCAGGGTGAACAGCGCAAATGTGACGGTCATCAGCGCCTTGAGCTGGTAGGTGCTGATCAGCAGCACCAATGGCAAGCTGATGATCGTGCCCATGATCAGAAAGGCCTGGACCATCGGTAGTGCGGCGCGCAACGCATTCATCGCGGGGAAATTGCTGAACGAGCCCAGGGCCAGCCCGGTGTTCGTCGCCAGATTGTTCAGTCCTTGCGTCAGTGATCCGCCACGGGCGCTGCTGCCGTAATCCTGGTACACCTGTCCTGGCGCCATGCTCAACGATTGCTGCCGCGGGCTTGCCAGTTCGCGAAGGGTGGCATCTTCGATCTCGGTGGTACTCCGCCCCGCTAACCAACCTCGCAGGCTCGAAATCAGTGATGGATCGACCTCGGCGAGCAAACGATCACGCAGCCCGACCGTCGCATCGCTCCACCATTGTCTACAGGTAGGGTAGCCAGCGCCGTTGTCGAGTCGGGGCAGGGAGGTATCCCGAGTCTCGTCGTATGGCCAATCGACCCTGGGCGTTCGCGATCGATCCATGTCGTAGTAACCCGGCGTGTTGAGCAAGTACGTCGAGCCAATCCAGGACGCGTCGTAACTCTGCGCTTCGTCCAATTCAGGACGATTGGTAAACAGCCGCGAGCGCGAGTAGCCGTAACAATCCCGGGTAAAATCGGCGACTTCCTGCAGCAGCACCTGGTCGTTGATACGCGAGCTGTCGATCTCCATGCGCATCGCACGAATGTCGGGCGCGCACGGAATCGAGGCGGTCGCTGCGGCCGTGATGCCTTTGCTCATGGCATGCACGAGAAACCACCACACCGGCACATTCGCTGATTTTTCGCCGATGGTGTTGAAGGTTGTGCCCCATGCCGTTTCGGCGGGCTTGGCCATGGAAACGCCGCAGCGTTGGCTCGCCGTATCGTCGAAAGTCACGGAGGACAGATTCAAGGGGAAGAACGGCATGCAGCCAAACAGGATGACCACGTAACTCATCCACAACCGGTTCTCGACGCGAGGGATCGACAGCAAACCTTTGTTGCCCTCGTCGGCGCCCTGTTGGCGAGCGGACAGCCATTCCTGCAGGATGATCGCACCAAAGGGCGCGGCGAACAGCCCGGTGTCCGCCAGTATGTTCCAGATGCCGTTGTTGATGATCCAGGCCAACAGCGACAGGTAGTACTCGAGGTAACTGTTGGTGCTCATGCTCATGATTGCACCTCACACACGAGACAGTTCGACCAGGATGATTGAGCTGAAGCCGATCAGTCCGAGGCGCTTGAGCCGTTGCTGGTCCGCCGGCGCCGGCCGCAAGCGCAACGCCGCGGTCCAACCTGCAATGATCAGGGCATACAGCAGGGCGCGCCAGGAGGCGAGGTAGGGCGTAGCGGAATGCGCCTGCCCGAACCAATCAACCTGGGCGTCAGTCAGCTGCAGCGCCATCCATGCAATCAAGAACATCATGGCCAGGGCGCTGAGGATTAGCAGCACATGGGCAAGCTTGGAATTCACAGTAAACAGCTTCATGGTGTGCTCCTCCCCTGGTCGGCGCGGTGCAGTCGGTCCGGCTCCGGATCGCGCTGATCAATGCTGCGGGAGGCGTCGGCGCCGCCGGCATGGCGATCAAGGACCAGGCTGGCAGTGTTGGTGGCCAGCGACTGGCGCACCTGCAGCTCTGTTTGCAGCAGACGGATCTCACGCTCCAGAGTTTCGACATTGCCGTTGAGGGCATGGGTAGCGGGTTGCGCCGATGCGACATTGGGCTCATGACTGCCGGCCAGGAGCGTGCGCTGTAGTAGCATTGCCTTGTAGATCACGCTCGACAGCGCGGTCTCACTGGCCAGGCGCCGGGCCAACAGGTTTTGGTCGGGGTCGTCGCGCAGGCCCTCGATGACGCCTCGGGAGACTTGCAGCAAGGGACTGGAGACATTTGCGAGGTTCTCCGGCGTCGGTTGCTCGGCGCCCGATAGCATTTGTTGCAGACCTTCCAAGTGCTCCGAGTAGGTTTCTTGAATCAGCGGCGAGAGGCCTGTACCGGCGGTAACGCGCAACGTCTCGCAGTCGTCGCAGGTCTCTACCTCGGTTTCACCAAGCACGCGGGTGGCCCATTCGGAGGCCTCCTCGGGGCTCGACCAAGCCTGACAAATGGCGCCATTCTGGCAAGCGGAACCGACTGCCGACGTATCCTCGACCGCGCGGTTATGCAGTAGGTTGTAGCCTGCCTTGACGACGTCCGAGGTCACCCGTATGGGTTCCTGACCGTTACCGCCGGCTTTCTGCCCACCGACCCAGCTGACGCCGTTGTTGCCGTTTTTTGATTCGGTGTCCTTCACCGCCATCACAGCATCACCGTCGGACTGTTCGAGGTTGTGCTGCATCTCCTGGTTCTGCGCCAGTGCGCCCCAACCGGCCTGGTCGACCTTGTCGGCCATTTTGGCCGCCATCG